>WNGG01002515.1_pt1 | contig 20690 bp, 15 predicted proteins | sample 5400661 | NCBI WGS metagenome assembly WNGG01 (sample SAMN13153372, study PRJNA577476) | soil metagenome | isolation source: 100 cm soil or saprolite under Garry oak tree replicate 1 | place: USA:California | collected 2016-06-15
GGCCCGGCCTGCTGCCCCACGGTCGCATCGAGCACGAGCAGGCGTTCGTCCGCTTGGACCGCCTTCGCGACCCCCTCGATCTCGGCGATCAGGTCCGGCTCGAGCGCGTGGCGACCAGACGTGTCGACGATGATCACGTCGCTCGCGACGAGGGCTTTCACCCCGGCCTTGGCGATCTTGACGGCCTCCTTCGCCCCCGGCTCCCCATAGAACGGTGCGTTGATCTGCTCTCCGAGCTGCTTCAGCTGATCGTACGCCGCGGGCCGGTGAACGTCCGCCGCGACGAGGCCGACGGAGAGCCCCTTCTTCTGGAAGAACTTCGCCAGCTTGCCGGCGGTCGTCGTCTTGCCTTGGCCGTACAGGCCGACGAGGAGGATCCGCTGCTTCTGGAGCGGGACCTCGCGGGTGGCCCCAAGGATTTTCACCAGCTCCTCGTAGATGATCCGGACGACGTGCTCGCGCGGGCTCATGCCCGGGGGCGGCTTTTCCTCGAGGGCGCGCCGCTGGAGCTGCTTCGTGATCCCGAGGGCGAGCTGGACGTTCACGTCCGCCTGGATGAGGGCCCGCTGGATGTCGCGGACGATCTCCTTGATGAGGGACTCGTCGACGTAACTGGCGCCCGCAATCTTGCGGAGTGCCTCGCGGAGGGAGCCGCCGAGTTTTTCGAGGACCATGTGTGGACACCGAAGGGGTAATCCCCTTTAAGTCTGAGCACCACGAAATCGAACGATCGCAGTCAACGACCCCGGATGAGCAAAACCGCCGAGATGATCGTCGCCCCCATGATGAACACGAGGAGCAAGACGATCGTTTCCAGTCGGTCGCTGATTTTCGCCAAGTAGAAAAGCTCGTTCTGCTGGAAGAGGTCGGTGCCCGCAGACTGATGAAGCGGCATTCCCGCAGGAGCCATGCCTCCCCCCGGAGCCGGCGGTTGCGGGTTCACGGGACCCATTCCGAAATGGAGTCCTGTCTACTTAACTTTTCAAACCTGTCACAACGACTGCGTTCGGCTCCGACACCGCGTGGACCGGTGAAGAACCGAGTTGAAGAGGCGAGACCAACGGCTTCGCTCGATATTCGATGCGAATTAAAAAGGGAAGGGAGGGCTAGCCTTGTCAGAAGGGATGGGATGCACTCTAACGAACTAGCCCAAAATTCCCCCGGAATCGTATTCGGGATAGGCTACTTAACACTTTGTAAAATCCGCGGAACTGGATGGGATCGGGGACCGGGGCGGGTTCCGGGCCTGACAAAACCTGTGCCAGCCCACTTCTCACCGCCCGCCAATTTGCTATACTAAGTATATTCATCTTTCGGGAGCCATCCGGCGGCGCGACGACTCCGGATTCATGGCACCAGGACGGGCCGGCGGTCAGAGGTATCCGGACTTCTGCAGCATGAGGAGGTCCTCGGTCGACAGCTTCTCGCCTTTCTTGAACCGTTCGAAGATGAGTTCCGCCTCTTTCTTCGCGTCGACCTCTTCGGCGACCTCCTCGGTCACGCCGCGGCTCTTCATCCAGATGCCGTGGATGATCTTGTCGTAGTCGTGGACTTGGCGGATGTGCTCGATGTGTTTCCGGTGCTCCTCGTCCGCGAGCATCTTCGTCTTGATGAACTCCTCCTGCGCCCGGTCCGCGTCGCGACGCAGGTTGTCCCCCTTTTCGTACAGCGCGGTCATCTGATCGTGCTCCCCCTGGGCTTTCTCCGCCAGCTCGGAGACGCGCTTGTGGGCGTCCTCCGCGAGGTCCCGCGCGGACTTCAACTCGTCCCTCATCTTCCGGACGTCCTCGTTCTCCTCGAGCGACTTCTCGAGCTTCCGGACCTCCGCCTGGAGTCGTTGGATCTCGTCGATCAGCGCGCGCTCCTTGTCCACGGTCAGGACGGAGGTCATCTGTCGGAACTCGAGTCGCTTGAGCTCCTGTTGGAGTTTTCCGAGCGGCACGGCGCCCCGAGGCAGCTTCCGCCGTTTCAGCTCCGTGAGTTGATCCTGGAGCTCGTTCACCCGGCGATTGTAGCGGTCGCGTTCTTCCTTCGCGGCCTTGACCTGCGCGTTCAGTTCGTCCCGTTGGATCCGGTGTTGCGTCGCCTCGTCGACGAGCGCGCGGACCTGAGCGTTCAACGCGTCGCGTTTCTCGACCCATTCGCGCGTCTTGTCGTTCAGCTCGTCGCGACGCCGGCGGTGGCGTTCCGCCTCTTGGTTCTCTCGCTCCCGCTTTACCTGCAGCTCATCCAGCACCGAAACCCTCTCGAGACCGGCTGGTGGGAAGTTGCGAAGAAACCCTCGGCTTATAAAACTTCCCGCGCACGTTCTCGGAATCCGGAAGGAGCCGATGCGATAACGGTGTCGCAAACTCAAATAGCGTCAGGTTCATAGTAACCGGGGTTCCGTGAGCCGCATCGCGTTCGTCGGGTTCCTCCTTCTCCTCGCGGTTGCCCTCGACACCGCGGCCCCCGCGCTCGGGGAGCGGAGTCCGTCTCCATCTCCGGCCGCCACGACCTACACGCTGGCCCTCGCGGCCGATCGTCGGTCCGCCGAACGAAACGAGACGATCACCTACGGCATCTGGGTGAACGTGTCGGGAGGCGGTTCCCTCCAGCTAGTCCGCGTGAACTTCACCCTCGATCGCGACCTTGCGTTGGTCGGCGCGGCGATCATCCTCCCATCGGCGTGCGGGACGAGCACTTCCAATGCGACGTTCGCGGAATGGCAATGCAGCTTCCTCCGCTCGGGTCGTTCGTACCGCTTCACGGTGCCCACCGGGGTCGATGCGAATGCGACCCGAGGCCGGTCTCGGATTGCGACGGCGCAAGCGATCGAGCTCGGCGCCGGAACCGCGACGCCGCGGATCGCCCGGGTGCCGGTCTGGATCCTCATCGGCGTCCTCGAGCTCCAGGTGACTGCGCTTCCCTCCTCGGCGCCATTGCCCGGGAGTCAGATTTATTTCAATGTGAACGTCACGAACGTCATCCGGACTGATGTCGACCCGGCCGACGTCCAGAACTTTACGGCGTACAACGTGCGGATCATGATCGGGATTGGTCCCTACCTCGACGTCGGGATGACGACCCCCCGGTTGATCGTCCTGAGCTACCTTACGCCGAGCGAGAACGTCAACGTGAATTTCACCGGAATCGTGTCGCCGGCAAACGCCACGGTCGGGGATCCGATCTCCGTCAACGCGACGGTCCTCTATGAGGACGTGTCAAATCGTTCGATCGGTCCGAAGTTCGCCGAGTGGGTCTACGATGTTCAGGCGCCGCCTCCGCTGCGCAGCGATTTGACATCGGTCCTCGCGGTCTTCTCCTTCGCCGTTGTCGCCATTGTCGCCGCGATCGTCATCGCCCCCATCCTCGGCGAACGGAATCTCACGATTGATGAGGTGTTCCTCGTGCACCGGAGCGGGGTCTTGATCCAGCACCTCCGGCCGGGATCGGCACCGGATCTGCGGAAAGACGACGACCTTGTCGCGTCGATGTTCGTCGCAATCCAGGATTTCGTGCGCGATTCGTTCCACACGAAGGCGACCCTCGACGAGCTGTCCTTCGCCGGTCGGAAGGCCGCGGTCCTCCGAGGCCGCTCTCTCATCCTCGCGGCCCTCGTCTCGCGCGGCAACCCGCGGTATCTCTTTCCGCAGATGAAGGCCGTCGAGCGGGCGCTGCAGCGGGCGCACGGGGCCGCGTTGGTCGATTGGGACGGTCGGGTGACGAGCCTCGACCAGGCCGGGCCGATCCTCGAGTCGTTCCTGGCGGGCGGCTTCCGCCGGATTCATGGGTGGCGGCGATGATGCCTGGATTCGATGCACAGCCCGCACCCGGGGGGTGTTCCCCTGCCGATTGAGCGTCCGGACACGGCATCGCTCGTCCGACAGCGCCTCCTGGCCAACGCGGACGACGTCGATGCCCTCTTTGTGCTCGCCGCGCTACGGGCCCAGGAAGGCTACTTGGAGGAAGGCTTGACGATCCTCGACCACGTGCTCCGTCTCGACCCGCGGTACCCCGGCGCCTGGCGGTTCAAGGCGAAGCTCCACCGGATGCAAGGGGAGGCCGGCGCGGAACAGTCCGCACGACGGCACGCGGAAGACACGGAGAGATGAAGATGCCCCTCGAAATCGTCAAACTCAAGATCTGCATGGCCGGGGAAGGCGCGGTCGGCAAGACCTCCCTCATCCGGCGGTACGTGCTCGACCAGTACGACGACCGATACATCGCGACCCTGGGCACGAAGATCACGAAGAAGAGCCTGACCGTCCCGAATCCGGCGGGCTCCGACCCGCTCCAGGCCGACGTCATCCTCTGGGACATCATGGGCACGTCGACGGTCCGGGAGTTGCTGAAGGAGGCGTATTACCACGGGGCGCAGGGCATCCTCGCGGTGGCGGACCTCACGCGACGCGACACGCTGATCGCGCTCGACGAGTGGGCGCGGTCCATTCGTTCCGTCGCGGGCGACATCCCGACGTACGGCGTGGTGAACAAGGCGGACCTCGAGAAGGAGCGCGCCCTCCCGCCGGCGGAGGTCGACTCGTTCTTCAAGAAGCGCGGCTGGCCGTGGTCGTACACGAGCGCGAAGACCGGGGCCGGCGTGCACGAGGCGTTCGTCGGCATCGTGAAACACGTCCTCGGGAACCGGGCGTGACCTACCCGATGCGCCACCGGCGGTGGGCCTCGGCCCCTTTCGTGAAGCAGTAGTGGACCGTGTTGAATTCGTTGCGCATCGCGCCGACGTCGGCGGCGACCTTCTCCGAGGGCTCGTGCTTGACCGCGACGCGGGCGAACAGGTCGGCGACCTCGTCCATCTGGGATTCCCGCATGCCGAGGCGCGTGAGCTCTTGGGTCCCCAGCCGCACGCCGCTCGGCTTCACGGGAGACGTGTCCCAGGGCAGGAGATTCTTGTTCGTGATGATGTTCGCCTTCTCCAGGTCCGCCGAGATCTTGGCGCCGCCCCCGAGGGCCGCCACGTCGAGGGCGACCGTGTGGCTCTCCGTGAATCCGTGTTTCTCGGCGAGGACCTGGATCCCCCGTTCGTGGAGCGCCTGGGCGAGCGCCTTCGAATTCCGGACGATCTGGGCGGCGTACTCCCGGCCGAACTCGACGAACTCGGCAAGGGTGATGCCGAGGGCCGCCATCGCATGGAGGTGGTGGTTCGAGACGACGCCCGGGAACACGGCCCGTTGGAGCCGCTTGATGAACTTCTCGTCGTCGGAGTCGGACAGCAGGATCCCGTGCTGCGGACCGGGCAGCGTCTTGTGCGTCGATCCCGTGAGGACGTCGGCGCCTTCGTGGAGCGGGTCCTGGAACTGCCCGCCCGCGATGAGCCCGAGCACGTGGGCGCCGTCGTACCAGACGGAGCAACCGGCCTCCTGGAACGCGTCGCGCAAGTCCGCCAGCGGCGTCGGGAACAGGAAGACGCTCTGTCCGAACGCCGCGACCTTCGGCTTCACGAGCTTGATCAGCGTCGCGGTCCCGTCGACGTCGATGTTCATCCGGTCCACGTCAAACGGATAGTTGACGTTGTTCACCCCTCGCATCCCGGCGGCTCCGAACTTCGCGGAGCTGATGTGCGCGCCGTGGCTCAGGGCCACCGACGTCATGATGTCCCCCGGTTCGAGGAGGGCGAAGTACACGGCCATGTTCGCGACCGTGCCGCTCGTCACCCGCGGGTCCGCATGGCGCACGCGGAAGATCTTCTTCGCCAGCGCGACGACCCGGTCCTCGACCTCGTCGACGAACGTGTTGCCTTGATAGTACCGTTCGTGCGGCAGGCCTTCGGCGTAGCGGTCGCCGAAGTCCGTCAGCAGCATCTCCCGCGCGAGCGGGCTGATGATGTTCTCCGACGCGATCATCGGGAGGGACCGCGCGAACCAGGCGTGGTGGCGGTCCGCCTGGTCTTCGATGAAGGCGACGTCTTCGTTCATCTGGACTCGCGAGGGAACCGGCGCGGCGGATAAATACGTTGACTCGCACGCTAGAAGCAGTGGACCTTCCCTTCGACGATGCGTTCCGTCAGCTTGTAGATCTTCTCGAGTTCCTCGTCGATCACCGCCTCCGCGTCCCGTTGGAGCGAGCTGAGGTGCGTCCCCTTCTCCGGGATAATCTGGGCCGTCGCCGCCTGCGGCTCGTCGATCGGGTTTCCAATCTGGGAGACGATGCGGACCCAGACCTCCTTCACCTTGCCCTCGTGCTCGCGGACGAGGCGGTCGGCGATGTCGAACGAAAGGAGGTTGTACAGCTTGCCCACGTGGGTCACGGGATTCTTGCCCGCGGCGGCCTCCATGGACATCGGCCGGTACGGCGTGATGAGGCCGCTGACGCGATTGCCGCGGCCGACGCTGCCATCATCCCCGTTCTCCCAGGAGAGGCCCGTGACCGTGAGGTAGAAAATCCCGGAGTCGTAGTTGTCGCCCGTGTTGATGTCGACCTTCACGGTGCGGTCCGTGAACTTCACCGCGTTGTCCAGCAGCCGCTCCCGCAGTTCCTCGACCACGCTCTGATAGTGGTCCTTGTCTGGGACGTATTTGTCGACGAACGCGGCGGCGACCGTGAGTCGCATCGCGTCGTCGTGCCGGACTCCCATGACCTTGATGTCCTGCCCGACCTCCTTCAGGTCCTTCTTCAGCGGCCCGTTGATCAGGTGCTCCGTCTCCATGACAACGGTCTCGAGTTCGGAGAACGGCGCGAATCCCACGCCAAACGAGGTGTCGTTCGCCAGGTGCTTCTGCGTGTCATACAATCCGCGGAGATCGACCGAACCCTGCCCGATCTTGCAGTCCAGGGTGACGTCCGCGTCGACGTTCAGGTTCGTGCAGTTCGTGGTGAGGTAATCGTGGGCCGCCTGGATTGCGACCGTACGGTACGGCAGGCGTTCGCCGTCGACCATCGTCGTCGCCCGGCCGACCAAGAGAATGTACGCGGGCTCGAGGAACACGCCGCCGCCGAACTTCGGGGCGCTCTGTCCCCCGACGACCTCGACCTGGTCCGTGTTGTGATGGAGGATCCGCCCGAACCGCTGGAGATACATCTTCGAGAGGGCCCGCGAGACGATCTCGGCGAGTCCGTCGGCGACGCTGTCCGGGTGGCCGATCCCCTTGCGCTCGACGATCTCGGTTCCCTGCTGCTCGATCGGCGTGTGGATGAGTTCCTCGACGTAGATATTTCGCGCCACGGATTGCCCCCGACGGCTGTGCGGTGTGGATGCGGCGGTGCATATATGGCTTTTTGTCGCCGCAGCCCGCCGAGCCGGAACGGGCGCGAGCGATCCCGTAGCCCGGTTCGTCGGCCAATAATATGCAATGACCCTGAAAATTCCGGCAGGAATATGTACTCCCGGCCCATTGCCGCCGGAGATGATGCCCGATCTCGAGGAGGTGCCGCGGCTGCGGAAAGCCCTCGGGCTCACGCAGACCGCGCTAGCGCGCCTGTCGAACGTCAGCCAGTCGACGATCGTGAAGATCGAGAAGCGGCAGATGAACCCCTCGTACGACGTCGTCCGCCGGGTCATGGCGTCCCTCCAGACGGAGCTGAAGCGGCAGGAGAAGAAGGCGCTCGTCGAACAGATCCAGACGAGGAAGGTCCAATATGTCGAGGCGAAGATTCCGCTCGCCACCGCGGTGGACGAGATGCGCCACTGGAAGTTCTCGCAGATGCCCGTCATGCACAACGGCCATCCGGTCGGCTCGATCTCGGACAAGGTGATCAACAACCTCATCCTCTCCGGCAAAGACCCGAAGGATCTCGCGCGGATCCGCGTGGACGAGGTCATGGAGCCGGCCTTCCCGCAGGTCGACGCGAAGGCTCCGGTCGAGCTCGCCGCGAGCCTGCTGCGACACTACAACGCCGTCCTCGTGACCGCGAAAGGCGAGGTCACCGGAATCGTCACGAAGTCGGACCTGATGAAACTCCTATGACGACGGGAGTCCGGCGCGTCGAACCATTCGCCTACCCTGGTGTTATCGTTAAATAACGATAACACTTACATCCCGTTGAGCGTGGTCCCATGATGATTGGCTGCGGTTATTGCGTGAAGACCGTTCGGCGCCGGCGCTATCTCTACTTCTGGCACTACGAACATCGTGGCGGGCGGAGACAACAGGTCGAAGAATACGTCGGGCCCGCGACCGATTCGGGAGCCCGCGACCGCGTCGCCCGCAAGGTCGCCGCTTATGCGGAGCGAGCGAGGATCGAGATGGGACGGTTTGTCGCTCTCACCCGGTCCGAGATGTCCACGGACGGCTGACCGTCTCTGGTTAGGCGTTATCGTCGGATAACGATAACGCGCCGCAGAGGATGGCATCCCCCGCCCGGTCTCACGCGGGGTATGGGACGTCCACCTCGAGGAAATCCTCGGCCACTCGGACGTTCGCAAAGACGGCTTTCGCATCCTGGAGGATGGACGTCGGGTCCTCGTATCGCGGACTCACGTGCGTCAGGATGAGAAGGCTCACCCCCGCCTCCTTCGCGAGTTCCGCCGCCTGCCGTGAGGACGAATGCCCGTACCGGTTCGCCTTTTCCTCGAGCGCCGCATCCGACGTGGCATCGTGGATGAGCACGTCCGCATGGCGCGCCATCTCGAGCAGCGTCTCATGGGGCATCGTGTCGCCGGTGTACACGATCTTGCGACCGCGCCGAGGCGGCCCCAACACGTCCTCCGGGTGGACCGTCCGACCGCCGATCGTGACCGGCTCGCCGGCCTGGAGCCGACTGTACAACGGCCCGCTCGGGACGCCGAGTGCTTCGGCGCGATCGACGCTGAACCGACCCGGGCGCGTCTTCTCCTCGAGGGCGAAGCTCACGCACGGCACCGTGTGGACCGCCTCGAACGCGCGCACGACGTATTCGCCGCAATCGATCTCCCCGCCCGGCGGGAGTTCCTTCGCGCGGACGGCGAATCCCGGCGTGAAGTAGCCGAGGGATAGCAGCTCGCCGACGAGCCGCTCGATGCCTCGCGGGCCGTACACGTCGAGGGGCGCCTCGCGTCCGTTCATCGACATGCTCTGCACCATCCCCGGCAGTCCAAGGAAATGGTCGCCGTGGAAGTGCGACACGAAGACGCGGGAGACCTGCATGAAGCTCAGCTTGCTCAGCATGAACTGCCGCTGGGTGCCTTCGCCGCAATCGAACAGGAGGACCTCGGGGCCCCGCTTGACGGCCACCGCGCTCACGTTCCGCCTCGGGGTCGGCCACGATCCGGAGGTGCCGAGAAAGACGATCTGCATGGACGGGTGTCCCGAAGGCCCGCAGATGCTTAACGGCTTTGGACTCCGCGTGAAAGCTTTATCGCGGAACCGGGATGCCGCGGCGGTCCTCCATGCGTTCGATCGACGGACGATCGCTCGATCTCGATGACGTCGTCGCGGTGGCCCGCAAGGCTGAACGGGTCGGGCTGGCCCCGGCTGCGGGGAAGCGCGTGGACGCCAGCCGCCGGGCCCTCGAGAAGGTCATCGCGAAAGGCGCCCTAGCCTACGGGATCAAGACGGGCTTCGGCGAGCTCGCGAGCGTCGAGATCTCCGACGCCGATGTGAGGACGTTGCAACTCAATCTGCTGCGGAGCCACGCGATCGGCCAGGGTCCGCCCCTCCGCCGGGATGAGGTCCGCGCGGCGATCCTACTCCGCGCGAACACGCTCGCGATGGGTTACTCCGGCGTCCGCCGGCTCCTGGTGACCCGGCTCCTGGACTTCCTGAACCGCGGGGTCCATCCGGTGATCCCGTCGCGCGGCTCGCTCGGCGCGAGCGGCGACCTCGCTCCCCTCGCGCACCTCGGCCTCGTGCTCGTCGGCGAAGGCGAGGCGGAGGTCGGCGGACGGATCCTCCCGGGAGCGAAGGCCCTCCTGGAGGCGAAGGTCGCTCCGCTCTCGCTCCAGTCCAAGGAAGGCTTGGCGATCATCAACGGCACGTCCGTCATGGCGGGCGTGGGGGCCCTCGTCGTGAACGACGGCCTGCGGCTCCTGAAGGACGCGCAGGTCGCCGCCTCCATGTCGTTCGAGGCCCTCCGCGGTTCCCCGAAGCCGTTCGACGATCGCCTCGTGGCCCTGAAGCCGCAACCCGGCGCGCGCGAGGTCGCGTCGAATCTGCGACGTCTCCTGCGGCGAAGCGAGATCGTGCCGTCCCACAAGGGCCCGCACAAGGTGCAGGACCCGTACACGCTCCGGTGCATCCCGCAGGTCCTCGGGGCCGTCCGGGCTGCGCTCGAGGACGCCGCCGCGTGCCTGCGGATCGAGATGAACGCCGCGACGGACAACCCGCTCATCTTCCCCGGAGGGACGAGCGTTAGCGGCGGGAACTTCCATGCGCAGGCGCTCTCGATGGCCCTCGACCACGTGGCCCTGGGCATGGCCGTCCTCGCGGGCTTCTCGGAGCGCCGGATCGCGCGGCTCGTCGACACGCGGCTGAGCGAGCTGCCGCCGTTCCTGACGCAGAAGAGCGGCCTGAACTCCGGGATGATGATCGTGCAGTACGTCGCGGCCGGCTACGCGAGCGAGAACAAGGTCCTCGCCCATCCGGCGTCCGCCGACTCGATCCCGACGTCGGCGAACCAGGAGGACTTCGTGCCGATGGGGATGGCGGCCGCCCTGAAGGCCCGGCAGTCGCTCGAGAACGCGGCGCACGTCGTCGCGCTGGAGGTCCTCGCGGCGGCCCAGGGATTGGAGTTCCTCAAACCGCTCCGTCCCGGTGCGGGTCCTCGGGCGGCATACGAGTTCCTGCGGTCCGGGGTCCCTCCCCTCATCGAGGACCGCTCGCTCGCGCCGGACGCGAACCGGATCCTGGAATGGATGGCGACCGGTCAATTCCTCGAGGCCGTGGAGACGGCCGCGGGCCGGCTCGCGTGATCACTCGACGGCGCCTTGCAGAGAGCGGAAACAGACCGGGCAGCGGCCTACGCGGGTCGCGCACAGCTCGTGGAAGTCCCGGCCGCAGCCGCAGCGCGTCACCTTGAAGCCGGCCTTGATGAGACCCTTGCAGATCGGGCATCGGCTCTCGAGGTCCGCGACGAGCCGCTTCGCCTTCTCCTGGACGCGCTCGGAGACGTCGATCTGCGCGATCATCTCCTGCGTGTACTCCTTGTTGTCGAAGACGCGATGGGAGACGATCTGGATGGCCAGCGGAACGGAGCCGGAGGCGGTCATCTTGAGCCGGAACCTCAGCGCCTCCGAGCGGTGTGCGCCGACGGTCGCGAGCTCGGCCAGGCCCTCCGTCTCCGCATCGCCGAGGATCCGCACCCGGACGTCTTTTGCGAGTCCCTTCCCAATGTTCTCGACCGTGACGGTCGCGTCCGCCCACTCGTTCAACCGGACCGGGCCGACGTCGACATAGGCCTTCATGCTCGGCGCGAACTCCTCGGTCGCCTCCCAGGCGACGCGGTACGCTTCCTCCGCGGCCTTGATCGACTCCGCAAAATCGGATCTCCGCAGTTGCATCGCCTGCGCGAGCTTCCCTTCGGCGGTCTTCATGTCGATGCCGAACCTGCGACCGTTCCGGATCGTCGTCTCGGCCTTGTACGTGAGGTCGATGAACCGCTTCTCGACGACCTTCGCCGACTCGACGCGTTCCAGGGCGTTGTTGACCACATCCATCGCCTGGTCGAATTCGCCCTGGAGGATCTGCTCGTTCGCCTGCCGCAGGAGCGCCTCCGCGTCCCGCGAATCCGAGCCGAATTTCTTCGCGTGGGCGAGGTTCTCCGCGGCGTCCTGGAGGGCCCGATTCAGTTTCGCGGAAAGGGCCGATTGCGCGGCGTCGCGGCCGGACCGGATGAGCGCCAGCGCGTCCCGGAAATTCTCCGAGTCGATCAACGTCCGCGCCTCCGAGAACTTGTTCTGGATCGGCGTGGGGTCGACCTCCATCTTCCGGGACGTCTCGACGAGCGGTTCGGCCTTCGCCAGCTCCTCCCGCGCGTACGACTTCAGGAGCCCGAGGCCCCAATCGATGCTGCCCGCGAACGCGGAGCGCGCCCGCTCGACCTCCCCGGCCTCGAAGGCGACTTCGCCCTCCTGGAAGAACTTCTCGAACTTCGTGGAGTCGGCGCCGACCTCGTAGGCCGTCTGCAGGAGCGCCTGGGCGCGGTTCCGCACCTCCTGGGTCTCCTCGAGGAGGATCCGCAGGTCGGCGATCGCGTCCGACGAACGGATCGCGGTGTCGAGCGCCTTCACGTAGTCGCCGTCGTTGTACATCCGGCGGGAATCGGACACGAGCGAGGTGACGGCGACGGGGCCTTTGCCGATCGCCCGGAGCTTTCGCTCGACGGACTCGACGGCCTGTTTCGACACGCCCTGTTGAAGGCCGACGCGTTCCGCCTCCTCCTCGCTCTGCTCGGCGGCCGCAATCGCCTGCCGGTACTTCTTCGCCCGGAAGAACTCGCGCGCCCGCTCGAACAGTCGCTCTGCGGACCGGGTGTCGGTCCCGTCCATCCGGGCCCGCTTGAGGGTCTCTTCGAAGCCTCGCATTCGCAGGGCGATTCCGCGGTCGCGTTCCTTCGACGCCTCGGCCTCCGCCTGCGCGGCGTGGTCGAGGGCTTCGTCGAACTGTCCCATCTTGTATGCGCGGTCCGCGCGTTCGAGCAAGCCGGTTGTGGTCGAGAGGGGGAGGTTCATCGCGTCCGCGTCGGCCACCATCTCCCGGAGCCGACGGAGCGCCGTCGTGGCCTCGTCCCCTTGCCGCTTCAAGACGTCGAGCTGCTCGCGTAGCCGGAGCGTGAGGTCCGCCGCCTGTTCGAGTTCGCCCGCGTCGAGATGCTGGCGGGCCTTGACGATCGCGTCGCTCGACTGCGCGAGGTTCACGCCCTCCACGGAGCCGAGGACTGCCTCTGCCGAGGTCAGAGATGACGTGAGTTTCTCCTGGATCAACGCGGTGAACTCGTCCTCGGCGCGTTGTGCGAGGGCGAGCGCCTTCGCGTACTCTTTCGCCTTCATCGCCTCCTTCGCTGCGCCGAACACGTCGCGGAGGTGGGGCGCGTCGATCCCGATCTTGGCCGCCAGGTCGAGGCGCCCGCGAGACGAGAGGATCTTCTGGGCCGAGGAATACAGGACCGTGAGCTTGTCGGTCTCCGCGCGGGCCGACGACGCCATTTGCAGCGCCTGCTCGTAGTCGAGCCGTTCGAACGCCTTCTTCGCGTCGACGAGCATCTCGACGACCTTCGAGACGTCGACGTTGCGCTTCTTGGCCTCGGCGACGAACGCGGCCCCGCTCGCGATCGCGTTGTACGCCTGGCGATGGAGCGCCGTCATCTTGCCGGCCCGCTCGTTCGCCTCGTTCAATAGGCGAAGGCCCTCGTGGTAGTTCTGGACCCCGAAGGCGAGGCGGGACCGGCGCGCGAGGTCCGACATCTCGTCGACATCAATCTTGAGGCCTTGCGCGGTCGTGATGCGCGCGCGAACGAAGGCGAGGAGTTCCTCGGACGCGCTGCCGAGCTGGGCCCTTGCTTTCTCCCGGGCCGCGACGATGTCTCCCGCCTGTCCGCGGCTGAGGAACCCATTCAGCTCCCGGTGGATCGTCTCGAGGGGAGCCACATTGGCACCGAGATCGACGCCCATCCGCACGGCGAGCGCGAGGTCTCCGACGATCTCTTCCGCGTGCGTCCGGATCTGGATCTCGACGAACTTTTCCCCTTCGCCGAGAGCGCGGAACGTGTCCTCGAAATCCCGCGTGCCGATCGAGACATCCGCGCGATTCAGGAGGGCCTTCAAAGTTCCCGCGTCGTCCCCGAGGTGAGGGAGGGCCCCGCGGAGGGCGCCGATCTTCTCCGTGGCGCGGTCCACGAGGATCCGCTCCGCCTTCGTCTGGGCATCGCCCGCGAGTTGCAACGCCTTCCGATGTTCGTCCGCCTTCGTGGCGACGATCGCCTCCTGGAGGAGCCGCGACGGTTCGCCCAGGTCGGCACCCACCTGCTCGCCGAGGGTGAGGACGAACTCCGCCCGTTCGATCGACTGCATCACCCGCTCGCGCTCGGCCTTCCGCAACTCCTCGGTCGCGGTGTCGATCGCTTTCGCGATGTCCGCGAGATTGCGCTCCTGATAGGCTTGGCGGGCGGCCTCCGCGAGCTTCCGCGCGCGGACCGTCTGGACCCCGAACGCCTCGGCTTCGGCGAAGGCGCGGTGCAGTTCCTTGAGCCGCCCTTCTACCGTGCGGTACCCGTTGATGATCGCGTCGACCGCGCCGTCCGCGCGTTTCGCGGCATCGAGCGCATCCCGGAACGCGCCCCGCTTGAGCAAGTCCCGGGCGCTCGTGATGTCGGCCATCGGCCCGTGGAGGTCGATCCCCATGTTCGCGGCGGCGGTGAACTTCTCCCGCGACGTGGCGATCACGCCGACGACCCGCTGGAACTGGGCTTGCTGGATCGCCTGGAAGCCTTGCTTGGCGAGCTGCGCCCCCTCTCGGTAGTTGCCTTTCTTGATCGCGGCCTCGGCCTTGTCGAACGACTCCTGGCCGAGGGCCGGGTCCGCGCCGAGGGCCCGGGCATCTTGCACGAACTTCGAGAAGTCCCCCGCACGGCCGTCGAGCGATCGCTGGAGTGCCTTCTCGGATTCCGCGCGGCTCTGCCGTACGGCGTTCTTCGCTTTCTCGAAATCGAGGTTCCCGATGTCACCACGCGCCCGCTCGATCAGCGTCGTGGCCTTCGTCGTGTCCGCCCCGAGCTCCGCCGCGGTCCGGATGAGATCCTCGACCTCGTGGACCTCTTTGTCCACGGCCGTGGTCATGTCATCCGTGATCGTCTCGAGGGCCTCATTCGTGAAATCGAGGGCGCTCTGGAAATCGTTGTTCTCCATCGCGGTCCGCGCCCGGGAGAGGAGGTCCTCGACCGGAGCGACGTCCCGGCTCAGGTTCTTGGCCGCCAGGATCAGCGATTGCGCCTTCGAGAACGAGGAGGACAAGTGCTCCTGGAGCACCTTCTCGCTCCGCTTCCATGCCTTCTTCGCGAGGTCGATCGCCGTGCCGAGATCCTCGGAGGCGAGGGCGCCTTCCGCCTTCGCGAGCGCCGCCTCCGTCTCCGCGAGCTCCCCGCCGACGCCTTTCGCGAGTCGGCCGAGCGCCGAACTCGAGTCGACGATCGCGCGCGCCCGCTCCCGGTAGATCCGCTTGCCCCGTTCGAGCGCTTCGCCCGCCTTGTCGACGGCGACCTTGTAGTCCTTCGAGGCCATCGCCTCGTTCGCCTCGGCGAGGGCCTTCTCCGCCTCGACGACGTTCGCGTCCGTCCGGCGGGCTTGGTCGACGAGGTCTTGCGCCGCCTTGATGCCGTCTTCGGCGGCCTGGCGCGTCCGCGTCGCCTCTTTGACCTTTTCCTCCAGCTGGCGGCGCAGCTGGCTGTCTCGCAGGTACCCGCTCACGGTTCGTCGGCTCCGCTGCCTCGGGGGACGGCATCGGCTCTCCCCGAGGATTGCGAAGTTACGACGAAGTCGAGCTTATAAACGGCTTAGCCCGTGATTATCACGAGTGATTTACCCGAGGTGGACCCGAGGTGGCCGGGGCCGCCGAGATGCGCCGCGGCCGACCGCTTCGACGGCGCGGGTCACTCGTTCGCCGTGGCGGCTGGCGAGGCGGCCGGGTGGGACACCGCTTCCGCGACCGGCGACGTAGGGAGCGGTGCCTCCGGGGCCGAATCGTCCGACGGCGTCGCCTCGGTCCGTTCCGTGTACGGCACGCCGGCCTTCTGGGCCATGATCCGGCGGATCCCTTCGCGGTCCGTCGGCTTGAGTCCGAAGAACTCGGCGAAGTATCGAGTCGTCGCAAGGGCGAACGAACGTCCGGAGGGTTTGCGGGAGATCAGCCCGAGTTCCTCCAGGCCCTTCGTGTGCTCGTACACCTTCGACCCGATCATGTCGAACAGGTCACTCTGGAGGATCGGCTGATGGTAGGCGATCAGGGCGACCGTCTTCAGGATGTCGCGGTCGATCTCCGGGGGCGCGAACGCCCGAGCCCTCTCCGAGTACGCTTCTCGAATCTGCATCGTCCACTTCGTGCCGATCTGCGCGACCTCGAGCGCGCTCTCCCGTTTCGTGTACTCGCCGGCGAGGGCTCGCAGGTGACCCTTGATCGACTCGGGGTCGAGGCGCGTGGTCCGGGCGAGCTCGTCGATCGTCAGGGCGCGGCCTGCGCTGTACAACGCAGCCTCCACGAGGGCCCGCTCCTTCAATGGACCACCCCCTGGGGGACCTCGGGTTTCGGACCGAGGGCGGGGATCGCGAGGAGCTCCTCCAACGGCAGTTCCGCGGTCATCGACAGTCGCTTCACGTAGATCTCGCCGTAGGGCAGGTCTTTCTGCCACAACTTTACCTTCTCCAGATGAGCCAGGAACAGGAGGGCCATGAACACGGTCACCTCGTCCCACACGTCACCCGCGGTCAGCTGGCGCAGCGGGATTGGTTCTCCGTTGAATTGGGCGAGCCGGTGCCAGGTGAGGGCGATGTCGTCCGTGAGATCTTCCCCGTGGACCTTCTGATGGAAGTTCGGGGCGAACTTTCGGATCGCCTGTTCCCGCAAGGCATTCAGCTGAAGCTGGATCTCCGACTCGCGGCGGGCCTCGTCGAAGGCGTCCATCAGTTCCATCAGGGTGACGGCCCGGCGGCCTTCGCGGCGGATCGCCTCCGTGAGCGGCGTCGCGGTGCCCGCCAGGACGACTTGGTTGTAATCGAGGTCCGCGGGGTCGCGGAACATGTCGAGGTCCCAGCCGCCGACGTCGGCCTCGGGCTCCGGCGGCATCGCGTCGAGGAGGACCTTGTCGCTCTGCATCTTCAGGATGGACCACGCGAGGAAGACGAGCTTCCCCGCCGTGACGAAGTTCACGGCGCCATCTTTCTTCACCTTGTCCAGGAAGAGTTTCGTGAACGGCACGAGGTTGATCTCCCACGGGTCGAGCCGTCGTTCGAGCGCGAGTTCGAACGCCGCGACTACGGACTTCTCGAACGGGTCCCGGACGGCCACGTGCATCCCCTGATCGATCTCGTTCAGCATCGCCAGGTAGCGGTTGATCCGCTCCCCGCCCTCCGTCTCGCTGATCAGCGCCTTGTGGAACAGGAGATGATTCAGGATCGCCTGGTAGTTCTCGCTCATGCCGGGATCACCTCCGTGGGCTTTTCGTCCTCGACGTCGGCCAGGTTCACGCGCATGATCACTTCCGACAGCGAATCGGGCGTCATCGTGACGCCGACCAGGTGGTCCGCTTCCTTCAGGCTGACCTTCCGCAGGGAGATCTGGACGAACTGGGCCGTCGAGCTGTTGCGGCGGATCATCCGAGCCACCTTCTCCGCGTTGACCGCGTCGAGGTTCTGGTCGATCTCATCGAGCAGATAGAACGGCGACGGGTCGTACTCCTGGATCGCGAAGATGAGGGCCATCGAGGCGAGGGATCGTTCGCCGCCGGACAGGGCCTCGAGCCGGAGGGCCTTCTTGTGGGCCGGCTTGACCTTCAGGAGCAGTCCGGCCTCGAACGGCTTCTCCGGATTCTCCAGGGCAAGTTCCGCCTCGCCGCCCTCCGTCAGTTCCGCGTAGACGCGACTGAAGTTCTCGTTGATCGAGGTGAAGATCTTGGCGAGCCCCTCTTTCTTCTTGTCCGTGAGCTCGTCGACCAAATGGATCAGTTCCTCGCGCTGTCCCTCGAGCCGCTTGAACTCGTCCTTCAGCTCGACCGCGCGCGCCTGCTGCGCGTCGTAGTCCTCGAGGGCCCGGAGGTTGATCGGGCCGAGCGCGTTGATCGCCGCCTCGCAGTCCGCGATCGTCGTCTTCAGTTCCTCGAGGCTCGGGAGGCGTCCCTCCTTTAGTTCGACCGCCATCTCCTTCATGACGCGTTCGGCCTCGTCGAGCTGCTCCTCCTGGACCTTCAGCTCCGTCTGCATCTTCAGGAGGAAGTCCTCTTTCGTCTCGATCTTGTGCGTGACCTTGTCGAGGTCCGCCTCGCGGTCCGTCTTCTCCTTGTACGCCGCGTCCCGCGCGTCCTGGAGGTCCTTGACCTTCTTGCCCATCTGGGCCTCCGTCTTCTCGAGGCCGCGGATCTCGGTCTCGAGGTGGCCCAGGGACTCCTGGAAGGCATCGATGCGCTTCTCGTGGTCCTTCCGCTGACCGTCCTGCGCGGTGAGGTGTGCGCCGACCTCCGTTCGGCGCTCCTCGAGGAACGTCGTCTGGGTCGCCATCGCCTCCAGCTTCGACCGCAGGCCACTCAACTCCTCGGCCAGGGTCGCACGCCGGCTCATCAGCTCCTTCATCCGGGAGGAGATCTGCTGCGGGGTCGCGGCGATCACGGCTTTCTTCCGTTCATCGCGCTTCCCCTTCAACGCTTCCAATGCCTTCGTGAACTTCGCGAGATCCTCCTCGATCCGGGTCGCGGTCTTCTGCGCCTCGTCGAAGCGCCCCTTCCGGTCCCCGAGGTCCTTGTCCGCCATCGCCACCTTCGCGGCGAACTCCTTCCGTTTCGCCTCGAGGGTGCTCGTCTTCACCTCGACGGCCCCGCTTCGGCCACCGGATTCCTTGATTTCTCCTTCGAGGTCGAGGATTCCCTTCCGCAGCTCGTCGAGGCGGTTCGAGACGGTCTCGCCGTGGGCCTGCGCGTCCCGCAGTTTCTCGGCGATCTTCTCCATCTCGCTTGCGACGCTCGGCCCGAACTTGACCGTGGACCGCTCCATGTCGCCTCCGATCATCGCGCCGGAGGCTTCGATCAGCTCGCCCTCGATCGTCACGAGCCGGACGCCGCCCATCCACTTCCGGGCCTCGTCGAGCGTCCGGACCACCAGCGTGTCGCCGAAGACGTAGAAGAAGGCGTCCCGGTACTTCTCGTCGAAGTGGCAAAGGTCGATCGCGAAGCCGAGGCACTCCTTCGCGACGAGGATCGCCTTGCCCCGGGGCTTCCCGACGAGCATCTTGGTGAGAGGCAGGAACGTCGCGCGCCCGATCTTCCGTTTCTTCAGGTAGTCGATGCACTGCGCCGCGACCGTGTCGTCGTCGACGATGATCGCCTGCATGCGGGCGCCCGCCGAGGTGACGATCGCAGTCTCGTACTGCGACTCGACATGGGCGAGTTGCGCGACCGTCCCGTGAATGCCTTTGATCGAACCGGTCTCGCGGCATTCGAGGATCGCGGAGACCGCGGACGTGTAGCCCCGCTTCATGTTCTCCGCGACGTCCGCCTCGGCCTTCAGCTGGGCGTACTGCCGGGTGAGGCTGAGGATCGCCGTTTGGAGCTCGGCCTGCTCTCTTGCGAGCTTCGCTTCCTCGGCCCGTTTCTCGTGAAATTCCTGCTGGAGTTTCTGGAGGCTCTTGCCCGTCTCTTTCGTGGACGTCCGCAATTCCTTGAGCTGCCAATCCGCGTCGTCGTGCTCGACCTGGTACGCTTTCCGGGACTCCTCGATCTGGGTGATCTCCGCCTCGAGGCGGGACATGGCCTCTTTCGTCCGGTCCCCTTCGAGGACGATTCCCTTGACGCGCTCCTCGACTTGGTCGATTTCGTTGTTGAGCGCGATGATCTGTTTCTGGATGCCGAGGACCTTCGCGTCGCTCTTCGAGGCGAGCTCGTCGACGTCGTGAAGGTCTTTGTCGGCCGCCTTGATTTGCTCGTCCAGCTCGGCCACGCGCGCATCGACCTTCTCGTGCTCGCGCGCTAGGGCGTCCGTCTCCTTCTGGATCTTCGCTTGATCCCGGTTCGCCTCTCCGGTCTCGAGGCGCAGCTGTTTCAGGACCTCCTTCGACGTCTCGATCCCGTCCGTTGCGCGCGCGCGCTCGATGCGGAGTCCGTCCAACTTCTCTTTGAGCTGCTTGGCCTCCTCTCCGCCCCGCTCCGCCATCTCCTGCTCGAGTTCGTTCAGGCGCGCCACGGCGGCATCGAACAGCGTCCGGAGTTCGGCCTTCTGGGATTCCAGCTTCGACTTGTCCGCCTCGTGCTTCGCGATCTGCTCCTTCGTCCCGACGATCTGCCGCTCGATCAGTTCGCGGTTCTTGTACGCAAGCTGCGCCTTCGCGGTCGATCCCCGCTCGTTCAATTCTTTGTACTTCAGGGCGCCGTCGCGGTCCGCCTCGAGCTGTCGGATCTGTTTGTCGATCTCGTCGAGGATGATGCGGATGCGCTCGAGGTTCTCCTCGGTCTCCCGGCGCTTCCCTTCCGCCTGCGCGATGTCGTCGTCGAACTTCGTGATCCCCGCGATGTTGTCAAGGATTCGCCGGCGTTCGATGGAGGACATCGAGACGATCTTCTGGACGTCCCCTTGTTGCACGAGGTTGTATCCCTCCGCCGAGATCCGCGCATGGGCGAGCAGGGAGTCGAACTCCGAGAGCGAGGACTTCCGGTCGTTGATGTAGAAGTACGAGTTGTAACCACCTTCCACGGACGGGCTCAGGCCGACGTACCGGGTGAGTTTGACCTCGTCCGCCTCGACGGGGATCTGGCGGTCCGAGTTGTCGAAGAGGAGGCTGACCTGGCACGAGTCGGCGCCTCGTTTGTCCTTCCCGCCGTTCCAGATGAGGTCCGTCAGCTTGCCGGCCCGAATCGCCTTCGAGCTCTTCGGTCCGAGGACGAACAGGATCGCGTCCGCGATGTTGCTCTTGCCGGAGCCGTTCGGACCCGTGATGGCGGTGAACCCCTGGAGGAAGGGGACCGTGATCTTTCGCCCGAACGACTTGAAGTTCTCCATCTGGATTTCTTTCAGAAACAAGGTACTCACCTTGGTGGGGGAAGGTCAGCCCTGGGGGAATCTGCCACTACCCATCCCATCTATATCTCTC
>WNGG01002516.1_pt1 | contig 20688 bp, 13 predicted proteins | sample 5400661 | NCBI WGS metagenome assembly WNGG01 (sample SAMN13153372, study PRJNA577476) | soil metagenome | isolation source: 100 cm soil or saprolite under Garry oak tree replicate 1 | place: USA:California | collected 2016-06-15
CGTCACGTCCTCCAACTACAACACGATCGTTCGCGAGGTCCAGATCACGCTGTCGGGCCGGTCGACGGCTCAGAACATTCAGGGCGCGACCACGAGCGCCCTGACCGGAGCCGCAAGAGATGCCATCCGGGGCCAGCTCGTATCCACCGTCTCCCCGCGGGGGGCGCTGCTCGCGGCTCAGCAGGGGAACCTGTGGAGATAGCGATGCCCATCCCAAACCCGGTGCCCTCGAAAGCAGAGATGAGGAGGCGCGGTCTGGCCATGCATGGACAAACGATTGCCCGGTGCCGTCGGTCGGAGGCTGGCTTCGCCCTGGTCCTGGCCATCCTGGCCCTCATGCTCCTGACGTTCCTGGGGCTGACCCTGGCCGTGAGCACCTCGACCGAGCTGCAGATCGCCACCAATTACCGGTGGAGCCGGCAGGCCTTCTACAACGCGGAGGCCGGGCTCGAGGCCGGCAAGCTCATCCTGGCGAATTCGCCCTTGTGGGTGAGCCTCGTTCCCAACAACCGCGCTACGGCATGGGCTCCCACCACCCTCCCCAGCATCCCTGGGCCTCCGTCCTGGAGCGGCAGCGCCGTGCGCGATTTCGAGAGCCAATCCTGCGACACCACCGGCGGGGAGGGCTATGGGGTCGTCCTCAACGCATCCGCCCCCGGCGCCGGCGCCCAAGCCTGGGAGAACGTCTCGACCTTCATGGGACAGCCCCTGAACGGGGCCTTCACCCTCTGGGTACGGCGTGAGATCCAGGCCCAGCCGGGCGGATTGGGATTGGTGATCGACGATGCAACGAATCCACCGACCACGCTCGTGCTCACGGCCGAGGGCGTGGCGCCCTACGTGGGGGCGGGAACCGCGTTCACCAAGGCGAACCAGGCCCGGCAGCTCCTCGAGATGAGCGTGACCCTGGCCGTGGGAGCCACCTGCCGTCAGTACGGGCCTCAGAAGGGCGGGGCACCGACAGGTGAAAACTTCGACCCTTGCAGCACGCTGTCCGCGGGCGCCACCGGGAGCCTGGCCGGCGCGTTCGGGGCGGGGGCCGGCCGCGTCGGGGGTGCCGGCGGCCTCACCAGCACCGGCGCGCAGTGATCGGAGCGAAAGCCATGGATGACCAGGTGGGTTCGGCCCCGGTTTCTAGGTCTCGAGAGGGAAGGGAAGCCATGAAGCGACGGTTCTCTGGGCGACGAGCGGTGGGCCTGGTCCTGGCGGGGGGACTGGTCCTCGTCCTGGCGGGCGACCGCGGCCGCGCCTCCGTGACCGCCACTCCGGGGATCGACCCCCTGGAGGTCCTGGGCCTGCAGATCAAGCCCAACGTCATCCTGGTCCTGGACACCTCGGGATCCATGAACGACTCGGTGGGCAACAACACCCTCGGCGGCGACCACCCCGACTCGAAGATCGGCGCGGCCAAGCGCGTCCTTCTCCAGGCCATCCAGAACAACGAGTCCAAGGTCAACTTCATGTTCGGCACCTACACCCAGAGCACGAGCGCTACCCCCGTCCAGACACCCAGCACCATGGGGAACACGGGCCTGGGGCAGGACCGCTTCAGCTACTGGGCCAAGAGCAGCGACTTCCCTTCCATGCTCACCAGCGAGCTGTTCCTGAACCAGGTCTACGCGTTCCAGACGATCTCCAACGCGGGATCGGTGATCGACAACATCCTGTACTTCGATGAGGGTGGAGCGACCATCGCCTGCGCGATCACCCCGGGCTTCTACGTCTCGGGAGCGGCCCTGGGGACGCAGATAGCGGCCAACATGAACGCCTGCTCTCCCGGCAACGGCTACGCCGTGACCTACGCGGCGGGGAAATTCACCTTCAGCCAGACGGGACTGAAGAAGTTCCGGCTGCGATGGAGCCAGGCCACCAACTCCATCGGCGCGGTCCTGAGCGCGGGCGCCACCGACACAGCCCTCGGCCTGGGGCCCTTCGCGACCTCCGGAGACGCCCGCATCAACGCCCTTCGGAAGATCTTGGGCGACCGCAAGTTCACCGAGTCGGGCACGACGTTCTACGAGATGGTCGCGGGAAGGTTCTGGAACGGTCAAACCCTCTACGTCCTGAACTCCACCGGGACGGTCTGCGGCCAGGCCGCGACCGTGACTCCCACGAATCCCCCCACCGTGAGCCTGCAGCAGGTCAGCGACTGCACGAACCCGACCACCACCACGGTGGGCGTCCCCGTGGCCTTCACGTCTGCGGGGGGCAAGGCCAAGCTGCTGGGCGGCGGTGGCTTTGGTACCAACGCGGTTTCCTGCGACGGGTTCCTGCCGCGGGTCCAGCTCGTGTCCTGCGACATCAAGATCCCGCCGAACCCCCAGCAGTCCGACAACATCGGCACGCCTTTCCTGGAGCCGACCCTCCGCATCGAAACCACGCCCGGGCCCACGTTCGGCCAGCCCATCGGCTACACGGAGACCACGGATGGCACCGGCTGCGCTGAGACGTCCTGCGCCAACGGGGTAACGATCCCGACTGTGAGCGCCTACGGCCTGCCGGCCGACGGGTCCACGCCGATCGCCAACACGCTGCGCGACGTCAAGACCGTGTTCAACGTCCTCTGGTCGGGCGGGGTCTCGCCGCCGGCGCCGCTGACCGTGACGGTTCCGCCCTCCGGCGCGATCTCTGCACACACGAATCCCAAGGAGAAGACGGTCGTCGTCTTCGTGACCGACGGTGACGACACCTGCTCGGGCTCCGGCGACGCGGCCGCCCGCGCCGCCGCGGCCCGCGCGCAGGCCCTGTATCAGCCCATCGTGGGCGGCGTTCAGAGCGACGGCTATCTGACGCCCGCGAGCGACCCCGCGTCGTCGGTTATCAGCTACATCGTCGGCTATGGTACCGGCGCCCAGGTGAATCGGCTGAACTGGATCGCCTGGGGTGGGAGCGGCATGCAGCAGGGGGCCGGTGGCGCGACCCCGTGGCCGGCGGCGCCCACCGCCGCCGACCGAGCCAACTGCGTGTCTTGCCAGGACGCGTACCTCGCCCCTACCCCCGCCGCGCTGGCCGCCACCCTCAACGCGATCTTCAACCAGGGGGCCCAGGCGGGCGAGTTCACGGCCCAGCAGTCTCTCACGGACGCGATCTTCGAGTACGTGGACCAGGTCCCGACTCCGGCGGCTGTGCCGCCCTCACCACCGCCCGCGCCTTTTAGCGCCTTCGCCCCCTACAACCGCTACGATGCCCTCACGCCCATCAAGTTCGTGTCCAGCTTCACGCTGCCGGGGTTCAATGGGCAGCTCAAGGCCTACCAGAACGTCGGGGGCGTTCCCACCCTCCGCTGGAGCGCGGCGGACAAGCTCCTCATCAACGTGACGACCGGGATGAGCGCCTGCCCCCTCGCCCCCAATCCGGGCGCGGTGCTAGGCGAGTGCAGCTTCGCCCAGCTCCACGGCGGCTCCACGGATTCCACGATTGCGACCTCGAGCGCCGCCATCAAGCGACGGATCTACACCACGACCCAGAACGGGTACTTCGGCGTCACCATCGGCAACCTGACCGGCAACGTGGCGCCCTACCGCGTCCCCCTGTGGCCGCCCACCAGCTTCAGCGTGGCGCCCGCCGACTACACGACCCAAGGGCTCTTCGACGCCGCCCTCGGACTGCCCCTCGACACCTCGAGCAACCCCGCGGCTGATTTCGCGAGCCTGCAGGCCAGCTACCGGGCTTGCCAGAGCGTGGCGCCCCTCACCCTGCCCGCTGGCTGCACCAGCCTTGTGCCCCTGACGAAGATGCAGGCAGCCCGGCGCGAGGCCCGGGAGCTGATCCTGGCCTTCATGGCCGGGGCGTTGCCGAGCCTGGACAGCGGCGCAAACCCCAAGCGCGTCTCCTCGGGGGGCAACCTGGGCGCGATCCTGTACAAGGCCAAGTCGTGGATCCTCGGCGAGTCCACCTTGGCCACCCCGGCCGTCGTGGGGCCGCCCCTCGACAGCACACCGGACGCGACGCCCTGGGTCCCCGAGTACACGTTCTACCTGCAAGGGCCGCGCACCGGCACCGGCCAGAATGCCGAAGGAGGCGCGACCACGCCCGGAATACCACCCCCGGGTGGCGCGATTCCCGTCCAGACCGGCCAGGGCTTCGGCCTGAATAGGCCGGACAAGGACAACCCGGCGGCCCCCGGCAACGACTCCCGGCCGATCAAGCCGGTGATGACCGTCGTCTACGCCGGGACCAACGAGATGCTCCACGCCTTCCGGGCGGGGCCGAACCTCCTCAGCGCCTCTTGCACGTACACCGGCGTCACCCCGAACAACGTCCCGCCCGCGTCGCCCACGGAGTGCGGAGGGGACGAGCTGTGGGGCTTCGTCCCGTTCGACTCGCTGGGGGTGCTCTCGAGCCGATACATCAACCAGCCCCCCAAGCGGCTGCCCCACGACTACATGATCGCGGCCAGCATCCGCTTCAACGACATCTTCGTGCCGAGCTCGACCCCCTTCAACGTGACCATCGGCGGGGTCACCACCAGCCTCAACGGCGTCTGGCGCAAGGTCATCTACTTCGGGCGGGGCGTCAGCGGCAAGTACTTCACCGCCCTCGACGTCACGGCGCCCGGCACCTCCTCGAGAGAGGCGTTGAAGACGAACGGCCCCATACCTCTCTGGAACCGCGGCAACCCGGACACGACCAACGGGATCCCGAGCGGACCGCAGGTCAACGGCCCGAGCGATTTCAGCGCCTACGCGACGATGGGGCAGACGTGGTCGACGCCGATCGTCGTGTTCGTGGACAAGACCGCCAACACGACGACCCGGAAGCCCGGAGGCGTGGACTTCGTCATGTACGTGGGCTCCGGCTACGGCGCTGCCGGTGAGGGCACGACCTTCTACGCTCTCGACGCGCTCAACGGCGACGTCATCAAGTCGGCGGACGTGGAGGCGGCGGCGGCGTCCTTTGGCCTGACCCGCTCGCCTCAACCCGTGGACCAGGCCGGCAATCCCTATTCCAACGCGATCGCGGCCGATCCGGCGGGCTTCAATCCCCTCCGCTTCAAGCCGCTCACCTCGCCCCACCCGTCGGCGGCCAAGACGACCCGCGTCTACGTGGGCGACGTCTATGGCCGCCTCTGGAAGTTCCTGACCGCGGTTCCGGGTCCCCTGGTCGCCATTCCCGCGGCCGACCTCGGAGTGACGCAGCCCGTCGGAACGGCCGCGTCACTCATCGGATTGAATCCCCCGCCGGGGCAGCCCCCCGGGCCGAACCCGCACATCTACCTGGGGTCGGGGAACGAGAATCGCGCCAGCGGCCCGTTCGCGATCTTCGGGTTCCGCGACGATGGCGACGACACGACCACGGCCACGGCAGGGACGGCGGCGTTCCCAGGCCCGGCGTCGCCCCCTGGACCGTCCGTCACGACGTTCCTTCCCGTGGTCACCCTGTTCACCCGGACCTTCGACGCCGGGCCCGTTGTGAACCTTTCGGCTCCCACGCCGTTCCCTGTCTTCCGGGGTACCGTGCAGCCCACCACGGCTTTCACCAGCGATACTCCGGCACGGAGCGTCGCGTTCTTTGCCGGGACACGCTTCAACCCGCCCCTCAGCGCCTTCGCGCCCGTGCCGCCGCCGTACCCCTGCCGCTCCAGCTTTGACAGCATCCTGTACTCCTTGGGTGCACGCTACGGGCAGGCCGCCTACGACCTGAACTCGGCGGGCGACGACGCCTACAGCATCTACCGCGACAGCCGGGTCGTGGCCCTGACGACGCAGGCGGACCCCAACCAGGGCACCGGCAGCAGCCTGAACAAGGACGAGGGCCTGATGGCGGCGGGAACGCCTCCGGCCCCGCCCCCCAAGCCCGGCAAGCCGGCGGGGGCGGGATCGAACGTGAGTCCCGCGACGAAGGGCGGTGTCGCGATCGTGAGGTTCGGCTCGACGGCCTGCCGGTAATGGGCTCCGGCCCTCCCCTCCCCGCAGCCGGAGGGGAGGGCCGCGGCCCCTGGACGCGGTCCCTTCACCCGGCTTAAGGTCTTCCCTTGGAACGGGTTTGGGTGTAGCTTAGAGCCATGGCGGTTCGGCCGGAGGACGCGCTGATCTGCCCTGCGTGCCAGACGCGAAACAGGGCCCGGTGGGAATTCTGTGTTCGGTGCGGGGAGTCGCTGCAGGACGTCACGTTGAGCCCGGCTCCCTCGCGTGAAGCGGTGGAGCCTCCGGACCCGGAAGGCGTCGAGGAAGACGCTGCCGAGCTGCAGGACACCGGGGAAGCCGGCATGGTGTTGCTCGTGGGTGTCCTCGCCCTGATCGTCCTGAACGCGGTCGCGTGTTTGTACGTGCGTGACAAGCCCCCGCCGGCTCGGCCAAGCCCCGATCTCTTCACTTTGGGCACGCAGCCGGCGAGCCTGCCCCCCGCAAAGGCCGTTCCCGACAGGCCCGGAGGCAGGGATTTCGAAGAGGGGCGCCGTCTCCTGGTCGGAGGCGATGCTGCGAGAGCGATCACCCTCCTGCAGAGAGCGGTTGACGCTGCCCCCGAGAACGCTGCGTCCCATGACCTGCTGGGTCAGGCGCTGGCGGCCACGGGTGCCCTGGACCAGGCATTCGCGCAGTTTGGTGAGGCGGCGCGACTCGATCGCGCTCAGTTCGGGATGAAGCTGGGGGAGCGCCTGGCCGATGCGGGCCGGAACGAGGAAGCGGCGCGCGCCTACGCGCAGCTCCTTGCCGCTACTCCCAACGATCCGTTTGCCCAGGAGGGGCTGGGCCGGATGCAGTACCGGCTGGGCAACTACGCAGCGGCGGCGCCCCTGTTGCAGCGGGCGGTTGGGGCCCGGTCCGACGACCCCGTGCTCCAGCAAGAGTTGGCGTACGCTCTCCAGGCCACCGGCGACGCCAACGGCGCCATCGAGGTCTACAACAGGGTCCTCGCCCTGGCCCCTACGGCCGACGTCGCGCGGGGGCTCCTGGCCGACCTTCTTTACGCGCAGGGCAAGCCGGAGAACGCCATTGCCCTCGTGCAAGACGGCATCCAGCGCGATCCTCAGGCGCCTTCCCTGAGGCGCCGGCTGGGCAGCCTGCTGGAACAGTCCGGCCGGCCGCAGGAGGCAGCCCGCGAGTACCGCGAATACTCCCGCCTGGCCCCGAACGCGCCCGACGCCAAGGACCTGGCCGAGCGTGCCGCCCGCCTCGAGGGGTCGTCCGGCGGCTAGACCCATGCGGCGCATCCTCGTCGCCCTCGCCCTCGTGCTGTTTCCCGTCGCGACCTTGGCCCAGAGCCTGGGGCAGGCCGCGGCCCAGGAGCGCGAGCGGCGGGAGAAGAAGGCCCGCGAAGGCAAGCAGGCCCCGGCCCCCCGGACCTTCACGGACGAGGACCTGAAGCCGCCGGAGGAGACGGCGTCGAAGCGGACCGCGTCGAAGGATGGCGAGAAGGCTCCGTCGCCTCAGGGGACGCCCTCCCGCAACGACAATCCCGACACGGCCCCGAGCGGCACTCGGGAGGGCGGCTCGATCCGGTACGAGCCGGAGCGTCCCCGAGAAGCGCATGGCGAGGCGGCGGCCCCCGTGGGTCCCCGGTTGGAGGAGAACCCGGACGCCATTGCCTGGCGGGAGCGCGCCCGTCCGGCCCGCGCTGCCGTGGACGCGGCAAAAGCGCGGGAGGCCTCCATCGAGGGCCGGATCGCCCAGCTCCGCCAAGAGCTCAACCCGATGAGCGCCAATTACCGGCTCGACCCGAACCGGTTCCTGCAGGTCCAGGACGAGATCCGGACCGCCGAGGCGGACCTGGCGGCGGCCCGGCAAGAGACCCGCACCGCTCAGGAGGCCTGGGAGCAGGTCCTCGAAGAGGCGCGCCGCGCCGGCGTACGCCCCGAGCTTTGAGCGGGGCGACCCGAGCCGACCGAGCTTCCGAGGCCGCTCCCCACGCCGCCTTGGCCGACATCCTGATCGTCGAAGACAAGGAGTCGCTACGCACGGTGCTGCGGAAGACCCTGGAGGCGCGGGGCTACTCCGTGGACGAGGCGGGCGACGCCTACGAGGCCCGCCGGCGGATCCAGGGCTCGCGGTACCTCGTCGTGCTCACCGACCTCCGCCTTCCCGCGGGAACGGGCTTCGACGTCCTGCAGGCGGCCACGGAGGCCGATCCCGAGACCCCGGTCCTGGTCATGACCGCCTTCGGCACCGTGGAGGAAGCGGTCAAGGCCATGAAGGAAGGGGCGGCGGACTTCCTCACCAAGCCCGTGGACACCGAGCACCTGCTCCTCCTCCTGGACCGCGCGATCGACCGCCGCCGCATGCTCACCGAGCTGGTCCTGCTCAAGGAGGACTACCAGCGGCGCTACGGCCTGCCCAAGGTGCTGGGGGACGACCCCGCCTTCAAGGAAGCCATGCTCGCCATCCAGCGGGCGGCCGCCACCGACGCCACCGTCCTCATCCTGGGGGAGAGCGGGACGGGCAAGGAGCTGATGAGCCGGGCCCTCCACCAGCTCTCGCCCCGGGCCAAGGGGCCGTTCGTGGCCATCAACTGCGCCGCCATCCCCGAAGCCCTGCTGGAGAACGAGCTGTTCGGCCACGAGCGGGGCGCCTTCACGGGGGCCAACGCCCGCAAGGTGGGCAAGGCGGAGATGGCCCACCACGGCACGCTCTTCCTGGACGAGATCGGCGATCTGCCCCTGCCCCTGCAGGCCAAGATCCTCCGCCTCGTCCAGGAGAGGCAGTTCGAGCGGGTGGGAGGCGTGCAGACCATCACCGTGGACGTGCGCGTGGTGGCGGCCACCAACCAGGACCTGCGGCAGGCGGTGGCGACGAAGGCCTTCCGGGAGGACCTGTTCTTCCGGCTCTCCGTCTTCCCGGTCGAGATCCCGCCCCTGCGCCGCCGGCGCAGCGACATCCTCGCCCTGGCGGAGGCCTTCCTCGCCCGGCACGGCCGGGAGATGGGGCGCAAGGGCTTGAAGCTCTCCGAGGCCTCGCGCCGGGCGCTCCTCGACCACTCGTGGCCCGGCAACATCCGCGAGCTGCAGAACTGCCTGGAGCGGGGCGCGATCCTGTGCAGCGGCACCCAGATCGAGCCGGAGCACCTGCTGCTGACCGCAGGGCCGTCGAGCGGGCCTTCGCTCGGCGACGTGCTCGACCTCTCGGGAACGCTCACGGAGGTGGTGAAGCGGGCCAGCGGCCTCGCCGAGGACGAGGCCATCGCCCTCGCCCTGCGCGAGACGGACGGGGACCGCGCGGCCGCCGCGGCCCGCCTGGGCATCAGCCTCTCGACCCTGAACCGCAAGCTGAAACCCGCGGGCCCCGAGCCGGCCGGCTCCTAGTTCTCGGTCCTCCGCTTCGGTCGCTGGTTCGCGGCCAGGACGCGCTTGCGCAGGCGGATGGCGGTGGGGGTGACCTCCACCAGCTCGTCGTCGTTGATGAACTCGAGGGCCTGCTCGAGGTTGAGCTGGCGATGGGGGGTGAGGTGGATGGCGTCGTCCGCGGTGGAGGCCCGCATGTTGGTGAGCTTCTTCTGCTTGATGATGTTGACGTCCATGTCCGCGGGGCGCGCGTTCTCCCCCACCACCATCCCCTCGTAGACCGCGGTGCCCGGGGCCACGAACAGCTCGCCCCGCTCTTCCATGTGGGAAAGCGCGTAGGCGGTGGTCTCGCCCGGCCGGTCGGCCACCAGCACGCCGGTGGCCCGACGCGCGATCTCGCCCTGCCACTCCACCCAGCCCTCCAGAAGGCCGTTCATGACCGCGGTGCCCCGGGTGTCCGTCAGCAGCTCGGTGCGCACCCCGATCAAGCCGCGGGTGGGGACGTGGAAATCGAGGCGCACCCGGCCGGACCCGTGGTTGACCATCTTCACCATCTTGCCCTTGCGCATGGCCATCTTCTCGAGGACGACGCCCATGTAGGTCTCGGGAACGTCCAGGACGAACAGCTCCAGCGGCTCCTTGCGCTTCCCGTCCTCGGCCTTCGTGATCACCTCGGGGTTCGAGATCCCGAGCTCGTAGCCTTCGCGGCGCATGGTCTCGATCAGGATCGCGAGCTGCAGCTCGCCCCGTCCCAGGACCTTGAAGGAGTCGGCGGAGCCCGTGGGCTCCACGCGGATCGACACGTTGGTCAGTAGCTCCTTCTCGAGCCGCTCCTTGATGTTCCGCGAGGTGACCCACTTGCCGTCGCGGCCCGAGAAGGGCGAGGTGTTGACGGAGAAGACCATCGAGATCGTGGGCTCGTCGATCCGCAGGGGCGGGAGGGGAGCGGGGCTCTCCGCGGAGGTCACGGTCTCCCCGATCGCGATGCCCTCGAAGCCCGCCAGGGCCACCACCTCGCCGCAAGGGGCGTCCTCGGCCTCCACGCGCTTCAGGCCGTCGAAGACGTAGAGCTTGGTGACCCGGGTGGTGAGGAGGCTCCCGTCGCGCTTGGCCACCGCCACCGTGTCGCCGGTCCGGACGTGGCCGTTGAAGATCCGCCCGATTCCCAGCCGGCCCAGGTAGTCGCTGTAGTCGAGGTTGGCGATCAGGAGCTGGAGGACGCCGTCCGGGGAGCCCCCGGGGGGCGGGATGTGGGCGAGGAGAGCCTCGAAGAGCGGCTGGAGGCTATCCCCCGGGCCGTCGGCCTCGGTGCGGGCGATCCCCGCCTTGGCGTTCGTGTAGAGGACGGGGAACTCGAGCTGCGCCTCGGCGGCGTCGAGGTCGATGAAGAGATCGTAGATCTCGTTCAGCACCTCCTTCGGACGGGCGTCGCTGCGGTCGATCTTGTTGATGACCACCACCGCGGGGAGCCGCGCCTCCAGGGCCTTGCGCAGGACGTAGCGGGTCTGGGGCAGGGGGCCCTCGGAGGCGTCGACCAGCAGCATGACCCCGTCCACCATCTTGAGCGCCCGCTCCACCTCGCCCCCGAAGTCGCTGTGGCCGGGGGTGTCGACGAGGTTGATCTTGGTGTCCCGGTAGTGGACGGCGGTGTTCTTGGCCAGGATCGTGATCCCGCGCTCGCGCTCCAGCTCGTTGGAGTCCATGACGCGCTCGCGGACCTCCTGGTTCGCGCGGAAGGCGCCGCTCTGCCGGAGGAGGGCGTCCACCAGGGTGGTCTTGCCGTGGTCGACGTGAGCGATGATCGCGACGTTCCGGAGCTTCATGTTCTCCACGGGCGCGGACGATCGGCCTGGGCGGAAAAAACCAAGGATACCACGGGCTCCGGGAGCCTAGAGGTCGACCACCACGGGCGGGTTCAGGGGCCGGTAGGCCTCGTCGCAATTGCTGGCGTTGACGAAGATCGTTCCCTCCACCTCCTCGCGGCCGTAGCCTTCGTGGATGTGGCCGAAGACGTGCAGGCGCGGGCGGACTCGGCGCACGGCTTCCCGCAGCTCCTCGCAGCCCACCCTCGGGCCATGGCCCATGGCCAGGCTGAGACTCCGCGCCATGACCCCCTTGACGCGGTCGCGGATCCCGTGCGGTGGGCCGTGGGTCACGAGGATGTCGATGCCGGGGGGGATTCGGTCCCACTTGGCCCGCAGGGGCGCCCCGCGGTGGAGGTTGAAAGCCCAGCTCAGGAACCACGGCTGCCAGGGACTGCCCCAGATGCGCAGGCCCTCCACGAGGACCTCCGCGTCCTGCAGGTAGACGGCGCTCCGGATCCGGCGTCGCGCCTCCTCGGGCCGCTCCTCGAAGAGCCGGTCGTGGTTCCCCGCGATCACGACCTTGAAGCGGTGGGGCAGGTCGCCGAGCCACTCGTCGAAGCGCTCGATCTCCTCCGGCGCCCCTTGCATGGTCGCGTCACCCGCGTGGATGAGCAGGTCGCCATCCGGCACCGCGAGCGCGGCGTGACGGCCGTGGGTGTCGGAGACGCAGACGATGCGCATCCGCTCGGCCTAGACGGAGCCGCCCACGAGGCGGCGGTAGTCCTCGGGGGTGTCGATCCCCGCGAGGCAGCCGGGATCGCCCGCAACGTGGACGATCCAGGCCGCGTGGTCGAGGAGGACGCCTCGCGCCCCGCGCTCCGGGGAGGCGGCGCGCAGGGCGGGCCAGGCCCTCCGCGCGAAGCCGGACGGATGACCGCGCCGTCCCGCGTGGGAGGGGACCGCGATGGCGGCCCCCGCCAGGAGGGCGTCGACCACGTGGTCGACCGTCTCCGCCGCCACCAGGGGGTGATCCACCAGGTGCAGGAGCACGGCCTCGGCGCCGTCTGTTTCGGCCGCGGAGAGGCCCCGCCAGATCGAGCTGAGCATGCCGTCGCGATACCTCTCGTTCACGACGGTCCTCACGCCGGCGGGAAGCGGGCATTCCGACGCCACCCGCTCGGCCTCGTGGCCCAGCACCACCACCACCGAATGCACGCCCGGCCGGGCGAGGAGGGCCGCGCCCCAGGCCAGGAAGCGGGTGCCCCGGATCGGGAGCAATGCCTTTGGCGAGCCCATCCGGCGCCCCTCGCCGGCGGCGAGCAGGATGGCCACGATTCGCATACGGAGCATTGAACCACGGTCATTGACCCTCGCGGAGGCGGCCCGTATGATGAGCCTCCTCCGAGCTCGCGGGGGCCAGGCCGTCCCCGGGGGAACCTCTGAACCGATGCACCAGAAGCACCTGATCTCGCTGAAGGACTACTCGCGCGAGGAGATCGAGGAGATCTTCGACCTCGCGGCCGCGGTGAAGGCCGACCCGCCGGCCTACGGGGGCGTGCTCCAGGGCAAGTCGCTGGCCATGATCTTCCAGAAGCCGTCGACGAGAACGCGGGTGTCCTTCGAGGTCGGGATGTTCCAGCTCGGGGGGACCGCCCTCCACCTCGGGGCCGACGACATACAGCTCGAGCGTGGGGAGAGCATCGCCGACACCGCACGCGTGCTCTCGCGGTTCGTGGACGGAATCATGGCCCGCGTCTTCGCTCACCAGGACGTCCTGGACCTGGCGCGCTACGGCTCGGTGCCGGTGATCAACGGCCTCTCCGACCTCCTTCACCCCTGCCAGGCCCTGGCCGACTACTTCACGCTCCGCGAGCGGCGGGGGAGCCTCGAGGGGCTCAAGATCGCCTACGTCGGCGACGGCAACAACGTCTGCCACGAGCTGATGTTCGGGGCGGTGAAGCTCGGGATGGCCATGAGCGTGGGCTGCCCCGACGGCTACGCGCCGAACCAGCTCATCGTCAAGAGCGCGAGCCGGGAGGCCCAGAAGCTCGGGGCCCCGGCCCCCGAGGTCCAGCCGGATCCGATGGTGGCGGTCGAGGGGGCCGACGTCGTGTACACGGACGTCTGGACTTCGATGGGCCAGGAGGCCGAGGCGGAGGCACGCCAGGCGGCCTTCCAGGGCTACATGGTCACGGCGGAGATGATGGCGGCGGCCTCGCCCGAGGCGGTCTTCATGCACTGCCTGCCCGCCCACCGGGGCGAGGAGGTGGAAGCCGAGGTCATCGACGGTCCGCAGTCCGTGGTCTTCGACGAGGCCGAGAACCGCCTCCACGTGCAGAAGGCGCTTCTCATGCTTCTCATGGCCGACCAGGAGGGCTAGTCGGCGTGAACCGCCCCATCGACCCACGCTCACCTCCCACCTGAGACCCGATGGTCGAAATGGCCCCCGGTCAGCAGACGGCGATCGCAGAGGCCCGCTCCGGGTGGATGTGGCTCTGGGGTGCGCGGCTCCGGATCGCCGCCGCGGTCGTGGCCGCTCTGTGTCTCCTGCGACCTCTCGCTTACGGGGCCTCCCCCAGGGACGCCGTGTTCTTCTGGGGGTTCGTCGTCTTCTACGTGGTCGTCCCGGGCGTGCTCACGTGCCGGGCCCTCGGGCTCTACGGGCACGACTGGCCCCTGTTGCTCGGCATGGGGTCCGTAGTGGGCCTGGCCCTCGAGACCTTCGTGTACGTCGGGACCAAGGTCCTGGGCATTCCCTGGCTGTTCGCCCTGTATCCGCTGGCGCCCCTGGCGATCGGCCTTTGGCTTTGGCGGCGGGAGGCGGTCGCGCCCGGCCCACCTCCGGTGCCTCCCGGGCCGCTGCTGGGCGCGCTCCTGGTGTGCGCCCTGGCCGTGCAGATCCAGCCGCTGTTCTCGGATCGCCTGCTCGAACAGCCGCTGCCGGACGATCTCTTGTTTCACGCCGGCAACGCGGCCGAGCTCCGTCATCATTGGCCTCCGCGTGATCCTCGCATCGGCGGACGGCCTCTCAACTACCATTTCTTCGCGTACGCGCTCGCGGCCGGCGCAAGCGAGCGCACGGGCAGACCCGTGTGCGAGGTCTTGTCGGCCCTGGCCCCGCTGCTCATGGTGTTCCTGCTCGTCCTGCAACTGTACAACGCGGGGCGGGTCGTGACCGGTGACGGCCTCGCCGGCGTGCTGGCCGCAGCCCTGGTCGTGTTCCATACCGATCCCGCGGTGGAGCTGGGAGCGCCCGCGGCGGGGTTCCTGAGCTACCTGGGTTCGGCGGTCTACGGAAGCCCGAGCACGGTGGCCGGGTTCATCTACCTCGTCTCGTTGATGATCGCGCTCCACCGGTGGTGGGCTCCCGACGGCGCGCAACCAGGAGCCAGGGCAGGCGTTCTGGGCGCTCTGGCCCTGGCCGCGTCCGGTGCCAAGGGTTCGGTCATGCCCGTGGTGCTGTTGGCCCTGGCGGCCGTCGCCGGATATCGGCTCCTTGTGCAGAGGCAAGTGGACACGCGGGGTGTGCGGGCGCTCCTGATCGTGGGGGTCTGCTCGATGCCCATGACCGTTCTCCTGTCCGCCGGTGAGGAGAGCTTCCGCGACATGTTCCGTCTGCTGCCCGGCTGGACCGTGCGCGGTTCCGGCTCCTTCCAGGCCACATGCGCCGCATTGGCTTCCCACGGTGTGATCCCGGCCGAAAGCGGATGTGGCGACCCGCCGGTCTGGTTCTCGTTGGCGGGGACCCTCGCATGGTTGGTTGGATACCTGGGCCTGGGGGGGCTTGCGGGCCTGGTTTGGCTCGCTCGCCGGTCGCGCCCGCTCGGTGACACCGAGCTCTGGGCCATTGCCCTGCTGATCGTCGGCCTGGTGCCCGCCTACCTTCTCTTCTCCCCCACGCTGTCCCAGTTGTTTTTCGTCTACAACGGGCAGGTGGTGCTGGCCGTCTTCGGCGGGGCTGCGCTCGCCTCCGTGCACCGAATCTCTTCCCGACGGCGCAACGCCGTCCTGCTCGTCTTGCTCCCCTGGGCCGCCCTGCCGGCTTGGCGCGCCCTACGGGGCGTCGTTGAGGGCCTCCGGGCCGATTGGTCCGCCGCTCACCGCTCGGCCGCGGCCCCGGCCGCTCAGTACCGTGAAGGCCTGGACTGGCTGAGGCTGAACGCGGCCACAAACGCCGTCGTGATCGCGGACCATAGCGCGATGCTGGTCTCGAGCTTCGCCGAGCGGCGCGGGTTCTACGAGACCGGGTCCTTCACGGCACGTGCCTACCGTCTGGGCTGGAGCGGCATCTCCGAGGCGTACCCGGAGCGGCTGGAGGCCCGGGGCCGCTTCTTCCGCACCCCCGAGGCCCTGGCTGGAGAAGGCGCCACGGGACCGGAGGGGGAGGCGGAGTGTTACTTGCTGGTGGACAACATCAGGATCGAGACGACGCCGGGGTGGACTCACGTCTCCATCGATGCGCTTGGCCCGCGCGGCCGGGTGTATCCCGAGCCGTTGGCCACCCTCGATTACGCCAATGAAGCGCTGCGCGTCTACCGCGTTCACCTTGAGGAGGTGAAGGCGGGAACAGAGCGAGCACCCCCAAACTCAATAATGCAACGCTTCCCGCGCCGCCATCACCTTGAGGGCATTCTTGATCTCGGCCCGGTCCACGTCACCCTTGACGACCACGCGGCCCACCGCGGTCGGAAGGACGAAGACCACCCGGCCGTCCCGGGCCTTCTTGTCGCGGGTCAGCGCGTCGAGGATGGGTGCTTGGGCCAGGTCCGAGACGCGTGGCCTTGGGCCGAGGTGGTCCACGGCGGAGGCGATCGCGTCGAAGGCCGGCTCAACGAGCAGGCCCCGGCGCCGGGCGATCCAGGCCGCTGCGATCATCCCCCAGCCCACGGCCTCGCCGTGGGTGAACCGCCGGTAGCGCGTGACCGACTCGAGGGCGTGGCCGAGGGTGTGGCCGAGGTTGAGCACCCGCCGCAGGCCGCCCTCGCGCTCGTCCCTTTCCACCACTTCGGCCTTCACCCGGCAAGCGTCGGCCAACGCGCGTTCGACGTCCACCCGGCTCCAGCCCCGCAGGCCGGGGGGCGCGCGCCGGAGGCTCGCGAAGAGCGCGCGATCGGCCAGGATTCCGCATTTCAGGATCTCGTAGGCCCCGCTCCGGACCTCGCGCAGGGGGAGGCTGTCCAGGAAGAGCGGGTCGATGACCACCGCCCTCGGCTGGTGGAAGGCGCCGATCAGGTTCTTCGCTCCGGGGTGGTTGATGCCGACCTTGCCGCCGATCGAGCTGTCCACCATGGACAGCAGGGTCGTGGGCACGGTGACCCAGTCGATCCCCCGCATGTAGGTCGCGGCCGCGAAGCCGGCCACGTCGCCCACGACCCCGCCCCCCAGGGCGACCACGAGACCGTCGCGCCCGAGCCGGGCCTGCACGAAGGCCTCGTAGAGCGCGTCCAGGGTCGTCCCGTTCTTGAAGCGCTCCCCGTCGGGCATGAGGGCGTGCCCGACCGGGCCGAGCGCGGCCAGGGCGCGCGCGACCCTCGAGCCGTAGAGCGCGAACACGCGCCGGCTCGAGACCAGCACCACCCGCCGGCCGCGCAGGAACCCGAGGACATCGGGCAGGAGGCGGGCGAGGCCATGACCGATGGCGATCGCGTAACGCCGCTCGCCCAGCTCGACCGGGATCTCGATCATTCGGGCCAGAGGTTAGCACGCCCCTAGCGCAGCCATCCCGGCAGCGCGCCCGCCCGACGGGCCCGCTCCCGGAGATCGTCCTCCAGGGCCCGCCGGCGAGACTCGATCGCCGCGAGCCGGGCCTGCCAGGACCTCGTGTCCGGGACCGCCCGGCGGCGTCGCGAGGACCAGGGCTCGGCGCGTACCTCCGCGATCCGCCGGCGCAGCTCGGCCGCTTGCAGGTCGAGGGCGCGCACCCGCTCGCGGACGCGTGCGGCCTCGCCGCGCCACCAGGCCTCGCCGCGCAGATCGGGGCCGGAGGCTCGGGGGCCGGCGCGATGGGAAAGGGAGGCCGAGGAGCGGGAGGGGCCAGGGGTGGGGTCGGGCCCCACTGCACCCAAGGGGTCCGGGGGCCATGAGGCCGGAACGGAGGCCACGCCCGTTTCGTCGCGGAACGGCCGGACCCGCTCGAGGTCTTCGTTGGTATACACGGGAACGGGCCCCTTCTTCTCCGCTTCGTCCGCCAGCGCGGAGGCCCCCACAACGGCCAGGCACACGAACGTCCGCCACTTCGTCACGATCGTCCTTCTTTCAGGGAGAGAAGCGGGACGGCGGTCCGCGAGGCCGGAACGGAGGCTACCAGAGAGCGCGCGTTTTCGTCAAGTGCTAGAATCCGAGGCTTTGGGCATCGCGCCCCGGGAGCCTATGTCCTCCGACGCTCTCCATACGGATTTCCTCGTGCTCGGCTCCGGCATCGCCGGGCTGCGGGCGGCCCTCGGCCTCGCCCGTTCGGGTAAGGTCCTCGTGGTGACGAAGGATCAGCCGACCGAGAGCAACACGGGCTACGCTCAGGGCGGAGTGGCGGTGGCCCTGGGCGAGGACGACACCCCGGACCTGCACCTCGTGGACACCCTGAAGGCGGGAGCGGGGATCGTCTCTCAAGCGGCCGCCCGCGCCCTCGTCGAGGAAGGGCCGGAGCGGATCCGCGAGCTCGCGTCCTGGGGGGCCCGCTTCGACCGCGAGGAAGGCCGTTTCCACCTGACCCGGGAGGGCGCGCACTCCCAGAACCGGGTGCTGCACGCCCTGGGCGACGCGACGGGCTGGGAGATGGTTCGGACGCTCCTCGAGAAGACCCACCGCACCGAGGGTATCCAGATCCGCGCCTTCGCCTGCTCGACCGACCTGGTGCTGCGCGGCGGACGGGTGGCCGGCTGCCGGTTCCTGGGGGAGGACGGCCGCGAGACCGTCGTCCTGGCCCGGGCGACCCTGCTCGCGACCGGTGGCGCGGGCCAGGTCTTTGCCGAAACCACGAACCCGCCCGTGGCCACCGGCGACGGCATGGCGATGGCGCTCCGGGCGGGAGCGGCCCTCCTGGACATGGAGTTCGTGCAGTTCCACCCCACCGCCCTCCGCCTGCCCGGCGCGCCGCGCTTCCTCGTCTCGGAAGCGGTGCGCGGCGAGGGGGCGCGTCTGATCAACGGGGGCGACGAGCGGTTCACCGACGAGCTGGCTCCGCGTGACCAGGTGGCGCGAGCCATCCTCCGCGAGGCGCGCGCCGGGCGCGGCCCGGTACGCCTGGACCTGCGTCACCTCGACCCCGAGCGGGTGCGGCGCCGCTTCCCGCGCATCCATTCGACCTGCCTGCGCTATGGCCTCGACATCACCCGCGACCCCATCCCGGTCACCCCCGCCGCCCACTACGTGATGGGCGGGGTGGCGACCGACCTCCTCGGGCGCTCCACCCTGCCGGGGCTCTACGCGTCCGGCGAGTGTGCGGGCACCGGCGTCCACGGGGCGAATCGGCTGGCCAGCAACTCGCTGCTCGAAGGCCTCGTCTTCGGTGCGCGCGCCGCCGCCGCCATGGCCGGGGACGAGAGCACGGGCTCGGGCGCGCCGGGCCCGGAGCCCGGCGCGGCCGCGGCTCCGGCGATCCCGCCGGAGGAGCTTCGCCCGCGGGCCTGGGAGGCTCTCGGCCTGGAACGCGACGGGGCCGGCCTGCGGGCGCTCCTCGCAGATCTGGCCCGGGCGGGCCCCCCGCGGGCTGCGGTGCGCAGCCGGGCCGAAGCCGAGGCCCGCAACCTGGCGGACGTGGCCCGGGCCATGGCTTCCTCCGCCCTCTTCCGGGAGGAGAGCCGCGGCGGGCACTTCCGCCGCGATTTTCCGGAGAGGGACGAGGCGCGCTTCCTCGGGCACACCCTGCTCGACGCGGGCGGCCCGCGACTCGTGGACGTCGAGTCGCCGGTCGGGGACGTGACGCCCTCGGTCCGTCCAGGAGCGGCCCCCGGACCCCCCGAGGGCGATGGGGCCCCATGCTGAGGGCGCTGCGCGCGGCCTGGGCGGCGGCGGCCGCCCGTGCGGCGGAGGCCGCGGCCTCAGGAGGGGCGGCGGGCTCGGCCACCGCGCTCTGGACCTTCCCGTCGGTCCTCTTTTCGGCCTTCGTGATCGCCTGGGGCGCCGAGGCCGCCCAGTTCTTCATGAGCCAGGGCTTCGCCCTGGCCCTGCTGGCCTGGCTCCAGACCCTGCCCGAGTTCGCGGTGGAGGCCGACATCGCCTGGCGGCAGGACGTGCCGAACATGCTCGCCAACTTCACGGGCAGCCTGCGCCTGCTGGTGGGCCTCGGCTGGCCCATGATCTTCTTCGTGGCCTCCTTCGCCCACAAGCGGAAGACCGGGTCCTGGCTCGAGGAGATCCGGCTGGATCCGGAGCACGCGATCCAGGTGGTGGGTCTCCTCGTCCCGATCCTCTACTTCTTCTTCGTCTGGGGGAAGGCCAGCCTGAACGTCTGGGACGGCATCTTCCTCGCCTTCGTCTACCTGGCCTACCTCTGGGTCCTGAACCGGATGCCGCCCCGGGGCGAGGAAGAGGCCTCGGAGCTGGACTGGGTGCCCCGGAAGGTGATGGGCCTCCGGCCAGGCCTTCGCGGCGGCGCCATCTCTGGGCTCTTCCTCGGCGGGGGGCTCATCCTCTACTACGTCACCCACCCCTTCGTGGACAGCCTCAAGGCGATCGCCCTCGCGGCCGGCATCAGCGAGTTCGTGTTCATCCAGTGGGTGGCCCCCTTCCTCTCGGAGTTCCCGGAGAAGGTGTCGGCCTTCAAGTGGGCCTCCACCGTGCGCCAGGCCCCGATGGCCCTCATGAACATGGTCTCCTCCAACATCAACCAGTGGACGGTGCTGGCGGCCATGATCCCGATCGTCTACAGCCTCAGCGCGGGCCGGATGATGGCGGTGCCCCTCGACGGCATGCACCGGCACGAGGTGCTGCTCACGATGCTGCAGTCGCTGTTGGGTATGATCCTGCTGCTGAACATGCGCTACTCGATGGCCGAGGCGGCCATGATCTTCGTGTTGTGGTTCGTGCAGTTCGTGGTCCCCTCCCTACGCGTGGAGATCATGTTCGTCTACGGACTCCTGATCCTGGGCGGCCTGGTGCAGCTCTTCCGCGGCCGGCGGGGCATCTCGGCCTTCCGCATCTTCGCCCGCCAATGGCGGCGCAACGTGGCGCGGCCCGCGGCCGCCCGGGGATAGGAGAGATGGAGAAAGAGCGCGTGTCGAAGGAGATCACCCCCAAGGGCGAGGACTGGTCCCAGTGGTACCTGGACGTGGTCCTGAAGGCCGACCTGGCCGACTACGGCCCGGTCAAGGGCTGCATGATCATCAAGCCCTACGGGTACGCGGTCTGGGAGAACATGCAGCGGGACATGGACCGTCGGATCAAGGAGACCGGCCACGTCAACGCCTACTTCCCGCTCTTCATCCCCAGGAGCTTCCTCGAGAAGGAGAAGGAGCACGTGAAGGGCTTCTCCCCCGAGTGTGCCTGGGTCACGGTGGGCGGGGGCGAGGAGCTTCCTGAGCCCCTCGCCATCCGGCCCACCTCCGAGGCCATGATCTGCTCGATGTACGCGAAGTGGGTGCGCTCCTGGCGCGACCTGCCCGTCCTCATCAACCAGTGGGCGAACATCGTGCGCTGGGAGAAGGTCACCCGGCCCTTCCTCCGCACCAC
>WNGG01002517.1_pt1 | contig 20681 bp, 19 predicted proteins | sample 5400661 | NCBI WGS metagenome assembly WNGG01 (sample SAMN13153372, study PRJNA577476) | soil metagenome | isolation source: 100 cm soil or saprolite under Garry oak tree replicate 1 | place: USA:California | collected 2016-06-15
TGAGCAGAGCGGAGATCAGGCGGAGGTTCGATGAAATCGTCGCTTTCGCCGATGTCGATGACTTCGTCGACACGCCGATCAAGCGCTACAGCAGCGGAATGTACGTACGGCTGGCGTTTGCCGTGGCGGCGCATCTGGACACCGAAATTCTGGCCGTCGACGAGGTCCTCGCGGTCGGCGATGCGGAGTTCCAGAAAAAGTGCCTCGGCAAGATGGGCGATCTTGTCCAGGCGGGCCGCACGGTCCTTTTTGTCAGCCATAACATGAACGCAGTCGAGCGGTTATGCCGACGCGTGATATGTCTGGAGCGCGGACGGCTGTTCGGAGCGTACGACGACGTACGCGAGGGCATCACGGCCTATCTTGGCGGCGGCCATGGTCCGGCTTCGAATATTTGGAACAACCGGGACGACGAGTGCGAAAACGACTATTTTGTTCCGCATCGGATTGAGGTATCGAGCGCGAATTCGAAAGTGCGGCCGGGCGCGCCGTTTTCCAACGACTTTCCCATCGAGGTGACGGTTACCGGCGTGGTTCGCCGCGCAGATCCGGCGCTCAATGTCGGCATTGCCGTCTACAACGAAAACGACGAGTCGTTGTTCTGGTCTTTCACGTCCGACGAGGCGGAGGAGCGTTGGCCAAGACTCGAGGTCGGCCCCGTGCGCCTGCGCACCGTGGTGCCGCGCCGCTTGTTGAATGAGGGAAGCTACCGCGTCGAGCTTCTGGTCAGCCTTCATTGCCGTTCCTGGATGCTCGAGCCTCGTCGCAACGCACCGGCCGTGACCTTCTGCATTCAGGGCGGATTGAGCGATTCCTCGTACTGGGACTTCAAACGTCCGGGCGTTCTGGCTCCCGTCCTGACGTGGGAAGTCGTCGGGCCTGCAGCCGATCGCGATCGGGCTGGCGCGCCGTTTCGCCTCTACGGGTAGCCCGGCAAGCATGAATATCGCGCGCAGGGCGTTGGGGAAGGTGACAGCATCCACAAGCGCGTTGTGGCATCGGCAGCCGGCCGTCTCGGCCGAACGGATCGAGCAGCTTGCCGATACGTTCCGCCACAAGATCTCCCACCTGGGCTTACGCCCGCCCGCAATTGCCAGCACCAGCGCTCTCTGGCTCGAATTCTGCGCCGCCTTGGAGAGGCACGCAGAGCGTGACGACCCGATGGGCTTCCTGAGATGGCCCGTCATCGAGTCGACGATGAGCGTCATCGCGAAGTACGTGGATCTGGAGCTTGATTATCTGCGGTCGCGTCAAACATACGGCTCGCCTTGGCGAAACGCTCTTTGGGAGACGCGCGTTGGCAAGCCGGTTCCCTATTGGAGGTTCCCGTGGACGAGCGGCAACACAATTCACCACACCTATCATCTCCGCCGCTTTTGCGAAGCGACGCGGGTCCGGTTGGAGAATATTCCTTTCGTCTTCGAGTTTGGCGGCGGTTATGGCAACCTCTGCCGCCTGCTGTTCGCGCTGGGCTTCAAGGGACGTTATGTCATTTTCGATTTGCCGCATTTTTCGGCTTTGCAGTCGTTCTACCTTGACTCAGTCGGACTTGCGGCCGATTCCACCGCCGCACCAGAGAGGCACGGCGTAACCTGCGTGTCGCATCCCGACGAGGCGAACCGCATCCTACGGAGCGCGGACCTGACTGACGCGCTTTTCGTTGCAACCTGGTCGTTGAGCGAGACGCCGTCGAGGTCCAGGGAGTGGATCGAGGAGCATCTCGTCGGTTTCAACCATGCCTTGATGGCTTATCAGGACGAATTTTGCGGAACCGACAATGCCGATTATTTCATGCGGCTCCGGGGTCGGCTGCAGGCCAGTCACCGTTGTCGCGTTGAAGCCATCACGCACATTCCGGGCAACAACTACCTGTTCGCGAGCACGGCAGCACCGTGCTGCGACACGGCCGTGCATTGAAGCACCATTGCGGGAGATTGCCGTGATCGACGCTCAGTCGTTGGTGCGGGCGGCGGTGCCCCCTTTCGGTCATGGTCGGGCATGGCGCCACGCCGCGCGCTGCGTCCGCGACTGGTTGCGCCAGCGGGAAGCACAACGGCGCTGGCGGCAGCAAGGCCATCCACTGCCCGTGCCGCCGCACGTCAAACGCGCGCTTCTGCGCAAGCGGGCACAGCGCAATGGGCTCCGCGTCTTCATCGAAACCGGCACGCTGTTCGGCGACACGCTTGCTGCCTTGCGCCGCCACTTCGAAGAACTGCACTCGATCGAGCTCGATCCTGAGCTCTATCGCAAGGCCGCGGCACGCTTCGCCAACGATCCGAAAGTGACGCTGTGGCATGGCGACAGCGGTGAAGTGCTGCCACGCGTGCTGGAAGGCATTGGTCAGCCCGTCTTGTTCTGGCTCGACGGGCACTATGCCGGCGAAGGCACGGCGCGCGGCGCGGAGGACACGCCGATCCGCCGCGAATTGGCGCATATCGCCAGACACGCGTTGAGCAGAACGCATCTCATCGTCGTCGACGACGCACGGCTGTTCGACGGCCGGAACCATTATCCGGGTCTGGAGGATCTGCAGGCCTATGTGGCCACACTCGGCTTTGGCCACATGCTGCTGGAGAACGATATGATCCTGATTTCCGGCCACCCGTGCCTTTAGCGCATGTTCCGGCGAAGTGGGCACCGGTTCGCCGATTAGAACATGCGCCACTCAACAATTTCTAGAGCATGTCCCGATTCCGGAGGAACGGGACATGCTCTAGGCTTCGCGCATCCAACGATCCGACGGCGAAAGATCGCGGCTTGATCGGCATCCAACTCAAAGGCCGGCTGGGCAACCAGATGTTCCAGTACGCGGCCGCTCGAACGTTGGCGGAGGGGCTGCGTTGCGCGCTGGTGGTGGCGGGCCATACCCTCGGCCGCCGCTTCGGGCTGGCGGGCCATTGGCTCGGGCTCGACGCGCGACAGCCATATGAGGGCAAGCAGCAGAACGGGCTGTTGCATGCCGCATACGGATGCGGGCCTGGCTTTGGTCAAGCGCGGCTCGTTGAAATTGCCTTGCCGTTTCTGCGGCGAGGGTGCTTCCGACAAAGCTTTTCGCCATCAAGCAGTGCCGTCGGCGGAGACACGTTCGAGGAGTTTGATGATTCCGTGTTCCATCAGGGCGCAGGCACATGGCTGTCCGGCTGGTTTCAGTCGGAGCGCTACTTCGCTGCGAATTCGGAGCGGGTCCATGAGTGGTTTCGGCCTTTGCCCGAACACGAGCAGGCGCTGAAGAAATCAATGGCGCAATGGCCTGCGCCGTGCGAACGCATGGCCGCGATACATGTCCGCCGCGGCGATTACGCGTTGACCCGAGACAACCTTGGCAACGAAAACCAGGGTTGGCTGCTGCCGATGAATTATTATCGCGATGCTCTCGATCGCATTCCGTGCGATGCCGGACTTGCCGTGTTTTCGGACGATCCGGATTGGGCTATGTACGAGTTTGCCGATCGGCATCCATGGGTGTCGCGCGCCACCAGCGCCGTGCTCGATATGTTTTTGATGACCCGATGCCGATGGGTCATTGCGGCGAACAGCAGTTTTTCGTGGTGGGCGGCCTGGCTCAACCGTCGCGAGGACAAGATCGTATTTGCTCCGCGGCACCACCTCGGCTGGCGCATCGGGCGCTGGGTGCCGGGCGGCATTGAGGTCGCAGGCTGGGAATACCTCGACGTCAAGCGATAGCCCTCAGGTGCTCTGTTTCATCACTCCTCTGCGTTCGCCTCAATTGAGCGACAACTGGTCGCGCATATGCGAGCTCTTCGAGCGCACGGCGGCATCCGTTTTTCGACAAACGCTGCCGGATTTTCGACATATTGTCGTGTGCCACGAACCGCCAGTTCTGAAGCGCGCCTTCGACGAACGGCTGGAATTCCTAACCTTCGACTTTCCGTTGCCGAGAACATCGCCGTGCTCACTTCGCCTTACTCACGAAGCCTGGCCGGCTATGAGCGATGACAAGCTGAACAAGCTCATCGCTGGCGTGCAGCGGGCCCGCGAGTTGAATGCAGACTTCGTCATGTTGCTGGATGCGGATGACCTCGTGAGCCGCCGACTGGTAGCGCACGTTCTATCCCATCCCGAGGCCGACGGCTGGTTCGTCAAACGTGGATGGCGCTATGAGTATGGTCGAGGCTGGATAGAAACTCTGGACGGCTTCAACGAAGTCAGCAGCTCGTGCAATGTAGTGGCCCGGCGCTGGTTCAGCTTTCCGGGTGATCCCGAGCGCGAGCGGGACGCGGATACGGCATTGATTTTGCAAGGGCATGGGCAGGCCGTGGCAGCCTTCGCTGAGCGGGGCGCGACGTTGCGCCCGATCCCGTTCCGCGCGGTAATCTATACGGCGAATGGAGAGAATATGAGCATCCTCATGCACGAGCACCTCCACGGACACCGCGCGCAGCCCCGCGGCAATCCGGTTCGTCGTCTCGTCGGCCGTTGCAGGAGGACCATGTCGGCATGGTCGAAACGCCGGTTATGCACGTCGACTTTGTGCAGGGAGTTTGCGCTTGATCTATCGATCCCGTGAGATGATTGCGCGTGCGCCGTTCAAGCGGGTCAAATCGGCCGGCCTGCGCGCCCTGCGCGAAATCGCGTCTATGCCTCTTCGAGTACTTGGCACGACACAGCGCGGCCTGGCATTGGACAATCTTGCCGCCTCCATGATGACCGAGGTGGCGGTGCCCGACGGCACCCTACGCTTCACGACGCCGACTTCGCTGCTGCAGGCACGCGCGAACTCGGCTCTGTCGAAGGAACCGGATACGATTGAGTGGATCGATCGTTTCGAGCCGGACGACGTGCTCTGGGACGTCGGCGCGAATGTGGGCGTGTTCAGCTTGTATGCGGCGTGCCGCCGCCAAGTGCGCGTGCTGGCCTTCGAACCGTCCGCCGACAATTACATGGTCCTTTGCAGGAATGTAGAGATCAATGCCGTCGAGGACCGGGTTGTTCCGTATTGCGTGGCCTTGGCGGGCAGCACCGAGTTGGGCGTGCTCAATTCGCCCGTGCGCGAAATGGGGGCCGCATTGCATCAGTTCGGAGCGAGAGGCCAAGCCTCACGCTATTGGAACGGCGGCAAGACCGCTTGCGCCCAGGGAATGATCGGATTCACGATCGATGATTTCGTCCGACAGTTTCGGCCGCCCTTTCCCACCCGCCTGAAGCTCGATGTCGACGGACTTGAGTGGCCGATCCTTGACGGCGCTCGCCAGACGCTTCGCGATCCGCGGCTTCGGTCGATCATGGCCGAGCTCCCCGTCAGCGACGAGGCGGAGCGCTATCGCGCGATAGCTTGCCTGTCGGATGCGGGATTCGATCTCTCCCTGCGCGGTGAAATACAGGAAAGCGGCGGCGAGTCGGCGGCCAATCATTTCTTCGAGAGAAGGCCGAGTCCAAGCTGACACGATACACGGCGCATGACCTGTCAATGAACGACGTTTGCTTCCAAATAGATTCGACGGCCGCCAAAGGGAGCCGCCTGCGATGCAGGATTTGCGGTTCGAGCAGGATAGCCAGCCGCGGATCTGTCGAGTTCTACATTGGCTATGCCTGGCCGATTTACGATTGCCGTGATTGCGACTGCCGCTTCACGCCGCACGATGATTCCACGTATGATCTGCTCTATTCCGAGCGAAGCTCGTGCTACGGCCGCTACGCGAGCCAGGCGGAAATTTGCAAAACGCTGTTCGATCGGGGCGATCGGGCGGGGTTGCGGGCGGAGTTGTCGCGCGCCGCGAAGTACCGCTTCATCCTCGATGGGATCGACCGCGCGCCGGTCGACTCGCGCATTTTGGAGATCGGCAGCTCCCGGGGCCATCTTACCTCGTATTTCATTCTAACGGGGCGCCGCATCAGGGGCGTGGACATATCGCCGAAGGCGGTCGCAGCGGCCACGGCGTTCTTCGGCAACCATTTTTTCCACGCAGGCGATCCATCCATCGACGCCTGCGCGCCCTACGATATCATTTTTCACGTCGGCACGATCGGCTGCGTCGCCGACCCGGCCGGAATGACCAGGCACTGGTTGAAGTTGCTCAAACCGGGCGGCCGCCTTCTGTTCAATGCACCGAACCGTGACGCTTGTGCCTTGCCGGATCAATTGTGGCTCGACTCCGCGCCGCCGCCGGACGTGGTGACGCTGTTTCCATCCGGATTTTGGCGACGTCATTTCGGCGACGTTGCCCTGGTGTCCGAAGACATCGAGTATTGTTCGGCGGAGCAAAATCTGCTCATTGCGCTGCGCAGGCTGGCGCGTCGAAAATGGCGGAAGCCGGTGCCAATTCCGCTGAGCGAGAGCGGGCGCTGGATCGCCTCTTCTCCTCCTCGATCGGCGGACGCGTCATGGCGAAATCTCGAGCGGGCGGTGCGCAAGGTCGCGCCTTGGACGGGACTTGCGCGTTTCGCCCCACTGCATCCGAGCGACTTCGGTCTGTTCGTCCGGATGGTGAAGACGTGAAACGAACCATGCTGCGGCCGCAGTCGCTATGATTCCTATCCATTCGAGATTGCTTGCCAAGGCAAAGCCCGGGCTGCGCCTGCTCGCCCGCGCGACGGTGGGCCGCCTGCCCAGGCCCGCCTCGCGCTACGTGGGCGCGCTCGCCAAGGAGGGCGGCGTGCCTGTGCGCGATACCCGCTTTCGTCCTTGGGCATCCGATAGAGACGGCAATTTCTTCCGCTGGCATGACGGCGCGCGCACCCAGCTTCGCCGCGTCTTCCTGGGCGGTGTCGAAGGCTTTCCCCAGCCGCTGGCCCGGGACTTCGCCCGGCAATGGGCGACATATTGCGGCTGTCGTTACGGCTTGCTGCTGCCGCACGGCACGGACGCCTTGCGCATCGCGCTTGCCGCGCTGATGGATCACGATGGCCTCGGTTACGGCGGCGAGGTGATCGTGCCCAACTTCTCGTTCATCGCCAGCGCCACCGCGCCGCTCGATCGGCGCTTCGGCGTCGCCTGCGTGGATGTGGACCGAGCGACGTTGCTGCTCGACCCGGAGCGCGTGGAGGAAGCCATAGTGCCCGGCAGGACGTGCGCGATCATGCCGGTTCATTTGTTCGGACAGCCGGCGAACATGACCGCGTTGCGCGCGATCGCCGACAAACATGGATTGAAGATAGTCGAGGATGCCGCTCAGGCGCATGGCGCCGCTTGGGAGAGCGGACCGGTCGGTTCGCTCGGCGACGCGGCCGGTTTCAGCTTTCAGTCCTCCAAGAATTTGAGCTGCGGGGAAGGCGGTGCGCTGACGACCAACGATGAAAAGACGTTCGAGCGCGCCTACTCGATGCACAATGCCGGACGAGCGATGATCGGCGGGGATCGATGGGAGCACGTCACGCTCGGCTGGAATTGCCGTCCGACGGAATATCAGGCCGCGCTGCTCATCCATCGATTCAAGCTGTTCGAGCGAAGGCAGGCCCTCCGGCGTGTGAATTTTCAGCTGCTTCGCGAGCTGATGGCGGACATCTCCTGTCTGGAACCTCTGGCGCTGCAGCCCGGCGTCCGCGCCCACGGAATGTATATGTTTTCGATGCGTTTCAAGCCCGGACATTGCGGCGACGGGTCCATCGACGGCTTCCTCGAGCTGGTTCAGGCGGAAGGCGCGCCGATCTTCCGCGCTTTCACGGCAACGATCTCCGACCAGCTGGCGATGCGGCAGGTCGCAAGGAAGCGCCCCGAGTATTTCCGCCGGTTGCCGACGCCGGTTGCCGATCAGGCCGTCAAGGAGATCGTATTCATCCCGCAAAACGTCTTTCTCGGTACGGCAAGAGACATGGAGGACATCGTCGCCGCCGTCAGCAAGGTGGAACGACATTGCGCGGGGCGCCGATCGCGGACGCGCGCAAAGGCAGCATGAATACCGCCATCGTCGGCTGCGGCTATGTTGCCGAGTTTTACGCCAAGACTCTCGGCAGCTACCCGGAATTGAGGCTCGCGGCCGCATATGATCGGGACGCGCAAAACCTGCATACGTTCTGCCGACGTTGGCCCGCGCATCCTCATTCAAGTATCGAGCAATTGCTCGACGACCCCTCTGTGGAACTGGTTCTCAACTTGACCAATCCGCGCAGCCATTATGACGTGACAAAGCGGTGCATCGAAGCCGGGAAGCACGTTTACTCGGAAAAGCCTCTGGCAATGGACTCCAAGAGCGCCGGCGAGCTGGTCGATCTGGCAAGGCGGAGAAACGTTCATCTGGCGTCGGCGCCGTGCAGCGTGCTGGGCGAAACGGCGCAGACCGTGTGGAAGGCGCTGAGAGAGAATGCGGTTGGCCGGGTTCGTCTCGTTTACGCCAATTTCGACGATGGGATGATCGCACCGAAGCTTTCGCCGTGGCTGTGGCGAAACGAGGCCGGCGTTCCGTGGCCGGCCAAGGATGAATTCGAGGTCGGCTGCACCTACGAACACTCGGGGTACATCCTGACCTGGCTTGCGGCATTCTTCGGTCCGGCGATCAAAGTGACCGCCCTTGCATCATGTCTTATTCGCGACAAAGGCATTCCGGTCGATTCGATGGCGCCGGATTTCATGGTCGGCTGCATCGAATATCCGGGTGGCGTGCTCGCGCGAGTCACTTGCAGCCTCGTGGCGCCGAAAGACAAGTCCCTGACGATCATCGGCGACGACGGAGTTCTGTCGGTCGCGAACGTGCGAAACGATGTTTGTCCCGTCTACGTTCGATCAATACCTGCGAGCAGGTGGCGGGGAGGGGTCGAGCGCCGCGTCAATGGCTTGAGAGCCCTCTTGGGCGTTCCCAGGCATGAGAATGAGTGGCACAGCTGGAGCAGGTACCCGACGGCAGGGAAGCGACCTGCCCGCTTCGTCAGCGCCGACAAGCCTGTCGATTTCTGTCGCGGGCCGGCAGAAATGGTCGATGCAATCCGGCAGAAGCGTCCCTGCCGGCTCTCGCCCGAGCTCGGGTGGCACATAACCGAGCTGATCGAACGCCTTCAGTACCCGGAACGGTTCATCAACCGGCCGGCACCGAGCTCGACGTTCGAACCGATTCAACCCTTGCCATGTTAGCCGTACTTTGAGTCCGCTCGTTTCCATTCTTATCCCGGTCTACAACGCCGAGCGCTGGATCGAGCAGACGATTGAAAGCGCGCTGTCCCAGACGTGGCCGGCGAAAGAAGTCATTGTCGTGGATGACGGGTCGACTGACCGAAGCCTCGAGATCATCAAGCGGTTCGACGGCCGCATCCGGTGGGAAGCCGGCCCAAATCGCGGCGGCAGCGCGGCGCGCAACCGTCTTCTCGAGCTTTCGCGCGGAGAGTGGGTGCAATACCTCGATGCGGACGATTACCTGCTCCCCGAAAAGGTCGAGCGGCAAATGGCGTCGGTGCGACGGCACCCCGACTGCGAGGTCATTGTCAATCCGGTGATCTGGGAAAAAGTGGAGAACGGCCGTCACATCAGCGTTGAGACGAAGATTCCCCACCCGCGAGACCCCTGGGTCCTGCTGGCGCTTTGGCATCTGCCGCAGACCGGCGGTCCGCTGTGGAAGCGGTCGGTATTGGAACGCGTCGGCGGGTGGCGGATCGGGCAGCCTTGCTGCCAGGAACACGAACTCTATTGCCGGCTGCTTGAGGCAGGTTGCCGCTTCCGGTTTTTCGAAGGCTGTTTCGCGGTGTATCGCGATTGGGATCACGGTCCCCGCGTTTCGGCCAAACGCCCCGGCGAAGTTGATCTGCAACGCCTCCGCATTCTCGATCGCATCGAGGCTTGTTTGCGGAACCGAACCGAGTTGACTCCCGCCCGCAGTGACGCGGTGAACGACGCGCGCCACCAGATCGCCCGCAAGTTTTGGATCAAAGACCCGGACTTTGCGTTGCGGATCGCGAGGCGAATCCATGCGTCGGATGGCGCCTATTGCCCCTCCGTCGGGCCGGCCAGTCCGTGGCCGTATCTGCTCATGTACCGGCTTCTCGGGTTCCACGCCGCGCAACGGGCGGCAGCCTGCAAACGCCTGCTGAGTTCCATGTTGGTTGCGCCGGTTGAACGAATTTGATGCACGCGCCGACGGGATATGCGGCACGCAGAGGCTCCAATCGGTGACGACAAGATCGTGATGTCCACGGCGAAAAACCGGCTGAACGACGTTGCAACGGTGCCGGCCTCCGCCATTGTGCCGACCCGAGACCGCGCGAATGCATTGGCCCGTGCGCTGCGATCGCTCGGGGAGCAAGGTGCCCTGCCGGCGGAACTGATCGTTGTTGACGCGTCGTGCGACGATTCCACCCGGAAGGTTATGTCGACGTTCGCCGCGCAAGTGCAGGCGCAGGGCTGTCGGGTTTTGTGGGAACCTGCCAAGCAGAGTGGGGCCGCGGCGCAGCGTAACCAAGGCGCACGCCTGGCAACGCAGCCGGTGATCTGTTTTTTCGACGACGACGTCCTTTTTGGTCCGGACTGCCTCGCCCGGTTGTGGAGCGCATTGCAATCCGATCCGCGCCTTGGCGGGGTCAACGCCATGATAACCAATCAGCTGTATCGGCCGCCGCGACCGGTAAGTCGTTGGATGTTTCGAATGATGGCGGGGCGGGCGCAGGCGTCCTATGCGGGACGCGTGTTGGGCCCCGCAGTCAACCTCTTGCCGGAAGATCGGAACGACCTCCCCGACGTTGTGCCGGTCGAGTGGCTGAATCTGGGATGCACGCTCTATCGGCGCGAGGCGTTGCCGGATCCGATATTCGCCGGCCATTTCACCGGATACTCCTTGATGGAGGATCTGACGCTCTCGCTCGCGGTGGGCAAAACATGGAAGCTGGCGAACGTTCGGACCGCCCGCATCTATCACGACAGCCGACCCGGAGCGCACAAGGACGAGCCCGTGGCGCGCAGCCGGATGGAGCTGGTCAATCGACATCACGTGATGACCCAGGTGCTGAGCCGGCGACGTCCGGCGGACTACGCGAGACTCGCATTATGGGAGTGTTTCCAGCTGGCGATCTGCGCGATTCAGAAGCGCGCGGGCCCGGCTTTCTGGCGCGTCTTGCAGGGAAAGCTGCTCGGCCTGCATGACATCCTTGCAAATCGGCCCACACGAGCGGCCGGCTGATGTCGGCCCGCGACGCTGCCTCGGTTGTTGTTGGCATCGCGACACGCAATCGGGCCAAGTGGCTGCGAAAGGCGGTCAAAAGCGCGCTTCGGCAATCTCAGCGCCCTTTGCGAGTGGCGGTCATCGACGATGGCTCGAGCGACGAAACGCCTTCACTGCGTCATGAGTTCGACTCGGTCTCATGGGAGCGGAGGGAAGTCGGGCAAGGCTATGTTCGCGCGCGCAACTGGATGATGTTGCAGGCGAATGAGAAATATTACGCCAGCCTCGACGACGACGCCTGGTTCGTCCGGGGCGATGAAATTGCCGTCGCCGTCGATTTTCTCGAACGTCACTCCAAGGCCGCCGCGGTGGCGTTCGACATCGTCTCGCCGGATCGCCGTATCGAGGCTGCGCGAGGAGCACTGGCGTCCGTCGCAATGTTTCTCGGCTGCGGGCACGTGCTGCGTCTATCGGCGGTGAGGGAGCTCGGCGGCTACACCGAGTTTCCCGGTGCCTACGGAGTCGAAGAGAAGGACCTTTGCCTGCGCTTGATCGACAACGGATACGAGATCGTCAAACTTGACGGCGTGCATGTGTGGCACGACAAGGCCTTGTCGGCACGGGATCTCCATGGGCAACACCGTTCCGGCGTCTGTAACGACCTGACTCTCGCCTTGCGACGCGTTCCGCTTGGCCTGGTCGTCCCGGTTGTCGTGTCGAAGGCGGCGAAGCACCTCGTCTTCGCAATCAGGAACGGTCTCCTGCGCGCCTGCTTGCAGGGAATGCATGATTTCGGACTTTTCGCGCCTTACGTCTGGCGCGCCCGCCGTCCCGTCCGATTCTCCAGTTTGACGCAATTTCACTCCCTCTCGCGAACGCCCCGCCGGGTGACCGGGTAGGCCTGGTGCTCGTTCGTCATGGTATGAACACCGAGTGGCTCGCGCTCATGTCACGCATCGAGCCCTGGTTGCTGCGGATACCGCGCGGCGCTGTGAGCAGGCTGCGCTTGTTGGTCTACCGTGCGCTTGGAATGCGGCAGGGAAAAAGGAACCGCATGGAAGGAGGCGGCCGCATCCGCCGGTGCAGCCAAATTGCCATAGGTGACAACAACGCGTTCACCGAGGGCTGCTGGCTGTGGCCGGAAGATACCGACTTTGCCGGCATTCGGATTCGAATCGGGAACTTGAATTACTTCAATCGCAACGTGATGATTGACGCGTGTGGGTCGGTCGAGATCGGCGACCACAACATGTTTGGTCCCGATGTCTACGTCACCGACAGCAATCACCAGTTCGGTCACGACGCGAGCCCGGGCGAACAACCTATGGACCGAGGCAGCGTTCGCATCGGCGATCGATGCTGGATCGGGGCGAAAGCGGTGATTCTCAAAGGGAGTCGGCTGGGGAATGGTTGCGTCGTGGCCGCTGGCGCGGTTGTGACCCGTTCGGTCGAGGCCGGCGAGGTCGTCGCCGGCGTTCCGGCGCGTCCGATCGACAGCCGCAACAAGGGCGCACGGGCGACCTGACGATATGTTGGCCATCCTCACCACCCATCCAATTCAATATCAGGTGCCGTTCTGGCAGGCATTGGCAAAGGATGGGCGCGTGCCATTCGAGGTCTGGTATCTGACGGACCACGGGGCTCGGCCGAGCCTCGATCGAGAGTTTGGCAAGACCTTCGCGTGGGACATCGAGACGCTGACCGGCTATCCCCATCGCGTCATTGATGCGGCGCAGGGAGCAACGCCCCCTTCGTTTTGGAAGTGCCGCTTGCGCGAGCGCTTGCGCGATCGGCTGCGCCAATCCGCCGCCAGCGCGCTGTGGGTGCAGGGTTGGCAGGTGGCCGCCTACTGGCAGGGGGTGCGGGAAGCCAGAGCAGCGGGAGCGGAAGTCTGGCTGCGTGGGGAAAGCAACGATCTGGCTGCCGCAAGGTGGTGGAAGCGTCCGATAAAGCGGCTGGCGCTCGGCCGGCTTTTTTCGCAAGTGGATCGATTCCTGTACATTGGAGGCGCCAACAAACGTCTCTATCAACATTTCGGCGTGCCCGAAACGCGGCTCTACGCGACCCCTTACGCCGTGGACAATGCGCGGTTTGCCCGGCAAGCCGCGGCCGTTCGCCCGCACCGGGCGGAATGGCGCCGACGCTGGGGGATCGACGACGATGCATTCTGCGCCCTGTTTTGCGGAAAGTTCATCGCGAAAAAGCGGCCGATGGATCTGGTGGAAGCGGCACGGCTGTACGGAGCGGATCGCCGAGGATCGAAAATTCATTTGTTGTTCGTCGGCTCCGGCGAGCTGGACGCGGCATTGAGGGAGGCATGCGACGTGGTGCACGATGCGGCGCCGAGCGGGGCACAATGCTCCGCTTCGCGGATACTGCCTGCCGCAGCCGCCGGGCGGCCTCGCGCATCCTTCGTCGGGTTCCTCAATCAGACGGAGATATCCCGCGCTTATGTTGCCGCGGACTGTCTGGTGTTGCCGAGTGACGAGGAAGAGACGTGGGGGCTCGTGGTGAACGAGGCCTTGGCGAGCGGGACGACCGCAGTCGCGAGCAGATCATGCGGGTGCGCGGAGGACATGCTTCCGATAGGCAACGGCAAGCGGACTTTTGAAAGCGGCAATACGCAGGAACTTGCCGACGTTCTCCATCAAGTGCAGTGCCGTCCGGCCTTGCCCGCGGGTGTCGCCGATGTGCTCTCGCACCACGACCTTCGAATGACGGCAAGCGTCGTCTATTCCCTGTACGCGCAGGGCGCGGCAAATCGCCGATATTGTGATCGGCCATAGGCTCCGGAACATTGACGCGGCGAACTGGATGAGCGGCATGGCGACCGGCACAGTCTCCATCGTATGCGCCGCCGGCATGGTGTCCGGCAAGGAAGTCGCCAGCCTTTGTCTCGCCCGCGGCCTTCGTGATGCCGGATGGAATGCGGAGTTCATGACCAGCCGATGGAACGATGGTGAGTTTGTCCGGCGGCTGGAATCCGATGGTTTCGCATATGAGTTCCTTCGATTGGGCTTTGTCTCCGCCTCGCTTCGCGCCAAGCCGCTCTTGATGACGCTCGATCAGATGCGGTACTGGCCGGCTCTGGCCTGCGGATTTAACCATCTCGTGTCGTCAACCGCCCCGCGGGCGGTGATCCATACGAACTGGCACCATTTGCTGCTCCTGCTGCCCTTTCTCGACCGGGGCCGCGACATCCTATGGCTTCATGATTTGCTCCCGGCGACGCGGCGCTACGCTCGCGTATTGGCAGCCATCAGCAAAAGAGTGAAACGAGTCGTGTGCGTATCTCGCGCGGTCGCATACAATGTCATGGCGCTGGGCGTACCCGAATCCCGGGTGACCGTCGTTCACACCGGCCTTCCGCCCATTGAACCGATACCGGCGCCCGGCGATCTGCCGATGTTGCGGTTGGGGATCGTCGGCCAAATCGGCCCGTGGAAGGGGCACGATGACTTGCTCGATGCGCTCGCCTTGCTCGCACGCAACAACGTGCGCGTCCTATTGCGGATCTTCGGAACGGGCGCCCCGGCCTATGTCGAGTCTCTCAAGAGACGGGCTGCTGCACTTAACCTGCGGGATCAGGTGGAATGGAGCGGGTTCCTGAGCAACCACGCTGATATTTTCCGAGGGATCGATGTGTGCGTCATGCCCAGTCGGTTCGAGGAGCCGTTTGGCATGTCGGCACTCGAGGCGAACGGGTACGGTCGCCCGGTCATATGCTCGTCGCGCGGCGGGCTTCCCGAAATCGTGGAGAACGGAGTGACGGGGCTCATCGTCGATGCACAGCGGCCGGATCAGCTGGCCCAGGCAATCGACGCTTGCGTTGGGCGTCCCGGCCTTGTGAAAACAATGGGCGAGGCGGCCCGCAAGCGCGCTCAAGACGCCTTTTCGCTCGCGCGTTTCGTCGAGAAGTTCAGTCGCCTCATCGAGGAAGTTCCCGGACAGCGTCAGGCATGCTCGGAACATGATTTGCATGATCGTCGGGCGGTAGCTGGTGGGTGATCCCGAGGCGACCGCTTTTCGAAAGATCTTTCACGATACGGCACGGCGCATCGAGGCATGAGCGTCCTCTTCGGCCATCCGACGGGCAGTCCGTTTGCGTACAACGCCGCGTTGGCGCATGTGGAGGCAGCCCGCCTCGAGGCGTTCTGCATATCCTGGATGCCGTCGCGTGGAACCCTTTGCCTCCTCGAGCCTATCGGTCCTCTTCGAAGTATGGCGCAGCGGCTGGGCCGGCGACATTTTTCGCCGCTGGCCGAAGTGCCGAAGGTTCAGGGACGGGTAGGGGAGTCGCGCAGGTTGCTGATGCGGGCGCTGGGTTGGGGCGATGACGATCGATTGGCCGGCGAAGCCAATGATTGGTTGATGCGGACCATGCGACGCGAATGCCGGCGTTCCGCGGTCACCGCCGTGCACGCCTACGAAGACTGTTCGTGCCGACAATTCGCCGAAGCCAAGCGCATCGGCAAGGCGTGCATCTACGATATGCCGATCGGCTACTATCCCGCGTGGGAAGAGCTTCGGTGCGAGCTTGCTGCAAAATATGCCGGCTGGGTGCCCGCGGGCGCTGCATCCCCCGAACCGCGCAAGACACAGAAACGTCGAGAGATGGAGCTTGCCGACCTGGTGCTGGCGCCGAGCAACTTCGTGGCCGACACCATCCGCCGATTCCACCCGCACAAATGCGTTGCGCGTGCTTCATACGGCGTGGATTTGGTAGCGTGGACGCCGCTTTCGTCGCACGAACCTCGCGACGACATGACTTTTCTCTTTGTCGGCCAGTGTTCGATACGCAAAGGCACACCGCTCCTGCTGGAGGCCTGGCGGGCGGCCGCCCTGAAGCGTGCTCGTTTGCGGCTGGTCGGACGTTGGAACCTCGCCGAAAGCAAAAAGAAGGAGCTTCCTCCAGGCTGTGCGTGGACAGGTCCGGTTTCGAGCAATCGATTGCGAGGCATGTACCGCGAAGCTGACGTATTTGTGTTTCCGACGAATTTTGAAGGAAGAGCGTTGGCGCTCCTCGAAGCGCTGGCGTCGGGATTGCCCGTGTTGACCACCTGCGCCAGCGGCGCCGACGACGTGGTTGACGATGCCTGCGGGCGAATGCTGCCGCCCGATGATTTTGAAGCCTTGGTGGAAGGCCTGCGGTGGTTCGATCGCAACCAGGATCGTTTGCCGGAATTGAGCCGTGCTGCCCGGATGAACGCCGAGCGTTGCAGCTGGGACGCCTACCGGCGTCGCCTGACCGAGGCGGTCGCCCCTTTCGTTTGAATCGCTAATCGGATGAATGCCGTGCGTGAAAATGCCGACAGGCCGGAACCGCCGGTCTCATGACCCGTCTTTATTCGCCGCTGACGCTCGCGATCGTCGGTGCCCTGGTGGCCGCGGTTCTGCTGGCGTCGCCGAACGCCGACTTGTGGGTGGCGAGCCTCCTCATGCTTCCGATCGCCGTATGGCTCACGGGAGGGAGGCAGGCCTATCCAGTATTGGTGTGGCTGATCGGCCTGGACTGGCTGCAGATTGCCGGCGACGTCCTGGGAGCCGACCTGTCCGACCGCGCGCTGGGCGACGGCTGGATGGGGCGATATCGCGAGCAAGCCATTTATTTCAGTCTCTGTGCAATGCTGACCATGGCGCTTGGAATGCGCTTTGGGACGCGGCTGAGCGGATGGTTCTTCGGCTCGGGCGTCGACGCGGGAGCGCATTCGCTTGATGAGGATAAACGCAGCGTCAGCATTCACCGTATCGCGGCGGCGTATTTTGCCTCCCTCATCGTATGCCAGGCCCTGGGTGCGCTTGCCATTACCTTTCCGACCCTTGCACAACCCGTGCTCGCTTTCACCTTGGTGAAATTCATTTGCGTGTATCTCGTGGCAACGAGGGTATTTGCATCCGAGCGCGGGTATCAATGGCTGCTTTTGATCCTGCTCTTTGAGCTGACGATAGGAGTCGTCGGGTTTTTTGCGAGCTACAAGGAAGCGATCTTCGTCATGTTGATCGGCCTCGCCGCCAGCCGCGGCGCCATGACAATGAGGAAATGGGTTTTCGGCGGAACGGCCGTCGTTTTGGTCATCTGGATGTCCCTTGTCTGGACGGTCATCAAGCACGACTACCGCTACCAAATCTTCAGCAATCCGCTCGAGCAGCGGGTCGAATGGCTCGCCGAACGCTTCTTGATCAACAGCATCGATTATGGCGACGCGGTCGTCAAATTGGTCCAGCGCATCGGCTATACCGAATTCTACGCACAGCTGCTGGCACGCATCGACGTCGGTTCGGTGCCGAAGAATCTGGGCCGCTACAGTGGAGCGCTCGAGCACGTGTTCACGCCGCGCGTCCTGTTCCCGCAGAAGCCGAGGCTCGACGACTCGAAGCTCACAACGGCCTTGCTCGGAATCGAAATCAGCGAAGATACCTCGATCGGCATCGGATTCGTGGCCGAAGCGCATCTTGATTTTGGATTCCCGGGGCTGCTGCTGCCGCTGTTCCTGCTCGGAGTAATGACCGGCGGCGCTGCGCAATATTTCATGACGCGACCCGTGCCGCTGCTTATCCGAGAGGCGTTCACGACGGCAACCTTGTTTCTTTCATTCCCATTCGCGGCCAACATCGACAAGTCATTGGGCGGCTTTATCACCGGCTGCCTTGCGATGGCCCTGGCGCTGAGGTTCGGGTATCCGACGATCGCGCCGTGGCTGGCTGGATTCCGCGCGAGGCGGCGCATCAAGCCGGCTCCTGCCGTCGGGAGCGCAGCGACTTGAAACGCTTCTACGTGATCGATGCCTTGCGCAGCGTGCTTGCGCTGTGGGTTGCGATCGGTCACGCGGGCGTATTTCCGCTCTTTGGCGCGGAAGGACAAAATGATTGGCTCCTCGATCTCATTGCCAGAGGAGTTCGGTCCCTGGTGTGGGGGCCGCCGGCGGTGATCGTCTTTTTCGTGATCTCGGGATTCTGCATCCATTATCCGTTCGCCGCGAGCGGAAAACGGTGCCAAACGCTTCGCTTTTACGCCCGGCGCTATCTTAGAATTCTCATTCCTGTCGCATTCACCGTGGCTATGTTCAAGCTCATGTTTCCGCAAACGGTGATTGTCGGCGCAGATTCGATACTTTGGCATTCCACCCTGTGGAGCATCGTTTGCGAGGAAGCCTTTTACGCCTTGTACCCGTTCCTCAATCGACTCAGCTTTTCGTTCGGCCTCGCCGCCATTCTCAGGCCGACGATCGCCGCCGCGCTCCTGGTCGCGTGGCTTTCCTATCCGGCCGAGGAGTGGCAGGATTTGGGCATCCTCGGGACCGCGGTTGTTCTGTTTCCCGTTTGGCTGCTCGGATGCGGTCTCGCCGAGCGCGTCTCATCGATAAAGCAGGTCTGCTCCCAACGCGCCATCTGGGGCTGGCGCTTGAGCGCCTGGGCGGTGATGTGGATGGCGGAGATGCTGCACTTTCACGGCGGCATCCCGCAAACACGAACCTCACTATGGACCGGCATCTTCTTCTACTTCTGGGTCCGCGCTGAAATCGGTTATTACAGGGGCCGGGCCCCATGGGCCGTGCTGGTTTGGGCGGGACGGTGGAGCTATTCGCTGTATCTGGTTCACCCGCTGGTGATTGCGCTTTGCTTCAAGCACGGCTTCCTGATCGAGAGCTCGCCCGCAAATTTCGTCGCCATGATGGTGCTGATTTTGACCGGCGCGTACGTTTTCTACCTGCTAGTAGAACGACCTTCGCATAATTGCGCGAGAAGAATCGCGCTTTTCGCTCCCGACGAGCCGAGATATGCCGGGGCCGCGGAGCAGACCGCGGGTGCCATCTTCCAGTCGATGGAAGAAACCGGTGCTTGGGCCCACATGAACTTGCATCGCTTCGATCCGGGGCAGGGGCCCCGGACATCGGACTGAATTTGAACTTGGTGAAAAAGGTCGCTTTCGTCGCATTGATTGCCGCGGGCTTTTTTTCCTACGGCTTGATCGTGGGCCATTATCAATTTGCCCCGTTCAACAGCATCAGAGCCCTCAAGCAGCGGGTGACTTTCGAGATCGTTCCCGGCGACTGGAAGGGTCTCCATGTTCCGGGGTTGGCGCCCCGCGAATCTCGAGCGCCGGTCGAGATCGCGATGCTTGGCGACTCGATTACGGCGCGCGCCGATTGGGCAGGAATGTTTCCGCGATCAAGGATTGTCAATCTCGGAATCGATGGCGATACCTCTGCCGGGGTGCTCAACCGGCTCGAGGATGTCGTGAGTCTCAGGCCGCGCGTCGTTTTCCTGATGGTCGGCGTCAACGATCTGCGCAGAAAGTTTCCGATAGAGCTCGTTGAAACGCACATTCGGCTCGCTGCCGAACGCCTGTCGGAGCACGGGATAACGCCGGTCATTCAAAGCACCCTGTATGTGTCGAGCGAAAAGTTGAACGAGCAAATTGAGGCTCTCAACGCGATGACGCGCGTCTGGTGCGCCGCAAAGTCGATCGTCTACATTGATTTGAACGAGGTGCTCTCCCCGCAAGGCGTGCTTCTTCCCCGGTTTACCGAAGACGGAGTTCACCTGAACGAGGATGCGTATCATCTCTGGGCGGATGTCATTCGGCGACACGTCGTTTTCGGGCTGCACCCGGTTGAATAGCATTCTTCCCGGCGCGAGGCAGAGGGCGGGCGTTCGGTCGGAGAATTCTGTGGACGGTCCCGGCGGGATTGTTTCGCGCCGTCGGGCGGGTTGATAGCCTCGCCGATGGCATGCGGATCGAGTCGCGCTCGCGGCACGACATTCCGTTCAGCGGCCGACGCGCGGACTTGTGCGCGTCCCAATCGCCTGCCGAGGGCTCATGAACACCGTCCGATCCGCTTCGCGCGCGCCGTCCCCGGCTCGAACGGAAACAATTTCGCACCGGGGAAGGGCCGTGTGCATGATCGTTCGCGCCGAGCCGATTCCCGATCGGACGACGTTCTATACGCCGCACCATTTCAGCCTCCAAGTCGGCAACATCGTCTACCCGGCCGGAGGCGAGATCCCGCGGCACGTCCATCGCCCGGCGATCCGCTACATCGCAGGCACGTCGGAAGTTCTGGTCGTGCAGAAGGGTCGGATGATCCTCGATATCTACACCGACGACCAAGCCTTCCTGTGCGCCCGCGAAGTGGGCTCGGGCGACGTCGTGCTCCTGCTGAGCGGCGGCCATGGTTTCCACCTCCTCGAGGACACCGTTCTGCTCGAGGTCAAGCAGGGACCCTATGCCGGTCTGCAGGAAAAAGAGCTGTTCTGACATGATCCCGGTCAGCGAGCCGCTGCTCGCCGGGAACGAGCTCGGCTATCTCCGCGACTGCGTCGCCACCGGGTGGATCTCCTCCGGCGGCAAGTACATCGAGCGCTTCGAGCAGGACTGGGCCGGATATTGCGGCAAGAGGCACGGCGTTGCCGTCGCCAACGGCACTGCCGCACTGCAGATTGCGATCGACGCCCTGCGCCTGGATCCGGGCGACGAGATCATCATGCCGAGCTTCACCATCATCTCCTGCGCCCTCGCGGCGGTGCGGGCCGGGGCGACGCCGGTGGTTGTCGACAGTGATCCCGAGACCTATTGCATCGATGTCCGCCAAGCGGCTGCGGCCATCACCTCGCGGACTCGCGCCATCATGCCGGTGCACATCT
>WNGG01003994.1_pt1 | contig 20678 bp, 25 predicted proteins | sample 5400661 | NCBI WGS metagenome assembly WNGG01 (sample SAMN13153372, study PRJNA577476) | soil metagenome | isolation source: 100 cm soil or saprolite under Garry oak tree replicate 1 | place: USA:California | collected 2016-06-15
AGACAGAAGAAGAACTGACGCGAATAGTAGACCGGAAAGACTGGCTAACACTAAACGAAGTCTTCGTCAAATTCGGCCAACTAATCTGCAAACCCATCGGACCAAAATGTTCAGTCTGCCCGCTCAATGATAGATGCGAATGGTATCGAGAAAACTACAGAGACAAGAACTGAATACTTGATTCTGTTTGGGCTTGCCATTCAAGGCCTCGCCCCCTCGCATACCAGATGTTTCAAATGATTTATCCTATGAGTTTCAGAAATTCAGTCTGGAGTTTCCTCAGTTACGGAGGCAGATAAGGTGAGAGTCTATGTCGCAGGGAGTTTCAACGATTATGATAGAATCAATGAGATAGCAGATGAGCTGACTAAGTTGGGATTTGAAGGTATAGCTCCTATGCGCCTTCGACCTATGGATGAGAGGAAGGATGACCCGAAGCAGATCACTAAGTTAGATCTGGAGCTGTTGGAACCTTGTCAAGCTTTGGTTAGATATGCTTCAGGTCACTTTAGTGAGGGTAGCGCCGTCGAACAATATGTTGCCTACATGAGTGGCAAGACAGTCATATTATGGAATCCAGGCGGACATTCAACATCGCCATGGGCAAGGAGTTATTCCCATTACCAGCTTACTGGGACGTTTCAAAATGTAGTAGCACATCTGAAGAAAATTGGTAATAGCCACTAACAGAGGTCTCCTTTTCAACCCCGAGGAGATTCCTTGTCATCTCTATCAGCGTTCTAGGAAGCCGGGGTCTTTGCTACGATAGCCGCCTTGATCTTCCTACCGATCTCATCCAGCTCCACGCGATGCGTCTGCTTACGATTCGGAAACCCGCTCATCATCTCATGGTTAAACCTGGGAATAATGTGAACATGCATGTGGAATACTTCCTGAGAAGCGGCGATACCATTTGATTGTCCGACGCTGATTCCGTCTGCGCCAGACGCTCTGTGAACTCCTTTCATGACCTTGTTGACTGATGCGAAGACTCGTCCCGCCTCGTCGCTAGGCATGTCCAGCATGTTCGTGTAATGCTTCTTCGGAATAACCAACGTGTGTCCAGGGTTCAATGGATGAATATCCATGAAAGCTATCGTGTGAGGGTCTTCATAGACGACCGTCGCATCCGCCTCCTTACTCGCGATCTTGCAGAAGATACAGTCCTCCTTCATCAGGATCAGCACTCTGTAGGCGCCTTCATTTTACGGAAGAGGTAGATTGCCCAGCCCAAGGTCTCCCTTCCCCATCTAAGATAAGACTCTCTATCCTTCGAAACAAGAGCTGATAATTCTTCTAGATCGGGATCTTGGGGATTGGTAACAGCATACTCGGCTGCCGCGTACCAATGGAGGGACTCATACATGTCCCAATCCTCTTCGCTACTAACAAGCGTATAGACGCTCCGCAGTCCCTCTGCCTCACCTGTGGCAACGTTACCGTGGTGCGTGTCGAAAGAGTCAACGGAAAGCTCTCCAGACTTGAGATATTCTGGGGGAGGGTTTCTGCGCCAGAAAGGCTCGCCGACCATCACGAATCCAGACGGTTTCGTCATTCCCGCTAGGGCCCTGATCGTATTCCTGTAACCGCCGTAAATCCAGGTGGCCCCTATACACATTGCAAGGTCTGAAGACCCTCCGTTCCCGGTATCGTACTGGGCACCGTCCATTTCCAAAAACTTCAGGTCAGCTCGAGGTACGCGTTTACGCTTAGACTTAGCGGCTTCTCGTATGCAGTATGGAGACTTGTCAACTCTCACACCCTCGACGTGGTATTTCTCGGCTAGCCGGATTAGCATCTCTCCCTTGCCGCATCCGATATCTATGACTCTCGCCCCTCGTTTCAGTTCCAGCAGATCGTAGAGGTGCTCCAGACTATTCTCATTCACTGGATTCATCACTGTGTGACGCCGATGTATGATATCGTAGAACTTCCAGCGGTCCATCCGTCATTTCTCTCGGACAAATTCCTCTTCAGGAACCCGCTGCATCTTGTTCGCTGTCCGTGCAAGAACGAACAGGAAGCTGGACAATCTGTTGATGTAGGGAAGTATCTCAGGATTAATCGACTCTACCTTCGAAAGAGCCACGATCCTTCTCTCCGCCCTTCTGCACACCGCCCTAGCAACATGAAGCTCGGCCCCAGGAACACTACCTCCCGGAAGAATGAACCTACGGAGCCTTGGTAGTCCAGAGTTCAGCTCGTCAGTAACACTCTCCAGTCTGTCAAGCTGCTCCTTGCTGATACGAGGGACGTTCGCCGTGACAAGTTCGCTTGCCAAGTCTCCCCCGAGGACCCAGAGATCCCTCTGAATCTCTTTCAAAATTTCTTTGAACTTCTTCTGCCTGATATGCGCCCTAGCAACTCCCAGCTGAGAGTTTAGCTCGTCAACAGCGCCGTAAGCCTCCACTCTCGGGTCAGCCTTCTCAACACGGGTCCCACCATAGAGACTAGTCTCGCCCCTATCGCCGGTTCCAGAATACGCCTTCATTTCTGAGAACCCATAGGACTCTGATTCTTATGTAAACTAGGCCAACCCTAGTAGTCTCACTGAACTTTACCGACCCTCTTTACACACACCGTAGTGGAGGTTCAGAGTCGGATAAATTGCGTCGGAAATAACGCGTTCAATATTTGGAAGAGGAGACTAAGCCAAGGGTTGGAACGAATCGAATTCAAACATGAGTTGATCGATGAGAGATAGTTGCATCCCAGCTGAATACTCCAGCCAAGGGGACCCAAGACAAGCCTAGAGAGGGCGAGGTAGACGAAAATCACCTCCATGAAAGCTACAAGGACAGCTCTGGTTCGGGAAGGCTTTGCAAAGCTTGATTTGACTTGGGTGAACAAAATTCCGAAAGGTGTGTAGATAAATCCAGCTAGAACCCAAGTTCCGAAGTAAACCGCGTAGTTTCCGTTCTGCCAAGCCAATCTGTAATTTGGGTTTGACTCTCCTTGAGGACCCACAAACAGCATACCCACGGTTGTGAAAGTGAAATCAAGGATCACAGCGAAGAGCAATAACAGCGATACGGGATGGTGCACTAGGGGCTTGAGGTATCTGTTGAAGGATGCCTTGAAACTCATTTCCTTTCAGTATGACTCGGTATGATAGAATACTTCGTGTCATCCCCCGTGCCCGCTTTCTGCGGGAGGGTAAGGAAAGGAATTTCAAGCTGATTGACCTAGGATTGGATTGGGCCATCGTGTTTGAAAAGTTGTGTCCGGCCCGGTGGACTAGTGTAATATGATCAAAGAGGCGCAGCTGTACCAGCCACTTGCGGACGGGAGGGTCCGTTGCACAGCATGCGCTCGCTACTGCAACATCCCAGAAGGCAAGGTAGGCCTGTGCGGGGTCAGGCAGAACATTGGTGGCAAGCTGCATCTCCTAGTATACGGGAAAGTGATTACAGGCCATATTGATCCAATTGAGAAGAAACCAGTCACCCACTACATGCCCGGCTCGAAAATATTCTCAATAGCCACGACCGGATGCAACTGGCTCTGCTCCTACTGCCAGAACTTCGACATAAGCCAACGACGGAAAGTTGAGGGGACAGACATGATGCCTCCTGAAGTTGCAAACTTGGCCGTGAGCCATGGTTGTCAGGGTCTCGCCTACACTTACAATCAGCCGACGATATTCATGGAGTTCGCGCATGATGTTGGCGTCGAGGCGCGGAGGAACGGCCTGATTAACATCTTCGTGTCGAACGGCTACGATACTCCGGATACGGTTGGTATGATGGATGATTTTCTGGATTGTATCACTATCGATTTCAAGGGCAACGCTGAGACAAACTTTGTCAGGAAATACATCGGGATTGCGAACGCTGAACCCATCTTCCAGACAATACTAGAGATCCGGGACAAGACAAAGGTCCACATGGAGTTCACTGACCTAGTGATCCCAGAAGTAGGAGACAAGCTGGAGGATGCTCGGAAGCTCAGCCGCTGGCTCTACGACAATCTAGGTCCCGACTATCCAATCCATTTCCTACGCTTCCACCCAGACTACAAAATGATGAACCTGCCCCATACGCCAGTAAAGACATTGGAAGAGCATTGCAAAGTTGCCAGAGAAGAAGGACTACGATTCGTCTACATCGGAAATGTCCCCGGCCATCCCTGGGAACACACCTACTGCCCCGAATGCAACTCCATAGCCATCAAACGCTACGGATTCGACATAACCGGATGGAATCTAGATGAGCAGAACAGATGTGCTAGCTGCGGCTATCAACTACCGATCATAGGCGGGCTCAGCTCAGCAGTATCAGAAGAAAGATTTCCTCTCAATACAGACTCTCAATACAGACTCGCTAAGCACTCCGTCGAGGAAGCCTCTCGGGAACAGAACTCTGTTCTACGTCGTACGTTTCTATACTTTCCAGGATCTAGACAACATACTTCCGGACACTGGCTTGCGAGTTGACCAATCCTTCAGCACTGGTATCGGCGTTCTTCCGAACGTGAGCCAGGGGTATGGTCCATTCTATTCGCCCAAAACTCCGAACTGTGGCTACACCGACTTCTACATTTTCCCGCCTCGGTACGACCCTAGTAGGTCACCCTGCCATCCATCGTTGCTGTGACCAAGGATGTTCGCGTCAGAATGCCCGCCGGTCCGAGCAGGCGATCAAATGCTCTATCGTCTCCCCCGAAGGGTCCATTCAACAGGGTGCTTTTTGCGCATCTGTCGGCGAAGACTTCTATCATCTTCAATACGGTAAGTCTCTTCTCCGCTTCTTTCCTAGTGTCGGGAGACAGCGGCAACGGCTATCGGCCGAGCTTTTCAGCCAGAGCTTGGAGTCGGGCGTATCTTTCGCGTAATCGCAACAGGTTATAGATGGAGACAACGGAGAGAGCAAAGAGAACGAAGGTTAGAGTTGTCTCGATGAGGCCCGGATCCGGCCCTGGGCCAAACCTGAGCGGGAAGAGGATTATTCTTACGAATGTAACAACGGCAAGGAACGGCGAAAATTGCGATGAGAGCATTAGTCGTGATAACGCCAAGAAGGTCCTCCGCATTCGTTGAGTGTCCTCCTTCAGCGCCGCTAGTAGTTCCTTTAGCAGTGGATCGTCGATAGACATGGTCTAGGCTCGGACTCCTCTCATAGAGGGGAGCATGGATTGATCTCGGGTTTTTGAGGATTTAAGCGATTTACTAGATACGACTCGATAGTCGGCCGGCAACGTCACCTCCGAGTGACCGTACAGGTTCCGGACTCCTATAGTAACCGCCGATAGCCAAAGCTACACACCTATGCACCAGCGCCGATTTTCGATAAGCCTAGTTGTCATAATCACCACCGCAGTTGGAATATTCGCAGGAATATCCTCAGTGCCGTCTGCTCACGCCGCGCTTCCAAACCCGATCGTATGGGCGACAAAAGCCCCACTTCCCTACGCGATCGCACAGGCTGGAGTAATCAGTGGACTGGATGGAAGAATCTATGTTATGGGAGGATATTCAAGCGGCTCCGGGATTACTTCAGCTAGCGCCTACGACCCTAGAACGAACAGCTGGTCAACGCTAGCAAGTCTCCCCGTGTCAGTCAGAGGAGCAGGCATCGCCGTAGACAAGAGCGGGCTGATCTATGTGATCAGCGGCTGCTGTGCAGCCACCACAAACAACCAAATCTACAACACTACAAGCAACACCTGGACAACAGGCACTCCCATAAGTTATACAGTCTGGATGCCGGGAGTAGCAACAGGTAACGACGGTAGAATCTACGTGGCAGGCGGCGAATCAGCCGGACCATCAACCAGATTACAGATCTACAATCCTCAAACAAAGTCTTGGTCTTTAGGAGCCTCAATGACCGTTGCACGAGAACAGTTTCAACTTGTAGCCGGACCTAACGGACTACTCTACGCCATCGGCGGATACACTGGATCTGCGACAACGGCAGTCGAAGCCTACAACATAACCTCGAACACCTGGACTGCAAAAGCCCCAATGCCGAGCGCCGTACTCGTCTATGGAGCCACACTCGGACCAGACGGACTCATCTACGTGTTCGGTGGCTCAAACTCATACAGCAACAATTTTACCCCATACTACAACTCCGTCTACTCGTACTATCCGCCAACGAACACATGGTACACCAACACGCAGAATCTACCAACCGCTCGCAGAGAACTTTCTGCAGCAACATCAAGCTATGATCATCGAATGTACGTCATAGGCGGGGCTAACGGCGCTTATCTGACAACTGACGAAGAGGCGACCGTGCAGACTGGAAACCCGACCACCACTACAGTAACATGCAGCCCAGCCACAGTCCTAGTAAACAATTCAACTCGTTGCACCGCAACCGTAACCGACACGAACAGTACGGGCCCGATCACGCCAAGTGGAAATGTCACATTCGCAAGTAGCTCAACAGGCACTTTCACCGGAACATGCACACTCACGGGAAGCGGCGCGACCGCCAGCTGCGCGACAAACGTAACCTACACCCCGACCGTCGTCGCACCCGGGACCCACATTATCAGCGGAACCTACAATGGCGACATGAAACACGCTTTCAGCACAAGCACTGGAAGCCAATCATTCACACTCACGGTAACGGGTCGTTCAAGCTCAACGACGGTAAGCTGCGCACCTTCATCGGTAGTAACCAACAATGGTTCAACCTGCTCTGCAACAATAACAGATACTGCAACGGGAACACCTAGCACACCCACCGGGCAGGTCAGGTTCACCTCATCCGGAACCGCAAGCGGCTCGTTCAGCCCAGCAACAAGCTGCACCCTAGTCGCAGGCAGCTGCTCAGTAACATTCACACCGACCGGAGCAGGCTCAGACACCGTCACAGCCAACTATCAAGGCGACAACGCACACTCCACGAGCAGTGGGACGAGTGGAACAATAACCTCGACACTCAGAACAAACTCAATCGGAATAAGTTGCCCAGCGACCACACCGCTCAACAGTCCCGCAGCCTGCACAGTAACCGTCACAGACACATCGCCAACTCCGGCCCTCACCCCCACTGGAACAATCACACTCAAGACGAACAGCACGGGCACCTTCACCTCCTGCACACTTTCGGGCACTAGTGCCTCAGCAACCTGCACGACAAACTACAACCCGACAACAACCGTAACAGGCTCGCACAAGTTGACCGCATACTATGGCGGAGACGGAGGCCATTATGCCGCGAGTCCGAACGCAACTGCCACGGTAAAGGTGAACGTGAGATCTCTATTGTCCGGGATATCTTGCGGGTCGTCTGCAATTGTCGGAGTCGCGATCACCTGCACAGTCACCGTAACCGACACTTCACCTGGCGCATTCATCACTCCCACCGGCGTAGTCGCGCTTACGACTAGCGGCGGTGGAACATTCGGAGGAACATGCACCTTGACCGGGACAACCGCCTCCGCATCGTGCACCGTAACCTACACCCCTGGCGGAACCGGCCCAAGCAACGACCTGATCACGTACACCTATCCCGGTGACGTAAACCACACCACGAGCACAGGCACCCTCCTGCTCCCCGTTAACCCATCAACGACGACACCCGGAGGAACAAACACGGCACCGACCTCGTTCCCGACCATCTACTGGATCGTAGTGGCAATTCCCTTAGCGATAGCACTAGTCGGTCTCGGATACTTCATGAGCATAAAGAAACGGAAGAAACAACAGACGTTCCAACCCCTCAGCGGTCCTACGACCCCGAACACTCCCGGACCCGATCCGCAACCTGCGGCCAACGCGCAAATTGCTCCGACTCCACAATCAGTCACTGGTTCACAACTGGCCGATACCCAGCAACCCACCGTTAGTCCAGAGTCGGCCGCTAGTCAACCACCGGCTCCTAGCCCACAGACAGCCACTAGTCCACAGCCATCTGCCGGTAGCCAACCCGCGAATGGTCCACAACCGGCAACTAGCACTACACCCGAGCCGCCTAAGACCTGACCTAGAATCCAAGCTCATACTGCCAAAAAAAGTCCTCCAAGTAGGTCCATTTAAGCGGATTCCTAGGAAGAATGACCATCTTCACCCCATCATGACTGCAAGTCGAGGAAGATGTCACAGATAGAAACGCAGCAGGCAACAAGAAAGAGCTTCTCGACCCGCTCTCTGGTACTAGTCATACTGCTTGTCGGGCTCGGCGCAGGTACAGTCGCATACGTTCTCGCCAGCGCCTCGGCGGCACCTACCACTCCATCGAACCAGAACGGTCTCAACACCTACAATGGACAATGCCCTGGCCTGAGGGGGAACGGGCCACTCGGCTGGGAGAGACACGCCAATGGGACGTTCACATCGTTCAGAGCAGCAAGCACCATCGCCAACGTAACAGTCACCGGCTTCAACATCGTGGACAGCAGCCATCTCACGGTGACCCTATCGTACCAGGGAACAGGTACCCCTCCAGCAGCAACAATAGTCGCTGCAGCTCTAGGGCTCAGCGGAAGCAATACTGTCTCTGCGGGATGGAGCAACCCCACAACTATTAGCGTCCACGTGATAGGTTCAGGAAGCCTCTCCTCAACAGCAACCTGTCTACGAGTGTTGGTTGTGCCTCTCACCGGAGCCTAGAAGATCGACTCAACCTCGATCTAACCCCCTATTTTTTGAAACCCTTCAGAGTCGACCGGGCAAGGATGTGTAAGTAGAGTTCTGTTTCTGATTCCGGCTAATCGATTGAGATGCGGCTAGTGGTGTACCGTCTTGACTCGGCCCCAGCCCGGGCCTTCTGACTTGAGACCGGGTATCCCAAAGCTCCAGGAAATCTTCGGTGTAACTCGAAGATACTTGCCAGGACCAAATCTGCCTTGATGATCTACGACCTCTGCTGTACCGTATACTTTGATGGCTCTTGGCTTCCAAGGATCGATGGACTCCAAGTCATCGATCGTTAGTGCAACAAGCTTGTTGCCATTCTTCACGTTATGATATTTCAGCGTGCGGTGGAAAATGTCTTGGCTATGGCTTCCTACCCAGAAGTATTGTCCATCGAACTCGAACCCGACGGGGACAACATCGGGTTGACCCTTGTTCGATACGGTGGCGATCCTAGCTAAGCGTTGAGATTTCAAGTATTGAGTCTCAGGTTCAGAGAACGTACACTAGCCTCTCCAGATCCTGTTTCGCTTCGAGTCTTTGGATATATTGACTATCTCGACCAAATATCGTCATCATAGAGAGATAGTTCCTCCGAATACGACCCGAGACTCACCGGTTTTGAGCGTTCTCGCCACTGAAACAGAACAGGACTGGACTTATCGCATCTCTCTCAATGAGGGCCCTCTCCATTGCGCTCACAGAGCGAGCGAACGCCATCTCGGTATCTGTCGACGGAATTCGCATGTCCATTATTATGTCCCAGAAAATGTAGGGCTCCCATGAGAAGTGCGTCTCTTCAAAAAGGCTCTTCAGAGGGCTATACATGTCCTCGAATCGGTTGAGATTCTCCTTTCGTCCATGCGCGTGCCACTCTTCTTTGATTTGCTCCGCTGAAAACTCAAGATTTTCGGAAAGATTAGCGTCCGACTTGAACCAGCCCGCCTGCTCCAAAACCCTTCGAATATGGTAGAACCAAGCGGCTGAGCGACTGTCGAACTGATTGTAAGCGTACTCGACACAGATTATTCGTCCCTTGGGACCAAGAAGGCTCCGAGCCTTTTCCAAAGCCCTAGCGGGTTGAGGAATATGATGCAGAGCGCGGTTGAAGATGACGAGATCAAACTTTCCCTCTGTGTTATTCCAGACGGCAAAATCTGAAACTTGGTATTCCAGCTTTCCACGACCCGATTTGTAAGGATCAGTGTTCATCGTCTGATACGCAATCCTGATCGTCTCTTCATTGAGATCGATGCCCAACAAGTCATGGCCTTTTCGCGCCAATTCTAAGCTTAGGTAACCTCTACCGCAACCTACTTCGAGTATGCTCATTTTTTTGCCTGATACGAATCTGTTAATGAGACGGAACATCTCCCCGTAAGTCAGCTCAGCAAGGTATGGCTGCCTCCACGGACTCCTTTCCATAGAAGACCAGCTCCTCAGTCGACGAAGGTCCGGGGTAAAGTCACTGGATAAACCGGGATTTGACACCGTGTCTCTAGGTCAACTACAATGCATGAGGATGAAAAAACTTGCAGCGACTTCAGAAATTTTCGTCTATGCGAGGGCATCGTTGTATAACGCGTCGAGAGTAGAGAATGTCTCTTCAGGCGTGGAAGGGCTGACAGGAAGGATTTCTTCCGCGATGGATCTCTCTAGTATCTGTCTGATACAGTAGCGAAGTTTCGTCGGTGTCATGCCAGATTCAACGTACCACATTGGATGATCCATGTTTACGAAGACAGTCCGAACACCACTCTTGTCAGTCTCAACATATGCCTGTCCCCGATCTCCGCCGTGGGCAACATCGAACGCGAGAATCTGGTCCTTGAGATGAATAACACTCCGAGTAGCTTCCCGATTATGCTTCTCTCCCTTCCTGTGCTTCCTCTTTCCGAGAACGATCTCCTTCCTCGTCTTGCCTGGGACTGTATTGATCTTCGGAGTCACTCTCGGACCTAACATTGCCTTGGAGAGGATCTGAACGTTTCTTCGCAGGCTTCGACGAAGCCTTTCAGCGATCTCTCGATTGAGGTACTGGATGCTTCTTAGTTCCCTTCTGCTGGCTGTCTGTTTCAGGAACTTGTAGACCTTATTCTTCACGAAGCTTCGCATTGCCTTCTCGAAAATACGCCATTGAGTACTATCATGTTCGAAGTCGTTTCCCCCAGGGAGACGTCGAAGAAAGTCAGCGTTTACCCACCCCTGAATGCGGGACAATCCGTGAGTCCGATACTGATCCAAACCGAAGAACTGGTGCTGAAGACAGGTGATGTGTTTCTGTTGGACGCTTATTCCTGCGTCGGATATTCCAGCTCTGACTTTTGATATCGGCATTATCATGATCTCTCCCGTTATCCTCCCATATTCAGTTGCGATGTTGACTGGGAGCAGAGTCGAGCCTCTCAACTCCTCAGGTTTTACCTGTTCTCCATTGACCCGGACTTCGAAGGGTCCGTAGCCTCGGAGGGCGAGAACGTTGGCGCGGGCTAGTAGCGCTCTCCGGACGTCTACTGGATCCGGTTTTTTGGTGAGTGAGCGTATTCTGATTCTCAAACCATCATGATCCAGAGGCGCTTGAATTAGTCGGAGCGGTCTCCAAGTCGATTGGTCTGTAGCGTCCCAGTGTTTGTCGATGAGGTTCTCGGTCAGGGTGATTGTGCGGTCGAATCGGCCTTTGTGGACTTGAAGCTCCAAATCCTTACCGACGGTCAGCCATGCGAGACTGCCCATACCGTACGATTCTCGTATTGGACGCTTGTACTTCGGCGAGAAACCCTCGTCAGTCAACTTCCCCTTGGTGAGGAATCCTCGCAACCCAGTGAGGTCCATGCCATTCCCCCATTCCTCATACTCGATGGTAGACCCACTCTCGGGAACTCTGATCTCGACCTTGGTCGCTTCGCCCCACATCCAAGAATTGACCACGAGCTCTACGAAGAATTGCGCCGCGTCAGTGTACTGGCGTCCCAGAGTTTTGATGATGCTCTTATGGGTGGAGACTCTGAGCTCATCATCCACAACAGAGTGCACCGTTCTATCTGGATGAGCGCGTCTCCTAATGGCCAACGCTGGAATCTCTTGTCGCATGGAGTCTCGGCCGGATAATGAAGTGATGTAACCCATCTCGACAAAGCGCGGGAATCAGGGAAAGCTGAGGAGTCTAGCGGTTGAGTGTGTGTTGCGAAGAGCATGTCGTTGCGGCTGGCCTCAGATCCACAAATGATCGCGCTCTATTTTGACCCCATAATGCCTGACGAGATCATACATCTCTTTGTACAATCTCTCAGATGAAGTAACAACTTCTTCTTCAGTCGTCTGAACGAACCCACACATCTTCTCGACAAGCTTTCTGAAATCCTTCGGTTTCTTGTCTGAATCGAAGACAATCTTCCAGAACCAGCTGGTCGTAGTCACATATCTCCGGTTCAAGAGAAGTACTATTCTAGCAGCATCCTCCGCGAGCACGCGCCCTCTCGATAATACTCCGACCCCGTCGTTTGTCAATATGTCGTTTCTCATGACGGCCATTGACTCGGTCATCATCATGAACGACTTTCGAATCGCTTCAACAGAACTGGCTTCGTCATTCTTCGCGACGGCCTCATCGAGCTTTCTGAACCATCTATCTCGCTCGTAGAGAGCAATTCTGTTTCTATACTGGTCAGCCTCCCAATGCCAGTTGTCGGTAAACCGCTCCGCGGCATCAAGAATTTTTGAGGATTTGAGATATTGAATGTCGATGATTAGCCCTCGGTGAAGATAATATTTCATCGGAATCTCAAGCCGATCACGAACTACGACGATTAACTCCAAATCGGAAAAGGGACGGTCAAGTGTCTTTGAAGTTGAACCGCAGACATAAACCGCTAGAACATCGTGACCATATTTTTCGACGACACGGTCTGAAATGTGGCGTGCAACCTCAGTTCGTTCTTCGTGGGTAATCTTTCGTAGTTTAGGCATCGAGATAGATCAATCCTTCTTGTAGCATGATTCTATTGTGCGTGCCTTTCATAAGCGTGGGTTTCTTCATCTTTGGCCCATTCCTTGTGAGAGCGACTAGCATGGTTGAGACTGAGAGGATTCATCGCCAAGCATCGACGCCAGAGGTTCACAGGAACAAGCTGAACGAGCTTTCTGGAAAGGAGTGGATCAAGTTCACAAAATCATGGTTCGTTCATCGACCTGAACCTCGAGGAGATCGGAAGATTAGACATCCGGCCTCCTTTCCAGAATCCCTTGTCAAAGACTTCGTTTCTTTTTTCACCAAGAGGGGTGATCTAGTTGTTGATCCGTTCGTCGGAACCGGAAGCACCTTGTTGGCCGCGCTTGAAACCGGCCGCTCAGCAATTGGATTTGATATTGTCGAAAAGTACGCCGACATATCGAGGGAGCGAATCAAAGAGGTGCGAAGTCAGAACAAGAAACGTGGGATAACGGACGAAAACGGATCATCGTGGGCCAAGATCTTCACGGCCGACTCGACAAAACTATCGAAGATTTGGAAAGAGAAAGGTTTCCCTCCCGCCGACTATTGCATCACATCTCCTCCCTACTGGAACCAGCTGAGGAAGAGTCACATGCGGCAGAAGGGTCGCGTGGAAAAAGGCCTAGACACAGCCTATAGCGATGATCCCGATGAGATTGGCAACATAGAAGATTATCAGGATTTCCTGAACGCGCTGAAACGTGCCTTCAATGAGGTCTACAAGGTGATGAGACCGAAAGGCTACCTGACGATTATCACCAACAATGTCTTCAGTGATGGAAGAATGCACCCACTCGCATTTGACACGGTCTCAACACTTTCCGAGGAACCCTTCGCATGGACTCCAAAAGATGAGAAGGTTTGGTGTCAGGACGACAAGACGCTTCTCCCGTTGGGAGTCTTCAATGCCTGGGTGGGGAACAGACATCATCAGTACTGCTTGATTTTCAGGAAGGAACGATAGCAGCGACGAACGCCCTAGCATGAATATGCTAAAGAAGGGGTAAATAGTTGCGGAAATTAATACAAACTTGTAATGACTCCCGGCAGCTATGTGGTCGAGGTCATCGTCGAGAACAAGCCGCTAGCCCGAGACCCTGAAGGGGAGACGATACATCTGAATCTCATTTTGAAAGGTGGCTACAATCAAGTAACCGGCGTTCGCGCAGGCAAACTCCTACGGATGAACGTCGAAGCGGAGAGTCCGGAAGAGGCACGTGCGATTGTCCGTAAACTTTCCGATGACCTGCGAATCTACAACCCGGCAGCTCACACAATCCAAGTCAGAGTAATAGGATAACCAAGTAATGGGAAAGGTCGCAGTAATCCAATACCCGGGAAGCAACTGTGACCTAGACGCGCTAGAAATTCTCCGAGACGTTGTCAAGGTGAGGACAGATCTTGTCTGGCACAAGGATTTGGCGCGCGACGATTATGATGCATACGTTCTTCCCGGCGGATTCAGCTACGGCGACTATCTCCGAGCAGGCGCGATCGCAGCTACCAGTCCCAGCCTCAGAATTGTCAAAGACGCGGCTGAGGGTGGCAAGCCGGTTCTGGGAATATGTAATGGATTCCAAATACTGGTAGAGGCTGGACTCCTACCAGGAGCGGTGTTGCGCAATACTACTCTTCGCTTCGTCTGCACCTGGACTATGTTGAGGGTCGAAACGACACGTACGCCTTTCACGAGTGAAGCCGAGAAAGGAGAGTTGTTATCAATTCCAATAGCTCACAATGAGGGACGCTATTATCTCGATAAAGAACGAATCCCAGAGCTGGAAGGAAACGAGCAGATAGTATTCAGGTATGTGAATGAAAAGAAAGAAACTACAGAGGACGCTAATCCTAACGGTTCAATCGACAGCATCGCCGGTATATGCAATCGTGATGGCAACGTCATGGGCCTGATGCCGCATCCAGAAAGAGCCTCATTACCAGTGTTGTCACCTGACAACCGAACAGGCGGTCGAGTCATCTTCGACTCTATGACGAGAACGCTGCACGGGCCTAGAGCGTAGGATGAACCCTCTCAACCTAAGGCCTAACGCTTCGTACGCTGAAAACAAAGATTCGCGAAATGAATCGGCTACTCGTGCTCCTCCATCTGTCTTCGGCATTATCGTAGTAGGGCTACTAGCTGGATTTGTCGTTGGCCTTCTGGCTGGTCCAAACTTCACTCTGCAGGGTTTCTTTCTCGGTTTCGCTGGAGGAGCGTTGATAACGGCAGGTCTCTACTTCTACCTAGCTGAAAGGAGCCAACACGCCAGATGAGCGAGCCGGTCCGTTCCAAAGGAAGAATCGCCCTCGGCGTCTTCGCAATAATCATGGGATGCGTATCGTTGGTTGGATTGTCAAGCACTAGCTATTACTTTGGGTTGGGAATCTTCGGCGGAGCATACGGCGCGGTCATGATAGCACTCGGCGTAGCACTAATCGCAAAGAAGGAGGCAGTTACCTAATGAGCGGCCCAACAAGCGATAATCGAAGGCCGAGCCCAATTCCGCGCGCGGTCCTTGCGGGTCTGATCGCTGGACTTGCGGCGGGACTCATCAGCTACTATGTCATCAACAGCGTCTTGGGGCTAATAATCGGGTTCATCGCAGGAGCAATAGTAGGCTCGCGAACCGTTCTCCTCATGCACAAGGCAAGAGAGCAGGACCAATGACAACAGTCCAGGTTCACAAAACGAACCTGACAGATGAAGAGATTCGGTACGCACTCAAGAAGCTTGGCCGCGAGCCCAATGAGGTCGAGTGGGCGATGCTCGAGGCGCAGTGGAGTGAACATTGCAGCTACAAATCCAGCAAGCCACTTCTGCGGCTTCTGCCCAGCAAGGGACCTCGAGTAATCGTAGGACCCGGGTCTGACGCTGGAGTCATCGATGTCGGAAGTGGGTGGGCAGTCACTCTTCACATTGAGTCTCATAATCATCCGAGCGCGATCGATCCTTACGGTGGTGCGGCCACCGGTGTCGGAGGTGTCGTTCGGGACATCCTCTCGCTAGGAACACGTCCGATCGCGCTACTCGATCCGCTTCGATTTGGCAACATAGAAAACACCCATAGTCGCTGGCTCTTCGACAACGTGGTGCGCGGAATAGGATCGTATGGGAACTGCATCGGAGTGCCTACGGTCGGAGGCGAAGTAGAATTTGACCCATCCTTCGAACGAAACTGTCTCGTGGATGTTGTATGTCTCGGCCTCGGCCTAAAGGACAAGCTCGTCCTCAGTGGACCGAGTCGTCCAAGAGACCTAGTGTATGTCGTAGGAGGAAGCACCGGACGCGATGGAATTCAGGGTGCTAGCTTCGCGAGCAGAACGCTGACAGAAAGATCGGATAGCGAAAGATCTGCTGTCCAAGTCCCTGACCCGTTTGTCAAGAAACTGATCATCGAAGCGGTCCTAGAAGCCGTCGATGCAGGCATTGTTCAGAGAATGAAAGACCTTGGCGGTGGAGGCCTTGCTTGTGGACTCTCGGAGATGGCCTCGAAGGCTGGGATGGGCATGGAGATCAACCTCGACAGTGTTCGGACCCGTGAGCCCGGAATGCGCCCGGCTGAGATCATGATCAGTGAGTCCCAGGAACGCATGATAGTTGTTGTGAAGCCGAGGGATGAGGGGAAGCTCACCGGGATCCTTGACAAATGGGAACTAGGCTACTCACGCATAGGCCACCTCACAAGGGACGGGATGCTCCGCATCAGGCATCAAAACCATTTGGTCGCTGAGGCCCCTGCCAAATTTGTCGCAGAAGCTCCTTTGTCTCCGCGGTCCAGCAGAAAGCCCTCATACGTTGACGAATTGGCCGACGCTCCTGAACCTGCGATTCCGGAGGACCTCAACGCTACTTTGTTAGCGCTCCTTGGCAACCCGAACATTTGCAGTAGGGAATGGATCTACTGCCAGTACGATTTCGAAGTAGGACTACGGACAATTCTCAGACCGGGACAGGCAGACAGCGCCATCCTTAGACTTCCCAACAGCCGAACACTGGCAATTACGACTGATGGCAATAGCAAACAAGCTTATCTGGACCCGTATTGGGGGACGGTTGGAATTCTCAGCGAGGCTTTCTCCAACCTCGTCGCTACAGGGGCCGAGCCAATCGCCGTTGTTGACCACCTTCAATACGGCAACCCTGGAAACTCAGAGGTCTACTGGACCTTCAAGGAAGCAATCCGGGCCATCAGAGACTATCTCAAGGCTACAAGGGTCCCGTGTGTTGGAGGAAAGGTCAGTTTCTACAACGAAGATGCTCACACCAGGACTGCGATCAAACCTTCACCTGTAATTGCTGCCGTAGGACTCCGGAATGCCAGAGCACCGAAGATTGGCTCGGCTCTCGCCAAGGAAGGAGATGACCTACTGATCGTTGGAACAACCTTCCCAGAACTCGGCGGAAGCGAGTACTACGAGAGCGTTCAGGGACTAGTAGGTGGAAGGGTCCCGAAGGTCAATCTGAAAACAGAGAGACAACTCCTCCGAACCGTCACGAAGATTATCGAAAGCGGAGCGGTCGAAGCCGCTCACGACATTTCCAAAGGGGGACTGGCTGTAAGTCTTGCAGAAATGGCTATCCAAGGCCAGAAAGGAATCACCGTAAATCTAGACAAGGTCCCATCCAAGGCGACAAACATCGCTCAGCTACTGTTTTCAGAATCTAAGCCCAGATTCGTTATGGAGTCACGGCCGAAAAACACACCCCGAATAATGCGCAGACTGGCAGCCGCGAGGATTAAGGCGGCGAAGATAGGTAGAGTTCAAGGCAGCAAAATCCAACTAGAGTCCCACGAAGGCTCTATCATCACAATCTCACTGTCAGTTGCGGCCGACGCCTGGTCCAAGACTCTGTCCAAGACAATGGACTCAGCCACGTGAATATTGAAAGCCTACCAAACCGAAAGAAACGGGAGCCAAAATCACAAAACCCTTCGAAACAAAACGAGTTGCCGAGATTTTCCGAAAGATGAGTTGCTGAACCCATTTAGATGATCGCGTCAAGAAAGACCTATACACGGGCTGAAATTGATACAGGGTTGTAATTGGACCTGAGGGGCTTCAATACCGAACCCATTGTCCAAGCGAAGGATCGTCTCCTCGCTAGCCCGGAGCGAATCCAGACTCCACAAATCGACGTCGAAGGTGGAAGCCGCTCAGTAAGAGAACATTGCGGAGTCATTGGAATTTATTCGTTAAAGAATGAACCCGTCGCCGAGCGTATCGTCAAAGGACTAGCGGCTCTCCAGCACAGAGGCCAAGAATCTTGGGGCCTGGCCATGCCTAACGAGCCCATCATCAAAGGCTTGGGGCTAATCGGCATAGGAGCCGCAGCCAACGCCCGGAAGATCCTCCGTTTGGAGAGTAGCCGCGGCATCGGACATATTCGTTATTCCACTCGGGGACGAACGAACCTCGAGAATGCTCACCCGTTGGATATTCATGGAGAGTTTGCCATTGCCCAGAACGGGACCATCGCCAACACGGAAGACCTAGAGCCTCTGGTCAAAGGCGAATTCCCAATCATAGACTCAAACTCGGACACTAAGCTGGCGGGATACAGGTTACTTCAGCACTATCGTCGAGAACATGACTGGACACGGGCATTCACTCGACTCGCGAAGGAGATCAGCGGGTCCTACAGCTTCGTCATTGTCACACACGAGGGAGAGGTGCTCGCCGCCAGGGACGAGTCAGGCTTTCGACCATTATGCCTGGGCTGGGACGAGGAGACGCGGACGAACCTTGTGGCCTCGGAGAGCTGCGCGCTAACTGCTCTGCATGCTGAGCTTGTCCGGGACGTTCAACCGGGAGAGCTTGTCCGTTTCAACCAAGATGGTGTGACAGTCACAAAGTTTGCAGAATCTCCTCACCACCACTGCGCGTTTGAATACACATACTTCGCCCATCCGAGCAGCAAGATCGAAGACCACTACGTCTACGAAGCTCGACGACAACTCGGGAGAGTCCTTGCTCGGAAGTATCCGTTCAAGGCAGACGTTGTGATACCTGTTCCCGACTCCGCTCGACCCGCCGCTCTTGGATATTCGGAGGAGAGCGGGATACCGATGGAAGAGGGCTTGATGAAAGACCGGTATCGGAGGAAGGGAAGTCTCAGGAGCTTCATCGAACCTACCGATGAGAGTCGGGAAGAGATCGTCAGGGAGATCATAACCATCAGACCCGTGGTCGACGGGAAGAACGTCATCGTGGTCGACGACAGCATAGTACGGGGGACAAGTAGCAAGAACATCGTACGGGCGCTGCGCGACGCAGGAGCCAAGAAGGTCTACATGGTCGTGACCTTTCCGCCCATACGACATCCATGCTACATGGGCATCGACTTTCCAACACACGGCGAGCTACTGGCGACCAAGGTTGATGGCGACGTGTTGTCGATTCCAGAATTGAACACGAAGGTGGGAAACGAGATCGGCGTTGATGGTCTCGGCTACAATGATATCGAAGGACTTAGCAAGGGAATCGGGCTCAAACAGAGCGAGATGTGCTTCGCCTGTGTGACAGGCGAGTATCTGGGATTGAAGAAGAATCCCGTGCTTCGGACCCGAGAAGAAATGAAGGCCTGACACTCGATCCGACTTGTAGCCGTATGAAGATTCTCATTGTCGGAAGTGGCGGCCGAGAGCACGCTCTTACTTGGACGCTCTCGAAGGATCAGAACGTCAAGGAGATTTACGCAGCCCCAGGGAATCCAGGCATTGCCGAAATCGGTACCTGCGTTCCGATAGCCTCGAATAATATTAGCGAACTCGCGTCGTTTGCATCGAAGAACGTAATCGACCTTACTGTCGTTGGACCCGAAACTCCGTTGGGGGCGGGAATAGTCGACACGTTCAGAAAACAGAATCTCTCCATCTTTGGACCTGAGAAGCGAGCGGCCCGAATCGAGAGCTCGAAAAGTTTCGCCAAGGATCTCTGCACTAGATACGCCTTACCAACGCCGCGGTGGGAGACCTTCACCGACAGGACCCAAGCGAAGAGAGCTCTCGACGAGCTCGGCCCTCCGTGGGTGATCAAAGCAGACGGACTCGCAGCGGGCAAAGGAACGACCGTCACAAGAGACAGGCGCGAAGCTGAAGCAGCGATTCAACGCGAACTGGTACGAGAGCCCAAGCGAATCGTGCTGGAGGAATTCATCGACGGATGGGAAGCAAGCTTCACCGCTACTGTTTCAGCAGATAGGATCCAATGGTTAGCACCCGTCTTTCAGGACTACAAGCCAGCCTTCGACGGCGACTCTGGACCAAACACCGGAGGCATGGGCGTCTATACTCCGGTCCCCTCGGTGACCCAATCGCTGGTCAAGATGGTTAAGAAGAAGATTCTGGACCCTGCGGTGGTAGCGCTGGCGAAGGAGGGTGCTCCCTTCCAGGGAGTTCTATACCTGAATGCCATCGTCAAGCACGGGACGGAAGACCCGTACGTGTTGGAGTTCAATGCGCGCTTCGGAGATCCTGAAGCTCAGGGAATAATGCCACTAGTAAAGAGAGGGCTATTCGAGCACCTGAGTGCTGTTGCAGCCAATTCAGACAGCCCACCGTTACCGGAATCTTCCAATTCCGCGTCCGTAGTGGTTGTCCTCGCGTCCAAAGGATATCCAGAAAATCCATCAGCGGGAGAACTGATCACGCTTCGACCTTCAGCCAGTAGCAACATTGTAGTATTTCACGCAGGGACTGCCAGAAACCCAAACGGGCAACTCGTTACCGCGGGCGGACGGGTCCTCAACGTGACCGCAACAGGACCCACCGTCGAGTCAACCCGGAAGGACGCCTATTCGGTCATCGGCAAGTCAGTCCAATTTCCAGGAATGCACTACCGAACTGATATCGGGAGCGGCCGGATCCGCCGCAGACAACTAGAACCAATCAAAACGTGAGACAGAATGCAGGACTGCATATTCTGTAAGATCGTAAGAAAAGAACTGCCCTCCTATCTGATCTTTGAGGACGAGAATTTCATCGCCTTCCTCGACATTCGCCCACTGAACCCTGGACACACGTTGGTCTCCCCGAAGAAGCACCATCGCTGGGTCTGGGATGTCCCGGAAGCGGGAAGGTACTTCGAAACGGTTCG
>WNGG01007615.1_pt1 | contig 20676 bp, 18 predicted proteins | sample 5400661 | NCBI WGS metagenome assembly WNGG01 (sample SAMN13153372, study PRJNA577476) | soil metagenome | isolation source: 100 cm soil or saprolite under Garry oak tree replicate 1 | place: USA:California | collected 2016-06-15
TCGCGCGCCGGCTGGCCCATGCGCACGGAGCGCACGAGGTTCCGGATGTGGGGCGGTGTCGTGCCGCAGCAGCCGCCCACCATGCTGACCCCGGCCGCGATGAACCGCCGCGCGTAGGAAGCCATGTATTCGGGCGTGCAGAGATACACGTAGCGGCCGTCGATGAGGGCGGGCGCGCCCGCGTTGGGCATCGCGGACAGCTTCACGCGCGACGCGGCGGCGGCCATGCGTCTGACCGTCTCCAGCATCTGCTGGGGGCCCTGGCTGCAGTTCGCTCCCACCACCGCGACGTCCCACTCCTCCACCGTGCGGACGACGTCCTCCGGCTGGTCGCCGTAGAAGGTGGTGCCCTCCTCGTTGAAGGTCAGGGACACCACGATCGGCAGCTCGGAAAGCGTCTTTACCGCGGTCACGGCGGCGCGGGCTTGGTCGAGCGACGGCATGGTCTCGAGCAGGAACAGGTCCACGCCCCCCTCGACGAGGCCTTCGGCCTGCTCGCGGTAGGCACCGACCGCGTCGTCGACGCTGATGTTGCCGAAGGGCTCCAGCGGCTTGCCCAGCGGCCCGATCGAGCCGGCGACAAGCGCCTGGCCGTGGGCGGCCGCGCGGGCGATCCGGGCGCCCTCGCGGTTGATCTTCACTACCTGGCCCTCGAAACCGTGCGGACCGAGCTTGAAGCGATGGGCGCCGAAGGTGTTGGTCTCGACGACGTCCGCGCCCGCCTCGACGTACTCCTGGTGGATTCCCTGCACGAGGCCGGGGTTCGACAGGTTCAGCTCGTCGAAGCAGCGGTTCACGAACACGCCGCGCGCATAGAGCATCGTGCCCATGGCACCGTCACACACGACCACGCCCTCGCGCAGACGCTCCACGAACGGCTTCACCCCGGAGGCCTGGGCCTTCGTTTCACCCATGATCGAGGCAGTTTATCGCGGCCCCGGCGGCCGCGCCACGGGGACGCGGAGCCTATGACGTAGACTCGTATCATGAACGACGCGTCCGCCGGACGCCGCGTCGCCTCGCCCGCCGCTTGCTTCTTCGCTCTGCTTCTGGCGGTGGGCGCGGGCCGCGGGGTCTGGGGGGACCCAGTGGTCCCCCCCGCTCAAGAGCGAGCGCGGATTCATTCCCCACGAGGGGAAGACACTTCCCTCGTCCGGCCCGAGGCCGTGCGCGCGCACGTCGAGTTCCTGGCGGGCGACGCGTTGAACGGCCGCGGCAGCGGCACCCGCGACGAGCTGATCGCCGCGACGTACGCCGCCTCGGAGCTGCGCCAGTACGGCGTCGAGCCCGCGGGCGACGGCGGGGGTTACCTCCAGAACGTCGACCTGGTGCGGCGCGAGCTGGCCGGCCCTCCCTCCGCCGTCGTCCAGTCTTCGGGATCGGAAACGCGCTTCGACCATGGGCGTGAAATCATCGTGTCCGCCATGGCCGGCCCGCGCGTGGAAGCGCCGTTGCAAAAGCTCGAAGCTGGCGGCAAGGTGCGCGCGGGCGCCGCCGTCCTGCTCCTCCCTTCCGCTGCCGACGCGAAGACGGGCCGGCCGGGCGTCGCGGAAGCGATCGAGCGCGGCGCCGCCATCGTTCTGGCCCTGGCCGATCCGCAGATGAAGCAGCAATGGCCGTCGCTCGGCGCGCGGATTCCGCCCCTCGCAGCGTTCCTGGCCGCCTTCGGCGAAGCGCCCACCGAGGGCCGTCCGACGGTCGTGATCCTCGGTGCCGAGGCCGCACGCGTCGTGGAGGCGCTTCCCGACGGCGCGCGCGTGCGCGTGGAGGGCGAGCTGAAGCCGATGGAGCGGGGAGCGACGCGCAACGTCGTGGCGCGGCTGCCGGGAAGCGACCCCAAGCGCGCGGCCGAGGCCGTGCTGCTGAGCGCGCACATCGACCACCTGGGAGTGGGCGAGCCGGTGGAGGGCGACGTGATCTACAACGGCGCGAACGACGACGCCTCCGGCGTGGCCGCCGTGCTGGAGCTGGCGCGGGCGCTGGCCGCCGGCCCGCGTCCGAAGCGCACGGTTCTCTTCGCCCTCTTCGGCAGCGAGGAGCAGGGAGGCTACGGCGCCGCGTACTTCCGCGAGCGGCCGCCCGTCCCGCTCGACCGGATCGTGGCCAACGTCGAGTTCGAGGAGATCGGCCTGCCCGATCCCAAGGTGCCTCCCCACACGCTCTGGCTCACGGGGTGGGAGCGGTCCGACCTCGGAGCCACGCTGGCCGCGCACGGGGCCCGGCTCGTCGCCGACCCGCATCCCGAGCAGGACTTCTTCCGCCGCTCCGACAACTACGTGCTCGCCCGCCGCGGCGTGGTCGCGCACACGGTGTCAAGCGACGCGCTGTACGCGCAGTACCACCGGCCCTCGGATGAGCCCGGCATCCTCGACTACGGGCACATGGCCGAGGCGATCGCGTCGCTGATCGAGCCCATCCACTGGCTGCTGGACTCGGACTACCACCCGCGATGGATGCCCGGCGGCAAGCCGTAGCAAAGGCTGCGAGCGGAGCGCGATACACTCGCCCCGGGACCGCGAAGCGGTCCCGCCAGATGAGCGGCGGCGGATTCACTTCGCCGCCGCGGAAGACGCGAGCGGGGGGTCTGGGGGGTGCGCCGCTAGCGCCCCCCAGCTCAATGAAGACTCTCGTGCAGGAACGCGGCCACGTCCTGGTGGAGCTTCGCCAGCTCCTTCCGGTCGATGTACATCATGTGGCCGCCCTCGTACTCCCGCGTGCGGACGTTCCCCCGCAGGCTCGGGTCCAGGCCCATGTGGCTGAGCGTGTACTCGACGGCGAAGTAGGGTGTCGCGAGATCGTAGTAGCCCTTGGCGACCATCAGCTTCATGTGCGGGTTCTTGGCGAAGGCGCTGCGCAGCGACTCGCTGACGTCGGCGAAGCCGTTGCTGGTGCCCCAGTCCCACGCGCCGATGCCGCCCCCGAGGATGTGGTAGGTGAGGTCGCTCTTGTACCCCAGCTCGCCGCGCACGTAATCGTTGAACATGGCCGTGTACGGAGGTCGGATCGCGGCCATGCTGGGGTCGAAGTCCGGGCGCTCGCCGGCGGCCAGCGCGTCGGCGCCCTGGAAGCGGCTGTCGAGGCGCCCTACCGTGCGCTTCTGGTCCCGTAGCAGCTCCTTGTCGAAGCGCTGGATCTCGATCCGCAGCTCCGACCGGTCCACGAAGCTCTTGTCGAGGCCCGTGTAGCGGGCGAGCCTCTCGACGACCGCCGGGCGCTCGGCGTCCGGGAGCCGGTCTCCCTTGGCCAGCGCCAGCATGTAGTCCCCGAGCGCCCAGCGCTCGACCTCGTCGAGCACCGCCCGCAGCGGCTTGGCCTGAAGGTCGGCGGGCAGCTTCTTGTGATACCACGCGGTGGCGGTGTAGGTGGGCAGGAAGAGGACGTACGGAAGATCGTTGCCCTTGGTGAAGCGGGCCGTCTCGAAGTTGAGGATCGTGGAGATGAGGACGATCCCGTTGAACGCGATCCCCTTCTCGATGAGGTGCCCGGCCAGGCCGGCGGCGCGCGTGGTGCCGTAGCTCTCGCCGACGACGAAGAGCGGCGATCCCCACCGCTGGTAGCGGCCGAGGTAGAGGCGGATGAACTCCCCGACCGACTCGACGTCGCCCTGCACGCCCCAGAACTTCTTGCCCAGCTCCGGCTTCGCCGCCCGGCTGTAGCCGGTGCCGACGGGGTCGATGAACACGAGATCGGTCTGGTCCAGCCAGCTCTCGTCGTTGTCCACCAGCTCGTACGGCGGCGGCGGCATGCGGCCGTCGTCGAGCATCTTCACGCGCTTGGGTCCGATGGCCCCGAGATGGAGCCACACCGACGAGGATCCCGGACCGCCGTTGAACGAGAACATCAGCGGTCGCTGCGCGGCGGGCCCGGTCCGGTCCGCGGTGTAGGCCATGAAGAAGACGTGCGCTTCGACGTCGCCCGCCTCGTTCTTGAGCGGCATCATCCCGGTGGTGACCGTGTACTTGACGAGCTTGCCGGCGATGCGGGTCTCGTGCCGCGTCACGACCGGCGGCTCCTCCTTCTCGGGCGGCTTCTCGGTCTTCTCCGGCTTGTCGGTCTTGTCGGCCTTGTCCGTCTTCTGGGCGGGGGACGGCGAGGGCGACGGGGAAGGCGAGGGTTCCTGGGGCGCGAGAAGGAACAGGGCGAGGAGAGCGCCGGTCACTGGCTCGGCGACTCCGTGCGCGCCTTCTTGAGCACGTCCGGCGCCATCTCGCCGCCCAGCTCCAGCGCGGGATCAGCGCGGGCGGGGACGGCGCACGCGCGTACGGCCATGCTCAACCAGATGCGGGGCAAACGCATAGGGCGGATATTCTAGTCCCCGAGCGTGCAGCCCGCGAAGCGAAGTGTTTCTCTCCCGGCGCGAGCGTCCGGCGCGCGAAGCGGAGCGTTTCCCCAGCCGTCCCGCGGCGGATTCACTCCGCCGCGGGACGCTTTATGACGACAAAGCGCGGAGCGTAGCGCGCCGCATTCGAGATCAAAGCCCCAATATGGCTTTTTCAGGGTTGACGACGCGGGCGCGGATCTTGTCCTCGAGGATCTTGCGCACGGCCCCGTACTCGGAGGACGGCACCGGCAGGCGGAACGTCCCCGAGCGTCCCCGCGGGACCATGATCAACACGATCTCGGGCGCTTCCCGGAACGCCATGCGGGCGATCTTCTCGTAGGGGAGGAAGCCGGCGTCGGCCCAGACGCCGTCGCGGTAGAGGCCGAGCTGGATCCGCGCCGACAGCGGCACCATCACCATGAAGTAGACGGCCATCACGCCCTGGCTGTAGACGTGGTGGAACGGGCGGTTCATGGTGCTGTTGATGACGGCGAGGGCCGCCGCGACCGCGCCGAGGGCGAGGAGGAACGGGAAATGGGCGGGCCGGCGCACCGGCCACGTCAGCAGCGCCGTCGGCCGCACCTTCAAGAAGAGGCGGTAGCCGGCCAGGCCGCGCGCGATCAGCACCGAGAAATAGATGGCGAGGGCGAGGAGGCCGAGGGTGAGGACGGTCTCGTTGGAGACGCTCAGACGCCCTCCAGCGCGCGGTCGGCGTCCTCCACGAGGTCCGCGGCGTCCTCGACCCCGAGCGCCACGCGCACGGTGCCGGGATCCACGCCGGCGGCCTTCAACTGCTCGTCGGTGTATCCGTAGTGGGACGTGTGCACCGGCAGGCTCACGAGCGTCTCCACGCCGCCCAGGCTCGCCGCCCGCGCCATCAGCCGCAGCCCGTCGTAGAAGCGCTCCGCCGCCGCCAGCCCTCCGTGCAGGACGAAAGCCACCACGCCGCCGAAGCCGCTCATCTGCCGGCGCGCCACCTCGTGGCCGGGATGCGAGCGCAGGCCGGGAAAGAGCACGCGCACCACTTTGGCGTGGCTCTCGAGGTGAAGCGCGAGGGCCATCGCGTTCTCGCACTGGCGGTGGACGCGCAGGTGCAGCGTCTTCACGCCGCGCAGCGCCAGGAAGGCGGAGTGCGGATCCAGGCAGCCGCCCAGGACCTTCATGAGCGAACGCGCCTTCTCGATGCGCTCCCGCGATCCGATGAGCGCGCCGCCGATGAGGTCGCTGTGCCCGCCGAGCGACTTGGTCAGGCTGTGCATCACGAGGTCGGCGCCGAGGCCCAGCGGCCGCTGGAGGATCGGCGTGGCGAACGTGTTGTCGACCATCACCGCGAGGCCGTGGTCGTGGGCGGCCGCGCAGACCGCTCCCAGGTCCAGCACGTCCAGGGACGGGTTGGTGGGGCTCTCCACGACGAGGGCCTTGGTCCGCCGTCCCACCAGCGAGCCCAGCCGCGCGAGATCGGACGGGGGCACGATACGTGACGCGATGCCGAGCGACGGGAGGATCTCGCGTACGAGGCGCGTGGTGCCCCCGTAGAGAGACGCGCTCGCCAGCACTTCGTCGCCCGCCTTCAGGAGCGACAGCAGGCCGGTGGTCGAGGCGGCCATGCCGGAAGCCAGCACCAGCGCCGCTTCTCCTTCCTCGAGCGCGGCCAGCGTGTGCTCCAGCTCCCGCAGCGTGGGGTTCTCGTATCGCGTGTAGAGGTACAGGTCTTCGCCGCCTTCGAGGTAACGCCGCATCTCGGCCGACGAGGCGAAGACGAACGTCGACGACTGGACGATGGGCGTCGTGAGCGGACCCGGGCGTGGATCCTTCGCCCCGTGCACCGCGCGCGTGCCGATCCCCCGCTTGCTCACAACTGCACCGGCTGCCTCTCGATCCCTTCTTCCCGCGTCCCGCGCCGCCGCGGCTCCGGCACCGCCCCCACCACCGGCTCCACGAACATCCGATACGCGTCGCGGTAGCCCTGCTCGACGAGGTCCTCGGGGGTCTCGAGCACTTCCGTGGCGGGATCCTGCGCGCCGTCCAGCTCGAGCGGACCGAACGCGCGGCGGTCGGGACGGATCACGTAGACGGGCACGTCGCGATAGACGCGGCCGGTCGCCGGGTCCTGCCAGGCGCGGCTGCCGTCGTCCATCCGATGCCCGAGCGACTCCACGATGCGGCTCGTGCGCTCGGCGCCCCGCACGTCCTCCTCGAGCGCCTGGCGCTCGAGGGTGGCCAGCATGCCGTCGGCGGCGGCGCGCAGCCCGCGGCGCCGCGGGGGCGGGCTGGCCGAGTGCGGGGATCCCGAAGCGACGATCACCTGTTCTGCGCCCGCCGCGATCGCCTCCGAGATGCCGCAGCCGGCCGCGAGCGTGGCGTCGGTCAGCCGATGCGTCTCCCCCGCGAAGATGCCGGCCTTGGGGAACGACACCCGGCGGGCGGGGGCGACGAGCGGCGGCAGCAGCCCGGTGATCACGGCGTCGAAAAGCAGCGAGTCGTGGCCCGGCTCGCGCAGGTCGACGGCGCCGGGGATTCCCTCCAGCCGCGACCGCGGGCCGATCGCGCGCGTGGATGCGAAGGCCGCGCGGGCGCCGTCGTGGAGGAGCACGAAGGGCAGCACGTCGCCGGTCTCGAGGTCGGCCACGCGCAGGATCAGCTCGCGGAAGCCGGGCTGCCCGAGGTTCTCGGCGAGCAGGGCCACGAAGCGCCGGCCCAGCTCCGGCTCGGAGGGAGGGCTCGCCGAGATGGCCGAGCCGCGGGCCACCTCCCACAGCGCGTCCGAGAGCCGCCGGCGCGCCGGGCGCGCGTCCAGCGGCGTCTCGAACGACTCCGCAAGCCGGCGTCCGCTCTTCAGCCAACCGAAGAGCACGTGGACCACGGCCAGCACCGAGAGCGCGAAGACTGGCACGGCGAGGGCGGCCAGATACGGCGCCCGCAACACGGCCGGCGCCGCCCACAGCCCTTCGATGAGCCGCGAGGGCAGGCCCGGCGCCACCACGTCGACGATGAGCACCAGCGGGAAGAGCAGGCCCGCGAGCAGCGCGAGACCGACCGGGAAGAGGAAGACGCCGAACGCCGTCGCGAGCAGGAGCAGCGCGATGCGGAGCGCGGGCTGCAGCCGGTACAGGGAGCTCCACCCGGCGCCGTCCCAGAATCCGCCGGCGCCGTACAGCTTGCTGCCGCCGGCGATCGCGGCGAACGCGGCGGCCACGTTGCCCACGCCGGAGCCGACCACGAGGTCGACCTTCACGCCGCTCTCGTCGAGCGCGCGCATCACGCCCGCGTGGTACGCCCCCGACGCGCCGCTGCCGGTGAGGACGAGGGCCGTGCGGCGCTTGGGCGAGTAATCCCTCATGGCGCGCGAGAGTTCTACGTTACCACATCGGTCACGCGGGCGACCTTCCGCGACAGCGCCCCCGCATCGTCGTCAGGGTCCAGGACGATGAACGCGCCGGCGCGCTTCGGCGCGTGCAGCCAGGCCGAGAGCCAGCGGCGGTCGTCGCGCGGGGGATCGGGCGCGGGCCAGCGCAGGCTCGCCAGCGCTTCGGCGAGACAGCCGGGCTCGACGCTCACGCTCGCCTCCTCGAGGACGGCGCCCTCGCGCACCGGGTACAGCTCGATCGCGTGCTTCGCCTTTTCCACGACGAGCCCGCGGCTCTCCGGGACCGCAGCGACCCAGGCCGGCGCCCACGAGGCCGCCTCCTCCGGACGCGCCTCCGGCCGCGACAGCAGCGCCGCCGCCCGCACCGCAAGCGCGCGATAGTCGGCCTCGCTCACCCGCATCAGGCACGGCGCGGCGCAGGTGCGCACCTGCGCGAACAGGCACCCCAGCCCGAGCGCGAGGTCGGGCGCCGGCTCGAAGGTGAAATCGCACGGCCGGAGCGGGATCAGCTTGTGGAGCGCTTCGATCGCGCGCGTGGCGGCCCGGCGGTCGCGGAAGGGGCCGTAGAGACCCTGCGGAGGCGCGTCGGCGCCGCGGACGGACAGGCGCGGGAAGCGCTCGGCGGCATCGAGGTGGACGTAGGCCGGAGGCTTCAGGTCGCGGCGGGACTCCGGCTTCACGTGCTCGGCCATCAGCCGCTCGAAGACGAGGCGCTGTTGGAACGCGGACGTGGTCGCCGTCCACCGCACTTCCCCGGCCACCGGCCGCAGGTCGGTGCGCGGCCGCCGTCCCTTCGGCGCGGGCGGGCCCTGGCCCAGATGGCCGGCCACCCATCGGCGCAAGTTGGCGGGCCGGCCGATCACGAGGCTCTTTCCGCCGGGGCCGAGGAGCTGGCCCACCCCCGCGCGCGCCGGCAGCGCGCTGAGAGCGGCGGTGAGGTCGGGATCGAGGGGCGTGACCGTGAGCGGCGGAGGCGCCAAGGCCGGCGAAGGAAGCGTCAGGCCTCCGCGGCCGGTTTCTCGGCCTGGTCGTGGATCGTCACCAGGCGGGTGATCTCGTATTCCTTCATGCCCGAGGGCACCCGCACCTCGACGACGTCGCCTTCCTCGTGGTTGAGGAGGCTCCGGCCGATGGGCGACGAGGGCGAGATGCGGCCCTGGGTGGGGTCCGCCTCCTCGGGCGTGACGAGGTCGTAGACGATCTGGTCGCCGGTGGCGGTCTCGCGCAGGGTGACGGTCGAGCCGAGCCCGACCCTGTCCTTCGGGATCTTGTCGAGGTTGACCATCGAGAGCGCGGCGAGCCGGGTCTGGAGTTGGCCGATCCGAGCCTGCAGGAAGCTCTGCCTCTCCTTGGCCGCCTTGTACTCCGCGTTCTCCCGGAGGTCTCCGTGCTCCCGCGCCTTCTGGATCTCCTTCGGGAGCTGGATCTTCAGCTCGTGCTCGAGCGTCCGGATCTCGCCTTCGAGTCGCCTCTTGATGTCGATCATTGCTATTTTCGCGATAGTATCACGGCCCCCCGATGGATGCCGCCCTCATCCGCAGCCGCAGCAATCCCCTCGTGCGCCGCCTGCGGGCCCTCAAGGAGAGATCGGCCGGCGACCTGATGCTGCTCGAAGGACCCAAGCTCGTGGCGGAGGCGCTGGCCTCGAGCATCGAGGTTTTGGAAGCGGCGGCCTCTCCCCGCCTCGCCCAGGGCGATCATGCGGGGCTCTTGGAGGCGCTGCGCGGCCGCGCCGTCCCCGTCCGGCTCGTGGACCAGGGCGTGCTCGCGTCGCTCTCCGAGGTGGAGACGAGCCAGGGCCTGCTCGCGCTGGCCCGGCGCCCCGTCTTCGACGAGGCGAGGATCTACGAGGGGACGCCGCTCGTGCTCGTGGCGGCGGGCATCCAGGACCCCGGCAACCTGGGGGCGCTGCTGCGGACGGCGGAGGCGGCCGGCGCCACGGGCGCCTACCTCACCGACGGCGCCGCCGACCCCTTCTCGTGGAAGGCGCTGCGTGGATCGATGGGAAGCGCATTTCGCCTGCCCCACCGCCGGCGCCTTGCTACCGCCGACGCGCTCAGCCGGCTCGAGGCGCGGGGCGTGACCGTGGTGGCTGCCGATCCCGAAGGCGGCCAGCGGTACGACCACGCGGACCTCCGCCGTCCGGTGGCGATCCTGTTGGGACCGGAAGGAGCGGGCCTCGCCCCCACGACGCGGGCGCGGGCCTCGGCCGCCGTCGCCATCCCGATGGCGCGGGGGGTCGAGAGCCTCAACGTCGCCGTCGCGGCCGGCGTGCTGCTCTTCGAGGCGGCGCGCCAGCGCCGGCGCTGATCACGGCGACTCCGAGGGAAGCGACGGGAGGAGCACGAGCACGGCCGGCGGCGACACGGCCGCGGCGTGACGCTGAAGGGCTTCGCGCAGCCGGCCGAGCCCGTCCAGGTGGGCCGAGACGCGCAGCGTGCGGCCGTCACGGGTCCGTATGAGGAAGGACTCCCACAGCGCGGAGAACCGGACCTCGGCTACTTCGGGCCATCCGATCTCGACGCGCCCGCCGCCGAGACGAGGCTCGGTGATGCCCCGGTGGTCGACCCGCACCCAGGTGAGCACGACCGCGATCAGCATCGAGGCCGAGAGCACGAAGGCGCCACCGAACATGGCGGCGTAGGCGACCATGAACCAGACGCTCCCGATCGCCTCCGTGCGGTGCGCCCAGAGGCCGAGGCCCAGGAAGGCGCCGAAGCCGGCCGCCAGCACCGCCCAGAACAGGCGCACCCGGGGACCGTGCTCGAGCACGAAGCCCATGCCGTCGGCGGCGAGGCGGGCCTCGGGCCGGCGGCCGGCCTTGACCCACCGCTCGATCCGGCGCGAAACGGACGCTCCCAGGATGACGTCAAGCATCAGCCGAGCTACGCTCGCAGGTTTGGCTCAACCGCGATACCCTTTGCCCATGCCAGCCTCAAGGGACGATTCCTCGCGGCTGCTCTTCCCGTCCCCGCCGGTCGTTCCCGACACCCCCCGTCCCGACGCGCCGCTGGCCGACCGCATCCGGCCGCGGACGCTCGAGGAGATCCTGGGCCAGGACGAGGTGCTCGGCCCCGGCAAGCCGCTGCGGCGGGCCATCGAATCGGACTACCTCCGATCGTTGATCCTATGGGGTCCGCCCGGCTCGGGCAAGACGACCCTGGCCCACGTCATCCGGCTCCGCACCCGCCATCACTTCGAGTCGATGAGCGCCGTGCTCACCGGCGTGAAGGAGCTGAAGGAGGTGCTGAAGGCGGCGGAGGTCCGCCGCAAGCGGGACCAGCGCCGCACGATCGTGTTCATCGACGAGATCCACCGCTACAACAAGGCGCAGCAGGACGCGCTGCTGTCGCACGTGGAGTCCGGCGACGTCGTGCTCATCGGGGCCACGACCGAGAACCCCTCGTTCGAGGTGAACGCCGCGCTTCTCTCGCGCTGCCGCGTCGTCGTGCTCAAGCCCCTCGGCGCTCCTCAGCTCATCGACGTGCTGCGCCGCGCCCTCACCGACGCCGAGCGCGGCCTCGGCGCCACCGGGGCCGACGTGGCCGACGACGCGCTGGACTTCCTGGCCCAGGCCTCCGACGGCGACGCGCGCACGGCGCTCAACGTCCTCGAGATGGCGGTGATGACCGCCCCGCCCCAGGACGGCCGGCGGCAGGTGGACCTGAAGGCGATGCGCCAGGCCTTCGCGCGCAAGTCGCTCCTCTACGACCGCGCCGGCGAGGAGCACTACAACATCATCAGCGCGCTGCACAAGTCGATCCGGAACTCCGACGCGGACGCCGGGCTGTACTGGCTCGCGCGGATGCTGGAGGCAGGCGAGGACCCGCTCTACGTGGCGCGCCGGCTGGTGCGCTTCGCCTCCGAGGACGTCGGCCTCGCGGATCCGCAGGCGCTGGTCCAGGCGATGGCCGCGCAGCAGGCCGTGCACTTCGTGGGCCTGCCCGAGGGCAGCCTCGCCCTCGCGCAGGCGGTCGTGTACCTGGCCGCCGCGCCCAAGAGCAACGCGCTCTACACCGCGTACAGCGCGGCCGCCCGCGACGCGCTCGAGACGCGGGCGGAGCCGGTGCCGCTCTGGATCCGGAACGCGCCCACCCCGCTCATGAAGCAGCTCGGCTACGGCAAGGGCTACCGGTACGCGCACGACGAAGAGGAGGGCGTCTCGGGCATGGACTGCCTGCCCGAGGCGCTGGCCGGCCGGCGTTACTACGAGCCCACCCCGCGCGGCCAGGAGCCGGCGGTGGCCGAACGCTTGGACGAGGCGCGGCGCATCCGAGAAGACAAGAAGGGAAAGTAACAGCGGACGGACGTCGCCCGGCTCGTCGGGCGTCGGCGCCACCAGCGCCAGGCCGATCACGTAGAGCGCGAGCGTGAAGAACGAGATGTAGCCGGTGGCGGGCGCCACCGCCGGGGCGCCGAGCGACAGCCCCTGGAAGATCGCGGCCGCGATGCGCCCCGTCCAGCTTCCCTCCGGCGCGGCGAGGCCGGCGAGGATCATGTGCTTGAGGACGAAGGCGGTGCCGAAGAGCACGCCGAGGCTGCGCAGCAGGCGGAACGGATCGAAGGGCGAGAACTGGTCGTTCCACAGCGTCCACAGGAAGAAGAACGCGAACATCCAGTGGAGCAGGCCCTCCTCGGGCAGCACCGAGTTGAACGCCTGGGCCGAGGCGAAGAAGAGCGCGAGGAGCGTCAGCGCGTGGGAGACGTTGGTGAGCACACCGTGGCGGCTGCCCAGCCACGCCCCGAGCCGCACGAGCCGTCCCCGCACGAACAGCGACGACAGCAGCGCCGCCATCACGAGAGTGATGAGCGGCGGCGGGAGAAAGACGAACGAGCGGTCGACGGCCACCCGCATGCCGCCGAGCAGCGCCACGGTGAGGAAGAGCAGCGGCAGCAGCAGGACGCGGGAGGCGGCCCGCCGCCGCGCCGGGTCGTCGGTATTCATCGACCCCCCCTCCCTATCCCTCCCCCACATACGGGGGGAGGGGAATGCTGCGGCAAGCGTTGCCCCGCCTTGGTGGTTATTCCCACTCGGTCCACCTTCACTTCCGTTCTTCCAGCACGCGCATCGGGTTGAGGTCGCTGAGCGTGCGCTCGCGTCCCTTCTCCAGCTCGGCCTTCAGCTCGGCCGCGGTGTGCATCTTCAGGTCGGGATCGTCCACGATCAGGCTGCCGGTGCGGGTCAGCGCGAGCGCGCGATCCGCCGCCTGCAGTCCCTGGCCGTAGAGCGCGTCGTCGTGGTAGAGGCGGCCCCAGCCCTCGCGGTAGAACGCGTACGCGATGTAGAACTGCGTGCGGGCGTCGGCGCGCGCGGGATCGGCGCGCTCCCACTCCTCGCGGGCGGCGCGAAACAGCCCGCGATGGAAGAGCGACCGCGCGGTGTCGTAGCGCGACGCGTCCACCGCGTACGCGCCGGCGGCCACCCGCGCCCCCTGGGTGACGTCCTCGAACGTGCGGGGCTGGGTCGCGTAGACCCAGACGACGAAGGCCGCGTAGGCAAGCGTCACCGCGATCCCGGAGGCGTGGAGGAGGGGGTATCGCATCGGCCTAGGGCGAGGAGAGAAAGCCCTGCCGCACGGCGTGGATGAAGTCCGTGTAGGCGGGCACGAAGCCGGCCGCGCGCAGCTCGCTCGCGACCTGGCCGCGATGGTAGGCCGAGTGCGCCACGACGTGCGTGAGGACGTCCCCCACCGCGCTCGTCCAGGGCTCGCCCTTGGAGTTGCGGTACGCCACCGCGCCCTCCAGGTCCGCGGGGGGCGGGCCGTCGAGGAAGATCGGCCAGGCCCTGGCCATCGCCTCCACCTCGGCGGCGCAATCGTCGATGGTCAGCTCCGGCCACACGACGACGGGCGCGGGATCCTGGCGCAGCCGCCCGAGCCACAGACGCTCGGCCGCGGTCACATGCGCCATGAAGCGCAGCGCGCGCGCCGGCGGAGAGGCGGCGCGCAGGGACGCCACCGTCTCGCGATTGGCCCAGCCGTCCCACTCCAGCAGCCGGCGGAGATGGGCCCTCAGCTCCATGCGCTCTCCGGAGCGAAAGCATAGCTCAACGCCTCGGGCGCATCCTCAGGCGCCACCACACGCCCCGATGGAACCTGTCGGTCAGGCTCCCCTTGCGGATGCGTACCCCCTCGCGGAGGGCCTCGCCGATCGGGACGTCGAGCGGCACTTCGAGCCCGGCGGACTTGGCGAAGCCGAGCTTCTGGCTCGCGTAGACGCTCCGATGGCCGACGATCAGGAACGCCGTGCCCGCGCACAGGGCCGCGTACACGCCGAGGTCGGTGGGCAGCAGCTCCATCCCCATCACCGCCGCGGCGATCGGCGTGTTGGCGGCGGCGGCGGACACGATCTTGAACAGGAACGCGAGGACGAACAGCCGGCCGGTGCCGGCGAGCGCCGACTCGATGACGCCGGTCCCGAGCCCCGCATAGTCAGGCCCCGCGGCGGCGTAGAAAAGCGCGAGCCCGATCCCGCCCCCGGCCGCGACCAGATAGGGATGCTCGCCGAAGCGGCGCAGGGCCCTCTCCAGCGCCCGCATCGTCTCGATGAGCAGGAGCGCGATCAGCCCGAACACCCCGCCGAGGGCGATGGAGAGGGGGACGATGGCGCGGGAGTGGAGGAACTGCAGGTCGGCGTGCAGCGCCGGAACCGGCGCGCGCACCCCGCACACCAGGTGGGCCACGATGCCCGCGACGAGGCACGGGAACAGCACCGGGTACTCGATGCGGCCGAGGTAGAGGACCTCGATGCCGAAGAGGGCGCCGGACACGGGCGTCCCGAAGACCGCCGCGAAGCCGGCGCCGATTCCGCAGATGACGAGCCGTCGCCGGTCCTCGTCGGCCAGGCGAAGCACGTCGGCGAAGAGGCTGGTGATCGCGGCCCCGATCTGCGCGCACGGCCCTTCCTTGCCGACCGAGCCCCCGAAGGCCAGCGTCAGCACGGTGGCCAGGAGCTTGACCGGCGCGACCTTCCAATCGACCTTGCCGGAAGCCTGGTGGACGGCCGCGATCACGGCTTCCGTCCCGTGGCCGCGCGCGGTCGGCGCGAAGGTGCGGATCAGCCAGACGCACGCCGGGAGCGCGAGCGGCAGCAGGCAGTACGGGGGGACGCCGCCGAGCGCCCGGCCCACCCGCCGGGACGACGCATCGAGCGACCACAGGAAGGCGCGCGTGGCCTCGCCGACGCAGACGCCCGCCGCGGCGCCGAGAAGCGCCCACTTGGTGGTGCTGATGATGAGGGCGGTGTGCTCCGTGTACCAGCGGGACTCGTCGGCGAGGTGCGGCGGCTCCGTCTCTCCCGGCGGCTCGTTGCCCTCGTCCATCGCTCCTACGCATGATACGTCGGCGCCCCGCGGCGGGGTTGCGCGCAGCGCGAACCGCTGCTAGTTTGGCCGGTCTATGGAAGGCGATCTCGTGATCCGCGACTTGTCCCCCGCCGACACCGACGCCATCGTCGCCATCGGCCGCGAGCTGGTGGAGGACGGCGACACCTACGTCTTCTCCCCTACCACCAGCGACGACGAGCTGAAGGCGTATTGGCTCAACCCCACCGGGCGCACGTTCGTGGCCATGCTCGAGGGGCGGACCGTCGGCTGCTACTTCCTGCGCTCCAACTACCCGGGCCGCGGGCGGCACGTCGCCAACGCGTCGTACGCCGTCGGCCGCGCGTTCATGCGCCGCGGCATCGGCCGCGCGATGGCCGAGCATTCGATCGAGAAGGCCAGGGACCTCGGCTTCCAGGCCATGCAGTTCAACCTCGTGGTCAGCACCAACGAGCACGCGGTGACGCTGTGGCGGACGCTGGGGTTCCGGATCGTGGGCACCCTTCCCCGCGTGTTCGACCATCCCACGCGCGGCCTGGTGGATGGCTACGTGATGCACAAGTTCCTGTAGCCCCCGACCCGCTCGCTCGGGGGGGACCCCTCCCTCGCTGCTACACTGTTCAACCTTGATGCCGTACCATCGCGTCTTGAAAAGCGGCGTCGTCGTCGCGTCCACGCGGACCGAGCACGCGGCGGCACTGGCCGCTCTGCAGGACGTGTGCTTCCCGACGCTGGCGCCCGCGCAGCGGTTCAACGCCGCCCACTACCGCAAGCACGTCGAGCTGTTCCCCGAGGGCCAGTTCGTGGCCCTCGACGGCGGCCAGGTCGTGGGCGGGACCACCACGTGCCGGCTCGCCTTCGATTTCGACCACGTCGGCCACACGTTCGACGACATCATCCAGGGCGGTTGGCTGACGTCCCACGACCCCCGCGGGGACTGGCTCTACGGCGCCGACGTCTCCGTTCATCCGGACTGGCGCGGACGCGGCCTGGCGCGGGCGCTGTACGCGGCCCGCCAGGACTCCGTGCGCCGCCTCGGCCTGAAGGGCCAGGTCACGGCCGGGATGATGCGCGGATACGGCGCGGTGAAGGATAGGATGTCGGCCGAGGAGTATTACCGTGGGCTCCAGGACGGCACGATCAACGACCCGACGCTCTCGGCGCAGTTGAAGATCGGGTTCGAGCTGCGCCGGCTGCTCCCGAACTACCTGCACGACCCGGTGTGCGACGATCACGCCGTCCTCATCGTCCTCGACGCCGCGCGCGACGTGCCCAGCGAGTGACGAGCACGGGCTGAGCCGCGGAGGCGACATGGGTGCGATCCGGATCCAGACCGAGATCCCGGGGCCGAAGAGCCGGGAGATCCTCGCGCGCCGGGCCTCCGCGGTGGCCGGGGGCCTGGGCAAGGCGACCGAGGTGGTCGCCGATCGCGCCGAGGGAGCGCTCGTCCACGACGTCGACGGCAACACGTTCATCGACTTCGCGGGCGGGATCGGGATGCTGGCCGTGGGCCACAGCCCGCCCGGCGTGGTGGCCGCGCTGGCGGCGCAGGCGGAGAAGCTCATCCACGTGTGCGCGCTCGTCGCCAGCTACGAGCCCTACGTCCGGCTGTGCGAGGTGCTCAACGAGATCACGCCCGGCGCGTTCCCCAAGAAGACGCTCCTCGCCAACAGCGGCGCCGAGAGCGTGGAGAACGCCGTCAAGCTGGCCCGGCGCTACACGGGCCGGCCGGCGGTCGTCTGCTTCGAAGGGGCCTACCACGGGCGCACGCTGCTGACGCTGTCGCTCACGAGCAAGTACGGCCTCTTCAAGAAGGGCTTCGGCCCGTTCGCGCCCGAGGTCTACCGCGTGCCCGTGCCCAACCTCTACCGGACGCCGGACGGCATGAGCGCCGAGCAGTACGTCGACTGGAGCGTCCGCCAGCTCGACAACGCGCTCGTGGCCCAGGTCGACCCGTCGGCGGTCGCCGCCATCATCATCGAGCCGGTGCAGGGAGAGGCGGGGTTCATCCCCGTCCCTCCCCGCTTCCTGAAGCGCATCCGCGAGCTGTGCGACCAGCACGGCATCGTGATGATCGCCGACGAGGTGCAGAGCGGGTTCGGGCGGACCGGCCGGCTCTTCGCGATCGAGCACTCCGGCGTCGCGCCCGACCTGCTCACGACCGCGAAGTCTCTCGGCGCCGGCATGCCGATCAGCGCCGTCACCGGACGCGCCGAGATCATGGACTCCGCGCACCTCGGCGGCATCGGCGGCACCTACGGGGGAAACCCCGTCGCGTGCGCGGCGGCGCTGGCCGCGGTCGAGATGATCCGCCAGCCGGCCTTCCTGCAGAGGGCCGAGCGCGTGGGCGAGATCATGCGCGAGACGCTGGAGGAGTGGAAGCGCCGCTGGACGCTGGTCGGAGACGTGCGCGGGCTGGGCGCGATGCGCCTGGTAGAGCTGGTGCGCGACCGCCGGACGAAGGAGCCGGCGCCCGACGAGACGCTGGCCGTCATCAAGCGCGCCGTGGCCCGGGGCCTGATCGTCATCCGCGCCGGCCTCTACAGCAACTGCGTGCGCCTGCTCCCACCGCTCGTCATCTCCGACGAGCATCTTCACGAGGGCCTGGACGTGCTGGGGGCCGCCATCGGCCAGGCGCAGGAATAGGTCGAGGCGAGTGTCACCGGAACGGATCCGGTCGTTACGCTACCTGGCGGTTCTGCTCGGCGTCCCCTTGATGGTCGTCGGAGCCTACGCCGCCGGAGGAGTCGAGACCACCTGCCGCCGGGCGGACGGCCGGGTCGACTGCGACATGGAGACGATGCGGTGGTTCGGTCTGGTCATCACCGGCCACGCGACCGCGGGCGACGTCGTCGACAGCTATATCCGCACCTCCACCTCGACCCGCTATTCCCGTACGCCCGCCGGGTCGAGCACGGTCCGCACCACGTCCGACAACACCGTGATCCTCGTCGTTCGCATCGTCAATCGCGAGTCGTGAGCCTCGTCTTCGTCAACGGGGACCTGCTCACACAGGATCCGGCGCGCCCTCGGGCCGAAGCGCTCGCCGTCGAGGATGGCCGCATCGTGGCCGTCGGCTCGCGGGGGGACGTGGAGCCGGCCGTGCGGCCGGGCACACGCATCGTCGACCTCGGCGGCCGCACGCTCGTGCCGGGCTTCAACGACGCCCACGCTCATGCGTGGAAGCTCGGCCAGCTCCTGACCGGCGTGCTCGACGTGCGCGGCGTCGACAGCCTGGCCGCGCTCCAGGCCTCCCTGCGCGCCTTCGCCGCGCGCCGCCCGCCCGGCGTCTGGCTCCAGGCGCGCGGCTACAACGAAGCATTGATGCAGGAGCGCCGTCATCCCACCCGCGCCGACCTCGACGCGGCGGTCGCGGACCGTCCGGTCTTTCTCACGCGCGTGTGCGGCCACGCCGCGGTGGCCAACAGCCGCGCGCTGGAGCTGGCGGGAGTGGGTCCGTCGACGCCGGCGCCCTCGGGCGGCCGCGTCGAGCGCGGCTCCCAAGGCCGGCCGACCGGCCTGCTCTACGAGACCGCGATGGGCCTCGTGTCGACCCGCATTCCTGCGCCCACGGCGGCCGAGTACGAGGAGATGGTCCTGGCCTTCGGCCGGCACCAGCTCGAGCGCGGCATCACCAGCTCCAGCGACTGCGGCGTGCGGCCGGACCTGATCGAGGCCTGTCGGGCGATGGACGCGCGCGGCGCGCTGGCGCAGCGGCTCAACGTCATGCCCCTGCGCCGGCTCGACGGCGTGGCCGGCAACGTGCCGCTGCCGGCGCGGGCGCTCAGCGCTCACCTCCGCGTGGACACGGCCAAGCTGCTGGCCGACGGCGGGCTCAGCTCGGCCACCGCCGCGCTCCGCGAGGATTACCGGCACGCCGCCACCCGCGGCGTCCACCGGCTCGAGGAGGCCGAGCTGCGCGAGCTCGTCCGCGAAACGCACGCCGCGGGCTGGCGGCTGGCGGTGCACGCCATCGGCGACGACGCGATCGAGCGTGTGCTCTCCGCCTACGAGGCCCTGGGCCCGGAGGCCGCGCACCGCCGTCACCGCATCGAGCACCTCGGCCTGCCGGACCGCGAGCACCTGCGCCGCGCCGCGCGCCTGAACGTCGTGGCGGTGCCGCAGACCGTCTTCATCCACAGCCTGGGACGCAACTTCCGCGAGTACCTGCCGGAGAGGCTCCTCGCCCGCGCCTACCCGGTTCGGGAGATGATGGAGGCCGGAGTGGCGGTGGCGCTCTCGTCCGACGCGCCGGTGGTCGAGGAGGACAGCCCGCTCCTCGGCATGCAGGCGGCCGTCCTCCGCCGGGATGCCGGGGGGAGCGCGATCGCGCCGGAGCAGGCGATCACGGCGGCGCAGGCGCTCCACGCGTACACGATGGGCGGCGCGATCGCGACGGGCGACGAGGGCAACCGCGGGAGCCTGAGCCCGGGCAAGTGGGCCGACCTGGCCGTCCTCGACCGCGATCCGGTCGTGGTGGAGCCGGAGGCGCTGGGCGCGATCCGCGTGGACATGACCGTGGTCGGTGGCAAGATCGTGTTCGAAAGATAGAGCGGGGTGCGCACCGTGGCCTACGCGTACAAGCAGTACATCGACGGCGAATGGGTCGACGCCTCCAACGGCGCGACCTGGGACGTGATCAACCCGGCGACCGAGGAGAAGGTCCGCACCGTGCCGTACGGCAACGGTGAGGACGCCCGGCGCGCGCTCCAGGCCGCCGCCCGGGCCTTTCCCGCCTGGCGCGGGAGCACCGCCTACGAGCGAGCCGCGGTCCTGAAGCGGGCGTCCGACCTCATGCGCGCTCGCCTCGACGACCTCGCGCGCACGTCGGTGCAGGAATGCGGCAAGCCGTTCGCGCAGGCCAAGGGCGAATGGAGCGTCGTCGCCGACCTGTTCGAGTGGTTCGCCGAGGAGGGCAAGCGGGCCTACGGGCGCACCATCCCGTCACGGGTCGGCAGCAAGCGGCTCACGGTGCTGAAGCAGCCGATCGGGGTCGTGGGCGTGATCACGGCCTGGAACTTCCCGGCCTACAACCCCGGGCGCGCCTGGGCCGCCGCGCTCGCCGCCGGCTGCACGGTCGTCGGCCGCGCCTCGGAGTTCACGCCCCTCAGCGCGATGGAGATGGCGAGCATCGTGGCGGAGGCGGGCGCGCCGCGGGGCGTACTGAACCTCGTGAGCGGCGAGCCCGATCCCATGGGCCAGGCGATGCTGGACGATCCGGCCTGCCGCAAGATCAGCTTTACCGGCAGCGTGCGCGTCGGCAAGCTGCTGATGGACGGCGCCTCGCGCACCGTGACCCGTCTCGGCCTCGAGCTGGGCGGCAACGCGCCGGTGCTCATCTTCCCCGACGTCGACCTCGAGGAGGTGGCCAAGGGATCGGTGGCCACCAAGTACCGCAATGACGGCCAGGTGTGCATCTCGCCCCAGCGGTTCCTCGTCCACCGCAAAGTGAACGACGAGTTCCTGGAGAAGGTCGTGCCCCGCGTGAAGTCGCTGCGTCTGGGCGAGGGCCTCGACCCGCAGACGCAGGTCGGGCCCCTCATCAACGCGCGCCAGCGCGACCGCGTAGCCACGATGGTCGCCAACGCCCGGGGCCAGGGCGTGGAGGTGCTCGCGGGCGGCCAGCGGCTCGAGCGCAGGGGCTACTTCTACGAGCCGACCGTGCTC
>WNGG01003000.1_pt1 | contig 20667 bp, 20 predicted proteins | sample 5400661 | NCBI WGS metagenome assembly WNGG01 (sample SAMN13153372, study PRJNA577476) | soil metagenome | isolation source: 100 cm soil or saprolite under Garry oak tree replicate 1 | place: USA:California | collected 2016-06-15
GTTCGTGCTGACCGTCGCGTTGAGCTGGGCCGTGACGCGAGCGCTGCGGATGATCCCCGGCGCGACGCGGGTACTGTGAACCGCTGCGTTCGATAGAGTGCGCAGTGCGTAGCCCGGATGAAGCGAAGCGCAATCCGGGAACGAACGTGACGGTGGCCCCCGGATTTCGCTTCGCTTCATCCGGGCAAGAAACTCAGGCCTTGCCGTTCATATAGGCCGGGAACCAACCCTCGAAGCCGGCCTTGACCGACGCAATCGAAACCGGCGCTTCGCCCGCGATGGCAATCGTTTCGCCGCCGGTGGTGCCGATCCGCAAGGAGGGCACGCCGGCGCCCTTCATTTTCGCCAGCACCAGGCCGGCCTGCTCGGCCGCGACAGTCACGATATAACGCGCCTGGTCCTCGCCGAACCACCAGGCGTGCGGCACGATCGATCCCGGCGCAGCCAATAGCTCCGCGCCGATCCCGCTCGCCATCGCCATCTCCGCCAGCGCAATCAGCAGGCCGCCGTCGGATAGATCGTGCGCCGATGTCGCGGTGGCCGCATGGATCATGCCGCGCACCACATCGCCGTTGCGCTTTTCAGCCACGAGATCGACCGGCGGCGGCGCACCCTCTTCACGGCCGCAGATATCGCGAAGATATACCGACTGACCTAGCCAGCCGTGGGTCTCGCCGATCAGCAGGATCGCCTCGCCCTCGGCTTTGAACGAAAGCGTCGCGGATTTGGTGAAATCATCGAGCAGCCCGACGCCGCCGATCGAAGGCGTCGGCAGGATGCCGCGGCCGTTCGTCTCGTTGTAGAGCGAGACGTTGCCGGACACGACCGGGAAGTCGAGCGCACGGCAGGCTTCCGCGATGCCCTTCAGGCAGCCGACGAACTGACCCATGATTTCCGGGCGCTCGGGATTGCCGAAATTGAGATTGTCGGTGATGGCGAGCGGCCGCCCTCCGACCGCGGTGATGTTGCGCCAGGCCTCGGCCACCGCCTGCATGCCGCCCTGATAAGGATCGGCCTCGCAATAACGCGGCGTGACGTCCACCGTCAGTGCCAGCCCCTTCGGCCCTTCCTGCACCCGCACCACGGCAGCGTCGCCGCCGGGACGCTGCACGGTATTGCCCAGGATGACGTGATCGTATTGTTCCCAGACCCAGCGCTTCGAGCAGAGCTCCGGCGTCGCGATCAATTTTTCAAGCGCCGCCGTAATTCCGACCGGCGCCTCGACGTCGCGTGCATGGACCACCGGCAACAGCGGCGATGCCACATGCGGCCGGTCGTACAGCGGCGCTTCGTCGCCCAATTCCTTGATCGGCAGATCGGCCATCACGTCGCCGCCATGCTTCACCACGAAGCGCTTGCTCGGCGTGGTGTAGCCGACCACGGCAAAATCCAGCCCCCATTTCCGGAAGATCGCTTCGGCCTGTTTTTCCTTCTCGGGCTTGAGCACCATGAGCATGCGCTCCTGGCTTTCGGACAGCATCATCTCGTAGGCACTCATGCCGGTTTCGCGGGTCGGCACCGCATCGAGATCGAGATCGACGCCGAGATCGCCCTTGGCGCCCATCTCCACCGCCGAACATGTCAGCCCGGCCGCACCCATGTCCTGGATCGCGATCACGCAATCGGCTTGCATGATCTCGAGGCAGGCTTCCAGCAGCAGCTTCTCCGCGAAGGGATCGCCGACCTGTACGGTCGGCCGCTTCTCGGCGGAGTCGTCGTCGAATTCGGCCGATGCCATCGAGGCGCCGTGAATGCCGTCGCGGCCGGTCTTGGAGCCGAGATAGACGATCGGCATGTTCACGCCGGAGGCCGCCGCGTAGAAAATCTTGTCGGTATCGGCGAGGCCGACCGCCATCGCGTTGACCAGGATGTTGCCGTCATAGCGGGTGTGAAAACGCACCTGCCCGCCGACGGTCGGCACCCCAAATGAATTGCCGTAGCCGCCAACGCCGGCGACGACGCCCGACACCAGATGCCGCGTTTTGGGATGCTCCGGCGCCCCGAAGCTCAACGCATTGAGGCACGCAATGGGGCGCGCGCCCATCGTGAAGACGTCGCGCAGGATACCGCCGACACCGGTGGTCGCGCCCTGATAGGGCTCGATGTAGCTCGGATGGTTATGGCTCTCCATCTTGAACACGACAGCCTGGCCATCGCCGATATCGATGACCCCGGCATTCTCGCCCGGCCCCTGGATCACCCATGGCGCCTTGGTCGGCAGGCCACGCAGATGCAGCCGCGACGACTTGTACGAACAGTGCTCGTTCCACATCGCCGAGAAAATCCCGAGTTCCGTGAAACTCGGCACCCGCCCGATCAGCTTGAGAATGCGCTCGTACTCGTCCGGCTTCAGGCCATGGCTGGCGACGAGTTCGGGGGTGATTTGCGGCTGGTTCATGAGGCTTCTTGTTGCAATTAAGGTCCCTTATTAGGGAGATCGGATGGGGTGGAAAAGGCCTTTTATGACGCAATTTCCGGCTGTCCAGAGCTTTGCGGGCGCCCAATGCAAAACGGGGGTTTGCACATCGCCGATGGATCGGATTTAAGGGCTCATATATCTGAAATGAAGGCCAAATCGCTTGGACGACCTGACCAAATCCGCATTCCTCAACCGCCCCGATCTGCACGTTCAAACCGAAGGCGAATTCGCCGGCTGGCGGACCTGGAGCCGCGACAACTTCGAATCCCATAACGGGCCGTTCTGGCACCGGATGGAGGACGACGGCCAGATCCGCTGCGCCTTCCGGGTCGAGAACAAACACCTCAACGGCCAGAGCAATGTCCATGGCGGCGCCTTCATGGCGTTCGCGGACTATTGCCTGTTCGCCATGGCCGCACCTGTACTGCAGGGGCCCGGGGTGACGGTGTCGTTCGGCTGCGAATTTCTCGATGCCGCGCGCGAGGGCGAACTGGTCGAAGGCTCAGGCGAAATCATGCGGGCCGGAGGCTCGATGATTTTTCTGCGCGGCGTGTTGAAGTCCGGCGAGCGGCCGCTGTTCACATTTTCCGGCACCATCAAGCGGGTGAAGCGGCGAACGCCGGCCGCCGCAGCGACGCCAGATAGCTGATTTCTTAAGCGTCGCGCAGTTCGCGAACCGGTCTATTGCACGCTGACCAGGGTCAGATCGACGAACCACGACTGCGGCGAGACAAAGCCCTTGACCTTCGGACTCATCGCGCGAGGGTTGAGATCGTGGACAATATAAAGCCAGGGAGGGTTGTCGACGAGACGTTCATGCGCCTTGCGATAGGCGGCCGAGATGACTTTCGGATCGGTCGCCTCCGAAATCGCCTTCAGCGCAGCTTCGAATTCGTCGTCCTTCCATTGCTCAAAATTGAAGCCGTTCGGCGAGAAATTGGCGGCCGAGAAATAGCGCGCCATGACGCCGGCATCTGACGATGGCGAGCTGATATTGAGCACCATGGCGCCGCGCAGATTTGGGCTGTCGGGCGTGGCGCGGGCCGCCGTCAAAAGAACCTGCCATTCGATCACGTCGAATTCCACGTTCACGCCGCAGGCCTCTTTCAGATTTTGCTGCAGGAATTCGTTCATCGGCAAAGGCAGCATTTGCCCCGAGCCTGAATTCGAGATCAACGCCTTGAACGACAACGGCTTTGCCGCTGTGTATCCGGCCTCGGCGAGCAGCGCCTTGCCTTTGGCCGGGTCGGATTTGTAGCGGTTGACGGGATTGCCGAAATCGGGATCGCTGGTCTTGAGCCAGCCCACCGAGGGCTCCGCGGTCCCGCTGAGCAGCGACACCAGCCCTTCCCGATCGATGCAATAGTTCAGCGCCTGGCGAACCCGGACGTCTTTGAAGGGGCTGTTGGCCGCGCCGATGTTGTAGAACCAGGGCCAGACATGCGGATATGAGCCGGTCACGATGGAAAAGCCTGCCGATTTCAGCGAGCCGATGCCATCGGCCGGCGGCACTTCGATCCAGTCGACCTGTCCGGCGCGCAAGGCGGCCAGTCGCGAATTCGCCTCGGGGATCGGCATCAGCACGACATTGTCGACTTTCGCCTTCCTGGTGGCGTCCCAGTAGCTCTCCCAGCGCGCAAGATCCGCCTCCTGCCGCGGCACGATCCCAGTGATGTGGAACGGCCCGGTACCGGCAGCCGGCAGGGTCGCGACCTTGGCCCAATCCTTACCCGCCTTTTCGAACGAGGCGGGCGAGGTGAACAGCAGATAGACCGCCATATAGGGGAAATAGGACGCCGGCTTGGTCGTGGTGATGGCGACGGTATCGTCATCGATCTTCTTGTAGCTGCCCATCACGGGAACGCGCGCCCGCGATATGGCTGAGCTCGGCGGTTCGAATTGCGGGCTCTCGCTGTTGAAATAGCGATCAAGGTTCCAGATCACGGCATCGGCATTGAAATCCGTGCCATCGTGGAATTTCACGCCGCGGCGCAGGTGGAAGATCCAGGTCTTGTTGTCAGCCGGATCCTGCTCCCATCTCTCCGCAAGCCCCGGGCGCAATGCCGCCAACTGGTCGGTTCTGGTGAGATCCCACAGCACCAATCCTTCGAAGATCGGGTAGCCGAGGAAGCGCATTCCTTCGAAACCATTATTTGGCAGTCCGGTTGCGGTGGGGATATCGGACGCTGTCATGGCGATGCGCAGCGTGGTCTCGGCCAGCGCCGGTTGGTGCGACAGCAAAACGGCCGCGAGTGCGAGTGTGCAGGAAGCCTTGTGAATGATCATGATGTCCCTCCGTCCCGCGATCGGACGATCCGCTTTTTCGCGAAATACAGGGATACCGGAGCAAGTTTCAGGCCAGCCGCAGGCGCCACGCTCCAGACAGTCGGCTGCCACTTATTGCGGCGGCGCCAGCAGCTTGCGGTATTTCTCGACGTCGCGCGTCACCAGTTGCTGGAGAATTTCGGGCGCGTGCTCATTGGCCTCAGGTGCGACGGTCGACAGATCGGCAAAGCGCTTTTTGACCGCGTCGCTTTCCACCGCCGTGCGAGCCGCGGTATTGAGCTTTGCAATGATCTCCGGCGGCGTCCCCTTCGGCGCGAACAGCCCGTTCCAGCCCTGCGCCTCGAATTCGGGCAGGCCTGCTTCCGCCGACGTCGGCAAATCCGGCAGCGTGGCCAGCCGCACGGTCGAGCCCACCACCAGCCCCTTCACCAGCCTGTCGCCGATCGACTGCGAGACGGATGCGGCGGCATCGCAGACGCCATCGATCTGGCCACCGATCGTATCCGTCAGCGCGGGCGCAGCACCACGATATCCGACCAGCGTCACATCGATCCCGGCGGCCTGCACAAAACTCTTGCAGATCAGGAAATTCGAAGAGCCGACGCCGGCGTGACCGAGATTGATCTTGCCCGGATTGCTTTTGGCGTAGGCGATGAATTCGCGCACGGTGCCGGCTGGAAAATCCTTGCGCAGCGCGACGATGCCGAATGTCTTCGCCACGACAGCGATGGGCGTGAACGCATCGGGCTTGAAGGGGAGCATCGGATAGATCGTGTAGGCGGCGGCATTTGTGCCGGCATTGCCGATCGCGATGGTGTAGCCGTCAGGCTCCGCGCGCGCGGCACGGGTGAGCGCCGTCGAGCCGCCGGCGCCGCCGATATTCTCGATCACGATGGTCTGCCCCAGCGCCGTGCCCATCTGTTCGGCGACGGTACGCGCGATCACGTCCGAATTGCCTCCGGCCGCGAACGGCACGATCAAGGTGATGGGGCGTTTTGGAAAATCCTGCGCGCAGGCGGCGGTAACAACGAAGGCGGTAACAACGAATGTGAACGCCGCAACAACCGCGAGCAGCCTCTTCGTGAAAGAATTCACGCCGCGCGTTCCAGATGCGCCACCAGGCCTGCGAACAGGCCGCGGCCGTCGGTGCAGCCCATGATGTCTTCGACATGGTTTTCCGGATGCGGCATCATGCCGAGCACGTTGCCGCCTGCGTTAACGACGCCGGCGATCGATTGCGCCGCGCCGTTGATGTTGGAGTGCTCATCCACCACGCCCTCGGCGGAGCAGTAGCGATAGAGCACCCGCCCCTCGCCTTCCAGCCGCTTCAGCGTCTCTTCATCCGCCTCGTAATTGCCCTCGCCATGCGCGATCGGCACCCGAATGATCTGCCCGGCATTGTAGCCGCGCGTGAAGGGGGTATCCGAACGTTCGACCCGCAGATGCACATCATGGCAGATGAATTTCAGCCGCGCGTTGCGCATGAGAACGCCGGGCAGAAGGCCTGCCTCGCAGAGAATCTGAAAACCGTTGCAGACCCCGAGCACCAGCCCGCCGCCGGCAGCAAAATCGCGCACCGCGTCCATGATCGGCGCGCGCGCGGCGATGGCGCCGCAGCGCAGGTAATCGCCGTAGGAAAATCCGCCGGGCACCACCACGAGATCGGTACCCTTGGGCAGCGATGTCTCGGCGTGCCAGACCATCGCCGGTTCATGGCCCGAGATGAGCCGCAGCGCGCGCGCCATGTCGCGCTCGCGGTTGATTCCGGGAAAGACGAGAACAGCGGATTTCATGTGGATCGCTCGCCTAGCTCAGAACCTCGACCCGGTAATTCTCGATCACCGTGTTCGCCAGCAGCTTGTCGGCGGCGTCTTTCAGCGCCGCCTCGGCCTTGGCCTTGTCGGAGCCCGAAATCTCGATGTCGAACACTTTGCCCTGGCGCACGCTGGCGACGCCATCGACGCCGAGCGATTTCAGCGCGCCTTCGATGGCCTTGCCCTGCGGGTCGAGGATGCCTGACTTCAGCGTAACGGTAACGCGCGCTTTCACGAGTGCCCTCAGCTCTTCACCAGCACCGGCCCCGAACCGACGGGCCGCTCGTTCTCCATCAGGATACCCAAGCGCTTGGCGACTTCGGTGTAGGCCTCCAGGAGGCCGCCGAGGTCCCTGCGGAAGCGGTCCTTGTCGAGCTTCTCGTTCGACTTGACGTCCCACAGCCGGCACGAATCAGGCGAAATTTCGTCGGCGACGATGATTCGCATCATGTCGTTTTCGAACAGGCGGCCGCATTCCATCTTGAAATCGACCAGACGGATGCCGATTCCGAGAAACAGCCCGGTGAGGAAGTCGTTGACGCGGATCGCCAGCGCCATGATGTCGTCGATTTCCTGCGGCGTCGCCCAGCCGAACGCGGTAATGTGCTCCTCGGAGACCATCGGGTCGTTGAGCTGGTCGTTCTTGTAGTAGAATTCGATGATCGAGCGCGGCAGCTGGGTGCCTTCCTCGATACCGAGGCGCTGCGACAGCGATCCCGCCGCCACATTCCGCACCACCACCTCCAGCGGCACGATCTCAACCTCGCGAATCAGTTGTTCGCGCATGTTGAGGCGGCGGATGAAGTGGGTGGGCACCCCGATATCGTTGAGGTGCTGAAACAGGTACTCCGAAATCCGGTTGTTGAGGACGCCCTTGCCCTCGATCACCTGGTGTTTCTTGGCATTGAACGCGGTCGCATCGTCCTTGAAGTGCTGAATCAGGGTTCCCGGTTCGGGTCCCTCGTAAAGCACCTTGGCCTTGCCTTCATAAATGCGGCGTCGACGGCTCATTGGGATGTACCGTGTGTTGTTGAAATCCATGAATTTGGTGTGCTCCGGATGACAAGGATGCGACCCACGACGGAGCTGCCGTGAAGGCCAGGAACGGGAAACAGAACGAGAACCGAGCCCAAGGTTGAGCCTAACTGATTGGTCCACCCAGCACAATCGATCCGGACCCCTGGGGGCGAGTTTTACCGCTCCGGCTGCGGCTTTGAAGCTGTTGTTTTAACCAATCCGTCCAGTTATCTAGGCGCGCAGGCGAGTTGCCGCAACGAGCCACCGTCACCATTTCGGCATAGGATCGGAACCTTAACCATGACCACATTTGACAAGCGCGAGGAAGGTTTCGAGAAGAAGTACGCCCTCGACGAGGAACAGAAGTTCAAGGCCGAAGCCCGCCGCAACAAGCTCCTGGGATTGTGGGTGGCCGAAAAGCTCGGAATCACGGGCGACGCCGCCAATGCCTATGCCAAGGAAGTCGTCGCGTCCGATTTCGAGGAAGCCGGCGACGGCGACGTGGTCCGCAAGGTATTGGGCGACCTTACCGCCAAGGGCGTTGCCCTGACCGAACCGCAGCTCCGCGTGAAGATGGATGAGCTGATGGCGCAGGCCGTCATGCAGGTGAAGGCGGGGACGTAAACGCCCCGCACCACGACCTACTTCAGAGTGATTTGGAAGTTCACCGATCCGTTGACGGTGTACCCTTCCGGCTGCTGCTGACCGTATTGCCGCCCGACATTGCTAGACACCGACTCCATTCGGCAATCCTTTGCGAGAACTTCGCGAAGACCGCCGTGCAGGTGCCCCGTACCCGCCGTCATTGCGAGGAGCGCAGCGACGAAGCAATCCAATCCTTCTTCTTGGCTGTGGATTGCTTCGCTTCGCTCGCAATGACGAAGAAGGTTTGCGCGTCTCACCCCTCCTTGAATCCATATTCCGGTACGTTGCCGCTGGCGCCGTAATATTTGTAAGGCAGGAATTTGCCCGACATCGTGATCTTGACCCGGTCGCCCTTGGGATTTGGCAGGCGTTCCATCACCATGTCGAAATCGATCGCCGACATGATGCCGTCGCCATATTCCTCCTCGATCAGCGCCTTCCAGGCCGGGCCGTTGACCATCACCAGTTCGTAGAAGCGATAGATCAGTGGATCGGTCGGCGGCATCGGCGTGCCCTCGCCGCGCATCGGCACCTCGTTGAGCATCGCTACTTCCGATTTGGAAAGCCCAAACAGTTCGCCGGCATTCGCCGCCTGCGGCTTCGTCAGCTTCATCTGGCCGAGGATGGCGCCGACGATCAGCACTTCGGAATAGCCGCCGACCTTTTCGCAGATGTGTTTCCAGCTCCAGCCCTTCTCGCGCTTGATGTCGAGCAGCTTTTCGGTGAGGTCGGATCGTTTCATGTGTCGTCTCCCTTGCTATAAATCCCGTCATGCCCGGCCAAAGTAGTCTGCCTTGCGCAGACTATGTCAACTTGTCTGCGATGCCGGACATCCACGTTTAAACGGTCAGTCTAAGAAGACGTGGATGGCCGGGACAAGCCCGGCCATGACGTCTGTCTTGTTTCCTCGGAAACTGACGCAATCACCAATTCGGGTTTGCCGATCCGCACCATTGGCACGTTGCGCGGATCGTGTCCCGGCACGTCGTCTGCAAACGTCTTGCTGCGGCTCACCAGAAAATCGACGATGTGATTTCGCACCGCGTAATAATAGGGATGCCGGTGCAGATCGGTCCGGCCGCGATCCTTGGGCAACGGGTTTTCCACGATCTCGGCCAGCACCGCGCCCGGCCCATTGGTCATCAGGAAAATCTTGTCGGCGAGATAGATCGCTTCATCGACGTCGTGGGTGATCATGAACGCGGTCTGCCCGGTCTCGAGACAAATCCGTCTCACCTCGTCCTGCAGCGTGCCGCGGGTCAGCGCATCCAGCGCCGAGAACGGCTCATCCATCAGCATGATCTTCGGCGTGATCGAGAGCGCGCGCGCAATGCCGACCCGCTGCTTCATGCCGCCCGACAGTTCCGACGGACGCTTATGCTCAGCGCCGGTCAAGCCCACCAGATCGATGAAGACTTGCGCGTGAGCCTTGACCTTGGCCCGGTCCCAGTTGCGCCATTTCGAGGTCACGGCATAGGCGACGTTGCCGAGCACGGTGCGCCACGGCAGCAGCGCGTGGCTCTGGAAAATCACGGCGCGGTCGAGGCTGGTGCCCTCGATGGCCTGTCCGTCCACGATCACGGCGCCTTCGCTCGGCTGATCGAGGCCGGCGAGAATGTTCAGCACCGTGGTCTTGCCGCAGCCGGAGTGTCCGATCACACAGCCGAATTCGCCGCGCGCCATCGACAGCCAGAGATTCTCGAACACCGCGGTCGCTCCGCCATCGGCGCCCGGATAACGCTTGGCGATGCCTTCGATGGAAATGAATTTGCCGGTCATCGCATCACTCCGGAAACGTGACCAGCTGCGTGAACCGCGCGAGAATCTGGTCGAGCAGCATGCCGACAAGGCCGATCAAGAGGATGGCGATGATGACGTTGGTGATCGAGAGGTTATTCCACTCGTTCCAGACGAAGTAGCCAATGCCGGTGCCGCCGACCAGCATTTCGGCGGCGACGATCACCAGCCAGGCAATGCCGATCGAGATCCGCATGCCCGTGAGAATCGTCGGCGCAGCCGCCGGCAAGATGACAGTGAATGCGCGCCTGACGGTGCCGACTTCGAGCGTGCGCGCGACGTTGATCCATTCCTTGCGCACGGCGGCAACGCCGAATGCCGTGTTCAACAGCATCGGCCACACCGAGCAGATGAAAATCACAAAAATCGCCGACAGCCCGGAATCCTTGATGGTGTAAAGCGCCAGCGGCATCCAGGCCAACGGCGAGATCGGTTTCAGAATCTGGATGAACGGGTCGAGCGCCTTATTGATCAAGGGCGACATCCCGATCAGGAAGCCGAGCGGAATCGCAACCATCACCGCAAGGAGATAACCGAGCCCGACGCGCGCGATCGAATAGCCGAGCTGGATGCCGAGGCCCTTGTCGTTCGGCCCGTTATCATAGAATGGCCGCTTCAGGTGTTCCCACAATTTCGCAGCCACATCGAGCGGACCCGGCATCGCGGATTTGCCCTGCGTCGCCGTCAGCCCCATCAGCCTGGCATATTCCGGGGTCATGGTGGCGACGGCGGCCGTGCCGCGCGTGGCGAGATGCCAGATGCCGATAAAGGCAACGAACAGCACAACCGACACGATCGCCGCGCGAAAGCGGAGCGAGGAAGTCATCTGGTGCGGCCTCTCAGCGAGTCGTCCCGGCGAAGGCCGGGACCCATAACCCCCGCCGCCGCATTTTGCTGAAGGCATCTGACCCAATGCCGAAACGCGAATCCGCGCCGTATGGGTCCCGGCGTTCGCCGGGACGACCGGTGCAAATGCATTCGCACCATCGCCGTCACGACGACTTCCTGATCTTGAAGCTGTTGAGATAATCCTCTGGCTTGGCCGGATCGAAGGTCTTGCCCATCACCGCGAACGACTTGTAGGACGTCGCCGGCGGGGCGAGCCCCATATCCGTCATCACCTTGCGGGTATCGGTTGCGAGATAGACCTGCTCCGCCACCGACTTGTAATCGACATCGCCCTTGATCTGACCCCAGCGTTTCATCTGGGTCAGCATCCACACCGCGAAGGATTGCCAGGGGAACGGATCGAAGTCGACGCGCTTGGCGTCGGTCTTGATGCCGCCAAGTCCGTCGGCATAGGTGCCGGTCAAAACCTGCTCCAGCACGGTGACCGGCGCATTGAGATAGTTCGCAGGTGCGATGGCCTCCGCGATCTGCTTGCGGTTTTCGGCTTTCGAGGCGAAGGCGGTGGCATCGACGATCGCCCGTGTCAAAGCGGCAAAACTGTTGGGCGATCCCGTGATGAACTCGCGGCTCGCCGCGAAGCTGCAGCAGGGATGACCGTCCCAGATCTCCTTGGACAGGATGTGCAGGAAACCGACGCCGTCATAAATCGCGCGCTGGCAGATGTTGTCCGGTGCGAGGAAGCCGTCGATATTGTCGGCGCGCAGATTGGCGACCATTTCCGGCGGCGGCACCGAACGCAGCTGCACGTCGGCATCGGGATCGAGGCCGTGCTCGGCGAGATAGTACCGCAGCAGATAATTATGCATCGAGTAGTCGAACGGAATGGCGAACTTCATGCCCTTCCAGTCCTTCGGGTCGCGCCTGTCCTTGTGCTTCATCGCAAGCGTGATGCCCTGCCCGTTGATGTTCTCGATCGCCGGCACCGTGAACGGTATCGCATTGGCGCCCAAGCCTAACGAAATCGCGATCGGCATCGGCGCCAGCATGTGGGCGGCGTCGTATTCCTTGTTGAGGGTCTTGTCGCGGATCACGGCCCATCCGGCGGTCTTGACCACCTCGACGTTGAGACCGTGCTTGGCATAGAAGCCGAGCGGTGCGGCCATGATGATCGGCGTCGCGCAGGTGATCGGAATGAAACCGACCTTCAAATCCTTTTTCTCAGGCGCGCCTGCTTCCGCGAAAACCTCGGTCGCCGTCCGAAGCGGGAAGAATTGCGAGATCGCCGCCAGTGCCGTCGAGGCCCCGACCGATTTCAGGAAAGCCCGGCGCGCGGCATCCCTGGGAAACATCGCGCGCATGACTGCCGAAGCCACCACGCCCTCGTAACGCGCTTCGTCATTCGGAGCCGGTTCGCACCGCAGCGTGAGCGCCGCCCGATCGTGCTCATCCGCGGATCGGTGCTGGCCGCAAACGCAGCCTGTTCGTGACAGCTTGCGGTCAGCATTAAACGGATCGTCGAAGGTGGACATGCCCGATTCCTCTGCGTGGTGCCGTGACAACTGAACGGCAAAACCGCCGCTTTCAGCGGATTCACCGCCCGCCGCGTGAACGCCGGGCGGTGAAAAAACATGCACTTTCTATGCCGCCTTTTCCGTCAGCTTGACGTCGGTGGGCAGGCCTTCTTCGATGGGCAGCGACGGATCCCGGGACCATTCGTTCCATGAGCCGAAATACATCCGGACATCCTTTACGCCGGCATTCTTGAGGGCGAGGAACGTGTTCGATGCCCGCGCACCCTTGAAGCAGTACAGATAGACCGGGGTATTCTGCGAAATGCCGACCGTCGCGCATTCGGCCAAAATCTCGTCCTTCGACTTGAAGCGCGGCCCCTCGGACGTCGGCTTCATCATGCGGTACCATTCGAGCCAGACCGCACCCGGGATGCGTCCCTTGCGCGGGCAAAAGTCTTTCCCGTAAGGCGAAGAGCTTTCGCCGATCCACTCATCGACATCGCGCACGTCGAGCAATGCGATGCCGGGTTTGCCGACCGCCGCAAGCATGGTTTTGGCGTCGATCAGAATGTCGCTGGCTTCGGGAACGATGTCGAACGATGCCGGCGCCGGCGCCGGCACGTCCGATGTGACCGGCATGCCCTTGGCTGCCCAGGCATCGAACCCGCCATCGAGCACTTTGACCTTGGGATAGCCGAGCATGATCAGCAGATAATAGCCACGGCAGGACTGGCCGAAGCCGGAGTTCATCGACTGCTCGTAAATGACAGCGGTTTCCTTGCCCGACAGTCCGGCCTTTCCGAACGCGTCGGCGAATTTTGACTTTAACTCATGAATGCCTTCGGGGGTCGATGTGGCGAGATAGGTGAAGATCTCGTGCACGTTCACGGCGTTCGGGAGGTGTCCCGCGCCATACGCATCCGGATTGCGCGTGTCGATGATCACACACGGCTCTTTGGATGCGAGATCGGCAAGATCGCCGGCAGAAATCAGAACGTCCGTCATGGCAGGCCTCTCCTTTTCTACGGTTGCAAGTTAGGGTCGATCCGAAATGCTCTTCAAAACTCGGGCGCAAAACTCAGCCGTCTTGCAGCATCTTGCGAAGCTGCTTGGTGGCCGGAGTGACGATGGCGACGAAGTAGGCCTCCCGAAGCCTGCGCTGGGCGCGATGGCTCTTCAGGTAGCCGCGGGCTCCGCAATGAAGCATCGCCGCATTGGCGGCCGCGACACTCGCATCGCCGGCCTTCAGGCGAAGCGCGACGACGCGGCGCCAGTAGCTGTCGTCGGCGTTGAACGGGTCGGCTGCGAGTTCCATCGTCTCCGATTCAAGATCGGAAGCCAGTTGACGGAAGTCAGCCGGTTGCTGCGGGAGATAGCGATTGACGTGGCCGAGCGGCGCGGCAACCTCATCCATGATCGCGATGCAATCCGTGATCAAGCCAAGCGCCATCCCGGCCTGCAGCAGGATGAAGCCGCTGCGGATTTTCTTCACAAAAGGGCCAGCCGGTGCCGCCAGGATCAGCGCGTCGGGCACGAAGGCATCGCGGAATTGCACGCCATAAGTTCCGGTGCCGTCCATGGCAAGAAACGGCTTGCAGGGCTGCAGCGTGATCGCGGCATTGGAACAATCGGCCAGAAACATCACGATCTCGCCGGGTCGATCCTCGATCTCGAAAATCGTGCCGAAGAAATGACCGGCGCCCAGATTCGACACCCACGGCAGCGCGCCGCGCACGACGTAGCCGCCGTCGACCTTGCGTCCTTTCAATTTCAGCTTCTCGATTCCGAACAAGGTCTTCATCGGATTCGAAAGACCGGTGCCGCCGAGAATCTTTCCACTCGCAACGTCGTCCGTGAATCCGGCGAGCGCCGGATTGCCGGAATTCGCCGCGTACCAGACCAGCGTGTTCTGACACCAGGCCATGAAGGCGGTCGCACCGCAGACTTCGCCAAGTGCTGCGATCGACTGGATGGCGCAGCGCAGATCGGCGGCGCCGTGGTTCGGCCGATGGCTCCCCCAGGCTCCGGCATCGCCCAGACGCCGCAGCAGGTCGGCCGGATAGACCGCGCCGCTGTCGATGTCAGCCGCCAGCGGCGCGAGGTCTTTGCGCGCAATCGAGGCAACCGCATCGGCGATCGAGGCCCGAGATAGATCGGGTTCCTCGTCCACCGCGAGACGCGATACGGCCACTGAACTCATCGGACTCTCCGAACCAGGCTGTGAAGCAACGATTGCGACGACGGCACGCGCGTGATCTCTACGCGCTGACCTCAAGATTGACCGGTCGTGTGAACGTGTTGGCGACCGGTGACCACTTCTTGACATGGGTCACCAGCGCGTCGATCTCGCTCTGCGGGACGCCCTCGCATTCCATGTCGACCTTGACCCGCACGTCGGTGAAGCCGACCGGCTTTTCGCTGACGTCGCCGGTGCCCCACACCGCCGTGATGTTGAGGTCGCCCTCGAGCTGAAGCTCGAGCTTGTTGACGATCCATCCGCGATGCACCGCATTGGCGTGGAGCCCGACCGCAAGGCATGATCCCAACGCCGCCAGCGAGGCCTCCGACGGATTGGGAGCGGTGTCGTCGCCCAACAGGCCCGGCGGCTCGTCGACAATGTAGGGTGCGAGGTTGCGGATGTAGTTGGCGTGACGGAATTTGCCCTCGGCCACCGTCTTGCATTTCAAGGTCTTGATGACCTGTGGGTTGGCCTTGCCGTTCGCAATGAGCTGCTCGAGCCCTTGTCTGTCGATGGGGGCAAGGCATCCCGTAAGCACTGTTTTTTGCGCGACCGCGGTCATTATTGTCTCTCCCTAGGGGTGGATACCGAACGGTCTGTATCCTGCACGAAGCATGCCAGACCCCGCGCGAACGAAAACGCGAAGTTTTGAAATCGCTTAGCCCGCACTGCCTTCGGATTGATCAGCGGCCGGCTGCTCAAACGCCATGCAGTTGCCGCCTCAGCGCGATTATTTTGAGCGCATGAAGATGCGACTTGATGAAAACGCCGCGGTTCGATTTACTGCGCGGATGGGCAAATCCTCTTCGAAGAAGAAATCGGCCGCGGCTACCCTCGCCCCAGGCGATGACGAATCTGCGCGCGGACGCCTGCTCGGCGCGGCAACGCATCTGTTCTGCAAGAATGGAATCAACGCAACCGGCATCGACGCCATCATCCATGAAGCCGGCACCGCGAAGACCACGCTCTACAAACTATTCGGTTCGAAAACCAATCTGGTGCACGCGGTCCTGGAGAGCGAAGGCAAGCAGTGGCGCGAATGGTTCATCGGGGCCATCGAATCCGGCGGCGGTGACGCGCAGGCGAAGCTGATGCGAATCTTCCCGGCACTAAAGAGCTGGTTTGGCGAAGAACGTTTCTACGGCTGCCCGTTCATCAACGCGGTCGCGGAGCACGACAAGGATCAAAAACAGTTCCGCGCCATCGCGATGCGACACAAGAAGGTGGTTCTGGCGCACATCGAGAAACTCGCCGCCGAGATGGGCGCGGCGGAGCCGGAACTGCTGGCGCATCAGCTCGCATTGTTGATCGACGGGGCGATCGTTGCAGCGATGGTGTCCCGCAATCCCGGGGTCGCAGACACGGCCGGGCTTGCCGCGGGGTCGTTGTTCGCGCCTTCAAAGCTGAAGAAGCCGAGGCGATCCGGCAACGCGCCGGCGCAGCTGATGGCCGTCTGATCGGCTATTCAAAATTCCAGCCGACCGCAAGAGGCAGCCGCGTGACATACGCTGCGCGGACCCGTTGGCGCCTACTCGGAGTCTGACTCGAAGCATGACGTTCGCGATCAAAGCCGAGGTTTGCGATCCGCGGGCGAAGACGTTCGCGTTCACCGCGCAAAAGACGATGTATGGCGGTAAGCATATCGCCGAAGGCGACACGGTTTTCGTGTTCGCGAGCGAGAACGAGGGCGGGCAAGGCCTGATCGCGCGCGGCGTTGTCACTGCCGCCGAAGCGGTCGCGAAGAAGCGCGGCATCGCCCGGCAAACACCGCGTGTGAGCGTCACCATCAGACGCACCGCGCTCGCGAAGCGGCCGCTGGGGCGGAGCGAGCTCAAACATTTCACCGACTGGAATGACGGCCAACCCGGGACTGAGCTCAATTTCAAGTTCTATCGTCAGGCCACGAACAAGGTCGCCGGCATCTCGGATGATGCGGCGGCGTTCCTCAGCGAATTCTTCTAGGCTCAGAGAGATTGGCTGGGCAGGGTCCCGTTCCCTTTCGGGACGCAGCTTGTTCAAGGCCACACGAGAACCCGCCAAACCAATCTCATTGAATGAAATGCAAAAAGCCGCGATTGCTCGCGGCTTTTATTCAGCTACCAAGCGCGAAGTGTCCCGGCTATCGACGCGCTTTGCGCTTGTTACTTGGTAGGGCTGACCCGGCTGAAGAGCACATGAGCAGCCACACACCGTTCGGGCATTCAAGCCTCAAATTCCCGTCGGGGTTCTATTTCCCTACACGCGAACGCGCGCGTGAGGCTGGATTGCGCCGGCTTCGACGGGGGTTTGGCAAGGGCCCCACCGATCGCACGCGCCGCGATGATGGCGTCGTGCCGCTGATTTGCCCGACGTGTCAAATGGTTTCGTAAGATGCGTCAGCATCGCGCCGGCAGTCATCGGCTACTTTGCATGGGGTTGTTTTCGATATTTTTGTTGTCCGGTCACGGAAGCCTCAGACCGGACCTAATCTCATCATGCTTTAGCGCGACCGACTGCTTGTGCTTGGCGCCTGGTCCAAGTTTAAGGGCACTTCGGAAGACTGGATTCCAGCCGGTCCAGTTCAGCCGCCGCGTCGCCCTCGACGGCCGCGACATGCATGGCGACAACGCGGTAGCCACGCTGCTCCAGCCACAGCTGCCGCGCGGAGCGGTCTTTCTTGATGGCCTCAGACTCATCGGGATTGATCAGCTCGATCGCCAACCGATGCACGAACGAAACAAAATCCGGAATGTGCCGGCCGACCGGGGTCTGGCGTTTGAATTGTCCGGCAAAGCGGCGGTCGGTGGTCAGCGCCTGCCACAGGATGCGTTCGGCATCGGTCGGATTTCGCCGCAGCAGCCGCGCCAGCCCGCGCACCGTGCCGCTTTCCGACGGCAGAGCACCCTGCCCGTGCTCGGCGAGCAGCGCGCGCAGCCGTGTCGCCTGGTCGCCATCGAGCACGCCGCCCTTGGCGGGCCCCTTGCGGCCCTCGGCGATCGCCATCACCACGCCGTGCAGCGTGTGCATGTCCTGCTTGGTCGGCTCCATGCGGGAGAAGATGTTGCGCAGATTGACCAGCATGGTCTCGCGCTTCTCCGCCGGGCGCAGGAATTCGACCTTGTCGAGCTCGCGCACCAGATTGTCGAAGAACGCCTGCATCTGGTGCTGCGAAGCCCGCTCGGAGCGCTCCGGCATCGCGAACGGCAACGCGCCTGCGGTCGAAAGCTTGAACCACTCATAGCCGATCAGCAGCACCGCCTGCGCCAGATTGAGCGAGGCGAAGCCGGGATTGACCGGAAAGGTGATGATCCGGTTGGCGAGCGCGACCTCTTCGTTCTGCAGGCCGTAACGCTCGCGGCCGAAGAGGATGCCGACCTGGCCGCCGCTCGCGATCTCGGCCGCGAGCTCACCCGCGGCGGCGGCTGGCGCGACCACGGGCTTGGCCTGATCGTGGGCGCGCGCGGTGGTGGCGAACAACAGCGTGCAGTCGGCGACCGCCTGCTCGACGGTGTCGAACAGCTCGACCTGATCCAGAATATGATCGGCGCCCGACGCTGCCCGCCGGGCGTGCACGTTGGGCCAGCCGTCGCGCGGATTGACGATCCGCAAGCGCGTCAGCCCGAAATTGCCCATCGCGCGCGCGGCCATGCCGATGTTCTCGCCGAGCTGCGGCTCGACCAGAACGACAACGGGGCCGGCGAGATCAACGCCTGATTTGGTCTTGTCGGTGCCCGATCCGGACATCTCACTTCACTTTCTGACGCAGCGTCTGAAGATTTGGAACCTCATGCGGCACCCCAGCGCCGACCGCATTCGATCGCCTGTCCGGTAGCATTTCTCAAGCAAAATAACAGGGTTAGTGAGGCCCTCTCGTTCTCGGTCAAAACCTCAAGGAGCCGTTGCAAGGCGGCGCCTTGCGCGCGTTCGCCTTTCGGATACGGTCACCAATCACAGCCAAAGCGAACCTGTAAACGAACCCAAAAGCCGGCTCAACGGCTCGGGACTGGGAGGGGCCACCATGCGCAGCCGATGGTCATTGGCGATTGCCGGATTGATCCTGATTCTGGCCGGCGGATGGCTCGCCCATCTGACGCAAACTTCCGGCGGTATCCGGATCCGGGATATCCACTTTGCGGCCGCCAAGGGCAACATCATGAGCGCCCTGCTCTATATCCCGCCCAATGCCACGGCACAGACCCCCGCCCCCGGGATTCTCGCGGTTCACGGCTACATCAACTCGCGGGAGACGCAGGACGGATTTGCCATCGAATTTGCCCGCCGCGGTTACGTGGTGCTCGCCCTCGACCAGACCGGCCATGGCTATAGCGATCCGCCGGCCTTTGCCAATGGCTTTGGCGGGCCCGATGGGCTTGCGCATCTGCGCAGCCTCGACATCGTCGACAAATACAATATCGGTCTCGAGGGCCACTCCATGGGCGGCTGGACCGTTTTGGCCGCCGCAACCGCGATGCCGAACGACTACAAATCGATGGTGCTGGAGGGCTCGTCCACCGGCAAGCCGTTCGCCACCCTGTTCGGCACCCACGGCGCCGTCGAACCCGGCAAGCTCTATGGTGACATCGCGCAGGGCACCGCAAGGGTGCTCTATACGCCCGCGATCACGCATCCAGCCGAGCATATTTCGCGTGAAGCGATCGGCTACAGCCTCGACTGGTTCGGTAAGACGTTACAGGGTGGCACGCCGCGTCCATCTGAGGATCAAATCTGGTTCGCTAAGGAGATCGGCACGCTGATCGCGCTGATCGGCTTTGTCGCGCTCTTGATCGGCGTGTTCGACGGCCTGCTGGAAGCGCCCCTGTTCTCGCACCTGAGATTGCCTGAAATCGCCGACGGCACCATGCCGGCCCATGTCGCGGCCTCTGGCCGGCGCTGGACCCTGGCATTCGTGCTTTCCGCCTTCATTCCCGCGCTGACCTACTATCCGGCATTCGCGTTGGCCGGCACTTTTGTAAAACCGTCCGCCGTCCTGCCCCAGGGCATTACCAACCAGATCATGGTCTGGGCCATCATCAATGCGCTGATCGCCGTGGCATTGATGCCGTTCGCGCCCAAACGCGCCCGCCGGGCCGGCATCATCGGGCCGTCGATCCTGATCGCGGTCGCCACTGTGGTCGTCGGCTACGCCGCGTTATGGCTGGCCGACCTTGCCTTCAAGATCGATTTCCGGTTCTGGATCGTCGCCTTGAAGCTGATGAGCGGCAAGCAGTTCCTGATCTTCCTGATCTACCTTGTTCCATTCACGGCGTTTTTCGCGATCGCGCTGCATCTGCTGCACCGGAATTTCTCCACCCTGGCGGCGGGGCGCGGCGCGCTTTACCTCACCAATATCCTTGCGCTGACGCTGGGCTTCATCGTGCTATTGGGCCTGCAATACGGCACGCTGTGGATCGGCGGAAAACTGTTCAATCCGCTGCCCGATCCAGGCTTTGTGCCGCTCTCCACCATCGTCGCCATCCAGTTCGTGCCGCTGCTGGCGATATCAGCCATCATCGCGACTTTCACCTGGCGGCGTACCGGCTCAAGCGTCCCCGGCGCCCTGATCTGCGGAATCTTCGTGACCTGGTATGTGGTGGCGGGCACCGCCACGCAGGCGGCGTTCTAGCGCGTTTTCGAGCGAAAGCCCGCCCCGGACGCGATCCGGGGTGGGCACCGGTTCGCGTGAAGAAAACGCCTCAAATGAAGAGACAGAGCCTCGGTTCTGGACAACCAGAACCGAGACTCTGGAGCGAAAAGATGGGCTGAAAGTGCCTAACGCCTTGGCTTTCGCCAGCGCCTTGGCAGTGCTATAGCGCGGATCGATTCATCCCATCCGCCCGAAACCGCTGTTTCCCAAAAAGGCCCGATCTCCATGGCAAAAATCAAGGTGACCAACCCCGTCGTCGAACTCGATGGCGACGAGATGACCCGGATCATCTGGCAATACATCAAGGACAAGCTGATCAACCCGTTCCTCGATATCAACCTGATGTATTTCGACCTGGGGATGGAATACCGCGACAAGACCAACGATCAGGTTACCGTCGACGCCGCCAACGCCATCAAGAAGACCGGCGTCGGCGTCAAATGCGCCACCATCACCCCGGACGAGGC
>WNGG01002523.1_pt1 | contig 20653 bp, 17 predicted proteins | sample 5400661 | NCBI WGS metagenome assembly WNGG01 (sample SAMN13153372, study PRJNA577476) | soil metagenome | isolation source: 100 cm soil or saprolite under Garry oak tree replicate 1 | place: USA:California | collected 2016-06-15
CCAATTACGCCACGCGCGAGTGCAGGCGAGCGAAGAGATCATCACGAAATCACTGGTGGGAGAGACTATCAGCGGGAACATCTATTCACCTTGCGGCAGTCCTTGCAGGCCTATCGTTACTACCAAAGCTTGATCACAGCCTGCGACCAGGAGATTGAGGAACAACTGCAGACCCTGGACAGCCGAACTCCTCCTGATGCCTCCCCCTTGCCACCGGAGCGCTATCCCCACCGGTGTTTCGCTTTGACATGCGCAGCGAACTGTATCGGATTTACGGCACGGATCTGACAGCCATCCCCTCCATCAACGCGCTTACCCGGTTACACCGTCCTGGCCGAAGTTGGTACGGATTGGTCCAAGTTTCGAAACGGTGATGCTTTGGCTTCCTGGACGTGCCTCTGTCCCCAAAACAAAAAGAGCGGAGGTAAGATTCTCTCTGCCCACACCCGCAGGAGCGCGAACCGGGTGAATCGCGCCCTGCGCTTGGCCGCCCAGACCTTGGAAAGGAGCACCTCTTACCTAGGCGCTTACTATCGAAAAATGCGTGCCCGCCACGGAGCCCCCGCGGCCATCACGGCTGCAGCCCACAAACTCGCGCGCATCATTTTCCATCTGGTCACCACAGGAGAAGCTTATGACGAAAGTCTTTTCGCCGCAGAAGAGCAACGTCAGCGCAAACGAATGGAAAACAAACTCAAACGTACCGCCAAGCAGCTAGGCTACCAACTAATTCCGTTGGAGCAAACTGCATAGCGCACTGCAAGCGGCATCGTTCCTGTTCATTAGGAGCGAAGAGACCCGATGCCAGTCGGGTCTCGCAGTCGAAAGACCCGCGGTCCTTCGCCCAGCTACGAGGCTAATCAAGGAATTTCGGCCACGCCCACCTTCGACTAAAATTGCCGTGCCGAATCCAGCGTTCGCCGTCTAATTTCTTGATCCCAACATTGACCTCAAAGCTGACTTGAAGTTGGGCAGTGCGGTTGAATCGTCGTTGGAACGAGGCACTGGAATGTGGAAAAACCGGTAATCTTCGCAACCAACATCCCCACAAACTATCCCTTCGTCATCGTGAAGTTGCCGGAGCCAGTGCAGCCCGTTCCTCCTGTCAAGGACCACGTGCCGGAAATGGTATTCCCGTTCGCCGTTCCTGACAGAGTGAGCGTGTTGCCGCTGGGAGATCCCGACATCACGCCGAACTGAAACTTGCCCGTAACATTGCCATTGAAGTTCCCGCTCAGTACAAACGATCCACTCTCGGTTTCGCCTGAAACGAAGCACGATGAATTCGTCGAGAAAGAGAAGTTGGTAACGCTCAGCGTCCCGTCGTTGTTCACAAACAGCGATGTGCCAAAGCTAAATACAGTCGCGTTACTCGTATCCGTAAGTGTCGCGTTCCAGTTCCCGTTAATATTGGCGGGATTATTCGAGTTGTTCGAACCGCACCCGATCAGCGTCAAGCTCAACGCCAGTAATAATGTTATGCCAAGTTTATTCATGGGGGCTTCCTCCTGGAAGATTCCTAGGATTCTTGAAGCGGTGTTGTTGAGCAATAACCCCACACCGCCGCGATAGTTGCTGGGCTGACGGGCGATTGAATTCGCAAGTTACAGTCAAGGAACGAAGCGTTCTCTGTTCGTGGCGGGCTGACTGCCTGATTGCAGCAGAAAATCGTCACCCAGTCTGGGCGTGGCGGAAGATGAGTAAGGATGGGTGTAGTTTACCTACGTCAACTTGGCCGGTCTGTCGGGCGTCCTACATACATCGAGAATTGCTGTTGCGTCACAGCGATGCGACTACGCAGAAGGCCTACGTCAAGACCACTCCATAGCAGGTAGATCCGCTTACGTCCTCCTCGCGAGCGAAATGTCCCAGCCATGAAAACCATGATGAGCGCGGCAGGATTCGAACCTGCGACCCAATGCCTTAAAAGGGCGCTTGGTCGCAACCACGCTTTATAGGTTTCAATAAGTTTAAGTTAGAGTACGTGCGGAGTTAAAAAAGCCGCGGTTTTGGCAATAGTTGGACGCAACTTGGACGCGACTTTCGTGGTTTCTTTCTCCGCATAAGAACCTGCTCCTTTCCCTTCGTGCCGTTGTCCAGTTTCAGACGCGTCTGGCGTCGTTCAAGGGACTGGGAGTTCGCGATAGATATCGGCGGTATCAGAGTCAAAGCAGACGAAAAACACGGCTTCAAATGTCTCCGCTGTATTTTTGTACTTCACATCGCGCACCGTCGCGTGCATTAATAGGCCAGTCTATATCCTGGGCCTCGCAACGCTCTTCCTGGGCGTTCGTCGGTGATTTTGCCATTCAGCACAACTGGCCTACCATTTAAGAAAACGTGCTCCATTCCTACTGAATACCGAAGAGGTTCGTTGTAAGTCGCAATGTCTCGGATGGTCGCAGGATCGAAAATGGCAATATCCGCCATCATTCCCGGGCGCAAGATTCCGCGATCGGTAATTCCGACCCGGCTCGCAGCTTGCGATGTCATTTTGCGGACCGCCTCTTCCAGTCGTAGAGTGTGCTGGGACCGTACATACTCGGCCAAAACCCGCGGGAATGTTCCAAAGGCCCTGGGGTGCGCTTTGGTTGTGCTGAGCGGCCCATCTTCCGCCTGAGCAGGAGAATCCGAACCGTAGGTCACCAATGGATTCGAAACGGCGGCCCTGACATCACTTTCTTGCATGATCGCAATCACAACCTGACTGTTGCCACGATCGGCTATGGCGACGTCCATGGCTGCGTCTATCGGATCTTTGCCCATCTGTTGGCCGATTTCACCGAAGTTCATACCCTCATATTTGTGAAGATCAGGATTCAGAACCTGAATTAATGTCACGCCCTCGCCACCGCCAGATCCGCGCCACTCGTTTTCCCAGCTGGCGCTTGGCTCGTCCAGTTCCTTCTTGGCGCGGGTACGCTGGGCGGGATCCTTTAGTCGCTCTAGCATCTTGTCCGTGCCGCCCTCTGCTATCCAACTGGGGAAACATGCGACCAGGCCATTCGAGGCGCGCGTATAGGGATAGACGCTGGCGGCGACGTCGAGACCACGCGCGCGCGCGGCTTCAATCCTGCTGAGGACCTCGGGCATCTTACCCCAGTTTTCTCCGTACGCTGTTTTCAGGTGCCAGATGGTCGTGGAAATGTTAGCGCGCTGTGCGATAGCAAAAACTTCGTCCAATGAGGGGAAGATCCGGTCAGATTCCGAACGTTGGTGTGTAAAGTAGACCCCGTTGTACTTTCTGGCAACTTTGGCCAATTCGACCAATTCGTCGGTGGAGGCAAAGGTATCGGGCACGTACTCCAACGCTGAACTCAAGCCGAAGGCGCCTTGTTGCATGGCTTGAGCAACCAATTGGCGCATCTGGTCGAGCTCAGCGGGTGTCGCTGAACGATTCTCTTTCCCGACCACATAGGTACGTATGCCGCCGGCGCCGACAAATGTCCCGAGGTTGATCGCCGGTTTGGCGCGATCAAAACGCCGAAGGTAGTCGTCTAATGAGCGCCAGTCCAGCGTGACACCATATTTGTTTGCATCATCCTTAAGGTCTTCCAGCAGCCGATCGTTTAAGGGCGCAATAGACGTCCCTTCCCCCGTAATCTCCGTGGTCACGCCCTGAGTGATCTTGCTAGCCGCGCGATTGTCGACCAAGACATTGAATTCCGACTGCCCTTGAACGTCGATAAATCCGGGCGACGCCACCAGACCAGTGGCATCAATACGCCGACTCGCACTGGCCTCATGCAGGTCGCCGATGGCGGCGATGCGGTCACCGACAATAGCGATATCTCCAGAAAACCAGGGCGCTCCGGAACCATCGACGATGCGAGCTCCGCTAATCACAAAATCGTATTGGGGTCGCTGCCCTTGACTCACCAGGGAGGTAGACGACAACGAGATAAGAGCGATGAACAGCGACACTTGGCGCTTCATAGTCATGTGCATCCTTGAAGATTTGAGTTCACGGATAAATACACTGCCGCTGCAGAATGCGTGGGCGAACCGAAGATCGCGACTGCTATTAGTTCCCAATCACGTCTCGTATCACTCGCAGAAAATTTTCGCCCATGATCTTCTTGATGTCGTCTTCGGAATAGCCCCGCTTCAGCAAAGCAGCCGTGAGATTGGGGACCATGGCCACGTTTTCAAGCCCTCGCGGAACGCTCGAAATCCCATCAAAGTCGCTGCCGATCCCGACGTGCTCAATACCCGCAACCTTTATTACATGGTCGATGCACTCCGCGGCATCCTCAACCGTCGCATGGCCGACGTGGAATTCAGTCTTATCCTTGAAGTATTCCTTGGCAGCAAAGTCGTCTAGTGCTGCCCCGGTAAAAGTTGGCTCGATGGCATTCTCTTCGGAAATCTTTTTTCTTAACTCTTCTGCATCCTGCTGGTTGAGAAACGAGGCACTGAAATTGATCCCCACGACGCCGCCATTCCGCGCCAGAGCGCGAAGCATGTCGTCAGTCATATTGCGTGGGACATCGGACATTGAGCGACAGGATGAGTGAGAAGCAATGACGGGTTTTGTGGTCACGTGCAGAACGTCATAAAACGTCTTGTCCGAGACGTGCGAAATGTCGACAATCATGCCTATCGCATTCATCTCGCGTACCACCTCTTTGCCGAAGTCGGTAAGGCCATTGTGCTCTGGCTTTCCGGTAGAGGAATCGGCCCAGTCATTGCTGCGAAAATGAGTGAGCGTCATCGAGAGTATGCCTAGCCGGCGGTACATTCGTAGGACAGCCAGGTCGTTGTCGATCTGGTGTCCGCCTTCGACGGTCAAGACAGCGGCAATCTTCTTCTGCCTCACAATGCGTTCTATGTCCCCTGCGCTGGTCGCAAGCTCAATTTGGTCACGATGTTTATCAAGAACGCCTTGCATGGCATCGCGAAGGTCCAACGTCCGCCTAACGGCTTCTGAACCTTTGTAGTAGGTCGGCACCCACAGAGCGAAGAACGGGACGTGAACTCCGCCCTCTTGCAACCTCGGAATATCAATCATTCCGTTGGGCAATCGCTTACCCAAGTCAACGTTTTCGTAAATCACGCGTTGAATCGTGTCGTTATGGCCATCGACTCCAAGCACGGTAGCTTGAATGCGGCGTGCGTTATCGCTCGCATCCCGGGCCACAGCAGCTGACAGGCAGAGTCCAATCGCCAAGGGCACATCTACAAGAGCGAGCTTTATAGCGCCGGTCATGACCAAAATGACTACTCCTGATGACTGCAAATCTTTATGGCAAGAGTATATCCCTGCCCGGACTTGCGCAAAGCAAGATTGCGAGATTACTGGCTAGTCAGTTGTGGACTCCCCCAGGACTCGCGTCCCAAATCACTTTGCCTCCGACAAATGTTTTCAGGACTTTCGTATTGCAGATTTCTTCGGGCTCGATCGAAAAGATATCCTGACTAAGAAGCACCATGTCGGCGAGTTTTCCCGGACTGATCGATCCTTTTTGTTTCTCTTGGAATTCTGCAAATGCCGAGCCCATGGTATATGCCTCGACTGCTTCGGCAACAGTCAGCTTCTGCTCGGGAAACCAGCCGTTGGAATTCTTTCCATCCAGGGTTGCACGCGTAACCGCGGCATAGATGGTAAGCAAGGGGTCGAGGGGAGCTACATCCCAATCCGTCCCAAACGCAAGTCGTACACCATGATTCAGAAATGTGCGAAATGCGTAGGTACGGGTCGCGCGATCATGACCGATGCGCCCCTCCGCGAAGCGACCATCGTCGATTGCATGATAAGGCTGGACCGATGCGATCACATGTAGTTGCGCGAATCGATCGAAATCTTTGGCAGCCATGTGTTGAGCGTGTTCGATGCGAAAGCGGCGATCTGCCTCACCATCTGCTTTTATGACATCAGAATACAAGTCGAGGACAGTCGAGATTCCCTCATCGCCGATGGCGTGCGTGCATATCTGCAGACCGGCTGCATCGGCTTTCAACATGCGATCGCGCATCAGCGAGATCGGGTGCATCTCGTCCGACAGCAGCCCGCGATTATTCCGCTGATCGCTATTCTGTTGATCAAGGTATGGCTCATAAAAATAGGCGGTTCTGGAACCGAGAGATCCATCGGCGAACGCCTTAACTGCGCCAATACGCAGAAATGGGCTTCCGAAGGCGTGGCCAATGCCGATTTTTACTTGGTCGTCTACATCTGTAATCAGAGGTGCGGCATAGATGCGAGCGGTTAGTTCTCCACGCTGTAAGAGTTCGCGATAGATGGCTATGTCTTCGTAGTCCGGATCCATGTGCTGAACGCTGGTAACTCCCAACGAAGCTGCATGCGCCAAGGCCCGTTTCACGGCGTGCATTCGTTGGTCATGGGAAAGTGGGGGGATGGCCTTAGCGGCAAGATCCATGGCCGCATCTTTGAGCGCGCCTGTCGGATTGCCCTGCACGTCCCGGACGATCAAGCCGCCCGGCGGATCTGGTGTGTTCGCCGTGATTCCAGCGAGCCGCAGGGCAACTGAATTTGCCAGCACCATGTGACCGTCATAACGGCTCACAAAAACTGGCGTATCCGGAGTAAGCGGGTCGATCAACTCTTTTGTGGGAATGGTTGCAGGGTTCCACTTCGTTTCGTCCCAATCACCGCCCAGGATCCACTCGCCTTTGGGTCTGATCTTGGCGCGTTCGCCGATGCGGTGAGCGAACTCGTCCTTGCTGGCGGCGTCGTTCAACTGCACATTGTCGAGCTGCTGTCCGCCACTGACGAAATGTACGTGCGCGTCATTGAAGCCAGGCAACAGCAGTTTGCCGCGAGCATCGATGACTTGCGTTTTAGGACCGCGCCAAACCTCAACATCCAGATTCGAGCCGACCGCGACGATTCGATCTCCCAGAACCGCGACTGCCTGGGCAGTTGGCCGAGCCTTATCTACCGTCCAAATCCTGGCGTTTGTAATGAGTAGATCTGCTGCGGGCTTTGATTGGGCCTGAATAGATGGCGCAAACAGAACTGTGCAACTGAGCACTAACAATGCCAGCCGCCGGATGTCTTGTCGCATCAGTGCGAAATCTCCTAGTACGAGACTGGAAACAAATGTTACACTTTGTGACCTAGAAATAACAGAGGGTTTTGCAGAAGACAAGTGGCTCGGGGGCTTTTGCGATGAACAGAAAGCAAGTCGCGCCGGTATTCACCGATGGGTCCATGAGCTTTGGCGAACGCATAGCCAGGCTCCACAAGAAGCGGCAGGAGATTATCCGCCCAGTCCAGGAAAATCCGCGTGAATATGTGCTGCTGAGCGTGCGAGCCCTGGCGGAGAAGGTGCAAACCGACCCGGCGACGGTCATGCGGATCGTCCAAGGGCTAGGTTTTGAGAGTTACAAGCACTTCAAAGCTTACCTCCATGAACTCTCGATTGCCAGCGCAACTTCCCTTCAAGGGATGCAGGCCACCAGCTCAAATGATTCCGACTCGGTTTCGCAGGCCCGCAAAGCCCTCGAACAGGACCTGCAAAACCTTCACACTCTTCGAAACACGTTGGATATGGAGCGTGTCGCCTCGGTTGTGGAGAGAATTCATCGTGCCCGGAAAATTCTCATTCTGGGGGGTGACATGGCAATCGGACTGGTGGAGTTCCTCGACTACAAGCTCACATTGCTGAACTTGCCGGTGGTCAGCGCTACTACTCCAGGGAAGACCGTGCATGCTGTGCGCAGCGTCGGTAAGAAAGACGTTGTCATCGCGATCAGCTTTCGCCGCGGTCTCCGTCAGACTGTCGACGGCTTGCAGCGAGCGCGGGCCAACGGCGCTTTCTGCGTCGGGATCACTGATACCTTTGTTTCGCCGATTGCTCGTTTTGCTAATCAGTCCTTCTTAGCCTCTGTGGAGGCTCCGTTCAGCAACTCCTATGTCGCGCCGATCAGCTTTATTAACATCCTGTTTACTCTGTGCGCGCACCATCATCGGACGCGCACCATCGCCATTCTGAAGAAGGTCGATCAGGAACAGCGGCATGGTTATCGCTGGTACCCGACGTAAATTACGCGCAAGCATTGCGACTGCGCCTCAGCGTGTTGCGACGTTTGTTGCACATGAGATTGTCCGTTTCTAGCGGCGCAACCTCCGGTGTACAGGTTGATCCTTTCGCGCGGCGCCAATTACGGCGGCAGGTTTTGGAGGTGAAACAAATGTAGCACTTTAATATGGATTGCATAAATAATGCTTGACAAGGTGTGCCGCCACGGGATATAGATGTGTCGCCTTGTTGGAAGCAGGCTGTCACTCACTTGCGCTGAGGCGATTGCATTGGACCCATTGAACTGCGAGCCGCTGCTCAAGAGCAGAGGTTGCTCCGCCCCAACCCGCAGTCTCCCGGAGATTACTATGAGTCACAGGCCCGAAATTCGCTCGTTCGTCGTGTATGTTTGGATTCTGCTGAGCAGTGTGGTGGCTCTTGGCCAAGTAACCTCGCGAGTTACCGGCGTGGTGCGCGATCCCTCAGGGGTCTCGTCAACGCGGCAACCGTCACTTTGACCAACGAAACCACAGGAATCTCCTTTGTCACGAAAACCACTGCATCAGGCGACTACCTGTTCGACGCCGTAAAGCCTGGAACTTACACCATCAACGTCGAGGCGGCCGGGTTCAAGAAGTTTGTCTCCTCCGGAAATGTGCTGACCATCGGGCTACCTATGACCGTGAATGCCGAGCTTGTAGTCGGCAGCATTAACGAACAAATAGTTGTCTCAGAATCGGCTCAGCAGGTGGAGACATCGATCTCCGGTAATATTGGCGAGCTCTTTGATACCACCGCGCTGAACACGTTGCCCATTGTAACCAGCCGTGGACGGAATCCACTTTCGCTAGTCGAATTGGAACCGGGCGTGGTGGATGGCAGCGGCTTTAACCAGGGCGGCTCGAACATAGCTGGGGGCGGCGTCTATGTGAACAGCGCCCGCGATCGTGCCTGGAATTACACGCTGGATGGGATTGATGCCAACGAAACCAGTGCGGGTGGCTCTAATTTCTCGCCGCTACACTTGAACCCCGACATGCTGTCGGAATTCCGCGTGATCACCAGCAATGCCACGGCCGAGTATGGGCGAAACAGCGGCGCAGAAGTGGTTATGTCGAGCAGGCAGGGAACAAACCAATTTCACGGGTCGGGCTATTTCTATTACCAAACGCCCGGATTCGACGCGAATGATCCTGGGAACATTGAAGCCAAGCTGGCCCGGCCGGACTTCATTCAGAAAATCTATGGTTTCAATGTTGGCGGGCCCATTTCCAAAAATAAGACGTTTTTCTTCGCAAATTTTCAATGGCTGCGCACACTGCACACGACGCTCAATTCGCAGCCTGTCTTTAGCGGGCAGGCGCGTGGTGGACTGTTGCGATTTGTCGATCAGAACTCGCCGAATTGCACGAACAATGGCGCGTGCTCCAATACCGCCGCAGGGAGTTCCGGCGCCACGGTGGACGCCAGCGGCAACCCGGTAGCGGGTGTCAACATTGATAATTATGATGTGACGGTAAATGACCCGTTGGGCTTGGGGCTCGACCCCAGCGTGCAGGCTATGGTGAACAGCTCAAAAATTCCACTGCCGAACGACTTCCTTTCTGGCGACGGACTGAACGTGGCGGCATTCGATTGGCTTGCCGCGGAGCACGAGAAACAAATCGACTATACGATCCGCTTGGACCACACATTTAATCCCGCCCACAGTGTGTTCGTGCGCTGGTCTGCAGGACACCAGAATACGTTTGGCGATACCGTGAACGGCGGCCTTGCCGTACTGCCGGGGTTCCCTAACGTGGTCGATACCTACCGCACGCCGAAGAACCTGGCAGCAAACTGGCGCTGGCTCATGAATCCTAGAATGCTCAACGAATTCGTTGTTGGCGTAAGTCGGTTCTGGTTCAATTTCGCTAATCCTGACCCGAACTTCCGCAGCAATCCAGCCTTCAATTTTTTCGCCGATCCAATCTGTTCCTTTAACGGCCTCGCATGCATGAGCGTTCCACTGCAGAACTATGTTGGCAACGCACGCTTCTTGACGACTTATCAACTGGCTGACAATATGTCCTACGAGCGTGGGCCCCATGCCTTCAAGTGGGGCGTCAATCTGCGCTACCAGCGTCACATTGATCAGCGCGGTAGCATCGGCGCTCTTGACGCCTCGCCCGCGATTAACTTCAACCCGTTTATAGATACGCCAGAAACGACCGCGTACAACTATGGTGCCTTGAACATCGATCAAAGCCAGGACTTCCCCGACTTGCAAGGCTTCATCAATGATCTGCTAGGACGCGTCGGCGCAATCCAGCAAGGCTTCGTAGCCCAGAATCCTAGCACATGGGCTCCAGGAGGAACGCTCCTGCATGCTGATTTCCGCATGCCGGAATATGACTTTTTCGGACAGGATTCCTGGAGAATTCGCCCCAATCTGGTTTTGGATTTGGGCTTGCGTTGGGAGGTGAAGCTTTCGCCGCGAGTCACAAATGCAAACAATATGCTTCGGCCCAGCACACCCTTCGGATGGGGTCTAAGCAGCACTACTCTGAGCTGGCAGCCGGGCCAACTCTATCGCGACTCGCTGAAGAACTTCGGTCCGTCTATCGGTTTCGCCTGGGACCCGCGCAATGACGGCAAGACTTCCATTCGCGGAAATTTCCGCGTTGCTTATGATCGAATCAATACGTTTTCGTTATCCTCGGCTGTTTTTCAGAACATGCCGGGCCTCAGCACACAAATTTCGGATACTACGTTTGGCACTAACTTCAATCCGCCACTGAATGGCATGCCCGATGGTGGCCGCCTGAGCCAGCTCACGCCTTCCGTGTTCAATTCAATCATCAACGGCTATCTCAGTGCCGGCACGCCGACTGATCTTCGTCAGCCTTCGAGTTTCAGCAACAACCAAATAACCGTCGTGGATCCCAATTGGAAGCCACCTCAAACTTACATGTGGAGCTTTGGATTCCAGCACGAGTTGCCAAAGAAGATTGTCTGGGAACTAGACTACCTTGGACGCAAGGGAGTCCATCTGTATGGGGCCTACGATGCTAATCAGGCAAAGATTCGCCAAAACGGATTTCTGCAGGCTTTCAATACGGTGGCTGCGGGTGGCGACAGTCCGTTGATGAATCAACTGATGCAGGCTCCCGGTTTGGGATGTTGTGGTGGCGATCCCGACGGTTCGGCTTGGCTTCGCGACAGCGGCCCCAATGGGAGTCCGTACAACAGCAACCTGGTAAACGGCCAAGTTGCTGAAATGGCTGCGCTGTTGCAGGAAAATCGGACCGAGGTTGCCGCCGGACTTCCGCCAACATTTTTCCTCAACTATCCACAATTCTCCGGCTTCTTCGACCAAGGTCTCCCCGGCGGCTTCGTGGTTCTCGACAGCCATGATTTTTCCACTTACCACGCTTTGCAGACGGTGGTCCGGCGTTCCTTTGAAAATGGCTTTACCTTTCAGGCAAGTTACGTGTGGTCCAAGTCAATTGACACTCGTTCTTTTGATCCTACGTTCACAGTCGTTGCCGTTCAGTCGTCCCCCTTTGGTGCGTCGAGCACACCTTTCGACAACGACAACCGCAAGAGAAACTATGCCCCTTCAGATTTTGACCGGACCCACGTGTTCCAGAGCATCTGGACCTACGAATTCCCATTCGGGCGCGGCAAGCGTTTTGGCGGGAATTTGAACGGCATTCTCGACCGCATTGTCGGCGGATGGGAACTTGGAGGATTTGGGATCATCGAAAGCGGCCGCCCGACCACGATCTTTTCTGGAAGTGATGACTTCACGCTGAGCAGTATTGTGCGCACGGTTGCCGATTGCACGGGCTGCTCGCGGCATATGTTCCATATCCATCGCGATCCTGGCACTGGACGGTTGACTTATATAACCCCGCAACAACAGGGGCAGTTCTCGACTCCTGCGCCCGGTCAGTTCAGCAGTGTTGGCCGCAACTACTTCCGGCTGGCTGGCTATAGTATCTTGAACTTGTCATTAGCAAAGACGTTCCGCGTAACCGAAGGGCAAGAGTTCGAAGCGAGGTTCGAGGTGCATAACTCTTTGAACTCGGTGCACTATGATGAGCCAGCAGCCAACCGTTACACCCGGTCCACATTCGGGGTTGTCGATCCGTTGACTGTGGAATAGGCGGGGCGGGGGCTTTCCAGCGATCCCCGCACGGCGCAGGTCTCGCTGAGGTATACCTTCTGATCGTCTCGGTGCGTAATAAAGCGGACAGCGCCCGCCCCGCCGCTCGACGTGGGCGCTGTGCACTTATCTTATTACTTGTCCACTAGTGGTATGACGCAACTGGCTTCCGCGGTCCTAAATTCTCGAACAGTATCTAAACCTCCGCAGACGCGGCAGCGGCCACTCAAGGCTTTTTCGCTGTTCCTTCTGCTATGTGCGGCCACGCTCTCGGCGTCTGACCCCAACACTGCCGTCGTGATTATTCCGGTTGCAAACATGTACTCCGCGGCCACTGAAGAATCCGACGTGGTCTCACAAGCGATCTACGGCAGCAACCTCAAGGTATTAGAGGAAAGCTCCAGCTGGATGAAAGTGCAGACCAACGATGAATATAGCGGCTGGGTGCCGATGCAAGATATGCGGCCGCTGCAGTCCGCTAGTTCCGGCTATGCGACTTCGGGCCGGGTTGCCCAAGTTAGCAGTCTGCTTGCCAATGTGTACCGTGAAACCGACGTCACTCTGCATCGGCCGTTGTTGACAATTCCCTTTGAAACGCGGCTGGAGGTGATTGCCCAGGGGCAGGGCGACGACGCTGATTGGTTCCAAGTTCACCTGCCCGACCAGCGCATAGGCTGGATTCAGGCCGGAGACGTGGACCTGCAGCCACGCAAGCTAACAATTGAGCAGTCCATCACCCTTGGCCGCCGCTTTCTGGGACTGACTTACACCTGGGGCGGCCGGTCCAGCCTCGGTTACGACTGTTCGGGATTCACTCAGATGCTGGTGCGCAGCCGCGGCATCATCATGCCGCGTGATGCCGATCTGCAAGCAGCGTGGAACGGCGGGGTTCCTGTCGATCGCAAAAAACTCCGGGCCGGCGATTTACTTTTTTTCGGCAGCGCTGCTGATCACATCACGCATACGGGAATGTTCATCGGTCACGACCGGTTCATTCACGACACAACCTATGGTCACCCCGGAGTTCAGATCAGCCGTCTGAAAGATCAGCCCTGGACCCGTTTGCTCGTCGCGTGCCGGAGGGTCAAATGAAGCGTCGCGAATGGCTCAAGAACGCCGGCGCTGCGCTTGCCCTCCCCGCAATGGCTTCTCGATCCCGCCCCCTTGCGATTCTGAAAGCTTGGGACGAGCCAATCGCTGGTTCAGGCGAGAACAGTGCCGCTTGGCAGTCCAGCATCACCCGTTTGAAGCTGCGCCATACCTGGACGACCACCATGTCCTCCAGTGAGTACCGGGACGTTCTCTATGTTCGTTTTTCTAGCGAGGGTATTACTGGCATGGGGGAAGGCGCGCCTATCATCCGATATCGCGAAAACGCCGAACAGGCTCGCCAGGCCGTAGAGCTTCTTCGCCCGCTGCTAACCGTGGCTAACCCTTGGCAGTTTGAGAAGGTCATGGCTCAAGTTTTTCGACAGCTACCGGGCCAGTTTGCCGCCAAATCAGCAATTGATATTGCGCTAATGGATTGGGTAGGAAAGAAGTTAGGCGTCCCCTTGTACCGCCTATTCGGATTCAGCGTGGAAGACGCTCCGCGGACCACCTTTTCTATTGGCATCGATACGCCCGAAGTAACGCGCGAAAAAGTGCGGGAAGCCGAGCCGTTCCCCATACTGAAGATCAAAGTTGGTTTGGATACAGACGAAGAAACCATCAGCGCCGTACGCAGCGTCACCAAGAAACCTCTGCGTGTCGATGCTAATGAGGGGTGGAAGGACAAGGAAGAAGCCGTTCGCAAAATTAACTGGCTGGAGTCGCAGGGGGTAGAGTTCGTCGAGCAGCCCATGCCGGCAGCTATGCTGGAAGAAACACGCTGGGTGCGTGCGCGTGTGCATGTACCCCTAATCGCCGATGAAGCTTGCGTGAGCGCCGCGACTGTTCCACAACTGTCAAACGCTTATGACGGTGTAAACGTTAAACTGGACAAATGTGGCGGCATTCAGGAGGCAATGCGAACTCTGCTGGTTGCCAAGTCTCTGGGAATGAAAACCATGCTGGGCTGCATGATCTCGAGCTCAATCAGCGTCACTGCCGCTGCCCATCTGTCACCCCTTGTCGACTATGCCGATCTGGATGGCAACCTCCTCATTACTAATGATCCCTACGTTGGAGTGAAGGTCCAGGCAGGGAAATTGATTCTCCCGGTTGACCCCGGATTGGGAGTGAAACCCACTTGAAACGGTACTTCACTGGCCCACGCGCTGATCGCACCTACAGAGCACGTTGCGCTTTACTATTGTTGCTGGCGGTGAGCAGTTCAGAATTCTGCATGGGTCGAGATGCAGTGCAACCGGAGAAGATTGATGCCATTTGCAAGAAGGCGGGGCTGAATTCAAACCAGGCTCCGGGTGCGGCCATACTTGTGATTAAAGGTGGCCGAGTAGTCTTCGCACGTGGGTACGGCGTCACCGATCTGCGTTCCCTTCACCCTATCGATACCCGCACGAATTTTCGTTTAGCATCCGTCAGCAAACAATTCACCGCCATGGCAATTATGCTGCTGGTGCACGACGGTAAATTGCATTATGACGATCACCTGACCGACATCTTTCCCGATTTTCCCGAGTACGGCAGGGCTATCACCATCCGGAATTTGCTGAACCACACCTCGGGTCTGGCAGATTATGAGGATCTGATGCCGCAGGCAGAGCCCGGCATTCCGGTTGAGCGGATCCAGATTCAGGATGCGGGTGTCCTGGATCTACTGAAACAACAGAAGGAAACTAAATTCATTCCAGGAACGAAGTGGGCTTATAGTAACTCGGGTTACGTTTTGCTCGGACTAGTTGTGCAGAAAATCTCGGGTGAATCCTTCCCCATTTTCTTGCATAAGCGGATCTTCGCATCTCTAGGAATGACCAACACAATCGCGTATGTGCGCGATAAGAACCAGGTCCCCAACCGTGCTTTCGGCCATAGCATGGAAGGTGAAAGATGGAAGGAAAGCGATCAAAGTGCGACGTCGGCGACTCTTGGCGATGGTGGCGTGTATTCCTCGATTGAAGACCTGGCTAAGTGGGACCGGGCGCTTCGGCGACACACCCTCCTAGGTCAGCGGGAAATGCAGTTCGCAGTCACACCGGTGAAGGTCATTGAGGGCGCTGTTACAGAACCTGACGGTACGCAGGCGGACTATGGTTTTGGATGGTTTCTTAACCCCTACAAGGGGCGAGCTCGCATGTGGCACTACGGCGAAACCGTCGGCTTCCGAACCACAATTCAGCGCTTCCTGAAAGACAAACTGACGGTCGTGGTTCTCTGCAACCGTGAGGATCTCAATCCGGGGGCGCTCGCCTTACAGGTGGCCGACTTGTTTTTCGTACGCGGGTGACCCTCAGGTGGCGGGTATTCGGAGACTTCGCACTATGAAGCGACTCATCTTTTTCTTTTTGGTTGCTGCTAGCGCTTGTGCTCAAACTTCTCCTGCCCAGCGGCAGACGGCCGGGGACAAGCAGCAAGTCCTTTGGCAAAAACTTAATGCATCCATCGCTGATGTCGATCAACATCTCGATGGCGTGCTCGGCGTCGCGATTGAGGACCTGACTAGCGGGCAGACCTTTCTTTTGCGCGCGGACGAAGTTTTTCCCCAGGCCAGCTCCATTAAGATCGCGATTTTGGCCGAACTCTACCATCAGGCCCAACAGTCAACTCAAGGTATCAGCGGCAAAGTGAATTTGACGGACCTCTATACTGTCCGTGCCTCTGATCTGGTTTCCGACAGCGACATTATGCTCGGGCTGACGCCAGGTGTGACCCGCATTACTAACCGTGACCTCGCGACCATGATGGTGGCCGTCAGCGATAACTCCGCCACTAATGTCCTTATCGACCGCGTCGGCATCGAGAACGTGAACAGCCTTTTGTCCGGCCTGGGTCTGAAGCAAACGATGCTGCGCCGCAAAATGATGGACTTGAAAGCGGCGGCAGAAGGCCGCGAGAACGTCTCCACACCACGCGAGATGATGACGCTGCTGGAGAACCTCTATCGCGGCAAAGTGCTCAACCGGGAGTTCACGGAAGATTTCTTCAAAGTACTCAGCACGCACAAGGACAGTTGGATTCCCCGTGATCTTCCGGCTGATTTGCGAATCGCCAATAAACCGGGCGCGCTCGAGGGTGTTCGCAACGACTCAGGAATTGTGTACGAGCAAAATCGTCCTTACATAATTTGCGTAATGACAACGTACCTCACCAATGAACGCGCAGGCGAAGAAGCGATTACGAAAATTTCCGCGGCGGTGTTCAGAACGTTTGATCGCATGGGCCGCGCCTCCGAATACGGCCGGGTCATCTCTCCGAGCAATGGTGCCAAACCGTAAAGGCGATGCGTTGAGCTTCATCGTATGAATACCATCATCTCAAGCGAGCAGGCATTGGGACAGAAGCAGGTCATTGTTCGTCTCCTATCCACAGACGACGAGATGCAAGCGTGTGTGCGTCTGCAACAACCTGTTTGGCAGTCTTCTGAACTAGAAGTCGTGCCCCATCACATCTTCATCGTGGCTCAACGGATCGGTGGCCAGGTCTTAGCCGCATTCGAGGGGTCGCAGATGCTGGGTTTTGTTCTAGCTTTTCCGGGCGTGCGAACAGGGCGCATTTACCTGCATTCTCATATGACGGTAGTGCTGCCAGAGCACCAAAACCGAGGAATAGGCCGACAACTCAAATTGGCGCAGCGCGATGATGCCCTAGCACGCGGGATCGATTTGATCGAATGGACATTCGACCCTCTCCAATTGAGAAATGCGTATTTCAACATCGTCCGCTTGCGCGTAATTGTTCGCCAGTATCTTCCCAATGTGTATGGACGTACTTCGAGTTCTCTGGACGCCGGATTACCAACTGATCGGTTGGTTGCTCAATGGTGGATTCGCGAACCTGGTGTGCGACAGGTTTTAGGCAACCAAAGCCTGCGAGCGTCAGGGGAAGTTCATCGCATTCGTTTGCCCAGGCGTATTCGTGAAATCTGCAGCACCGACCCTGAACGGGCTAGACAAGTACAGTTACGTCTCAGCGAGGAATTTCAGCAACACCTGCATGGTTCCTGGGCTGTCACGGGATTTGAATTGGACGAGCAATACGGAAGTTACTTGCTGGACCAATATGAAGATTGAACAGGTCGCGTTGCGGGAAATTCACATGCAACTCAAATCGCCATTCGAAACTAGCTTCGGCGTAACCCATAATCGAAGAATTCTGCTGGTCGAAGTTATCGCGGACGGAACCAGTGGGTGGGGAGAGGTCACAAGCACCGAGACCCCTTCTTACAATTCCGAAACCACAGATACTGCGTGGCACATTATCGTTGATCATCCCCCCTCTATCGTCGGCATGGATCTGGCGGGCGCTACCGAGCTGCCTGCGTTATGGGCGCGCATCCGCGGCATGAGATGGCCAAAGCGGGGGTTGAAAATGCAATGTGGGACGCGGGGCTCAACAGAAGGGAGTTCCTCTGGCCAAGCTGATCGGAGGAACTCGGCAGAAGATTGCCTGTGGAGTTTCCCTGGGGATTTGCGAAACGTCTCAGTTGCTGGTCAAAAGAGTGGGGGAGGAGATTCGAAGCGGATACCAGAGAATCAAGCTGAAGATCAAACCCGGAAAAGATGTGGAATTCGTAGCTGCGGTTCGTTGCGCGTTTCCCAGCATCCCTGTTTCGGTTGATGCCAATTGCGCATACGGTCTCAAGGATCAAGCTCACTTGAAGAAACTGGATGATTTCAAGCTGCTGATGATCGAACAGCCGCTGCAATGGGATGACATTTACGCGCATTCCAAACTGCAAAGACTTCTCGAAACAGCAATTTGTCTCGATGAATGCATCAACAACGTTCGCCATGCCAGCGCCGCGATAGAGTTGAATGCCTGCCGAATCATCAATGTAAAACTGGGACGTGTAGGCGGACATGGCAGTGCACGGCAAGTACATGACGTTTGCCGGGGATGCGCAGTACCGGTGTGGTGCGGCGGCATGCTGGAGTCCGGCATTGGCCGCGCTCACAATATCGCCATGTCGACGCAGCCCGGTTTTACTCTGCCAGGAGACGTTTCTGCCAGCAAGCGTTATTGGGACGAAGACATCATCGAACCAGAGGTTGAAGTTGCACCTGATGGCACGATCCAAGCACCAACGGGTCCGGGATTGGGCTTCACCGTGAAACGCGATCCGGTGGAACGCTTGACAAGCCGGTCGAAGAGCTGGAAACGTGGCGCAGCGGCCAGTGTGCGATCGAATGTGGAGCCGGCAATATTGGGGCAGACCAGAAAAACTGCAGGACGTGCCTAAGTGAGATTCGCACCCCTGAATCTTGCCGATCCGTCCAATTTCGAGAAGACGCTGAACCTGCTACTACTCTGCTCTTGCCTATCCATTGTCGGGTTACTCCCGGGATTACAAGCTCAGACGCCTCAGCCGATGCCGCTTCAATCATCAACCCAGGTTCTTATTGTTACAACTTCTGATTGGAATTCAAGCGAGGGCGTACTCCGACGATACGAGAGAGCCCGGCCATCCGGCAGATGGAAAGCCGTCAGCATCCCGGTCAGTGTCGTGTTGGGCAAGAACGGTTTGGGATGGGGAGTGGGAGTTATGCCCACGAACAACGAGCCGGTGCATGCTGAGACCGATCCTGTGAAGAGAGAGGGTGATGGTAAGGCTCCCGCAGGTATCTTTCGCTTGGCCAGCATGTTTGGTTATGCACCCCCCGCCGCCCGCAGGGTGGAGAATGCCCTACGTCAGCCTCACCCCATCCAGCGAATGCGTTGATGACAGCAAGTCGAAATTCTACAACCGTGTCATTGATCGCGCGATCGTTTCGTCGGACTGGAACAGTTCCGAGCAAATGCTGCGAACCGATAAACGGTACCGCTGGGGTATCGTGGTCTCGCACAATGCGAACCCAGCGATTCCAGGACGCGGGTCGTGCATCTTCATGCACATTTGGGGCGGGCCAGGGGAAGCAACAGTCGGTTGTACCGCAATGCAACGGGAGCAGATTGAGTCAGTGCTGAGCTGGCTTGACCGGACTCGGCTGCCGCTGCTTATCCAGTTGCCATCCCCACAATACAACAAGCTGCGGACGCCTTGAGAATTGCCAGACTTGCCAGTTGGCGGGTTGTGAAACAAGTCGAGAAAAAGAGCGCCATGGAATAGCAAGAAGTGACAGACAGTCCAGGTTTTGACATTTAGACCACATCAATAATGTAGGAGAGAACTGAGTGGCCAGTCCAGCCGTGTTGCACGAGCAGCGGGCTCCCAAACTGCTACGCGAACTGAATGTCTGGCATGCCACTTCCGTGGTTGCAGGCACCATTATTGGTAGCGGCATTTTTCTCGTGCCCGCCGAAATGATGCAGGCGGTCGGCTCTGCCGGATTGGTTTACCTAGCGTGGATCTTGGGAGGGCTGCTGTCGTTTTTCGGCGCACTTACATACGCTGAACTCGCTGCGGTTAGGCCTTGGGCAGGTGGAGAATATGTGGAGAACGGATGCGCTAACAGCGCCTATCAATCGGGCTCGCTCGTCGCAAGCCTACAAAACAGTGGTACCAATTTGCTGATTTGTTGAGTAGCTCGTGTAACTCGGCCAATCGCAGCACGGGAAAGTCATGTTCGACCCCACTTCCATCGATATCCTGTAAGGCCGTATGTGCGTTCCAGTCTCTGTAGCTCAGACAGCATCGCACACGCAAGAGTGCGTATCGAACACTGCGTCGACGAATCTCTAGAAATGTAAGCCGGCTGTGAAAAATGGATTTGGTGAGCGCGGCAGGAATCGAACCTGCGACCCTCGCATTAAAAGTGCGATGCTCTACCGACTGAGCTACGCGCCCCGAACCAGTGCCTCAATCAGGCATTGCTCAACCAATTGCTGCAAACGAAAGATTCGAAAGACCCTGGCGCACAGCCCTGCCTTAAAAGGGCGCTCGATCGCAACCACGCTTTATATGTTTCAATAACTTAGAGTACGCGCACAGCTCAAAAAGCCGCCCTTTTGGCGATACTTGGACGCAACTTGGACGCGAATTTCTGGGGTGAACCCCTAAGCTGGCACAGTTTTTTTGGACACAGCTTCCGCTTTCGTAAAAGCGTTCTTGTATCTCCTAGCAGGAGAAGGGGCCTGGGGAAGGGGACGGCATTTGAGTCCCTTTCCCCAGCAGTCCTTTAGAAGTCTTTTTGTTGTTCTCTTGGTTCTCAAAAAACTCCACCGTCGCGCTTCGAGATTCGGCCTGGGATTTGGTCCTTTGCTCGAATTCTTCCGGAGAACGATAGCCCAGCGCAGAGTGCAACCGCTGCCGATTGTAATACTCCTCGATGAACTCTTCGATGTTCGTCCGTAAATGTTCTAGGTTCTCGTACTTGTTGGTGTAGATTTCTTCCCGCTTCAGCGTCTTCATGAAGCTTTCGCAACTGGCATTGTCGTAGGGGTTTGCCGGCCGACTCATGCTCGGAACCATGTGGTGCTT
>WNGG01002525.1_pt1 | contig 20647 bp, 15 predicted proteins | sample 5400661 | NCBI WGS metagenome assembly WNGG01 (sample SAMN13153372, study PRJNA577476) | soil metagenome | isolation source: 100 cm soil or saprolite under Garry oak tree replicate 1 | place: USA:California | collected 2016-06-15
ATTCCACTGCCCGATCAAACTTTGCTGCTCGGGCTCGGCGTCGGAAAAAAAGTCCCGAGTTGGGACGAAGCGAAAAAGGAATTTGCTCCCAAAACGGAAGCTCAGATTACGCTAAGCTTCGATCACCGCAGTATCGATGGGGGCGGGGCGGCACGCTTGCTCAAGCGAGTGATCGAATTTCTGGAAGATCCGACGAAACTGTAGCGGCGGTCTGTGACCGCCGATTTTAGTAAATTCGGCGCTCGTAGAGAGCCGCGACAGTAACTTGCACTCAGTGACGCCAAGTTTTACTTTGAAGTCCAATGCACGCAAACACTGAATTTACTTTGGGCCGCGATTGCGAGGTGGTCCTGATTCCAAGCGGACAGAAGTTTACGATTCCGGCTGGAACTCAGGGCGTCATCACGCAAGCGCTCGGCGGAAGTTACACTATCGCCACCTCATACGGCTTGTCGCGCATTGCCGAAAAAGATTTGGATGCGCTCGGTGTTGTAAAGCCGGAGACAAAAGCGCAACCGAAAACCGCCGCCGCGAAAACGAATGGCGCAGTTTCTGAAGAGGACGTTTGGAATCAACTCCGACAATGCTTTGATCCGGAAATTCCCGTTAACATTGTCGATCTTGGTCTGGTTTACGATTGCCGCCTAATCAAAAAAGACGAGGGTGAAACGAAAGTGGAAGTGAAAATGACATTGACCGCTCCGGGTTGCGGGATGGGTCCGGCAATCGCGCACGATGCCCAAAGTAAAATTCTTTCGATCGACGGCGTGGACGAAGCCGATGTCCAGCTCGTTTGGGATCCGCCGTGGAACCAGAACATGATCAGCGAAGCGGGTCGAATGAAGCTTGGAATGATCTGAGATTTTCAGCACCGCGCGATGCGCGCAAGTTCGTCTCAAGACAACGTTAAAGAGCGAACACTTCACGTTCTCAGCGAAATTTTCGCCGGCTCTTCGCTGGACAATGTGGCGGTGCGACTTTGGGACGGCACGGCATGGCCAGATGGGCGGCCGCGTGCGGCGGTACTCTCGCTGAAACATTCCAAATCTCTCGCGCGAATGTTTTTGCCCGGGACAGAAGTTGGTCTGGCCGAAGCGTATCTGCACGGCGCCTTCGATATCGAAGGCGATATGAAGGCCGCCTTTGAAATCGGTGATTTTCTTCTCGCTCATCTGGGTAATTGGAAAAAAAAATTGAAGCTGGGAGGACTATTGATGGCACTGCCCGGGTACGATGGAAGATCGACAATTCGGCGGGCCGCGAACCAACTGCTTCCTCAAATCCGCGGGAAACAGCACTCGCCAGAGCGCGATCGGCGTGTGGTGACATTTCATTACGATGTTTCGAATGATTTTTATCGCCTGTGGCTTGATCGGCGCATGGTGTATTCCTGCGCATACTTTGAGTCTCCAGACGATGGCCTTGATGCAGCCCAGGAGCACAAACTCGATTATCTCTGCCGCAAACTGCGCTTGCGTCCGGGGCAGCGTCTGCTCGACGTCGGTTGCGGCTGGGGCGCTCTGCTCATCCACGCCGCGAGACATTTCGGCGTGCGCGCAGAAGGAATTACTTTGAGCGAGCCGCAGGTGAGCTGGGCACGCGCGCGAATTGCGGAAGCGGGATTGACAAACAACGTGACAGTTCAATTGCGCGATTATCGAGAAATCTCTCCACAAGGGGGCGAAATTTACGATGCGATCGTGAGCGTTGGGATGGCCGAACACGTCGGACGTGAGCGACTTCCGGATTACTTCCGCGCCGTGCATCGTGCCCTCAAGCCGGGTGGAATTTTTCTTAATCAAGCCATCGGCGAGAGCATTATTCCGCGAGCGGATAACAGGAACGGCTCATTCATCGAGCATTACGTTTTTCCAGACGGCGATATTCCGCCGTTGCCCATTATGCTTCGCGCAGCGGAATCGGCCGGTTTCGAGATTCGCGACGTCGAAAATCTTCGCGAACATTATATGCTTACACTGCGCCATTGGCTCGCCCGCCTGGAAGCACACCATGCCGAGGCGCTTTCGTTTGTCGAGGAAACGACCTACCGGGTCTGGCGCCTTTACCTTGCCGGGGCTGCGCATGGATTTCGCCGCAGTCACATCGCCGTTTATCAAACTTTGCTCGCGAAGCTGAATCCGGCTGGCCAAACCAACCTGCCGCTTACCCGCCACGATTGGCATCGATAAATTTGCTCCTTTGAATTCATGACGATTTAATTTTTTTGCGGCGTTGACAGTTTTCTTGCCGCTCCTATACTCGCCTCCGCGCTTTCTCCTGCCGAAAATTTTCGCGCGAAAAAAATTAAATTATGCCTTCGACTGAGATCATTTTAACCGAGAACGTGCCCGGGCTGGGCGCCGAAGCCGATCTGGTGAAGGTGCGGCGCGGTTACGCACGAAATTATCTCCTGCCTTCCGGCAAAGCCTACGAAGTGACGCCGGCAAGTTTGCGCGAGCTGGATAATTTGAAAAAGAAGCGGGCCGAACGTGAGGCGCGCGAGCTGAATGAAGCGGAGGAGCTCACCCGTCGCATCGGCAAGTTGCGAGTGACCTTCACCCTGGCCACCGGCGAGACGGGCAAGGCGTTCGGATCGGTCACCGCGCAAGACATCGTGACTCGACTCAAGAACGAGCTCGGCCAGGAGATTGATCGCCACAAAATCGTGCTGGAACGGCCGATCAAGGACACGGGCGAACACGAAGTCATAATCAAGTTGCACCACGACGTGTCTGCGCAATTTAAGTTCGGAGTGAAATCGGCGCAGGAGCCAAAGACTGAAGGAGGCGCCGCCGAACAATCGGACAAAAAACACCGTTCGTTTTTCCGAAGAAAGAAAGAAATAAAATAAATGCCGACTTCTCAAGGCACCCAGCCTGAGAAGCCTCGTAAGACAGCTGGAAATGGCGCTGGCCGAGGCTCGGCCGCCCAAACTGACGGAAGAGTTTTTCCCACGTCTTCCCCAGCTTCTTCGCAGGATATTCACCGCGCGCCGCCGCACAGCGTGGAAGCGGAGCAAGGCGTTCTCGGTTCGATGCTTATCTCGCCGCGCGAAACGATCGCGGAATGTGTGGAAAAGATTAACGAGGAATATTTTTACGTTCCGGCGCACGAGACCATCTACAACGTGCTTGTCGACCTTTGGAACGCGGGCCAGGCCATCGATCTGATCACTTTTACGCAAGTGCTCCGCGACCGGAATCTGCTCGAAAGTGTCGGCGGCGCTGCTTTTGTCACCAGCTTGTTTACCTTTGTGCCGACCGCCGCGAACGTCGGATATTACCTCGACATCGTCCGCGACAAATACATTCTGCGCCAGATCATCACCGCTTCGACCGAGAGCGTGCGCCGCGCCTACGAGGAACAGGATGAAGTGAGCAATCTTCTCGATGAAGTGGAGCAGAAAATCTTCGCGGTCGGTGAAGACCGCTTCAAAGGCCAGATGCTCTCGATGAAAGACCAGGTGATGGAAGCGATCGAGTCAATCGAGAAACTTTACGAGCGCAAAGGCGGCATCACCGGCATTTCAACCGGCTTTGTCGAGTTCGACCGCATGACCAGCGGGCTGCACCCTGCCGAGATGATCGTGATTGCGGCGCGGCCGAGCATGGGCAAAACGGCGCTCGCCATGAACATTGCCGAACATGTCGCGATCGAAGAAAAACTTCCAGTGGGCGTTTTTAGCCTCGAAATGAGCAGCCAGCAGCTTGTTCAACGATTGCTTTGCTCGCGGGCACGGGTGAATTTGCAAAAAGTGCGCGATGGGTTTTTGGGCGAGCGCGATTTCCCGAGCCTGACGGCTGCGGCTTCGAAATTGGCCGAAGCAAAAATTTTTATCGATGACAGCGCGAGTCTAACCATTCTCGAATTGCGGGCGAAAGGGCGCCGGCTGAAAGCGCAGCAGGACGTGCAACTGATCATCGTCGACTATTTGCAGTTGCTAAGATCGACATCTCGGCGCGCCCAGGACAACCGCCAGTTGGAGATTTCGGAAATTTCCGCCGGCCTCAAAGGACTTGCGAAAGAACTAAAAATTCCCGTGATCGTGGTCGCGCAATTAAATCGGCAACCGGAGGCACGTTCGGGCGGCAAACCGCGGTTAAGCGATCTGCGTGAGTCTGGCTCGATCGAGCAGGATGCCGATCTCGTCGGTTTGCTCGTTCGGCCGGAAATTTACGAGGAAGACGAAGAGGCGCGGGCGGAGAAGGCCGGTGAGGCCGAGCTAATCATTGCGAAACAGCGCAACGGTCCGGTCGGCGAAATTTCGCTCACCTTCCTGAAAGAATTTACGCGCTTCGAAGATCGCGCGCGAAACGTGACCGAGCCGGAAGAAGCGTTTTAACTGTAGAGGCCGCCGTCTCGGCGGCGATGTAATTGTCGATCTTGCCGCTGAGGACAGCGGCAGCTACAACGACTTCGCGGCGTCGACCACGTGCTTCGCGTCGATCCCGCGCTCTTTCATCACTTCGGCGCCCGGCGCACTCAAGCCGAATTGATGCAGGCCGACGACCTTGCCATCGAGACCGACGTATTGATACCAGATTTCCGGCACGCCGGCTTCGATGGCAATGCGCTTGCGGCACGATTTCGGCAAAATTTCTTCGCGATATTTCGCTGATTCACGCGCGAAGCGCTCAAGGCACGGCATCGAGACCACGCGCACGCCGTCACCCAGCTCTTTCGCGGCGGCGAGCGCGTGTTGCAACTCGCTCCCGCACGACATGATGATGAGGTCGAGCTTGCCTTTTTCCTTTCTTGCAATGTAACCGCCACGCGCCGCGCCCTCGCGCCGCAGTTTAACATCGACATCGTTCAATATTGGAACGACTTGTCGCGTCAGCGCGATGAGAGTGGGCCCGTCTGTGCGCTGAACAGCGGCGACAAACGCACTGGCCGTTTCTTCGGGGTCGGCGGGACGAATTACGTCGATGTTTGGCATCAAACGAACTGAGCTCACCGTCTCCACCGGTTGATGGGTCGGACCATCTTCGCCCACCCCAATCGAATCGTGGGTGAAAATGTAGATGTTCGGCAAGCGCGAGAGCGCGCCGAGGCGAATGGACGCGCGGCAATAATCAGTGAAAACCATAAAGGTCGCGCCCGATGCGCGAAACAGTCCGTGATAGGAGATGCCGTTGATGATCGCGCACATGCCGTGCTCGCGAATACCAAAACGGATGTTGCGACCGCTCGGATTGTCGCGCGTGAAATCGCCCGCGTCCTTGATGTAATTCAAAGTCGATCCATGCAAGTCGGCACTGCCGCTGACGAGCAATGGCATCGCCTGGGCGATTGGTTGCAACGCTTCACTTCCTGCTTTGCGGGTCGCCAATTTCGAATCTTTCGGAAATTCCGGAATTTTCGATAAAAGATCGACAGGAACCTTTCGCTCGATCCCATCCTGAAGCAGTTTCGCCTGCTCGGGATTCTTGTCGCGCCATTGAATGTAAGTTTTCTCCCAGCGATCGTAATCGGCGAGCAATTTCTTTTTATGCTCGGCGAAATAATCGCGCACTTCCACTGAGACAAAATAATGCTCGTCGGGCAGGCCAAGTCCTTTCCGCCCTGCATCGACAAACTTCGCACCGGCCTCGCCGTGCGCCTTGTGCGTGCCGGCCACTTCCGGAACGCCTTTGCCAATCAGCGTGTGCGCAATGATGAACTGCGGTTTTCCGTTGTCGCGCTCTTTCGCGATGTTGAGCGCGTCAAGAAATTGGTGCATATCCTCGCCATCGATTTCCTGAACGTCAAAGCCATAGGCCTGGAAGCGTTTGCCAGTGTCTTCGCTTTGCGTTTCCTTCGCCATCGCATCAAGCGTGACGGCATTGGAATCGTAAATCATGATCAAATTATCGAGACCGAAATGCCCGGCGAAGGCGCTCGCCTCGGAGGCGACGCCTTCCTGCATGCAGCCATCGCCGGCCAGACAAATCACGTGCTGATCAAGAATCCTGTGCTCCGCGGTGTTGAAACGCGCGGCCGCCATTTTTGATGCGACGGCGATGCCCACGGCATTGCCAACGCCCTGCCCGAGCGGCCCGGTCGTGCATTCCACGCCCGGCGTTTCTAAAGACTCCGGATGACCCGGCGTTTTGGAGTGCAGTTGCCGGAAGCGTTTGATTTCCGACATTGGCAAATCGTATCCGCTCAAATGGAGCCAGGCGTAAAGAAACATGCTGCCGTGACCGGCGGAGAGAACGAAATAATCGCGACCGATCCAGCGCGGTTTGTCGGGATTATGCTTTAGGGCATAACCGTAAAGCACAGCGCCCATTTCGGCGCAGCCGAGCGGAAGCCCGAGATGACCCGATTGCGATGCCTGCACCGCGTCCATGCACAAGCCGCGCGCTTCATTGGCCGCGCGAGAAAGAATCTCTACGTTCAAACTCATGCGACGTTTATAGCTGGTGCGCCGCCGTGATGTAAACGATTTCAGACTCGTGCTTTTCTGCAACCTCGACAATCTTGTTTTTGTCATTCCGAGCGAAGTCGAGGAATCTCTTATTGCTAATTTCAGAAAACATTTAGAGATGTCTCGATCCATTCGACATTCGCTCAGGACAAGCTTTCGCTCGACATGACAACCGCCCATCGCTGATGAACCAGCCAGTGCTTCTTCATATCGTCGAGCGACTGGAAAACTTTCTCGGCAAACTGCCAGAAACAATACAAAAGCCGATCTTGAGCGAGTTGACTCCCTTGAAGGAGCTGTTCTTGCAACAGCGGCCGCCGCGCTTGCTATTAACGGGCTTGGCCAAAAAATCTGCGCCGGAACTCGTCAGGATTTTTTTTGGGCTGACCGAAGACAAACCAGCGCCCGACGCGCTGATGTCGATCTTTAGTTGGCAGGAGGTTGAGATCGGCGGTCGTGGCACGATTTCCATTCTCGATGCGCGCGGCGCTTTGGATTCAACCGCCAGGCAAATTCAAGACGAGCTGAAGAGGCAGCCGGCGGACATGGTCTTCTTTCTCGACGAGGCTGCCGCTAAAGCACGCGCGCGCAAGGTTGAAATCGAAAATCTTATCGCCTGCCTCGATTGGAACGGCACGGCCCAGGCGAAAACAAAGGTCATTGGGATTGCGTTTTCATCGAGCAAGGCGAGAGCTGCTCACAATCACCAGAAAGAAGAGGCAAGCCATTCACAAGAACTCGCTTCTTCTCTTCGGAAGGCGGTAAAAACCGAGGACAAGTTATTTCAGGTGGTTTCCTTTGGCTCTGAGAAGAATTTGCCCGATAAAGCGCAGGAGTTGATGTCGATCTTGGGACGGGAATTGCCGAATGCAGCGCGCATTGAAATGATCAGGATCTCGCGCGATCGCGAAACGCAAAGGGAAATTGCACAAATTCTAGTGAAATCGACCACCGCCATCTGTGCGGCGATTGGCGCGCAACCGATCCCATTGGCCGATCTGCCTGTTCTCACCACGCTCCAACTAGTCATGGTTTCCGGAATTATGTACTTAAGCGGGCGCGAACGAAGCTTGGGGGCCGCTACGGAATTTATCGGCGCCATCGGCGCGAACGTCGGCGTAGGAATGCTGCTCCGCGAAGGCGTCCGCGCCGTATTAAAATTTTTCCCCGGCTGGGGCAACGTGGTTTGCGGAATGGTGGCGGGCGCGGGTACCTACGCGATTGGCCGCGCCGCGTCCGCTTTTTTTCTCGAAGGGGTCTCCTTAAAAGAGGCACGCCGAACTTATCTTTCCAGCCGCAAAAGGCGGACTCTTCCCGTTCGCTCGGTTACGAAGGCGCTCGAGGCTGCTCGGACAAAGCGAAATTAAGAACCGAGCGGCCTTTGATTTGATTGGCCATCGAATAACTTGTGAATAAGATCGGCGGCGCGGGGTAATTTGTTCACAGCATTTTTGTGAACAAATTCGCGTTTTTCGCGGATTCCGCGGGGCGATTGTCGATCTTATATGAAGCTCTCAGAGATCAGTGCAACGCTTCGAGAGATCGGTGTTTCGCCGGTTAAGACGCTCGGGCAGAATTTTCTGCACGATCAGAACCTTGCCCGGTGGATTGTTGAGCAAGCGGAATTAACTCCGCGCGATTATGTCGTGGAGATCGGTCCCGGATTGGGCGCACTGACAGAGTTAGCACTGGCGAAAGGCGCGCGCGTTCTTGCGCTCGAAAAAGATACGCGTCTCGCAAATTTTTTGCGCGCCCGCTTTCGCCATCCGCGTCTCGAAGTGCGCAGTGCCGATGCACTGGATTTTGATGTGCGTACCCTGTTTTCGCAGGGGCGAGTGAAATTGATGGGCAATTTGCCATACAATGTTTCCAGTCCGCTCCTGCTCAAGTTTTTGGATTATCCAAGTCCTATATCGCTATCGTTGTTTACTTTACAAAAGGAAGTGGCGTCCCGCCTTTCTGCTTTACCGTCTTCACGCGACTACGGAGCGCTCACTTTGCGAGTGCAATTGTACCACCGCGTAGAATATCTGCGCACGATTCCGGCAACGGTTTTTGTCCCCCGACCCGATGTCGATTCTGCGTTGGTGCGAATGTCTCCGCGCGATCCGCTCGAACTACCCGAGCGCGACGACGCGCTGTTCATGAAGCTGGTGCGACGCGGCTTTTCGCAACGAAGAAAGCAATTACAGAAACTGCTGCGCGCGCAGGTCCCGGATTGGGAACTGGTTGCCGCTAAACTGGGCTTCGATCCGAAAGCTCGCGCGGAAGAATTGTCGCTGAACCAGTGGATCGGCCTCGCGAACGAGATCGCGCCTTTAACTGTTCCGGAGCGCCGCACAGGCCAGGAGGAACGCTTTCCAGTCGTCGATGAAATGGACCGCATCCTGCGATACGCTTACCGCTCCAAAGTGCATGGGGATAACTTGCGTCATCGCGCGGTTCATATTCTGATTTTCAACGACGTCGGCGAAGTTTATCTGCAAAAACGTTCTCGCAGGAAAGATCGACATCCCCTGCTCTGGGACTCCAGCGCCGCCGGTCACGTCTGCGCCGGGGAAGGATATGATGAAGCGGCCCAACGCGAATTGCAGGAAGAGCTCGGCATCAACGTCCCCCTCGAAAAAGTTCTGACGGTCTCAGCGTCAATACGGACCGGGCAGGAATTTATCTGGCTCTATCGCGGCAACTTCCAGGGCGATCCTAGGCCCAACCGAAGCGAGATCGAGGCCGGTGCTTTTTTCACGCCCGCTGTCGTAAACGGTTGGATCGCAGCGCGACCGGGGGATTTCGCACCTGGGTTCATGGAATGCTGGAAGGCGTACCACAAAAAAAAACACGCCTAGGGCGATACGCTCTTTAAGATTTTCGTCGACGACGCTGCATCCGCTAATTAGCCGCTTTCCTTCGCCTCGTCGACTTGAAACCTCCAGTTCTCGGCGCGGCCAGGCCGCGTGCGGCCGTGCGCCTAAAGCTCCGCGCGGCTCGTCTCGCTGCCTCCTTTCCACCGTAAAGCGTGTCGCTGAACATTTTCGTTAGCACCGCAGTTCCGCGAAGAAAATGGACTTGAAAACCGTGCGTCTGTTTTTTTGCCCGAGGTTTTGTGTCGATGCGGCGAATGTTTGCTTCGGAATCAGGATTAGGGCGCCTTCGCATGAGAAATACTTAAGAGGAAGCTAGCCAGACGGCGGCCGGAATCAACGAAGGGCTGGCGCTGGAGCCACAAGCGCGTTGGGTGAAGGCAAGTTCCAAGCTTGCCATTTTTTTTCATATTCCGCGGCGGGCAAAAGGACGTAACAGGGATAACGCGACGCTCGCAACCAAGTAATAATTCTCACAAGGTCTGGCTCCGCCATGGTCGTGCATCCGGTAGTCGGCCGATTTACTCCGCGGCGAATGTGAAAAAAAATCGCGCTGCCATCCCCAGGAATTGGCGGATCAGAATTGTGCCGGATCTCGATGAGCCAGTGATAGGCAAAATCGCCCGAACGCATTTTTTCGTGCGTGTAATTGTCCGGCGCATTCTTCGGATCGATCATAATGTGGCGATTGTAATTGGGCGACCGTGGGTCGTCGCTCCACACATCTGCTTCGCTCACCTGGTGATATGGATAATCTCCGCCCGGCGGCAAATTCGATTCGTAACCAAAAACTTCGCCGATCTTGAAAATGCCAGCTGGTGCACGACCGTCGCGTTCTTTTTTTCGCAGGCCGCGCTCATTCTGCCCGGCAAGGCCGGTTCCCCACGCCAGTCCATTTTTACCGAACAAAACCGGGGCGGGAGCAGCGACTGTGCTCCAATCGCCGCCGCGCGGCCGCTCGAACAGTTGAAGTTTTCCACGCGGCGAATTCCAATCGGGTGCGATGGCGAGAATGAGTTGCGTGCAATCAGCGGGGACGCCGTCGGCACGTACGTTGCTTGTAAGGAAGATGAGCGCGCCAGCCAAAACCCCGGGGAAGATCGACATAAACATTTCCAAACTTAGACGCGCACTCTATTGATTCTGTCCAATTCGTTCGTTGTGAAGAAGAGTTTTGCCGTCTTGCTCATCGCCGGCGCTGTGTTTATCAGCTATGCTCCGGCGCTGCGAGATGGTTTTGTCTGGGACGATACCGCCCTGATTCTGCGCGATCCACTGATTCGAAGTTGGCGCCTCATTCCAGAAGGGTTCAACCATTTTCTCTTCGTCGATGCGACGGCCTCAGCTTTTTACCGTCCGATCCAGCGGCTCACCTACACGCTCGAGTACGCTGCCTTTGCGCTTCGGCCCATGCCCTATCATTTAACGAGCATCATTTGTCATGCTGCGGCTGCGATCGCATTTCTTTTCCTAGCCGAAGAACTCCTTTTTCTATTTGGAACCGATCCTAACAAACGCAGGCTAATCGCTTTTGCAGCAACGCTAGTTTGGGCGATCGATCCCATCCAAAGCGCCGCCGTCGTTTATGTTTCCGGACGCGCTGATCCGTTGGCTGCGGGTTTCGGTTTCCTTGGATTTTATTTGATCTTACGAGGTCTGCGCGCGGCCGGGAGAAGTGGTTTACTTTTTCTGGTTGCCGCGACTGTCGCGTTTCTTCTCAGCATCTTAAGCAAGGAAACAGGTTTGATTATTTTCCTGCTCGCGACAAGTGCGCCTGTGCTGAGAAGGAACTGGGGCGCGACTTTGAAGACCGCTGGGGCCGTCGTCTTCGCCGGTGTCGTTTACTTGAGTCTGCGGCTTCCGGCGGAACATTTCGCCCCGCCGGTCTTACGCGCGCCCCCGCCAGCGCTGGTGAGGCCGATCTTGGTGACGCGCGCTTTCGCAGAATATGCGGGTCTGATCGTATTTCCTCTCAACCTCCACATGGATCGGAACATTGAAACTCAGCCGAGCGGCTTTAGTGATGCGAGCTTGACTGCGGCCGCCTGGCGCGAGCTGCAAACCCTTCTCGGGATCTTACTCATCGTCGCGGCGGCTTACTGGATGATTCGCGCGCGCAAACGAAATTCCGCTGTGTTTTCATGTCTGGTGCTCGCGGGCATCAGCTATCTGCCGTTTAGCGGAACTCTCGTTTGGAATGCCTCGGTGGCGGAACATTGGCTCTATCTGCCGACTGCCTTTCTTTTTTTAGCAGCGGCAATTGAAGCCGCGGACTTTGTTCAAAGGAAAAGTGAGCGGCAAAGATCGACAGTACGCCTGGCGGCTATCTCCATCTTAACCGTGTGGCTGGTATTTCTTGGCGTTCGAACATTTATCCGGACGTTTGATTGGAAAGATCAACGGACATTTCTGGAGCGGACAATTGCAAGTGGTGGAGATTCCGCGCGAATGTTCATCAACCTCGGTGACCTCGAACTTGATGAAGGAAGAGTCAAAGAGGCGAAGACGCATTTCGAAACGGCGTTGCGCAAAGAGCAGGGGCAACCGCTCGCGATCTTGAACCTGGCCGCGGTCGCGTTGAAACAAAACGATTTCAAAGCTGCCCGCGAACAGCTCCAGCGCGCAGTAAAGATACCGCTGGTCGAACCACAAGCGCACGAATTTCTCGCTGTATTAGAAAACAGGGAGGAGGGCCGGGTGGATTTATTGCGTCTGCGGCTCGCGGCGCGGAGCGGCCCGCCCAATTGGTCGATCGAAAGACGCTATGTAACAGTGCTGGATGAAAGCGGCGCGACCGCGCAGGCAATCGCTGAATTGCAGGCTTGCCTACGAAGAGAATGGTATCGCGCGGAAAGCTGGAAGCTGCTCAGCCGGCTTTTGGCGAAATCCGGACGCCGCGAGGAAGCGCTGCAAGCGCTGAACCAGGCTCGCGCTTACGATGTGCACCTCGATATACACGGCGAGACTCTCTGAACTTTCATTGCGGTGCTGCCGTCGTTAGCCGCAAAAAAATTGTCACGTCCAACGGATAACGCGGCAGCGAAGCAATCGTGGTGGTTCTGAATAACGCAGAACCTTTTTCCGTCCGTTAAATAACATATGAAAACTTTTCTTCTATTCGGAGCGACGCTGGCCATTCTGGGTTTGGCCGCGGCTCCAGTCGATTCCAAAGCCCAGACAAGCAGTACGACCACGAGCACCAGCACCGGTTACGTGCAGACGAGCAAAATCATTGGAACAAAGGTCAAGACCGCTCAAGGCGAAGAAATCGGTGAAATCAAAGATGTCGTTCTTGACCGCAGCACCGGTTGCATGGCCTACACCGTCCTTTCAGCCGGCGGCACTGGCACGCGCGTAGTTGGCCAGGCAAAAACCGTTGCTGTTCCCTGGGCAATCTACTCCACCACATCGGATCCGCGCGTTTTGACGGTACGAGTCGATCGAGAACGGATCTATAACGCGCCCGCGTTCGACTACGCACGCATTGACGAATACTCGAGCAGCGGTTGGATCAACAACGTTTACTCGTACTACGGCGTGTCGGCACAAACCGGAGTGGGCGTGGGAGCTTCGGTGACAGGAAGTAGCACAACGACGACCGGCGTCACGAGCGCAACCGCTACTCCGGTCCCCACCGCTTCAGCTTTAACGGCGCCCACGGCTGGGGCCACTGCGCCCACGGCAACCACGTCGCCCAGCGCGACCGCATCAGCGAGTCCCGCAGCGAGAGCGAGTGCTACCGCTTCGCCAAGAACAACGCGTGGTAAATCTCCAACGCAGGGTGCATCGGCGACACGCGGCGAATCTCCAAGCCGCGGCGAATCCGCGACGCCCGGGGAATCACCGAGCGGCAAAACCAAGACCGGCCCGACACCTTCCTCGCGGCATCATATGGAAACAGCTTCGCCGAGCGGGAGTGAGCAGTCCGCTGCGGAAGCGACCGGCAGTCCGGCGGGCGAACACAAGAAAACCTCGCGTCGTCATGCTACTGAAGGAACGACGGAACCAAGCGCGAGTCCCAAAGGGCCGGAGGAACAAGAGTAATCACTGCGTTGCGTGATAAACTCGCACGCAAAGACTCAAAGACCGCAGGAACGTGCAAATGTTCCTGCGGTTTCTTGTTAGATCGACGATTGCTCCCGCGACGCAGTTCTTTCCACCGCCGCGGTGTCGGCTGGCAAAAATTTCGTGCCCAAAAACCAAAACGTCCCAGCGATCAACATCGCACCTGAAACCGTCAGAAAACCGACATTCATATTCCAGCGATCGCGAATCGCGCCGATGAGCGGCGGCGAAATTATGTCGCCGAACAAGTGAACAATAAGAATGTTTACCGCAAAAGCCGTTGCGCGAACCCTCGGCAAGCTCACATTTGCGAGCGCAGTATTGGATGGCCCGGTGTTAAAGAACATACAGAAGACAGCGACAAAAATACAGATCCACGCTCCGGGGAAACGGACGTAAAGCATCGCGACGGTGGCGGGAAACGCGAGCACGACACCGACGCCGGAAACAAGAAAATACGAGCTCGCGAATTTTTGCCGAAGCCAATCACCGGTCCAACCGCCGAGCAGCGTTGCGAACAAACCCGCTACGGCAACAATTGCTCCAAAGGTGACGTTGATGTCGCCGAGCAAATTCGGGTTGGCGGCGAATTCCGCGCCGCGATCGGAATAAATGTAATCGGGCACCCAAAACGAAATGCCACCGATGGCAAAGGTTAGCGCGGTCATCGCGGCCGTGTTGATGATGTACGATGGTGTGCGAAGCAATGAAATATAATCGGCAAGCTTCGGCCCTGGTCTGGTGTTTAAATTCGATGTCGATCTTGCGCGCGGATCGCGCATGAAAAAGCAAAGCAAGGCAAGTAGTAATCCCGGCGGCAGCACCAGATAAAACGCCCATCGCCACCCAAGAAGATCGCCGATCTTACCACCAAACGCATAACCAAGCGCGCCACCCACCGGCATGGCCAGATAAAAGTAGGCAAGCGTTCGGCCACGACGCTCCAGCGGGTAAAGGTCGGAAAGAATTGTTGGCGCCGCCGGACCATAACCGGCTTCACCAATTCCGACGAACGCGCGGGTGCAAAGCAGAATCGCGAACGAAGCCGCCAAACCCGACCATCCGCTCGCCAAACTCCAAACGGCCACGCTGACTCCAACCAGCCACCACCGGGAAACACGGTCGGCCAGCCATCCAAGGATCGGGGCGGCGCACATGTAGCTGATCAGGAAAGCGGACCCCAACGATCCCGCTTTGGCGTTTTGATTCGGATCGCCCGCGAGAAAATCGTGTTTTATTTGCGGCAAAACCGCGGCCAAAATGTATCTGTCGATGTAATTAAAAAGATTGATGGCCAAAAGCAGCCAGAGAGCGGTCTGCGCCATCCCCCGGGCTTTTCCAAAACTCCTTTCCATGGCCAATTGCCGATTGCAGTTCGCGAGCGACTGATTGTAAATCATAAATGATGATGTCGGCCGGCGAACGCGCGCTTCACTTCTTAGGCCGGCCGCTCGTACGCTGCTTTTATCGCGTTCGATCTCTCGGCACAGAATGTTTGCCGAACGGGGGGTTTCTACTTCTGCCCAATCACATCACCTGGGTCGATGCGATCGTGCTGCAACTCGCTTGTCCCCGTCCGATTCGTTACATCATCGACCGGGAATTTTATGACAAGCCGTTTCTGCGGCCGTTCTTGCGTATCGTGCGCTGCATCCCGATCGAGCCGCGCCATTCCCGTTCCGCGATTCGCGCCGCGTCGGAACAAATCGCAGCCGGTGAAATCGTATGTCTTTTTCCCGAGGGCCAGCTCGAACGCGCCGGCACATTGCTCCGTTTGCGCCGCGGTTACGAATTGATCGCGCACCACGCAAAAGCGCCGGTTGTTCCCGTCTGGCTTGACCGGCTGTGGGGCTCATTTTTTTCATTCCAAGGTGGAAAGTTTTTCAGAAAGTGGCCAAAGGAAATTCCATATCGCGTTACGGTCGCGTTTGGCAAACCGCTTGGTGCAGAGGCCGCCGACATTCCGACGGTGCGTGAAGAATTGCTGAAACTTGGGGAGTTTTGTTACAGCCAGCGGCAGAATTTAGATCGACATCTTGCCGAAGCGTGCGTGCGCGGATTGAAGCGAAGACCGTTTGCCACGGCGATGATTGATGGAATCGATCAAAGCAAATTGAGCCGCGCAAAACTGCTTGGTGCTGCCACGGCCTTGAGCCGATCGCTTCAAAAACAATGCCCCGATCCTCGAGTGGCAATCGTATTGCCGGCGGGCAAGGGCGCTGTTGTGGCAAATCTCGCTGTCACGCTTGCCGGAAAAATTCCGGTCGATCTTAACTTCACGATGGGCCGCTCGGCCAATGAATCGGCATGCCAGCGCGCCGAACTGCGCACCGCAATCTCGGCTGCGCAATTCATGGAGCGGCTGAAGGATTTTCCCTGGCCCGAGCGCGTTCTGAAGTTGGACGAGCTGATGCCGCGGCTGAAATCCCAAATCGTTTTGTGGTGGCTGATGGCGATCTTACTTCCAGCGGGCTTATTCATTCGACTGTTGCAAATTCAAAAAAAAGGCGGCCACGCCGAGGCCCTGCTGCTTTTCACCAGCGGCAGCTCAGGCGAGCCGAAAGGAGTCGTGCTCAGTCATCGCAACATGGTCGGCAACGTTTCGCAGTTCCGGGAACTTCTCGACGCGAAGAAGGACGACGCCATTCTCGCCGCGCTCCCGTTTTTTCACACCTTTGGATCGACCGTTACCCTCTGGTACCCGCTTATCGAGGGCGTGCGCATTGTCACTTATCCAAATCCCCTGGAAGTCGCGAAGAATGCAGCATTGATCGAAAAATACAAACTGACTCTGCTGCTCGCGACCCCGACATTTCTGCGCGGTTATTTGCGCAAGGTCGAACTGCACCAGCTGCGCAGTTTGCGACTCGTTATCACCGGTGCGGAGAAACTTCCTCTCGATCTTGCCAAAAGTTTCGAAGACCGCTTCAAACAAAAAGTCTTTGAAGGTTACGGCCTCACCGAAACTTCGCCAGTCGTGAGCGTGAACTTGCCGGAACCGACCCCGACAAAGCCTGGCGAGCAAGTCCAGCCGTCGAGCCGTTTAGGTTCGGTCGGCAAAATGGCGCCCGGCATCGCGGCAGAAATCCGCGAACCAGAAACCGACCGCAAACTTTCGCTGCGCGAGACCGGAATGCTTTGGTTGCGCGGTCCAAATATTTTCGAAGGCTACCTGAAAGATCCGGAGCGAACGGCGGAAGTTTTGCGCGACGGTTGGTTCAAGACCGGCGATATCGGCCGGTTCGATGAAGATGGCTTTCTTTACATCGAAGGCCGGCTCTCTCGCTTTTCAAAAATCGGCGGTGAAATGGTGCCGCACGAAGCCATCGAACAAAAAATTATCGACCTCCTCGACCTGTCCGGAAGGGATGACAGAGCGATTGCAATTGTGGGCGTCACCGACGAAACCAAAGGCGAAGCGCTTCTGTTGCTAAGCGTTGAGGATGTCGATCTTGCGACGTTGCGCAGAAAACTTCACGAAGCAGGTACCCCGAACTTATGGATTCCGAAGCGGGTCCAGCGCGTCGAATCAATCCCCATCCTGGCTTCCGGCAAACTCGACCTCGCAAAATGCAAAGAGCTTGTGGGCAAGAAATAGTTGCAACAATCCTGCGCGCAAACGACGCGCCTTGATTCAATGCCATCGCTCTTTCATTCCCTACCCAATCGCGCTGCCGCGCTATTGATGAAGGTCCTCTTTGGATATGTGGCGCGGGTTCGCGTGCTGCGGCGCGAGAACGTAAATCACCAGGGCGCATTTCTGCTCGCGTCGAATCACATCAGCCATTTCGATCCGTTTATTCTTTCCTCGGTGGTGCGGCGCAAAATCGACTGGATGGCAATGGCGGAGTTTTTTCCAAATCCGTTGTTCGGATCTTTTTTGCGCGCCGTCGATGCATTTCCGGCTGACCGTCACCGCGCCGACCGCAAAACGATCCGCACTGCGATCGAACGGTTGAAGCAGGGGCGGATCGTAGGCGTTTTCCCCGAGGGCGGTATTCGCGATGGTGCACGTTCGCTGCTCGAAGGCGCGCCGCTCCGGCCGGGAGCATCGACGCTTGCGCACATCGCCGGCGTTCCAATCCTGCCGTGCGTGATAGTCGGCAGCGATCGGCTCTACTCAAAGAAAAGCTGGCGGCCACTGCGCCGTACGCCAATCTGGATCGCATTCGGCGATCCGATTTCGTCTTTCCCGGAACTGGAGAAATCCTGCGCGCGCCAGCGCATCGAGCGCGAACTGGCCGCCGTGTTCAAAAGTCTCTACGCCGAGTTGCGCGAGGAATTCTCGCTGACGGCCGATGACCTGCCGCATCCCCCGAGAGAACGAATGAAGAACTCGGCTCGGGCCGTAAACCACGAAGATCGCGGCGAACACGAAGAAAATATTCGTCGCATCGATTCCAATTCGCTTCGTGATCCTCGTGGTAAAACGAAACGTAACGTGTTGCCGCATTTCGCTGCGAAAGCAGTCGATTCGCTCATGTGCGCATCGATGAATCTTCTCCAGTCGCGACACCGGCTGCACGCGCGCAGCCGCGATGAGATGGAGCGGTATGTGGCGGAGTGCGAAAAGCTCACCGCACATGATTATTATGCAGTTCGCCACGATGTCGATCTTGCGAGCGCAATCGGAAACAGAGCGAGTGCTACTTGGCGCAGTCCAATCGAGACAAAATTTCCTGCGAACAACATCGCTCGCGCGGATTTTTTTCTATGCCGGCGTGGCTGGCGCGCGCCGATGGTGCTCATGCTGCACGCTCTCATGTCGGCGAGTCACACTGGCTATCGTCGCTGGGCTGCGCGCTTGAACGAACTGGGCTGGAATGCATGCTTCGTGCACCTTCCGTATCACTACTCGCGTGTTCCGCGCGGCTATTGGAACGGCGAGCTTGCCATTACCGCCGATCTCATCCGCAACGCCGAAGGATTGCGTCAGGGGGTTATCGAGGTGCGGCAATTGATCGCGGCGTTGCGCAAACGCGGTTGTAGCGAGTTCGGCGTGCTCGGCACGAGCTACGGAGGGTGGATCGGCGCGCTGCTCGCAATGGTCGAGCGCGATTTTCGTTTCGTGGCGTTAATGGCGCCGATCGTCAACGTTGAACACGCGATCTGGGAAAGCCCGGCTACAGCCTTCATGCGGCGGGAATTGCGGCGCGAGAAAATCGAACCGTCGCTGGTGGCGCGGCATTTTCATCTCAGCTCGCCAGTGCATAACGAGCCGCTGTGCGACGCCGAGCGCGTCCTTTTCGTCGCTGGAGAATTCGATTCAATCGCGCGTCCCGCAGACATCGAAAAAATTCATGAGAAGTGGCGCGGCTCGGAATTGCTCCGCGTGCCGCAGGGACATTTCGGCTACCGCATGTTGCGCGAAACCATCGCACGCTTGAAAGAGCGCGCGCTCTAGATGTCGCCGAACCCGCCGCAGCGGGCAGCTCCTTCAAGGTGGCTCGCGACTTAAACCAGAGTGTTCAGAGAAGGAGCTGGGCGACCCAGCTGATTGATTCAATCGGCTGCCCTAGGGCGCGAAGCGGTCGATCTTCTAATCGAGCCAGTCCATCGCGCCGAGCAAGCGGCGGAATTCGGCGTCGTCCGTGGAGAGAGCGGGCAGCCACTCGCCGATCGGTTCACGTTTCCACCAGGCGCGGTCGCCGATCGGCGCAAATTGGTAACGATAGAGTCGCGCCCGAATGTAACGCGGCGGCGCGTTCGGAAACGGATTGTGGGCGAGAAGCGAGAGCGTGCCGGGATCGTTGCGCAGAAGTTTCCAAACGAAATGCAACGTCCACGGGTACTCTGCCGGTGACGCCATGGCGGCGAACCAAATTTGCCAATCGATCCGGGGTTGATAAGGCGCGATGATCGCGGGGCGCCGGTTTGGATCGCCCGGTTTGGCTTTGAATTCGTATTCCCGCCACTTCGTGTCGCCGGTGATGAACGCGTCCTGCGTTCCTTCGAAAACGATTTCGTCGCGTTCACGGCCGACCGTTCCAAACGCACCGTAGGTGTTCACGAGATCGAGCGGATCATAGGAATAATTCATGAATTGCCGGCCGGAAACGAGATTGAGCACCGGCGCGATGCTCAAATACGCGACCAGGATCGACAATGCGATCGCAATCGAGTTGTTGATGCGCGACGGCTCTGACTCCTGCGCCGCTTTCTCGGCGCGCCGAGCGAGCGATTTCGGCAAAATGCGGCAAAGAAACGTGTCATCGAAGCAGGCGAGAAAAGGAATGATCGTGACATAGTTCAGAAACGACAGATTACCGCTGATGATGAGGATGATTTGAAAACTGACCAGCAATACGCCGGCAATGTGCCGGGCGGTGCGAGGACCGAATGAAAACCACGGCGCGATCAGTTCGACAAAATGGTTCCAGCCTGTTTCGACTTGGTGGAACCAATGCGGCGCGAAATGCAGATAGCGACTGATCGGATTCGGGATCGGCTGGGTTTCGTAATGGTAATAAAGGCAGGTAAGATCGCGCCAGCATGGGTCGCCACGCAATTTGATAAGACCGGCGCCGACCATGATGCGAAAACCGAGCCAGCGAAAAAGCCAGATGACGAGCAGCGGCGGCCGGCATTTCGGAAATGGACGCCCATCGAGCAACGGGCAGAGAAAGATCGACAGGAAGCCGGTTTCGAGCAGCTGAATTTCCCAGCCGTAGCCATACCAAATTTGGCCGACGTGGACGATCGACATGTACATCATCCAAAGCGCCGCAAGGATGATCGCGTTGGCGTAACCGGTCAGGACAACAAGCGCAAGGCCGAAACCAAACCAAGCAAGGATCGACAACGCGTGATCCGAAGTGCCGAGCCAAAACAGCGTCGGCAAATGTAACAGACCTGCCGTACGCGAGCCAAATTGCGCTTGGATTGCGGCAAGAAAATGACTTGCCGGTGTCAATCCGTGCTCGCCGACGAGGGGCACCAATTGCTGTATCGCCACCAAAAATGCGATTGCGTAAACGAAACCGAGGAGGCGCAGAATGACGAAGCGCGTCAGCCAATAAGAATTTCCGCCCGCGAAAAGTCTTTGAAGAAAGTTATTACCGGTCATCCGTGGGCACCGCGCGCTGACTGCGGGTTACGACTTCGGCAAAGCGTCCAACATCGAATGTTGACTACTAAAGACCGATGCGCTTCAAGACTGCGGCGAAACGTGGATTGGAGCGAAGTGAATCCCATCTCGGATCGACTTTTAAGAGAGTTATGCGCACATCGCGTTCCTCGCAAGCTTTCTCCAACGATGTCAATGCCTCGCTTTGCTGGCCGAGTCCATGATAGACCAACGCGATATTAT
>WNGG01003095.1_pt1 | contig 20644 bp, 9 predicted proteins | sample 5400661 | NCBI WGS metagenome assembly WNGG01 (sample SAMN13153372, study PRJNA577476) | soil metagenome | isolation source: 100 cm soil or saprolite under Garry oak tree replicate 1 | place: USA:California | collected 2016-06-15
GAAGCGGGTCGCTTCCGCCGTGGGCGAGGGCTCGATCGCGATCGCCACGGTGCACCAGGTACTGGCCGAATAGTCGCCGCTTAACGATGCGCTGAGGCAGGCGAGGCGAGCGCGCTCTGTCGCCGTGTCTCCGAGGTCCGGGCAGTGAATGTGCTTCTGGGCTATGATTACACGCGTTTCCCATGGAAGACGGAGCATTTCCACTGGGCCGAGGCCGACGCGGCTCTAACGAAACTCATCGCCGGCGGCGCTGCGGTGTGAATCCGTACACCCGTCGCGGACCAGCTGCGCGCGCACTACCCAGCACCCACGCACTCACCGCCCCCTCCTGCGAGGTGACGGTTTCGGTGACGGTTTCGGGGGCGACTTTTCGCTGGTCGGCCGCTCGACTGGCGGAACCTCCGATCCTGTTGTAGCCTCAGCTGCACCGTCTGAGGGAGGCTCGCCCGGCTGGCTCAGGCTACGGGTCGCAGGTTCGAGTCCTGCCTCGGGAGCTCCGTAGATCCCCCTGCCCCAACGAGTTCCAATCCGGGCTCCGCAGCGCCACCCGGCTCCGGTACGGTCTGGGGACGGTCGGGGAGGTCCCGGTCCATCACTGACGCCGCTTCTTTGAGGTGGTCGGGGCGCACCTGGATGTACTCCCGGGCTCGCCGGATGTCGGTGTCACCGATGTACTCCATCGCGAGCTTCAGATTGCCCGTCGACCTCGCCACGTCACCCGCCACCGCGCGGCGGAAGCCATGGATGCCCCGGTAGGGGCGATGGGTAACGCCGGCACCCCGGCAATATCGGGACTGGTGAGATAGATCTCGACAGTGAACGGACGACGATCATTCAGATCATGGGAGGGGCCATTCGCCACGCCGCGGGCGTGTACCGCCACATCGTCAACCACTACAAACTCGACCCTGGTCCTGCAAGGGAAGAACTGGCCGAAGCCGAGGACTACGCTCGTTATCGGTTCGAAGGTGCTCCGGTCGAGCCCGGTTGATAATTGGCACTAGGCGGATGGTCTCCAAGCTCGCAACAGGGTCTTGAGAGCATCCAATGAACCGTCAGCGAACGTGAGGAGCAGGCGGTGGTCGGGATATTGATTTGTAACCTGTCGTGAGGTATTCGAGATCCTTCGAGTTGTAGTAGGGATTCACCATTCGTATCGCGGCGACCTGCTCGGCTGATGGTAAGAAGAAGGAGTGGAGTCCGGCGGTGGTCGCTTCTTCCAAGCCACGCTCGAGATTGTGGCTGATGTTCTTGAGCTGCGACACTGAGTATCCCTTGAGGACTAGGAAGGCTTTCAGAGCCAGTTCTATCGACCGGCCTGAAAGAAAGTATGCCGGGATAGGACACTTTCGGAGGCATGGTCAACTCGAAGGTGTGCTGGGCAGTCGTCAGAAACTCCCGCGCTTGGTCAGCGAGTATGATCGGAGACAGATGAGGGGTCATGGAGTCGTCGTTGTCGCTCATTAAGCAACGCGGACGTTACTTCAAGACGACGCGTGGGGAAAAGGGGGAAGAAACGGGTAGCGGAGTTGTTTGCCGCAGTGTTTGCCGGTCCTAGACGGACGTGGACGGATTTGGGGGTCCTGGAGGGCGCCGCGTGAGCACAAAAACGGCGGGCCCGCATGGACCCGCCGTCTTTGGAGACCGGTGCTAGACCAAATTCCCTCGCCGGGTTTTCTTGACTTGAAGAGCTATTGGACAGATACGGCGTGAGCAGTTCCGCCTTCGTCGCGATTAACCCTTCGTAGGGGCTCGAACGTCCCGGGCGCTACCGGAACTACTGTTTGACGAGGAGGAGCGTTTCTATACAGGAGGAGGGATGGGGAGCTGATCCGAGGCGCGTAAAGAGGGAGACGGCGCGGCCACATCCCATCGCGTTCGGGTCGGTCGCGGCAGGGTCGACCCGCGACTCCTCGAGCGAGATCTCCGTCGAGGAGATCGTCGCTGGCGGAGCAACGATCGGGTCCGGAGTGAGTCCGAAGATCGAGTCTCGGCGCACGACGACGGTGTCTTGTACCCCCGGCACTGTTAGAATCGTAATTCGTGAGCCGCGCCGTGGAGTCGATGAGCGTGAAGTGTAGCGCGAACGCCTCGCTCATGGTATACGTGCCCGCCCCGAGCGCGGCGACGACGACCGTGCCGCGGGCCACCACTGTGGCATAAACAACGTCGGTGTCCACTTGGCGCGCCGTCGCGGAATCAAGGAGGGTCCACCTCCCACTCAGGTCGAGCGCACTCAGGTCGAGAGGGGTCGACGAGTTGGAGCAGGCAACCAGCGCCGCGATACCAAGGAGGGCAAGTCGTTTTGTTGTCACCGTTATTGAAACCTAGAGCAAAATCTGAGTCAGAGCCACACGAGAGAAAGCGGGCGTCGTAGCGTTCCGACCCCGGAGGGCAAAGTTACAGGCCAGCTACAGGCCGCGCTGCTAAACCTATGACCCGGCTGGGGATCGAACCCAGGACCTACGGATGAAAAGTCCTCGGTCCCTGACAGTCCCCGCCGGCCGATATCCTCCAAAGACTAATCGACGGTTGCCCAACCTTCGTCATTATTTATTGCGAAAGACCGTATGCGGGATGACTGGGGGCCAAGGGAGCTGCGGGAGGCAGTATATGGCTGAGAATTCCAAGGACAACCCGAGCCAGGACGATGATGTGAGATCCTGCAGTCCAAGCGATTTGTCCGAGGCGGAACTTGCGACGTGCGTCGCAATAATCAAAAACGGTGATGCGGTGGATCCGGCTTCGGCGGAGAGGGAACTCCCTCTCGCAACGGCCTTGGCCATTGTACGTAGAGGAGCGACCATTGTGGGAGTGGGAGCGATTAAGCGGGTCCGCCACAAGTACGCTGCTGAAATTGCGGCAAGAGTGGAATCGCCTTCGATCGAGGCACTCCGGAGCTTGGTTACGTCGCTCTTGACGCCAACCACAGGAGGCAGGGCCTTTCTCACCGCATTGTTGCGACATTACTCTCGAAGCACGGCGGTCCACTGTTCGCAACTACCGACAATGACTACATGAAGCGAACTCTAGGGGGCGCTGGGTTTGTGCAGACTGGTCGCGAGTGGACAGGCGAAAAAGGTCAGCTCTCGTTGTGGATCATGGGATAAATCCTTTGCCTCTCGCTAGAGAACGGATCGTGGTAGCAATAGTGGTAACAATGGGGCCGTCCCTGGCTGGCGCTGGCCGACGCGCTCCTCGCGTACGTGCCTCAAACATGAACGGCCAGCGCTAGTGGTCGCTGGCCGTCGCCGCCTCCGGAGCGGAAGGTCCCGCGTTCGAATCGCGGCTGGCGCGTTCGGCGGTTCATACCTCACGCGTCGCGCTCTTTTTCGCCGGGTACGGTGTGGGGACGGTCGGTCGGGTGCGATTCGGGCCCGTTTCGGGGTTTTCGTCTGGATTTCCCGGCCGCCAAGCGCTTAGTTTTCTGATCCCGAGCACGCGGCCGTGCCCGTTTCGTGTCAACGGGTCGCAGGTTCGAGTCCTGCCTCGGGAGCTCCACCGGCCGTAACGACTTCCCGCCCAGGCTCCAACGGGATCCTCGGCTGTCGTACGGTCCGGGTACGGTTGGGACGGTCCCGGTCCATCACAGAGGCGGCTTCCTTGAGGTGATCGGGGCGGACTTGGATGTACTCGCGCGCTCCAGATGTCGATATCGCCGACGTCGGCGACCCCGAACGCGCGACGCACCGGCTCCATGCTGACTAAACGTGGCAAGCGGCTGTCCGCGGTCGGGGTCCTGGTGGCGGCATTCCTTGCGATCATGATTCCCGCAACGTTGCGGTGGCGAGCCGAGGTCGTCCTCTTGTCCCTCGCCGGCCGGATCCCTGACATCGAGCTAAAGCAATTGCTGGCCTACATGATGCCGGGTTCGGGGCAGTGGCTGAGACCCCTCATCGAGACCCACAATCCCTACGCGGTGATCCGCAACGTCAAGACCACTCCGGCCGACATTCAGGCGGGTGCCACGCTGTTTCGCAGTGAGTGCGCTGAATGCCACGCCCCAGACGGGAGCGGTGGCCGCGGTCCCCGTTTGATAGGTCGCCAATTCACGCATGGTGAGAGCGATTGGGCGGTGTACCGCACGATTCGCTTCGGCATTCCCAACACGACCATGGGCCCGCACCCCTTGCCGGACACAGCGGTGTGGCAGCTGGAAGCCTTCGTCCGCTCGATCGACAGCTCGGGCAGCACCTTGGGAGCCACGGCGCGCGGTTCCCGTGGCGCAGCCAGTGTGCCTGTGCCGTACGACGAGCTTGCGGCGATACGCGAGCCGGGTGAGGACTGGCTCACCTACTCCGGATCGTACTGGTCGTCACGCCACAGCGCGCTGAGCCAGATCAATCGTGGCAACGTTGGTCACCTCGCCCTGAGATGGATTCACCAGCTCGAAGGCACGCCCGACTGCGTCGAGGTCTCGCCGGTGGTGCGCAAGGGAATCATGTTCGTGACGCAACCGCCCAGCCGAGTCCTGGCGTTGGACGCGACCACGGGGAAAGAGATATGGGCCTACGATCACCAGGTGTCGCGCGCGGTCCCGAGGAGCGACGTCAACGACTTCAGTGTAATGGCCAATCGGGGCGTCGCCGTCCTTAACGACAAGGTCTTCTTTGGAACACCTGACGCCCGCCTCATCGCGGTTTCGGCCGCGACGGGCGCCTTGCAGTGGGAGGCGACGGTTGCGACCGATGTGACCCGGTACGCGATTACGGCCGCGCCACTGGCCTACCGCGATCTCGTCGTGACCGGCGTCGCCATCAGGGGCAGCGCGGCCGGCGGGCAAGGCTTCATCACGGCCTACGACGCCAATACCGGAAAGGAGCGATGGCGGTTCGGTGCGATCCCTAAGCCGGGCGAGCCGGGTAGCGAGACGTGGCAGGGCGACTCCTGGCGCGAGGGGGGCGCGCCTACCTGGTTGACTGGCTCGTACGATCCGGAGCTCGACCTTCTCGTTTGGCCCGTCGGGAATCCGAAGCCGGACTATGACGCGGCGGCGAGAAGGGGCGACAACCTGTATACGAACTCAGCCGTGGCGCTGCGTGGTTCCACCGGAGCACTCGTGTGGTACTTCCAGTTCACGCCGGGGGACGATCACGATTGGGACGCGACCGAGATTCCGGTGCTGGCGGATCGACGAACCCCTGCGGGCACCGAGAAGCGTGTACTGTGGGCCAATCGTAACGGCTTCTACTATGTCTTGGATCGCGTGTCCGGGAAGTATCTCAACGCCGCGCCCTTCGTGCGTCAGACCTGGACCGAGGGACTCGATGCGAAGGGACGCCCGCAGCCTCTGTCCAGCGCCTCCCGAAACCGCGAAGGATTTCTCCTCTACCCGGGCTACGTCGGTGCCACAAGCTGGTGGTCACCCAGTTTGGATCCAGCGCTGAACCTGATGTTTGTCCCGGTCTTAGAGCAGGGCATGCTCTTCTTCACGTCGAGTCCGCCAGCGGCAATCGGCGGCAGACCGTTTTATACGGCGGTCCGCGCCCTGGACGCATCCACTGGAGGAAGGGTCTGGGAGTATCGGGGCGAGCTGCGACCGCGCAACGATAGACTCGGGGGGGTGAGAATGGGCGGGGTTCTCTCCACGAGGGGCGGCATCGTGTTCGGCGGCGACCAGACCACCTTCTTCGCGCTCGACTCACACACGGGCACGCCCCTCTGGTCCGTAGAGACCGGCGGCACAATCTGCGCGGCCCCCGTGACGTTCTCGGCGGACCGAGAGCAGTTCGTCGTAATCGCAGCGGGACGAAACTTGTTGGCGTTCGCCTTGCCCAACGCCCGCTAAGATCCGCGCTCACTGGCGCGCTGTGACGGGCGGTCTCCCGCGCTTCGTGCCGTCCACGAGCGGCCGGAAGAGAGGCTCCCCCGTGAGCTCGTAGCCGTCCATGTAATAGCTGTAGGCGCGATACTCGGACCCTCCCCGCACACCATTGAGGACCGCGCCCAACACCCGCACCGGCAACTGACGCAGGAGGTCCATCTTGGCCTCGGCTAATTCCCGGTCGGTCTTTCCCAGCCGCAGGACCATGAGCAGGCTTCCGGCCAGCGAAGCCAGCACGAACGCATCGACGCCTGCGCCGAGCGGTGGCGTGTCCACTACGATTACTCCGTAGTTCGACCGGAGACTGGTCATGAAGTCGGCCATCCGCGCGGCGCCCAGCAGCTCCGGCGCATCGCCGCGGCGAGATCCGCTCGCAAGAAAGGCGAGGGACGGATGCGTCGTGGCTTGCAGCACGCGCTCCGGGGAAGCACCGGCGACGAGCAGGTCCGTCAAGCCTGGCTGCCGACGCAGCTGCAGCGCGCGGTGCAGCGCGCCCCGCCGGAGGTCGGCATCGACCAACAACGTGCGATGGTTCGCATAGGCGAACGCAAGCGCCAGGTTCGAGCTGACAAACGACTTCCCATCGCCACTCCCCGGGCTCGTTACCGCCACCACCACAGGGCCGGGGGCGCCGTGCGCGTTCAGCACGTTCAGCCGGATACCGCGGAACGCTTCGACCGCCGCGTCCGCGCTCCCGGGGCCTTTCTTGTCGGTTTCCCGGCCGCACCGCGGCACGATGCCCAGGACCGACAGACCGAGATGCTCCACCTCGGCTCGCCGAGCGATCGAGCTCCCCGCGCGCTCGGCCACGAACGCCCCGCCGGTGCCCAGCATCAGGCCGACTAGTAAACCGAGGACGAGCTGCTCGGGGAGCCCGATGCCGGCAGGTTTCGTCGGGAGGGTGGCGTGGTCGACGATCTCGACCTGCCCAACCGTCACGGCCTCGGCGATCCCGGCCTTCTGGTATTCGGTTCGAAGCTCATCCGCGACCTTCCGCGCATTGTCGACCCGTTCGGTCAGCCGCGTCTCGTCCGCGTCACGTTGCAGGTTCCCCGCCTGGCGGGCTCGTAAGTCGTTGATCGCGGCGATGCGCCCGTCGAGGGAAGCGATGGCGCCTTGGACCCCCGCCTGCACCGCGCGGAGCAGCTTCGCCTCGGTGGCGGAAATCAGCAGATTGAGGCGGGGCAGGTCCGGGTGCGATGTCGAGAGACTCGCCAGGGAATCGCGCGCCATCTCGTACTGGAACAGCTGGGTGTTCAGCTGTACCACGGCCGGACTCGGGGCAACCCCGGGGGTCGAGAGGGCGGTTTGGATGGCCTTCCGGCTGGTGCCGCTGTCCTGGAGGGCCGCGCGCAGGTCCTCGTCGGTCCGGCGCTCGGCGAGCAGCTGCTGGCGCTGCAGTTCGAGGCCCGGCAGTTCGGTCTGCTCCCGTCCCGAGGACTGCCCCGAGCCGTCGGAACGAGCCCGCTGCCGAAACGCCGTGAGCGCCTTTTGAGCATCGGCCACCAGCGAATCGTTGACCTTGAGTTGGGCGTCGAGAAACTCGCGTCGCAATCTGGATTGCCGCTGCGCCGCTTCCGCGCTGGCCGCTCGGAAGACGTCGACCACCCGGTTGACGACCTCCTGCGCGCGAGAGGGGTCTGGTGCGGAATACGCGACGTCCACGATGTCGGTGCGCATCCGAGGCCTGACGCGGAGCTCGGTGAGCAACTGGCTGATTGCCGCGTCGCGGCTCAGCACCCGGAGGAGCGCTCGTGCCGCATCCGGCGGACGCAGGACCGTGAACCGAACGCCATCGACCTTGACGACCGTGCCGTACGCCGCGCGTCGCCGCTCAGGCGGCGCTCCTACCACGAAGCCGTCCCGGTCGAACGTGAGTGGCAACGAGTCAGCCGGCGCATCGGCCGCCACCGCCACGTCCCCCAGCAGGCCCGGTGAAAGCCTCCGTCGGAGCACGCGCTCCAGGAGGCTGCGCGAAGACTTCCGCAGGACTACGCGTAGCATCGGCATACTATCGACGACCCCACCGGCGACGGCGTGACTCTTCAGGAGCTCCACTTGCGACAACAGGGGGTCGGCGTACCGCCCGTCCGCACCCAAGGCTGGGTCGTCCACCACGCCACCGGTAAATGCCCGACGGGGATCCGACAAGCGAATCACCGCGACGGCGCGATAGACCGACCCCTTCACATATGCCACATATCCGGCCGCCGCCACGACAACCGCAGCCACCCCGAGCACCAACCGGATGTGGCGACGCACGACCGCGAACAGGTCGTCCAGGCGGACCGTGCTCACGGGCGCCTCCAGCTCGCCTCGGTCCACGATCGAGCCTGAAGTGACGCGAGGATCGTTGGTGGGGTGCTCAGACATTACTCGGCTCACCGGTATCGACTATACGCGAGGACGGCGGCGACCGCCGCGGTGAGACTCGCCAGCGGATACACCACGTCCCGCAACAGATTGAAGCTGGAGCGACGAGCCACGAGCACCTGGTCACCGGACGCAATCGGCAGCCCTTCATATCGAGAATACCCCCGTCCCAGGTCTATTACCATCGAGCTGTCCCGACGGATCACGCGGACTTTGTCCAGCCGGCCCAGTTCGGTGGGGCCGCCCGCCCGCGCGATCGCCTGGGCGAATGTCGTCCCCTGGGGCAGTTGATACAGGTTGGGCTGTCGCACCTCTCCTGCCACCGTCACCGCGAACAGAGGCTCGATGACGAAGTCCACGCCCTGTTCATAGGTAACGAGAAGGCTGCGCAAGCGTTCTCGCACCGTTGACAGCGGCGCTCCCGCAACCTTGACCGTCTGATACAGCGGGTGGACGAGCGTGCTATCCGGGGCGACTGCAAAGTCGCCGCTCAGCTCCGGGTGCCGCCAAACGGTTATCCGGAGCATGTCGCCAGGGCGCAGCACGGGATCCCGCAGGACCCGCGCTTGTGCCTCAGCGGACGCGATTGGAGCCATGAGCAGAGCAGCAACGACCCACCTGGTGCCGAGGCTCATCCGGCTTTCCCCCTTGGGTTCACACAACATCACAGACGGCCCTGCGGCCAACGGGCCGAATCGGTCGCAAAGAACGTGCTGACACGGATGCGCGAGTGCCGCTGTTGCGGTGCCGCCACGGACCGCCGGGGTGCAGGACCTCGCCAGAGGCATGGCATATGCCTATCCGTAACCAGAGAGAGGAGGCCGGCCGGGGTGCTCAACGCACTGAGTAAGGCGGCGTTCGCCTGTCTGTGGTGCTTCGTCGTCGTGCTCCCATGGGACGTCTACGCCGAGTTGCCGGTGGTGGGCTCCATCCCTCGCCTGGTCGGCATCGTGGCGTCAGCCGTCGGGGTGCTCTACATCGTCGCGCGCCGGCGCGTCAGGCCACTGTCCTGGTTTCATGTGTTCGCGCTCCTGTTCGTGTTCTGGGCTGCGATGAGCATGCTCTGGTCCATCGATCAGGACGCAACGCGAACGCGGTTGATGACCTACCTGCAGCTCGCGCTCCTAGTATGGCTGATCTGGGAAATCGCCTGGTCGCCCCAACGGACACGAGCCCTGCTCGGTGCATACGTTCTGGGGGTCTCGGTGGCCGCCATCGCCACCGTACGCGACTATCTGTCGGGCGTGCACGCTGCCGGGTATGAGGGGCGGTTCAACGCCCTGAGCGTCAACCCCAACGAACTCGGCATGACACTGGCGCTCGGCCTTCCCATGGCGTGGTACCTGAGTCTGTCGCACCCGCACCGGCGCATCGCGCGCCTCTGGCAGCTTTACCTGCCTCTCGCCATTACGGCGATTCTCCTCACCGCGTCCCGAGGCGCTTTCCTCACGATGCTCGTGGCTCTCGCGATCATTCCAGGGACGCAAGGGCGCCTACGCCCGCGCACGAAGGCCGCCCTGTGCGCCCTGGCCGCCGGGTCGCTCGTGCTCGCGGCCACCTTTGTGCCGGAAGCGACTCTGGAACGCCTGCAAACCACCCGAGCCGACATCGAGTCCGGATACTTCGGAAACCGTGGCTTCATCTGGCGTGCTGGCCTGGAGGTGGCGCGGGAGCATCCGCTACTCGGCGTCGGTGCGGGAGCGTTCGGAGCGGCGGTCGTGCCGTCCCTCAACTTTGAATGGTCATCCCACAGCGTTCCCCTGTCGATTCTGGTCGAGGATGGCATCGTCGGACTCCTGATATTTGTGGCGATGTTCGGGGCGACGATCACGGCGTTGCGGCCCGGGCCGCGGCTCCAGCGACGGTTCGCGATCGTCCTACTCTTGACTCTCGGGGTGGGATCGTTATCGCTCGAGTGGGGCTATCGCAAGCAATTCTGGTTTGTCCTGGGGATCGTCGCAGCCGAAGCAGCGCTGCTGCGACCTGGGTCTGATCACGTCATCGACCTCGGGTCGACCGCCGGGTCGGCCCGACCGCGGGCGGCGGGGAGCTGGGTACCGGCTGTCGGCCAGTAGAGGTGGCGCAAGGTCGCCAGGATCACCCGCAGGTCGCTCCACACCGTCGCCCGCTCCGCGTACGTCAAACTGAGCCGGATCTTCTCAGGAGCAATCTCTGTCAGGTAGTGCCGCTCTGGCTCCGACGAGGCGGCCAACATCGCGCTCTCGCCGAGGTAGCGAAGGGACCCCTCGTCGGTCATGCCCGGCACCAGCTCGAGCACGCGACGCTCCGGGGCGCCATACAAGGCGACATAGCACGGCACGTCCGGTCGGGGGCCCACCAAGCTCATGTCACCGAACAGCACGTTGAACAGCTGCGGCAGCTCGTCCAGCTTCAGTCGGCGCATCCACGCCCCGATCCGAGTCACCCGGAGGTCACGCCCAACAGTCAGGGGCAGCCCGCGTGTCTCGGCGTCCGGAACCATCGTCCGGAACTTCCAGATGCGGAACCGACGGCCCCGGTATCCGACGCGCTCCTGCTTGAACAAGACGGGCCCGCCGTCTTCGGCCTTGACCAGGAGCGCCAGCAGCGTGAGCAGTGGCGCCAGCAGTACCACGCCGAGGCCCGCGCCGACCAGGTCGAAGGTGCGCTTCGCCGGTGTCATCGGCGGTGCCCTCGCACCACATCGCGCACGGCGTCGATCACGTCAGCCACGTCCTGGTCGCTGAGTCGCGGATTCAGCGGCAGGCTGAGCATCCGCTGGAAGCTGTCGTACGCGACCGGAAACGACGTGGTGTTGTAGCCATACTTGTCGCGGTAGTACGGGTGCAGGTGAATCGGCTTGAAGTGCACCGATGTCCCGATGTTGCGCGTCGCGAGCTCCTCGATGAACCGATCGCGCCCAATCCGCAGCACGCCGGGACGGAGCCGCAGCACGTAGAGATGCCAAGCGTGCTCCACGTTCGGCCGTTCGACAGGCAGCTCGAAGGCCTCGTCGCCCTGGAAGGCCTCTGCATACCGCCGCACGACTTGGCGCCGCCGTTCCTGGAATGCCGGGAGCTTCCGGAGCTGCCACAAGCCAAGTGCGGCCTGGATGTCCGTCATGTTGTACTTGAAGCCGGGCGCGAGGACGTCGTAGCGCCAGCTTCCGCCCTTGTCGTACCGTCTCCAGGCGTCCCGACTCAGGCCGTGCAGACTCAACAGACGCGCGCGTTCGAGGAAGGCATGTTCCCCCGTCAGCATCCCTCCCTCGGCCGTCGTGAGGTTCTTCGTGGCGTAGAAGCTGAACGCCACCGGATTCCCACCGGAACCGATCTTGCGTCCGCGGTAGGCGGCAGGAATGGCGTGTGCCGCGTCCTCAAGCACCAGGAGGCGACGCGCGCGTGCCAACCCGTGGATCGGATCGAGGTCGGCCGGATGACCGGCGTAATGCACCGGGATGATCGCTCGGGTGCGCCCTGTGATCGCCGCCTCGATCTGTGCGGGATCGATCGTGAGCGTGTCCCGCTCCACATCGACGAGCACCGGCCGGGCGCCAACGTGCTCGACGACGTTGACGGTCGCGGCGAACGTGAGCGGCGTCGTGATCACTTCGTCGCCCGGGCCGATTCCGCTCGCCAGCAGCGCCGTGTGGAGGGCAGCCGTGCACGAGTTGACCGCGACGGCCGCCGGGGCCGAGACGGTGGCCGCGAACTCCGCCTCGAACTGGGCGACCTTGGGGCCGGTGGTGATCCAGTCGGAGCGCAGGGTATCGACGACTTCGGCGATCTCCTCCTCCCCGATGAGCGGGGGCGAGAAGGAGAGATAGGTACTGCGCCGAGGTCGCGGGGCTGCGCTGGCAGGCGGAGACGGCTCCGTCACCGGTCGCCCGCCAAAAGGCACGTTGCCTCGCTGAGGAAGCGTCATACCCGGATGGCGGACGCAAAGAATGTGCTGAGGGCGCGGTGTATCCTTGTCGCAGCGCCGCTACAGGCTGCGCTCGATCGCGCACCCCTAGCGGGACAACGGCGTGGAGCTCAAGTCAAACACACCGCGTGATCGCGCGAGCAGCGCCCAGGCACCCCGCAGGAACCCACAGCCGTAGCAGACATGCAGCACCGGGAAGACCCCGGCGGCAGCAAGAGCAACGCGCGCCCCGTGGCGCCACCCGAGCGCGAGCACGCACGCGCCGGTCAAGGCGAGGTAGCTCCCCACAATGACGACGCCAAGCACCCGCGCCGCGGCGACCCAAGGCGCCGCGAGCACGGCCAGCAGGACGCTGAGCACGAACGCCGCCGGCACGACCTGACGGAGGGTCATTATCCTTCCGATCTTGAGCGCGACGAGGGGTTTGAAGAGGCCGTACTGATAAAACATGCGGCCCAGCTGGCGCAGCGAGCGCCGCGCGTAGTAGGAGGAGACGACGCCGGGTACCAGCAGGATGCGTCCACCCGCACGGACCACGCGGAAACTGAACTCCTCGTCCTGGTCCCGCGCCAGCTCCTCGTCGAATAGCCCCACCCGCTCGAATAAATCACGCCGGAAGCAACCGAACGGCAGCGTCTCAACCTCCCGGACTTCGTTCGTTCCGAGACGGTAGCGAGAGTCGCCGATCCCGAACGGATGTGCGAGCACCGCCGCGATCGCGCGGGCCGTCGGCGTTCCGTCCGCCGGGAGCGTCACCCAGGCCCCACCGACATAATCGGCACCGGTGCGCTCGAGCCAGTCGACGAGGTCGGCCACGTAGCTCGGCGGGTAATGGGCGTGGGCGTCCATGCGCATGATGATCGCGCCCCGCGCCCGGGTGATGCCGAGGTTCAAGGCGTGGGGCGTCGTGCGTTTCGGGTTGTCGAGCACCTGAATCATCGGATAACGGCGGGCGTAGTCCGCAACCACAGCCCGTGTCCCATCGTCACTCCGGCCGTCCACGACCAGCACCTCGAGCCGGTCGCGTGGGTACTCGTTCGCCAAGATCGAGTCCAATAGCGGCCGGATGTATGCGGCTTCATTGCGGCACGGGACCACAATCGAGACAAGGGGCCGCGGAGGAGAGGCTTCGCTCACGCTGGGAGTCACAAGGCAAGGCGCACACCAGTTCACCTGCAGCCTGCGGGCCTCAAGGGGCTGATCCGCGCTGGCAGCGCTCAGTAGCCTAGTTGTATTGCACTATGCAAGCAATCGTGCAAAATACGATACATAATGTCATATTATTTTGTAGAAGTTGTGTGATTCATGGTTTTGATAACTCATTGAATCCCACCTTTGCTTCGCTCCAGTGGCGCTCAAGCGGCACGGGTGTTGCCGTTGCGCAATGGCTGTCACACGCTGCTCAGAGCAAAACCGCCGAAAGACGGTGACGCAGAGCTTTAGGGGACTACCGCGGCCCAAGGTCGCCACGTCAGCCCGGCCGCCAGCGACTCGAGATTTCTCGCGAGCTGCTGGCGATTTTTTTTGTCGGCGCTCGCACAACGCACGTCGGCAGGATTCCTGTCCCCTCCTCCAGAGGGCGACAAAGGCAAACCCGGTGAAAACCGGGGACGCAAAGCTCCGAGGCTACCGCACGCGCTGCGTGCCACGCCGGTCGAGCCGCCGAACCTCACGCAGGAGAGGATATGCGTGGTTGCGCCAGGAGTTGGGCAATGGCCGTCGCGGGGCTCGGGCTGCTCGCGGCGTGCGAACGCCCAGTCGGTCCGACGCAGCCACCGCCGGGCGACCCACTGCTGCAAATCGTCACGTCACCCACGAGCGTCACGCTCGATCCCTACCAGACGCAACAGTTTCTCGCGTACGGTCGCACGCAGGCCGGCGACAGCGTCGCCGTCGTCGTGAGTTGGAGCGCGTCGGGGGGCACGATCACGAGCGGCGGTCTGTATGCCGCAGACACCGTCGCCGGCACCTATCAGGTGACCGCGACGACTCAACGGACCGCATCCGCTCCAGCGGCGACCGCCACCAGCACCACATCCTCGGGTAGTTCGCAGGTCAAGAACAGGGGTTCGCTGACACAGGTCATTCTCACCCCGGCGACCGCCTCCGTGCTCGTCGGCGGAACGCTGCAGTTCGCGGCCTACGGGAGGAGGAAGAACGGCGACAGTACCTCGGTAAGCGTGGTGTACGCCGCCACCGGCGGCACCATCTCTGCCGACGGGCTCTATACGGCAGGGCAGACTGCGGGACCACACCACGTGGTAGCCACGCAGAGCAGCGGTGGGACGCTGACCGATACTGCGGCCGTCACGATAACCACTATCCCCGTGGCATCGGTGACCGTGAGCCCGACGACGGCGAGTCTCCAGGTGGGCGCTACTCGGCAATTCACCGCCGTGACCAAAGACTCGGCGGGCAACACACTCACCGGGCGCGTCGTCACGTGGGCAAGCAGCAACACCGCCGTCGCCACCGTGAGCACCAGTGGTGTGGTCAGCGGGATGGCCGCGGGCTCGGCGACCATCACCGCGACGAGCGAGACGAAGAGCGGCATTGCCGCCGTCACGGCCACGAACGTTCCGGTAGCATCGGTGACGGTGAGTCCGGCGTCCGCCAGTCTCCTGGTGGGCGCCACTCAGCAATTCACCGCCGTGTCCAAGGACTCGGCCGGTAATACGCTCACTGGTCGGACTGTGACGTGGGCGAGCAGCAACACTGCCGTCGCCATGGTGAGCGCCAGCGGGCTGGCGACGGGCGTGGCCAGCGGGCCGGCGACGATCACGGCCACGAGCGAAGGCCAGAGCGGCACGGCGGCGCTTACGATCACCGCCGCGAGCTGCGTGATCAGCTCCGGGGCCTGGCAGAACGTTGCGATCCCGTCGCAAACCGGCGCCTTTGAAGACCAGTTCGACGCCACCCCCACAACGGCGAACATGAACGGCGTGGTGGGCCTCGCCAACGGCCCCGCCGCGGATTGGACCAACCTGGCCGCGATCGTGCGCTTCAACCCCACGGGCACGATCGACGCCCGCAATGGGGCCGACTATGCCGCCGCGACCGCCATCCCCTACACCCCGGGCACGACCTACCACTTCCGCCTGGACGTCGACATCGCGTCACACAGCTACGCGGCCTACGTGACGCCGGCCGGCGCGACGGAACAGCTGGTGGGCAGTGCCTTCGCGTTCCGGACCGAGCAGTCCGCGGTGAGCGTGCTGAACAACCTGGGCGTCTACGCCTCGGTGGGGGGTGAAACGGTCTGCAACCCCGGCGTCGCACCCTGGACTCCGCCCGCGCCCGCGCCGGTGGCCTCCGTGACCGTGAGCCCGGCGGCGGCGAGCGCTCAGGTCGGGGCGACCGTGCAGCTCACAGCGACGCTCAAAGATGCGAGCGGCAACGTGCTCACGGGCCGCTCGGTCACCTGGGCGTCCAGCACTCTAGGTATGGCGACTGTCTCGACGAGCGGGCTGGTGACCGGCGTCGCGGTGGGGGCGGCGACGATCACGGCGACGAGCGAGGGGCAGACCGGGAGCAGCGCGGTGACGGTGACTCTCGTGAGCGACCCGACGCCGCTCTACACCCTGGGCAATGGCACCAATTACTATGTCGCGCCGTCGGGCTCGGATGCGAATTCCTGCACCGCCGCCGCCCCCTGCTACACGATGGCGCGCGTTTCCCAACTGATGAGCCCGGGCGACAACGCCCACTTCGCTTCCGGCAACTACACGTGGAGCTACTCCGGCAATAAGGTGACCAAGAGCGGGACCGCCGCCGCCCCCATCTCCTACATCTCGGACACGAAATGGGGAGCGAAGGTTTATGGCTCGGGGTGCGACCCCATTTGGAACAGCGGCGACTACGTCCAGATCATCAACTTCGATGTCACCGGCAACTGCTCCGAAGGCATCGGCGTCAACGGCAATTACAACAAGGTGATCGGCAACCGCGTCCACGACCTGCCAGGCACCGGCGGCTACGCCGGCATCCTCGGGGACTGCTGCAGCTACAGCAAGACCGGCATTCAAATCATCGGCAACGTGGTCGACAACATCGCCATGGGCACCGGCTCGAACCTCATCCACGGCATCTATACGGGCGGCCCCAGTAGCGTCATCATGAACAACATCGTCACCCGCGCGTCCGCCGCTTGCATTACGCACTACCACGGCGCCACGCGCTCGATCGTCTCCAATAACGTGGTGGCCAACTGCAAATACGGCATTCAAATCGCCGCCGACGGGGCCATCACGTCGGACGATTACACGACCGTGGACAACAACATTGCGGTCAACAACGGCCGGGGGATTTACGAATATCCGACCGCTGGTCCTCACAACGTCTACAACAACAACATCGTCTACAACAACTCCACAGCGAATCTTGATCTTTGCTGTGGAGGAACCCAGTCCGGCACCATCACGTTGACGGCCGCCCAATTCAGCGCGCTCTTCGTGAACTACACCGGGGACATGGCCGGGGACTATCATCTCCGAAGTGGGGCGGTGGCGATTGATGCAGGCACGCTCAGCTGCGCCAGCGGCATGACCAGCTGCGTGCCACTGCTCGACCTGGACGGCGTCGCCCGGCCCGTCGGCACGGCCTACGACATCGGCCCCTACGAGTGGCATTGATGCCCCGTCTTGAAAACGGCCTAACCGTTCCGGCCGCCGGGTTTAAGCCGACGGCCCTTCTCCACCCTTCTCCATAGAAGGAGCGCCCGAGTATGAACTTCAAGTTCAAGCTGTCCAAGCGGCTGGCCGTGCTGAAAGCCGCGCTCGCCGCCAGCGTCGTCTTGTCGCTGGCGTGCGCGAGCGAGCTCACCGATCCCAAGCTACCCCACAGCGCCCCGAGACAACCCGTCATCTCCGCTAATCTCACCCGGCTCCCCGCAACCTCGGTCGTGGCGAGCGCGAATGACGGCAACCTCCCGCAGAACACGCTCGACAACAGCCTCGCCACCCGCTGGTCGGCGCAGGGCGACGGCCAGTGGATCCGCTACGACCTCGGCGCGATCGCGGCCATCGATCACCTGGACATCGCCTGGTACCTGGGCGACACCCGCAGCTCATCCTTCGACATCCAAGTGTCGCTGGACGCCGTCACCTGGACCAAGGTCTTCTCCGGCCGGAGCAGCGGGCAGACCCTCCAGCTCGAGAGCTACGCCTTCCCGACGACATCCGGCCGCTACGTCCGCATCGTGGGCCATGGGAACAGCACCAGCACCTGGAACAGCATTACGGAAGTCGCGATCTTCGGCACGGCCCTTCCCGCGCTCCCCGTGGCGTCGGCCCTGGCGAGCGCGAATGACGGCAACCTCCCGCAGAACACGCTCGACAACAGCCTCGCCACCCGCTGGTCGGCGCAGGGCGACGGCCAGTGGATCCGGTACGACCTCGGCGCGCTCGCAGCCATCGATCACGTGGACATCGCCTGGTACCTGGGCGATACCCGCACCTCGTCCTTCGACATCCAAGTGTCGCTGGACACCGTCACCTGGACCAAGGTCTTCTCCGGCCAGAGCGGGCAGACCCTCCAGCTCGAGAGCTACGCCTTCCCCACGACGTCCGGCCGCTACGTCCGCATCGTGGGCCATGGGAACAGCACCAGCACCTGGAACAGCATTACGGAAGTCGCGATCCGCGGCACGGCCCTCCCCGCGCTCCCCGTTCCCGTGGCCGCGGTAACGGTGAGCCCCGCGACCGCGAGCCTGCAGGCGGGGGCGGCGGCGCAGCTCACCGCCGTGACCACGGACTCCGCCGGGAATCCGCTCACTGGCCGAACGGTGAGCTGGACCGGCTTGGACAGCACGGTCGCTACGGTTTCCGCGAGCGGCTTGGTGAAGGGCGTCGCGACCGGGACTACAACGATTACGGCGACAAGCGAAGGCAAGAGCGGCCGGGCCACAATCTCCGTCGCGGCCCCCAGCTGCTTGACGAGCGCAGGGATCTGGCGAAACAGCACCGTCCCTACGCAAACCGGCGCGTTTGAGGCGCAGTTTGACGCCACCCCGTCCACGGTGAACGTGAACGGCGTGGTAGGCCTCGCCAACGGCCCCGCCGCGGATTGGACCAACCTGGCCGCGATCGTGCGCTTCAACCCCACGGGCACGATCGACGCCCGCAATGGGGGCGACTATGCTGCCAAGACGGCCATCCCCTACACCACGGGCACGTCCTACCACTTCCGCCTGGACGTGAACGTCGCGTCCCACGTCTACGACATTTATGTGACGCCCGCCGGCGCCACCGAACGGCTGCTCGGCAGCGGCTTTGCCTTCCGCACCGAGCAGGCGACGGTGAGCCAGCTGAATGATGTCAGCCTCTACGCCGCGACGGCCAGCGCAACGGCCTGCAACGTTGCCCTCGGCGCGTGGACCCCGCCCACCCCGCCCCCGCCCGCACCGGTGGCCACAGTGACCGTGAGCCCGGCGGCCGCGGGCGTGTCGGTGGGCGCCACCACCCAGCTCACGCCGACGCTCAAAGACGCGACCGGCAACGTGCTCACGGGCCGCTCGGTCACCTGGGCGTCCAGCGCCCCGGCGCTGGCACCCGTGAGCGGCTCCGGGCTGGTGACGGGGCTCGGCGTCGGGGCGGTGACGGTCACGGCGACGAGTGAGGGGCAGACCGGGAGCAGCGCGGTGACGGTGACTCTCGTGAGCGACCCGACGCCGCTCTACACCCTGGGCAATGGCACCAATTACTATGTCGCGCCGTCGGGCTCGGATGCCAATCCCTGCACCACCGCCGCTCCCTGCTACACCATGGCGCGCGTCTCCCAACTGATGAGCCCGGGCGACAACGCCCACTTCGCTTCCGGCAACTACACCTGGACCTACTCCGGCAATAAGGTGACCAAGAGCGGCACCGCCACCGCGCCCATCTCCTACATCTCGGATACAAAATGGGGCGCGAAAATCTCCGGCTCAGGCTGCGACCCCATTTGGAACAGCGGCGCCTATGTCCAGATCATCAACTTCGACGTCACCGGCAACTGCTCCGAGGGCATCGGCGTCAACGGCAATTACGACAAGGTGATCGGCAACCGCGTCCATGACCTGCCCGGCACCGGGGGGTATGCCGCCATCCTCGCCGATTGCTGCAGCTACAACCTCGTCGGCATTCAGATCATCGGCAACGTGGTCGACAACATCGCCATGGGCACGGGCTCGAACCTCATCCACGGCATCTATGCGGCCGGCCCCAGTAGCGTCATCATGAACAACATCGTCACCCGCGCGTCCGCCGCCTGCATTACCCACTACCACGGCTCCACCCACTCGATCGTCTCCAATAACGTGGTGGCCAACTGCAAGTATGGCATTCAAATCGCCGCCGATGGCGCCATCACGTCGGACGATTACACGACCGTGGACAACAACATTGCGGTCAACAACGGCCGGGGGATTTACGAATATCCGACCGCTGGTCCTCACAACGTCTACAACAACAACATCGTCTACAACAGCTCCACAGCGAATCTTGATCTTTGCTGTGGAGGAACCCAGTCCGGTACCCTCACGTTGACTGCCGCCCAGTTCAGCGCCCTCTTCGTGAACTACACTGGGGACATGACCGGGGACTACCATCTCCGGAGCGGTGCGGTGGCGATCGACGCGGGCACGCTCAGGTGTGCCAGCGGCGTGACCAGCTGCGTGTCGCCGCTCGACCTGGGCGGCGTCGCCCGGCCCGTGGGCACAGCCGTCGACATCGGCGCGTATGAGTGGCACTGATGACTAGATTCTAGAGCCAGCCTTCCGCGCTCCCCCCGGGCTTGGACACCGGGGGGAGTTTTTTTGTGCCGATGACGTAGTTGAGCTCCCCCCTCCGGAGACCTGCGGCACTGTTTATGCGGCTGCTCCCCTCGACGCGAACCGAAAGGCGTGCTCGAGAATGTGCGGTCTTGTCGTCATGCTCGGCCTTGGTGATCGACCGGCGGACGCGGCGGTCCTGACCCGGATGGCGCAGCGCATCTCGCACCGGGGTCCGGACGATTCGGGTCTGTACCTCGACCAGCACGTGGGGTTCGGTTTTCGCCGACTCTCGATCCTGGACCTGAGCCAAGCCGGCCACCAGCCAATGTGCTCGGAGGACGGCCAGCTGGTGATCGTTTTCAATGGCGAGATCTACAACTACATCGAGCTGCGCGACGAGCTGCAGGCCGCCGGGTACTGCTTCCGGTCGACCAGCGACACCGAAGTCTTGCTGGCGGCCTACCGCCACTGGGGCCCGAACTGCCTTGCCAAGTTGAACGGGATGTGGGCGTTTGTCATCCACGACCAGCGCCGCGGCGTGCTGTTCGGCGCGCGAGACCGGTTCGGGGTGAAGCCCCTCTTCGTGCATCGGGGGAAGGACTGCTGGCTTCTCGCCTCCGAGGCGAAGGCCATACTGGCTTCGGGTGTCTATGTACGCGAAACGAACTGGCAGGTGTCTGCCGATTTCCTCCTCCACGGCAAGCTGGATGAGACCCCCGCGACGTTTTTCGCCGGCATCGAGCAGGTCCCCCCGGGATGCGCGTTCGAGCTCAGGCTCGATGGCCGTTGGCGAC
>WNGG01002529.1_pt1 | contig 20637 bp, 20 predicted proteins | sample 5400661 | NCBI WGS metagenome assembly WNGG01 (sample SAMN13153372, study PRJNA577476) | soil metagenome | isolation source: 100 cm soil or saprolite under Garry oak tree replicate 1 | place: USA:California | collected 2016-06-15
CGCAAAGCCGGCCAGGAGCGCGCTGCCGTAGCCAGGCTCTTTCTGCACGACGACGCGGGCTCCCCGCCGTTGCGCCGCTTCTGCTGTTCCGTCCCGTGATCCCCCGTCGGCGACGACAATCTCCGCCGTGAGACCCAGGTCGGCAATCAATTCCTTGAGCGCGGGAAGGAGCAGTTCGATGTTCTCCCGCTCGTTCCAAGCAGGAATGACAACAGCCAAGTCAGGCTGTTCTCTCAAATCATCAGTTCCAGATTGAGCCGGATGATCCGAGCCGGACACGCCGTCAAGCCTCCGGCCGCTTGGCAATGAATCCAAGGAAGTAGTCCCGCTCTCGGAGAGCCAGATCCACGCGGCCCGCTTCAAACTCAACCCTCGACCTGGCATCCACGACTTCAAAGCCAGCTTCCTGCAGATCTGCAAGCGCTTCGTCAAGATCATACATGTGAAAGAAAACGGGACGACGCGACCGGGCCTCACTGATCCTGGTGCTCCACCGGTCGTTATCACCCAAGCTAGTCCCTAGTCCAAGGCGACGGCCCAGCCGCCGGAAGCTGTTCACACAGGCGAAGTATAGCCGGAATTTCCAGTGGCAGCGACGGTTGTGTGTCGTCATAGCCAACTTCCCTCCAGGCCGCAGCGTTCGCCAAGCCGCACGAAACGCCTGCACCCGCCCATCCCGTCCCGGCACGTGGGCAATAATTGCACCGAGCATGGCTACACCATCAAAGCAGGCATCACAAAACGGAAGCGAGGCGGCATTCCCCACAACATAGGAACCTAATAGACCTTTCTTCCGACCATAGGACCGGGCGGCCTGAACCATCACAAGCACCAAGTCCATCGCGACAACCCGTAGCCCATGCTGAACCATGGCGCTCGCCTCACGTCCCCCACCGCAGCCGATGTCCAAAATTTGCTGCCCAGGCATGAAAGCTTGCAGGACCAGGGCTTCTTCAAAGGGGGCCAGACCTTCAGCCGCGACGGTCGAGAAGGCTGCTACCTCGTCCGGATCCCCATATTTCAAGCGGACCGACGCTTCAATGTCAGACCGTTTCACGTAGGCCTTCCAAGCTTCTGATAGAGTCGATAACTCCACGCCGCCGGTCGTTGCACCACCTGTTCCAGCCACCGCCAACCCGCATAGGCTCTCGGGCTGATCACCAGATCATACTCTCCAAGAAAAAGGAGAGATCGTACCACCTGAGTACAGCAGCCACTGAAACGACAAGCAGTAGGAGTGCTGGACGATGCCATGGTCGAGTCACGGTCATGCGCGCGACTTCAATGCCTCCATAACCAGCCCTTTGACATGGTTAGGGGTGAAGAGCTTCACGCACACGTTGTCCCCGTCACAAGGACTCTTCCGCGCATTATAGGCGCTGAGGCAAGGGCTACAGCTTATTCCCGCATAGAGACACGTGTAATTGGAGGTCAGCGGTCCGTAGAGGACCGGCGTCTCCGGACCGAAGAACACGATACAGTGGATGGACGAGAGACCGGCAAAATGCGCCAGGCCGCCATCTGACGTGACCAGAACATCGCACTGGTTGAAGACTTGAACAATTTCCCTGACCGTCACCGTCAGCCCTGCCAAGTTGAAGAAGCGCGGCGACCGAATCGTGTCCGCCATCCGCTCGTACCACACGCGATCGCCAGCCAATCCCACAACACCGACGGCGAGACCAGGCGTCTCCAGCAGCATCTCCGCCAGTTGGACATAGTTGGCCAAGGGCCAAGCCCTGATCGGAAGTTCCCCGCCGCCAGGATTCAAGAGGACAATCCGGCTGCATCCCGTCAGCGCGGAGCAAGCTTGCTTCAACCTTGCCCCGATCGCTAGATCCTCTTCTTTCGAGTTTCGTATCTGTGGCAGGCCCTGCTGAATTGCGCCGTACTTTTTCTTCACAGGCGGCGTTCCCGATGCTGAATCCTCAAGCGCATCCAGCAAGGCCATATAGTTCTCAGCGATATGGAGGTAGGGATTGTACGGCACTTTGCGCGTCAGAAAACTCCCCCGGTACAGGCCCTCCATGTGGTACCGATGGAATCCGACGCGGTTAGAGGCACCGCTGAGATAGCTCAGAACCGCACTGACGCGAGAAAACAACTCCAGGTCCAAGACCGTGTCGATCCTGCACCGGCGAAGTTGCCAGACCGCCCGCACAGCATCCGCCAGGAACACACCGAGGCTGCGGTCACGCAAGAGGATGTGCCGCTCTTGAGGCGCAAGATTCAGTACTTCCGCGCTGCCTCGGAGTTTTTCAAACATCAAGAAGTAGAGGATCGCTTCCGGGTACCGACGCCTCAACGCTTCCAGCATCGGATAGGCGAGGACTAGGCATCCCATTTCCGAGATTTCAATGATGAGGATGTTACACGGTGATACCGGAGCCCGTGTCGGCCTCACCAGGGACACCAGTCTATGCACCATCGAGAGAACGAGGCACACCGCCGAACCGATTACTCGATCTAGGGAACGCATACGATCCAGGGTCATGTCACGTCACACCGATGCGGCCAAGAGGTTCTCGTAGAGCGAATCCAGCGGTGCCAGACACCGTGCCCAGTCATACCGCTCTTCCATCAGGCGACGGCCCAGCCGCCGGAAGCGGTTCACACAGGCGAAGTATAGCCGGAATTTCCAGTGGCAGCGACGGTTGTGTGTCGTCATAGCCAACTTCCCTCCAGGCCGCAGAGTTCGCCAAGCCGCACGAAACGCCTGAACCCGCCCATCCCGTCCCGGCACGTGGGCAATAATTGCACCGGGATGGCTACACTATCAAAGCAGGCATCACAAAACGGAAGCGAGGCGGCATTCCCCACAACATAGGAACCTAATAGACCTTTCTTCCGACCATAGGACCGGGCAGCCTGAACCATCGCGAGGACCAAGTCCATGCCGACAACGCGTAGCCCATGCTGAACCATGGCGGTTGCCTCGCGTCCCCCCCCCCGCAGCCGATGTCCAGGACGCGCTTCCGGTCTTCCAGAAAGCCGAGGACGATCCGATGTCGCGTTCGCTGCCAGTACCGCTGCAGCCAGATCGGGCTGTCAAAGGCCCGGTGATCGTAATCGGCCGCAGCGACAGAGTTGCGCAGTCTCCACATCCGCACCAGGGTTTTCGCAAAGGCCCACCCGAACTTGAAGAGCCGCACGTGGGAGCGGCCGGAGCCTCGAGACATATAACGGAACGGAATCTCGAGGATGCGCCATCCTTCCGCATGCACCCGGATCAGAATCTCCTGCAACATGTCGAAGTCGCGCGCCACCAGCGTGAGTCCCATCAGCACGTCGCGATGGTACATGCGGAACCCGCTGGACAGATCGCGGAGCGGCAACGACAGGACCCGGCTGTAGGTGCGGTTCAGAATATGGCTCAGCCACCTTCGGAATCGGCTCATGTCGGCCCGTCCACCGGGGACGTAGCGGGAGGCGATCAACACTTCTGCCTCGTCGCGCCGCCGCCAGAATTCCTCCAGGAACACCGGTCGGTGGGACAAGTCGGCGTCCATGGTGACGATGTACGGGGCCGAAGTGGCCGCAAAGCCAGCCAGGAGCGCGCTGCCGTAGCCCGGGTCCTTTGGGATGACCACGCACGCCCATCGCCGCTCGGCTGCCTGACGAGTTCCATCTCGGGACCCACCATCGGCCACTACGATCTCCGCCGTGACCCCGATGATGGCGACCACCTCCTTTAACGCCGGCAACAGCAGCTCGAGGTTTTCCTTCTCATTCCACGCTGGGATAACGATGGCCAGTTGGGGGAAACTGACAGGGGTGTGCATGTGATCGCTATCCATCACCTCTGTTCCGTAGGAAAGAGCCACTCGTGCAGGAAGCCCAAGGCGTACGCCCCTTCACAGACAAAACAGATTGGCCTGCCAGTCAGTAGGGCATACAGCTGCCGAAACAGGAAGCGCAGTACCCGCCAGGAAAATCCTACCCGAGCGCGGAAGGGGCCATGCGTCGCAGGGGTCTCAATTGTCCATTGAGGGTAAGAGCGGTGGACGAAGGCAGCCGCCACCCCGTTCCGATAGAACTGTCGTGTCAGCGCATTCATTGTCGCCGGAGGCAGATGGGAGTACTCCGCTCCCGGCACCACCACCACCCGATACCCCGCTTGGCGGAAGGCCTCTCTGAGGTAGGGATCCAGACCACGAGGTATTAACTCGTTTTCTCCCCCCACTCCGCAGAACACGTCCTTCCTGATCAACAGAAGAGGATGCTCCGCCAGATCGGAATCCGTGATTTGGCTGACCATCGGCGTCAACCGCCGCGGCAGCTCGTTCATGACCCGCTTGATGAAGGCGGACGCGTCCGCGGGAATGACGTTCACGCCTCCGGCCATGCCGATGGTCCGATCTGATTCCATCGCCGCCACTAACCGTGCAATCGCTTCCGGACTACCCAGCGAGGTGTCATCGTCTAGCGTCAGAAGAAACGTCCCTTTAGCCAAAGCCGCCACCGCATTAATCGCGCGCCCCTGTCTTTGGTCTCCCAGGATCAGGAACAACTCCCAGTCTGTGAAGGTCTGTTTTCCGATCTGGCCAAGCAGTCGTGGCAGGCACCCGCCCCGATCCGCATCCAGCGTCGGGATAACGATCGAGACTTTGGTGGAGCGGCCTGGATGCGGGGACATCCGTGCAAAGCTGAGCGGCCCAGCGGCCTCTGCTCGGTGGCGCACAAAAGACCTCTCCGGGTACTGGAGCAGCCGTTCCCATCGGATCGTATCAGGCATTGCGTGTGTCAGGGGAGAGCTCATGGAGGGCCGACTCGTTTTTGTGAGCAACTCAAGCATGAAAATTCGCCGATAGGGGTTCTTTGCGTTCCACATGCTTAGAAGCCTCACGATCCAACCAGTCAGCACCCTACGCAAGTAGTTTCGAGGAACCGCGATTTCCAAGGCCTCAAGGCCATACCAGAATGGTAAGGGAGCATTTCCTAAGTTCGTGAGCTTTGCCTGGGGTGAAATCGCCTGAAGCAACTGCATCATCTCTTCGGCCTCGGGCAACTCATATTCGCGGTGTTCAACAAGCCAGCGGTTGGAAATCCCAAACCGCCTTTGGTGGTATTGATCGAGCCGTCCCTCTGCTTCGGCCGCTCTCTTACCGCAGGGAACCGCTATGATCATACAGTACTTCGCCACCCGTGCCATTTCTCGCGCCGCTGGACCTCTCAAGGACCGTGGCAGGTGCTCGAAGAGGTCCACCGCTACTACGGCTTCGAATGCCGCAGCCCGAAACGGCAGCTGTTCGACCCTTCCCCGGACAGGAAGCGGAAGGCCTCCGGCCCGTGCCAAGTTCTCCCGATTGAAGTGCAAATCGACGGCTACGACCTTCGTCCTGAGAAAGGGCGCCAGGCCGCGATCTGCAGATCCAACCTCCAGGACCGGGAGTGGCTGGATTCGCGGCAGACGCCGGAGCAGACTCACGATAGGGAGATACCGGATTGCGTGGGAGCCGTACCAATCATTGTTCCAAAGGAGGTACCGACGCAGGAGACGTGCCAGAAGCCCACGAGGAGCCTCCGCTTCTCCCCACCGAAGCCAACGTTTGATCCATGAGGAAGTTTTCACCGAACACGTACACCCATTGGATACGGCCGCCGAGAGGCTGGCCAGTCCCAGACCGTGAGAAGGGCCCTAGCCAACGCGCCTCTGGGGCCCCTGAAGGTCTGGCGTTCCCTTTCCACAAGCCCAAGCCCTTTCAAAACGCGAACAATCCTGCGCGTGGGATTGAACCAGTATGGGTAACAAGCCTTCAAGCCTGCTTTTTCCAGAAATCGGGTCAGCGTCCGGGGAGAAAAATAGTAAAGGTGCCCCTCGGGTCTAATGTAGTCCCACTCTGCCCCCAAACGGCGAGCCTCAGCACAATCGATATTTCCAGTCTCATAATAGAAAAGTCCACCAGGCCTGAGTATGCATGCCACTTCAAAAAATAGTTTGCGAGGATCGGGTAAATGCTCCAGGAGTTCAACCGCGACAACCACGTCGTAGGTGGCCTCTGGAATCACGATTTCCTCAATCGTTCCCTCTAGGATCTCCAACCCTTGCTCCCTGAGCAGGTTCGCGGCGTAGCCTGAAAACTCCAAGCCAACTACCCTGTATCCGCGCTTCTTGGCCAGTCGAAGAAGATGCCCCACACCAGGACCGATCTCAAGTAAATCAGCAGGAGACGGCTTGACAGTGCTGATCCGATCGAGGACACGCGTAGCCCATGTGTCCTTATCTGCAGGGTTTCTTAATTCTTCTTCATAACGCACAAAAGGATCAAACCCTTCCCCGCGGAAGTACGCCTCATCATACAATGCCCGGATCCATTCATCGGGCAAACGTGGGTTCACATAAACAAGCCCGCAGTCAACACATTCCACCACCTGAAACACTTTTCCCGTGAGATGCCCTCGCTTTTTAAATCGGATCAGGTAATCCGATGTTCCACACAGATTGCAGGCTACTTCTTCCAGCCTCATTGCCACTGCTTTCTGTCCTCCAAAGTGATCCAGGGGAGGCGAATTCCCATTAGGGCCTTCACCGTTTCCCGAAACGCAATCTTTTTTTCTCTCTCGCCGAGAAGGAAGCAGACCAGCCATTTTGTGCTGAAGATCACGAAAAGCGGCAGACGAAGGATAGCATAAGCGATCGATTGGTGTTCGCGCAAAAAGTAAATTTGTCCAAGCCCAACGGAAGTAAGTACCAAAACTCCTTTCCTCTTGCCGCCAGTGGATCCGGAGTGATGATGAACGGCTACAGGGCACGGATGAAACCAGATCTCCCAACCCGCATGACGTACACGCCAGCCAAAATCCATATCTTCGAATCCAAAGAAATAGCGGTTATCGAATCCTCCCACTGCTTCCCAAACTCTTCGGCGTACCAGAAAACAAGACCCCTCGACGGCATCCACGGGAAACGGCTCCGCCCGTTGGAGGTACTGTTCGTAGGGATGGACAATGGGAGAATGTTTGAAGACGCGATTAAGTCTCGTTTCGTAAAGCAAAACTGAGGCGATGGTAGGGAACGAAGTCACGGAGACGTAGGACCTGCCGTCTGACAGCAGCATCCGCGGCCCGACCACACCAACTTCCGGATGCTTCTCGATAAAATCCAAGAGGCGGGCAAGGCCGCCAGGCACCAGCGTAGCATCGGGATTCAGTATGAGAAGATACTCCCCAGACGCCAGAGCGGCCGCTTGATTCGCAGCCGTGGCGAAACCCACGTTCTCTGCGTTCTCCGCACACCGCACCTCCGGGAAACAGGGCTTTAATTCTCGAATGGTCCCGTCGCCCGAGGCATTGTCCACCACGATGACTTCCATATCTCGTCGTAATCCATTTTCGTACACACTCCGTAAGCAGGCTTCAAGCAAGACACGGACCCGATAGGAGACTATGCAAACGCTTATCTTCGGCAAAGATCTTCCTTCGTAATTTGCGCTAGCCGGAGTCCTAACACGGCTCCAAGAACCTCCCGATAGGCCCACCGCCGCGGGTCACGCCATTTGGTGAGGAGCAGCTTGAGAAGAAATTCGACGAGAATGAGACATTTCAACAGGAAAAGTTCAGCCGCGATCCGATGTTTCGCAAAGTAACGAAGCTCGCTGAAGGTTCCCGAGAGAGTGAGTAGACCTTCCCTCACCTTTCCTTCGGACTGTCCCCCGTGATGGATAATCACAGCAGTCGGCACGAATACGACCAGCCAGTCGGCAGCGCGAGCTCGCTTGCACAAATCCGTTTCCTCCATGTAGAAGAAATACCTTTCATCGAAGAAGCCGACCTCATCAAGAACCTTTCGGCGGATCATGAGGCCAGCGCCTGAGAGCCAGTCCGCCACAGTCGGCTCGCCCGTCAATTGTGCTTTTTCCCAGAGTCGTCTGTAACGATTGATCACCCGATTCTTATAGAATCGGTGCCGTAACCCAGTGTGTGTAAGGAACAAAAAGGGGAGGCCAGGGAAAGGACAGATCGTCGGATATGCTATGCCGTCTCCTGCCTGTTCCGTAGGGCCGACGATGCCGGCTGTCGGATTTGATTCGAGGTACATGATCAGAGGATCCAGGGAGCCAGGCAACAGCTCCGTATCCGAATTGAGGAAAAGCACAAATTCTCCTGCGGCAATCTCCAGTCCCTGGTTGTTGGCCGCGGCGAAGCCCCTGTTTTCCTCATTGCGAATCAGATGTACGTTCGGGAACCGCTCCGCCACCATCTCCGGGCTCTTATCTGTGGATCCGTTGTCCACCACGAACGTCTCAAAGGACACCTCGGGCGGGAACCGTCGAATCGAGATAAGACATCGAGCAAGGAGTTCCCGGGTATTGAAGCTGACAATGACGATCGAGAGCGTCATGTTTTCTCCGAGAGTACCTCGCCGTACAACCGCTCGAACCGCTTCACGTGTCTGTCCCACCGGAAGGCTTGACCGGCCTGGCGCGCGGCTTGCGCCATTTCAGCGCGACGTTCGGGATGGAGAAGAATATCCGTCAGCGCCCCGGCCAGCGACGTTGCATCCCTGGGAGGAACCACCAGTCCGCCTCCGGCATACCGAATCGCATCCGAACTGCCGCACGCAGTCGTCACCACTACTGGACACGATTCATTGAGCGCTTCAACCACGACAACCCCGAACGGCTCCTGTACGCTCGGGAGGACAAACACATCGGCTTCCCTCATGAGCGCCAGCACCTCCGCATGGGGAAGGTTCCCGTAGAAGGTCACGCGGGCGGCAATGTTTTCCCTTTCTGCCAGGGCTTCCAACTCGTGACGGAGCGGCCCGTCTCCCACCACATGGAGCTGCAGGCCGGTCAGATCCTTCGAAAGGAGCGCCACCGCGGAAAACAAGTAATTGATCCCCTTGTCTGGTTCCAGATATCCCACAAAAAGCACGTGGGGCCCAGATGAACCTAGGCGCCTTCTTGCCACAGCAAGCATCTCGGGGGGAATCGGTTCAGGCCGGTATCCATGTGGGATCACTTCAACATTTCCACGAGTATATGGTGCAACACGTTCAGCCAGTGCGTCATTCACCGCGATGGTGCGAGTCGCATATTTGACTGCACTTCTGATTTCCAGAAACCGACGCATCGGTCCGGATTCAATGACATCCATCCCTTGGAGGTAAGTAACCGAGGGGATTCCATACAGCCTCCCCGCGAGCGCTGCTAGAAGGCCACTGGACGCTGCCTGCCCTTGCACCACGTGCGGCCTGACTCGACGGACGATTTGAAGGACACCGAGAAGCCTCTGGATCGTTCGCGTATAGGGCACGGGAATGGTCGAGAGGCGATGGACCGATACCTTGCCCACCCCCTCCTCACCTGACGCAGTGTCTCGGCGAGTCACGACCACGTGAACCTGCCAGCCATTCTCGGCAAGCGCCTCGGCGAGCGCCGCCGTGGACATCGCGGTCCCACGGAGCTGCTCGGGAGGAAATTCGTTCACAATGAGAAGGATCCTCATGCCAGGAGCTTTTGCGCTGTCTCGTAGACTTGTTCCACCGAGATCATCCAGGGAAAAGCGTCCTCCTTGCGATCCTTGATGTCCATGGCAATAGGATTCCTAAGGATGACCGCCTCATCTTGTTCATAGAGGTGATAGCGGGGTTTCCCCGGTCCGATGAGTCCGATTGTCGGACGTCGTCGTGCGATCGCGACGTGCATCGGCCCCGAGTCATTTCCAATGAAAAGGTGAGAGGCGTCAATCAAGGCCGCCATCTGGAAGAAATCCGTAGCACCTGTCGTATTCAGGTAGCTTCCTTGGGAAAGCCCCTCGACGACCTGCTCGGTCAAAACGTACTCGTCGCGCGTCCCCACCAACACGATCCCGCACCCGTCCGCCACGAGCCGCTTGGCCAATTCCTTGAATCGGTCAACAGGCCAAAGCTGGGCGAAATGCATTGCCCCCACATGAAGACAGACCACGCGGTGGCGCGTGGGCACCGCGCGCCTGATACGCTCCCGCGCCGCTTCGATTTCCTGCGGCTCAAGCGGACATTCTGTGGCGAGATCCTTACCGCAGTCGCCGAGAAGGCCTACCACGTCCATGAAAAACGGCCGGTAGTGCCGACCGTCCAGGAACGACTCAGGGACGGATCGATCAAAGACACCATGGCCGGACACATAGTCCGGATTGATGCCGACTCGAAACCTCGCGGTGGAGCACACCGCCAGCCAGAGTTCTAAAAGGTACCACTGGGGAAGCCAGGTATGGTGAAAACTGATGTAAATATCAACCGGTGTTTTCCGCATGAAGCGGATCGGCTTGTCAAGCGCACGCCAAAATGCAGGCCTCCAGATCGCGCTCAACTGCAGATCAAAAATGGGGAATTCGCATCCTTCGCCCACGTATGGGAGACGGAAGAGGAACGCTGCGTTCGACAGACTATAGGTCACGATGTCGATCCGCGCGTTCGGATACAGGCGGTGGAGAGCCCGAAGCGCCGGCGTGATGAGCAGCAAGTCTCCGATCCCGCTCATCTGAAGCGCGACGATCCGATGAACCGACTGCGGCTCAGGCGGCTGTCGTTCCCCTCGGGCAAGGCGTGTCACCTGAGAGAGAAGCCGCATGAGCGTCTTGACCAGTTCTGTCTTCACGGTGCCGTCAATTTACGGGCTACAAACATAGTTCCCCCGGCTATACCGCCAGGGCCGATCGCCTCCTGATAAAAAGGGGCGATGGCCCGGGAAAACACTCGCTTCCAGAATCGTACCCCCCCAACTCGGCGCAGGATGCCAGTTGCGAAATAGAAGGCACCACTGTTCGTCCAGAAGCCAGGAAAAGGAAATGGTAATTCGTAAATGGACTCCAAAAACGTCACGAAACTAGCAGTTCGCGGCGCGAGGAAGGGGACATACGCAAAAGGCTCCAGGCCTATCTGAACCAACCGCCTTGTCCACTCATCTGGGCTGAGCAGATTCAAATGCACCATCTTCTGGTCATGTACATCCACAATCTTCCGTCCCAGCCGAGGGCATCCCAATGCAGTAAAAAACCTGTTCCAGAAGTACAGGGGTTTCCAGTGTGCGCTAGGCACCGTGGCAATGAGGACACCTCCGGGACGAAGGACGCGGCATACTTCAGTAAGGCACGCATCAACCTCAGGTAGATGCTCAGCAACGCAGATTCCGATGATGGATCCGAAAACCCCTGCTTTGAAGGGTAACCAACGAGCATCCCCGCGAACGACTTTTCCCATAAGGTGCTTGGCCCTTAACACCACGGTGTGATCCACATCGATCCCCACCGAGTTACTCTTTCCAAAAAAAAGAGCGTGAATCGCTCCGTCTCCGCATCCCAGGTCAAGAATTGGCTCCAGGCAAAGATCTCGATATTGGTAAATCCCGCGCCACTCCAAGGCCCGATGGAGGGCAAGCGACGGCTTCCATGGGTACAGATCTACAATGGCCGCGAGGCTCGGCGCATTCATCTACGGACACGTACTGGGGGCCTTTCGCGCGAGGACTCGGATCACATCAGATTCTCCCTTTAGTCCTGCGCGATAGAGCTCGTTCATATGCCGAACCGCTCTGACCAGTATTCTGAACACCGGATTGCCTCGGAACCGTTCATAGAATCGCCTCGCTTCCTCGCGTCCGCCACAGGCCGATTCCAGAAGCCCGGTCCCGGCAACCTCGCGACGGACTGTCAGCACTTCAAAACCATGATCGGTCAGCAGCCTTCGCAGCGTACGTTCATTGAAGTAGAAGAGGTGTTCCGGAACCTTGATGTGTGCCCAGCGTGCCTCTTCACGTCTGGCCTGACCGGAATCTATGTCAGGGGTCTCTATCCAGAGAAGCCCCTCCGGCCTCAACCAGGCACGTATCCGTCCCACCATGGTGAGTGGGTCCCGGAAATGTTCGATCACGTGTTGGAGGGTCACCACATCAAACGATGCAGGCTGGAACTCTACCGCTTCTAAGGGCCCCGTGCGGACTTCTCGAATGCCAAACTGTTCACGCGCGTATTCGGCGGCAAAACTGGATATGTCTGCTCCCGCCGCATCCCATCCCGCCTCATGAGCCGCTTTCAAAAGAAAACCGGGGCCACACCCCAAGTCGAGGACTCTGCCCTTGCCGCCCAGGGTTTCCTCGAGTACCTCAAGAACCCCGCGACAACTCTCCAGGCGTCGTTCGATCCGAGCCGGATCGAGGACGTTCTCCTGCCCCCAAGCCTTTGCAGTGCAGCACCCCCGATAGTATGGCTCTGCATAGAGGATCTCATCGGGGCACGCTGGCTGAGGATTAAGAAATACGAGCGTGCACGTCGAGCACTGGTCGATAACCTGCCCGGCAATATCATACAAAAAGTCGAGTTTTTCATCCCCGCACAGAGGACAGCGGAAGAAGCGTGTCATCCGGACTTCCGTATGAGCGCGTGGACCAGCGGCAGATAACTCCCCAGCAGATCCTGATCGCGTCGGTCAAGAATCCCCGCTATACGAATCGTGACGAGGTACACGCCCACATAGAGCATAACACAGCCCAGTAACGCGAGAAATGCGACTGCCCGTCCTCCTCCCCTTGCCCAGTCCGATAGCCAGAGCAAAGCGGGCAGCAACACCGTCGCCGGAGGAATGTTGAGCACGAAGATTCGGACCGTAAGCCGTACATGGTCGCGCAGTGGCCGGTTAAAGTCTCGGCAAAAGAGAGCCAGCAGATACCCGTTGCTCAGGATCAAGGCTGCCGTGGTGCCGACGAGGACGCCCACGTACCCAAAGGGAATGATCAGGGCCAGAGAGAGCAGGAGGTTGAGAGCACCCTGGATTAAAGAGGCCCGCATGAGTGGTCCTACCCACCCGATCCCCGCTCCCACAGTCGTGACCATGCCCACACTCACAACAGCCCAATATCCCGCCGAAAGCAGCACGACGGCTAGATGGACATCGGAGGAGACATGCCCCAACCACGCCTGAAGAATCAGATGAGCGGTCAGCCAGGTCCCAACCAACGCGGGAATGCTGAAGAGGAGCAGATACTTCGTACCCCGCTCGTACATAGTCCAGAGACGCGCGTGGTCGGCATGGCCGGACAGCTCTGAAGCCGCCGGGAACAGGGCCCCGAACATCACATGCGGCAATTCATGTAGGACATAGGAGACCTTCGATCCGAGGTCGTAGAACGTGACATAGCGGAGTGGCACGAAGAGCCCCAGTAAGATCTTATCCGTCTGATAGCTGACCAGATTGGCCAGCTTGGAAATCTGGAGGCGCACGCTGTACCCGAACAACTGCCTGAGCGTTTCAAACTGGAGATCCTGACTTCTGCAGGTCAGGTCGGGGAATACTTTTTTGGCTTGAAGAGCGAGCAGTAGGATTTGGAGCGCATAGACGATGACGACCACCATCACCAACCCCAAGAGACCCCACTCGAGTCGCAACACGATGTATGAGCCGAGAAGATTGGGGACCGATACCACGATCAAAGTCCAATTCACCAAATCCATACGTTGGAAGCCCTTCAGCAAACCATCGAAGATGGACACGAGGTTCATCAGGAAGAAGGCAACGAGACCAACTTGGAAGGTCGCAATGGCTTCCCAACGGAGATCCGGCGGGATGGAAAAGAACGACGAGAGCCAGGCAACGAGCGGCCAAAGGAGCATGACCAGAGCCACGCCCATGACGACATAGATCGTGAGGGTACTAGCAAATACTCTGTTGATTGACCGCACATCGCCCTTCGCCTCGAACTCCGAGAAGTACTTGACCAGCGAGGAGCCCAGACCCATGTCGAGCAACAGGCAATACTGCATGAGAGACCAGTACAGGACCCAGATTCCGAAGCGATCCTGCCCGAGGTATGACAGGAGCAATGGAGCGAGGAAAAGGTTGGTCCCGATGAGCCAAAGGCGTCCCACCGCGTTATACACGGTGTTCCACATGATCCGTTTTGAAATCGGTTCTCGCATTCGAGTCATCGCCGATCTTGGAAATTCCATGGGAGAAAGGCATCATTGCAGGCAACCGAAAAACCTAATAACCAGCCGCTTGCATTCATGGTCAAGATGGTTGGAGGACTGAAAAAGCCTGTCTTCCACCGCTTCGTGGCTTTTGAAGAGCCACAACCCAGGAAAGTCCAAGTGGGAAAGGCCACACGCGATCCACAAAACGTAGCAACGGAATCAGTAGGTTTATCCGCTTCAACGATCTAGCAGAAAAGGTCCGTGAGAAATTGGCATGCCGCTTCAGGATTCGACCCTTGAACAACCATGGTAGAATCGCCAGCGGGTTCATAGCTGCGATCGCGACTACTTCGAAACCTGTCCGGTTGGCGAGCACACGGAGAGCACTTCTCGCATAGCGGCGGAAATGGCCTGACGCCACATCCATTACGCCATAAAGCCAGGGATGCGCGGGGACCTTCAACAGGAGGTGTCCGCCGGGAACCAAAAGCTCGTAGAAATGCCGAAACGCCTTTTCATCATCCGTAAGGTGCTCGAGCACATCCAGACAGATAACGGTATCGAAGGCGCTGCGACCCAGGCCCAGGATGCTGGGGTTAAGGATGTCTTGACAGAATACGTTTACCCCCGCGACACCCTTGAATCGTTGTGCCATCTCTTCGCACTGGGCAGGGTTAACATCCAGCAGCACCAGCTGCTCCCACCCAGAAAGACGTTCAGCAAGATTTCCGACTCCGCTTCCCACATCCAGTATCCGAGATCCGATCCAGGTATTCAGACGATCAAGGGTCCATTCGTAGTAGTTCGGAAGGAGCGCCATTTGATGCTGCGCTTCATGGTGATACGGAAGAATCGGAGCCTGTTGCCCGTGATTCATAAGAGATCGCGGCCTACCTGCGCCGCACGATCAGATCAGCGAGAATGCCGATGGCCACCGTCAAAAAGGTCCCAACAAAAAGGATAATGGAGGTATCGGCCAGATTGGCGAGCACGAAGATGTCGTAGCTCATACGGGCGAGGGTCAGAAGAAGCATAAAGAGACACGCTGGCAAAAAGAAACGCAACGGGTTGAAATAAGTAATCGTGCGAACGATCAGAATCAAAAAGTTGAGCGCGTCGGCAGACCTAATCTTCGACCGCCCGACTCTCTTGTGGTAATTGATCGGGACGTAACGGACGCCAAGCCCCTCTGAGAGAAAGGCCAGTGTAAGCGTCGTCGTGAAGGAGAACTGGTTGGGTAATATATGAATATAGCGTAGCGCGGTCTCTCGCCGAAAAGCGCGCAGGCCAGAATTGAGGTCTGGAATCTCCCGTTCCGAAAGGTACTCCGCAAGCCTCTTCAGCAACCACTTCGCCGGTCTCCGGAGAAGCGGCATATTCACATCGGGACCAGTCCTGGCCCCAACGACCATCTCAATGCCGTCCTCAAAGCCATGAAGCAGTCGTGGAATCTCTTCGGTCGGGTAGGTCCCATCCGCATCCGTAATGAGCGCGATGGGGAACCGTGCGGCTTGGATTCCCGTTTTCAGAGAGGCCCCATAACCACGGTTCTCTGTATGTCGAAGAAGCCGGACCTTCTTCGCGTAAGCGGCCAGTCGCTCGCGAGTGTGGTCGTCCGATCCATCGTCCACGACAAGAATTTCGAAGGGTTCCCCTGTCCGCTCCATCTCCAAGAGGAGATGCTCAATGAGCGAGCCGATCACCTCCTCTTCGTTGTAAGCAGGAACGATGACGCTGACCCCTTTCTGGTTGTATGCCTCTCCCACGCTCTACCATCCTCCCGGCTGTGCGACAGCCAGCATGCACACCCGATCATAGGCTCCTGCGCGTTCGATATGTCGGCGGAATATCTGATATTGATGCAGTTTCAACAAGTAATCGTAATTGTGGCTGTAGGCGGTGCTCCCGCGCGGTTGCGAGACGGTCTCCCCGTCAAACCCGGTGCGATTCAGCGCAAAGATCGCGATCGCCGCCAGCTCGACGGCTTGCCTGACGAGCCGGAACAATTCTTCCAATTCCTTCTGCGTGAAAAACTCAAATGTCTCACACCCGACAAAAATGGTGCCATCCACGCATCCACTCTGGATCCAATCCACAACTTCCCCCTGAATGAACTTCAGGCGACTACCTTCATATGCCACTTGATTCTCTAAAATCTGTTCCTTGTTGAAGTCCATGCCCACGAACCGTCTGATGGAGGGAAACTCTTCAGAGAGCACGTGGAGAAACATTCCATTTCCTGTCCCGATTTCACAAATCGTCTGGTACCCTTCCGTGGTGGCGAGGAGATCCGAGAGGTGGTGAATGAGTGGCCGCCGGGGGCCCAAGAACTCCGTGTGGTAGGCATCCACATCCCGGAATCGTTCCTTGCCGAGATCGTGCCACCGCTTCCCCGGTGTTGATCCCCAAAAAAGTTCCCTGGTGTGTCTTCGAACCTCCTCCTCACTGTCCGCTGAGTAATGCTGCCTGTTCACTTCGGCGCGGACGATATCGGCGAACACCCCGGTGGGTCCTCGGGCAGTGAAAAACTCGTCGCGCACACGTGCCTGAAACGACTGCGGCAAAATACGCACAATGAACCGTCCGATGTACACATACGGCCGATCACCGCACAGCGCATACCACACCTTCTTGAGCGTTCGCCTAATGCCGCCAGGACACCCATCCACAGCGTGTCCCCCAATCGTAAAGTGCCGCTGCTCCGAACAAGCACCACGCCGGCTCCATGACATAACCGTACCGCCGGATCGCGTGCACAAGCCCATAAACTACCAGCAAGTAGGCGAGCGTCCCGACAATCGGAGATACCGACGCATCGCTCCAATACGTTCGCAGCAGGAACAGGACCGCGGTACCCACGAACATCGCATTGATCCAGAATACCGCCAAGGCAAGCGTGGGATGCACGTCACGCAACACCGAGCTGCCCGCAGGCGGAGAGAGGAGGAAGATCAGATCGCGGTTGAGGACGAATTTCAGGTACGCCACCGGACGACCCAGGATCCGCTCGATGAGGTCCCTCTTGTCCTTTGCGATCCGGTCTTCGAGCGGAAGGTCTGCGGCGGCTTGCTCCCGCCGCAGAAGAAGCTCTCGCGCCTGCTGCCGCTCCTGTTCAAGCTTTACCATATCAGAGAGGGTCCACCAGTACTCTCCTGAGAATACCGGGTAGTGGCCGAACATGAGGGCGAAGTGTTGGTAGGCATCCGCTTCAGCATGACTCTCAGGATAGAGGCTGTTACGAGCTTGCCACGGAATCCACACCACAACCGGAACAAGGGTGACGACCAACAGCCGCCGCAGACAGGGGCGGAGCCGTCGGTCCACGCAGGCCACGGCAAGGATACACAAGGGCAGGAAAAAATATACAGGGTTCGTCAGCACAAGAAGACCGGCAACACCGCCCGCAAGGGGAAAAAACCTGCTTCTGCCCTCCTTGAACCCCCTGATGAGGAAATAGAACAACGCCACCAGCAACAGGATGAGCACGTTCTCCCGATAGAGGGTCGTCACAATTTCAAAGGACGGATGTAACGCGTGGGCCCCAGCCGCCAAGTATCCGACCGGTTCAGAGAAGAGCAGCCGCCCAAGGTGGAACATAAAGAACACCAAGCTCGCGTTGAGCGCTGCCTGGACATACCAGACGACGCGGTAATCAGGGCCAGAGAGCGCGTACACGGACGCAATAAACACAGGATAGACAGGTGGAAGGTATGTGGTCGGGCGACCGGTGGTGACGGCATAGCCTTCCCCCGCAAGAAGATTCACAGCGAGACGATGGTTGTCCAGTTCGTCCCTTTGGAGTGGTTCAGCAAGCCAGTGAATTGCGGCCATACGTACGAGAACGGCCACCAGGAACAGAAGGATAAGCCACCGGAGCGATGTCCGTCTAGGAGAGGAAATACGAGGCGCGGCCTCGCTCATCGGAGGCTCTCCACTCCAGTTCGTCCAAGTCCACTTTCCTCATTGCCTTCTGGCACGATCCATTGCGCTCTGTCGCCATTGGGGGTTGGCTCTGGCCGTTGGGGACTTAGTGGGGCCCTCCATCTTGTTCAAGCCTGTCGTAGCCTGAGCCTCTTGCTGAGTGAGCAAATGACTCCTGAACACCAGTGCCCCCAAAAGCCAAAACGGCTCCATGATCCGCACGATGAGAAACGTATTCGATCCAACGGCATGCACCAGGAGGCCAGCAAGCCCCAGCAGAAATCCTAACGTGAGCCCGCGTGAAAACTGATCAGTCGCGTGCCGATAGGACGTGAAGCCCATACGGAAAATCGACCCGATGAGGACAAAGAACGCGACGAGACCGAGCAGGCCCGTCTCCGTCAAAACCCTCGGGTACCACGCATCAATAAAAGGCCCGCCCGTGATACCTGTCCCCCAGAGCGGGAATTTTTGCCATAATCCAAATGCCTGGCGCCACGCATAGAGCCGCTCCGAGGTCGAGGGATCGATCCGCAACGCCCCCAGATGAATCTGCCCTTCCTCCTCCGTCTGGGAAAACGTGTATAAGACCCGCTCCTTCACCGCGTGCGGGGCCCACAGAGGAGCGGAAAGGATTCCGATGAGCACCATGGTCATCAGAATTGGTTTCCGTGGCGCCAGAAACCCAATGACGCTCAGGCTCAGCGCCCCTGCCGCCAAGAACGAGGCACGAGACAGCGTCGCCATGAGCCCGATGGTCCCAGCCGCCAGAAGAAGCAGCAGCGGCAGTCGGTTGGTCACCGCTCCGCTTGTCAACAACAGTCCGACGACGATCGCTAGCATGAAGACAAGATAGCCGCCAAGCGTGTTGGGCTCGCCCGTTTCTCCCTCGAACGGTGCCGACACCCGCGCTCCGCTGGGAATCTGCGTGATGGCGAAGACCGAGACCAGAAGACAGGTGACCAGACTGGCGATCACCAGGCCGCGGGCCTCTTCCTTCGTCGTTACTGCGCTGACGACCATGAAATACAGGAAAACATACTCGTAATATTTCAGCCAATAGAAGAATCCGCTCATGGGCTTGACACGGCCACCCAGCACCCCGATGAGCGTGGCCAGCCCGGCAGCAGCGATATAGAACATGATCGGTCCGTTCAGCGGGGTCCGCAGGAACGGGGCACCCCCCTTCAAGATCGCCATCTTGGCGAGCCAGACAAACCCGGTCACAACCAGAATGAAATCATCAAAACGAAGCGTAATCCCACGACCAGCAGCGCCACCACCCCCCCCAAGCCCTCCGACCAGAAACTCAGGGCTCAGCAGCATGGAGAAGACCAACAGATAGAGGCTGAGCCTGGTGGACACAAACGCTAGCACCAAGACCAGGGCACCCAGAATGATCGTCAAACTGAACGAGGTGTCACTGGAAACAATTAGCAGGGACAGCGCAGCGGCCAGGGCTAGCGGAACCGCAACTATGAGCCCTTTAGGCTGCATCGCACGTCACCCTCCAGCTAGGCCACGGGGTAGGAAACGGACTGATGCCGAATAGAACGGGCCCTGCAGTGGCCAAGATCAGGACGACGAATAGCGATAGTACTGGTATTGGTGGTAATCAGGAGAAAATTCGGCGCTCACGTTGCTGAGCACCACCCCTACGATATGGGCCTGGGCATTCTCAAGAAGAGTCTTCGCACGCTGCAATGGCGTCCGTCCAATTTTACCGACTTGGTAGACCAAGACCACGCCATCGACTTTGGGACCGATCAATACGGCATCGGCAACAGGCAGGATGGGTGGACAGTCAAACATGACGAGATCATAGTTTTCTTCACAGGCAGCGATCAGATCCACGAAGCGTTGAGAGTTGAAGAACTCAGACGGGTTGGGCGGCAGATGCCCGCTGGTGATGATACTCAGATTGTCCACGCCGGGAGCGCTCAAGACCTGATCGAACCCGAGCTTCCCGAGCATCAGATCCGGAGCAGTCTGCACCACGTCCTGCCACTGCGCGGATCCGACCAGAACCTCGCTCAGGCCCGGCTCCCGCTTGAGCCCGAGCCGGCTGTGCACGGCCGGCTTTCTGAGGTCCGCGTCCACCACCAAGACCCGCCGTCCATCCTGGGCGATCGTGATCGCCAAGTTGATGACCGTGGTGGTCTTTCCTTCGCCGAGGCCGGCGCTGGCGAACGACAGGCTTTTGACCGTCCGGTCTACGCAGGCGAATTGGAGGTTGACCTTCAATGACCGGTACCCCTCCGCAGTCACGCCTTTCAGATCGAACAACGGCGAGAGGCGCGACAGCAATTCCACGGATTCAGCATCGAGCGTTTCTGGAAAGACCTTTTTGATCACCTGCTCAATTTCCTTGCGGTCTTCCTGCGGGATGACTCCGAGGACTGGCACTTTCAGGAACTCTTCAACACCCTCAATCGTGCCGATAGAGGTATCAAAGGATTCCCGGACAAAGGCCAGGACAAATCCCAGCAACACGCCAATCAGGGAGCTCAGCATGAGATTGATCGTGGCTTTGGGCGCGTTCTTGGGGGAGCCCGGTGTGACAGCCGGTTCGATAATCGAGACTTCCTCGATGCGCTCAGCGCCCCGGATCAAAAACTCCTGGTGTTTCTGCTTCAAATTGGCGTACAAATCTCCATTGACCTTCACCTCACGCTCCAGGCTGGCCTGCTCCAGGGCGGCCTTCGGCAAGGTGATGTACCGTTCCCTGAATCGTCCAATGGACTCCTTGATGGCGTGTTCCCGATCGATCATCGTTCGCAGCTTGGACTCAAGTTCCTTGATCATTTCCTGCTTGACGCTCACGAT
>WNGG01006015.1_pt1 | contig 20637 bp, 16 predicted proteins | sample 5400661 | NCBI WGS metagenome assembly WNGG01 (sample SAMN13153372, study PRJNA577476) | soil metagenome | isolation source: 100 cm soil or saprolite under Garry oak tree replicate 1 | place: USA:California | collected 2016-06-15
TGGGCGGGGCGTTGGCTGGGCGGGGCGTTGCCGGGTGCTGGCGTGACGCTAGGGTGTCTGGCGTGTCAGGTCGGCAGGTCGTGAGCCTGCGTTTGCCGGTCGTTGCCATCTGGGGGGTGAAACCGGTGGTTGCCGCATGACCGCCCGCCTGCTGGCCCTTGTTTCCGGCGCGGGCACGAACTTGCAGGCACTCCTGGATGCGTGCGCCGAGCCGTCATACGGGGCTGCGGTGGTGGCGGTAGGGGCGGACCGGACCGGAATCGAAGGGCTGTGCCGGGCGCAGCGCCTCGGCGTCACCACATTTGCTCACCGGGTGGCGGACTACACGTCCCGCGCCGACTGGGACAATGCCCTCACGGAGGCGTGCGCGGCCCACCAGCCCGATCTGGTGATCTCGGCGGGGTTCATGAAGCTGGTCGGGCCGGCCTTCCTCGCCCGCTTCGGCGGCAGGTTCATCAACACCCATCCTGCTCTGCTGCCCGCCTTCCCGGGCATGTATGGGGTCAGGGACGCGCTGGCCTACGGGGTGAGGGTGACCGGCTGCACGGTGTTCATGGTGGACTCTGGTACCGACACGGGCCCGGTGATCGCACAAGTGGCGGTGCCGGTCCGCGATGATGACGACGTGGAATCGCTGCATGAGCGCATCAAGCAGGCTGAGCGGGCGCTCCTGGTTGAAACTGTGGGCAGGATGGCCCGCGAAGGATGGTCCGTGCAGGGCCGGAAGGTGACGGTCGGGTTGTGACGAAGGTTGCCATCTCCCGGGCGCTGGTCAGCGTTTCTGACAAAACCGGGCTGGAGGAACTGGCCGGCGCGCTCAACGCCGCGGGCGTGGAGATCGTCAGCACAGGAAGCACAGCGGCTGCGATTGCCGCCGCGGGCGCCCCGGTTACCGGCGTGGAAGAGGTGACTGGCTTTCCTGAGTGCCTGGACGGCCGGGTCAAGACCCTTCACCCGGGCGTGCATGCGGGACTGCTCGCCGACCTGAGCCAGCCAGCGCACCGCCAGCAACTTGAAGAGCTTGGCGTCGCGCCTTTCGAGTTGCTCGTATCCAACCTCTACCCGTTCGAGGCCACGGTAGGCAGCGGAGCGGCGCCGGGTGATTGTGTCGAGCAGATCGACATCGGCGGGCCCGCCATGGTCAGGGCCGCCGCCAAGAACCACGCCCGGGTGGCTGTCATCACCGAGCCCGCGCAGTACCCGGACGTGGTGGCAGCGCTGCGCGCGGGCGGGTTCACGCTCCACCAGCGGCGGCGCCTCGCCGCCGAGGCATTCGCACACACGGCACGCTACGACCTGGCAGTTGCCTCCTGGTTTGCCTCCGCCTACGCCCCCGATGAGACCGCCGCTGAGACCGGCTGGCCGGACGTGGCCGGGGCGTTGTGGACCCGGCGGAAAGTGCTCCGGTACGGCGAGAACCCGCACCAGGGAGCGGCTCTGTATGTACGCGGCGCTGGTCCAGATGTAGGCGGCGCTGGTCCAGATGTACGCGGCGCCGGTCCAGATGTACGCGCTGGTCCAGATGTACGCGGCGCCGGTCCAGCCGGTGAGGGGGCCCCGGCGGGCGTGGCGACCGCAGAACAGCTTCACGGCAAGGCGATGTCCTACAACAACTACGTGGATGCTGCCGCGGCCTGGCGCACGGTGTTCGAGTTCGGCGGGCCGTGCGTGGCGATCATCAAGCATTCCAATCCGTGCGGCATCGCGGTGGGAGCCGACCTTGCGGAGGCGCACCGCAAGGCACACGCATGCGACCCGGTGTCAGCGTTTGGCGGAGTCATCGCCGCCAACCAGGTGGTGACCCACGCCATGGCCGAACAGGTCGCACAGGTGTTTACCGAGGTCATCATCGCCCCCGGCTTCGAGGACACCGCGCTGCGACTGCTCAGCGGCAAGAAGAACCTGCGGTTGCTGCGCTGCCCACCCCCGGCCCGCGGCCCGGGCGGGGGAGTGGAATGGCGTCCGCTCGATGGGGGGCTCCTCATGCAGGCCAGCGACCGGCTGGACGCGGCAGGCGACAATCCCGCTGCCTGGAAGCTGGCGGCGGGACCGGGCGTCAGCAGCGAGGTCCTGGCCGATCTGGAGTTCGCGTGGCGCGCCTGCCGCTCGGTAAAGTCCAATGCGATCGTGCTCGCCGCGGGGGGAGCCACGGTCGGGGTGGGTATGGGCCAGGTCAACCGGGTAGATTCGGCAAGGCTCGCGGTTTCCCGCAGCGGGGACCGCGCACGGGGCGCGGTGGCGGGGAGCGATGCTTTTTTCCCGTTCGCCGACGGCTTGGAGGTACTGGCCGAAGCCGGGGTCCGCGCGGTCGCGGAGCCCGGTGGCTCGGTGCGCGACGCGGAGGTCATCGCCGCTGCGGAGAGTGCCGGGATCAGCCTGTATTTCACCGGCACACGTCATTTCTTCCACTGACGGGGGAGGGGTTCGTATGAGCAATCCGTTTGGCAAAATCGTGAGAATTCGCGGGATGAGGACGCGATGACGGCGCGCATCCTGGACGGCAAGGCGACGGCCGCCGCGATCAAGCAGGACCTCGCGTGGCGGGTGGCCGCGCTGGCCGAGGCCGGGTTCGTGCCTGGGCTCGGCTCGGTGCTGGTCGGCGACGATCCTGGCAGCCGGGCCTATATCAACGGCAAGCACCGTGACTCCGCGGAGGTCGGCATCGCGAGCATCCGCCGCGAATTGCCGGCCGACGCCACCCAGGAACAGGTGGAGGCGGTGGTCGACGAGCTGAACGCCGATCCGGCGTGCACAGGTTACCTGGTGCAACTGCCGCTTCCCGCTGGCCTTGACCCCTACCGGGTGCTGCACCGGATCGACCCGGCCAAGGACGCCGACGGGATGCACCCGCTCAACCTGGGCAGGCTGGTGCTTGGCGAGCCGGGACCGCTGCCGTGCACGCCGCGCGGGATCGTCGAGCTTTTGCATTGCTTCGATGTCCCACTCGCGGGTGCGGACGTGACCGTGATCGGCCGCGGGCTCACCGTTGGCCGCACCCTTGGCCTGCTGCTCACCCGGCGCAGCGAGAACGCGACCGTCACTCTGTGCCACACCGGCACAAGGAACCTGGCCGCGGAGACTCGCCAGGCAGACATCGTGATCGTGGCGGCGGGGCGGCCAGGGCTGGTCACGGGTGTGATGATCAAGCCGGGAGCAGCCGTGGTGGACGTCGGCATCACCAGGACCGATGACGGGCTCGTGGGGGACGTGGCCGAAGACGTGGCTGAGGTGGCCGGTTATCTGGCACCGATGCCGGGCGGAGTGGGGCCGATGACGCGCGCGATGTTGCTTGCCAATGTTGTGGATGCGGCGGAGCACGCTAAGCTACTGGCGAGTAATACCTGATGGTCAGGACGCTCAGACAGTCAGGGGGACCCCGGAGCCGGCTCAGGCGGCTGCGTTTGGCAGTCTTAACCCTGCCCGGGGTCCGGGATCGTGTTCGCAACGGACGGGGCAGGAGGTCGGCCGCCGGTCATGAACATCGTCGTCTGCGTCAAGCAGGTCCCTGATACCTGGGCTGAACGCACCCTGCGGGCCGAGGACTCGCGGCTTGACCGCGCGTCGGTCGACGGGGTCATCAACGAACTCGATGAGTACGCCATCGAGGAAGGGCTGCGCCAGGCCGAGGCGCACGGGGGCGAGGTGACCATCCTGTCCATGGGGCCCGAAAAGACGAGTGAGTCGATCCGCAAGGCGCTGTCCATGGGGGCGGACAAGGCGGTCCACCTCGTGGATGAGGCGCTGGCCGGGTCCGACGCGCTGGCCACCTCGCTGGCGCTGGCCACGGTGCTCCGCCGGCTCGGTTTTGACCTCGTGATTCTCGGGGCGGAGGCGACCGACGCCAGGACCGGTGTGCTTGCCGCCATGCTGGCCGAGCGGCTGGGCGTGCCGCAGTTGTCGCTGGCCACCAAGGTGGAGATTTCTGATTCCGGAATCACCGTCCACCGCCAGACCGACTACGGCTACGACGTTGTGCAGGCCAGCCTGCCCGCTGTCATCAGCGTGATGGAGAAGATCAACGAGCCGCGCTACCCGTCGTTCAAAGGGATCATGGCGGCAAAGAAGAAGCCGGCCGAGACGCTGAGTGTCGCCGACGCCGGGATCGACCCTTCCCAGGTAGGCCTGGACGCGTCCGCGACCGAGGTGGTCAGCTTCGCAAAGCGCCCGCCCCGGGAGGCCGGCACCATTGTCAAGGACGAGGGCGAGGGTGGCGTGAAGGCCGCCGAGTTCCTCGCGGCGCAGAAGTTCCTTTGATGTGGCGGGTGCTGAGTTCCGTGGGTGCATGTGGCGTGGTGGGCGCCGGGTTCCGTGAGCAAATCTGAGCTGGAGGGCGGCCGAATCCATGGCTGAGATCCTGGTTCTCGCCGATCATGACGGCGACATGGTCAAGAAGGTCACCCTCGAGCTGCTGACGCTCGCTCGCAGGTTCGGCGAGCCTGCCGTCGTGTGGCTGGGTTCGGGCGCCGGCGGAGCCCAGGGGCGGCTGGCCGAGTTTGGCGCGGTGAAGGTCTACGTCGCCGACAGCGCGGACGTGGCTGACCACGTGGTGGCGCCCGCCGCGGAGGTCCTTGCGGAGCTCGTCGGCCGGGCCTCGCCCGCCGCGGTGCTCGTTGCCGCCACCGGCGAGGGCAAGGAGATCGCGGGCCGGCTGGCAGTCAAGATTGGCTCCGGCGTCCTGACCGACGTGGTGGACCTGGTCCCGGCTGACTCCGGCCCGGTCGCCGAACAGTCGATCTTCGGTGGCGCGATCATCGTGAAGTCGCGGGTCCGTACGGGAACCCCGATCGTCGCGGTCCGGCCGAACGCGGTGGCACCCGAGGCGTCCCCCGGCCCGGCGGAGCTGGAGCCGGTCCCGGTGGAGCTGAGCGACCTGGCCAAGACCGCGCGCATCACCGAGCGGGTCGCGCAGCAGCGCAGTGAGCGCCCGGAACTCACCGAGGCATCCATCGTCGTCTCCGGCGGCCGCGGTGTGGGCGGGGCCGAGAACTTCGCGCTGATCGAGAAGCTGGCGGACTCGCTCGGCGCGGCCGTGGGCGCTTCGCGGGCAGCCACCGACGCCGGCTGGTACCCGCATCAGTTCCAGGTGGGCCAGACAGGCAAGACGGTTTCGCCGCAGCTTTACCTGGCGGTCGGCATCTCCGGCGCTATCCAGCACCGGGCCGGCATGCAGACCTCCAAGACCATCATGGTGATCAACAAGGATCCCGAGGCGCCGATCTTCGAGCTGGCTGATTTCGGGGTGGTGGGGGACTTGTTCAAGGTCGTTCCGCAGCTCCTCGAGGAAATCGGCGACCGCAAGGGTTCCTGAGCGACCGCCGGATCTCGGCGGGCGCAGCGGATCTCGGGGGCGAGCGGATCTCGGCGGGCGGCAGCCGGATCTCACGGCCCGAGGACTTGCCGGATGGTGCTGGTCGGCTTCACCGCGAAGCATTCGGGCACCGGCTCCGGCTACGCTGAAAACCGTCATGGACACCGATAACCCAGGCCAGCCCCGATACGCGGATGGCACCGCTCAGCAGGGCCAGCCCCGATACGCGGATGGCACCGCTCAGCAGGGCCAGCCCCGATACGCGGATGGCACCGCTCAGCAAGGCCAGCCCCGAACCGCGGATGGCAACGGCCGGCCATTGCCGTATGTGCGGGACACCGTGGTGTACCTCGACCACGCGGCGACCACGCCGATGCTCCCCGACGCGATCGCGGCCATGACCGAGGAACTCGCGCGCCTCGGCAATCCCTCGTCGTTGCACAACGCGGGGCGCCGGGCGCGCCGGGTTGTCGAGGAATCCCGCGAGCAGATCGCCGAGGCCTTTGGTGCCCGTCCCAGCGAGGTGATCTTCACCAGCGGCGGGACCGAGGCGGACAACCTCGCCGTGAAGGGCCTGTACTGGGCGCGCCGCGCGCAGGACTCCCGCCGCCGCCGGGTGCTCGCGGCGGCGGTGGAGCATCACGCGGTCCTCGACTCGGTGGAATGGCTGGCCAGCCACGAGGGAGCCGAGATCTGCTGGCTCAGCGTAGACGGCGACGGGCTGCTTTCCCCGGCCACGCTGCGGGAGGCCATCGCCGCGGACCCGGCGTCGGTGGCGCTGGTCAGTGTCATGTGGGCGAACAACGAGGTGGGGGCCATCCAGCCGGTGGCGGAACTGGCCGCGGTGACCCATGAGTACCAGATCCCGTTCCACACCGACGCGGTGCAGGCCGCCGGGCAACTGCCGGTGCATTTCGCAACCAGCGGCGTGGACGCGATGACCATCACCGGGCACAAGTTCGGCGGCCCAGTCGGCGCGGGTGCGCTGCTGCTCGCCCGTGGGGTGCAGCCGGTCCCGGTGCTGCACGGCGGGGGCCAGGAGGGCGACATCCGGTCGGGCACAATCGATACCGCGGCGATCCGCGCCTTCGCGGCCGCCGCGGAGATCGTGGCCAAACGCAGGCATTCCGAAGCCGTCCGTCTCGCCACCCTCCGCAACAACCTGATCGGGCAGGTGCGGGCGGGCGTGCCCGACGCGGCCCTCAACGGCCCACCGCCAGGGCCTGGCCGCCTGCCGGGCAACGCCCACTTCTCGTTTCCCGGTTGCGAAGGGGATGCCCTGCTCATGCTGCTCGACGCCCGGGGGATCGCATGCTCCACCGGCTCCGCCTGCACCGCTGGGGTGGCCCGTCCCAGCCACGTGCTGCTCGCGATGGGCGCAGACGAGGCGCGGGCCCGCGGCTCGCTGCGGTTCTCGCTTGGCGCCACGTCCGCTCAGGCCGACGTCGACGCCCTCGGCACAGTGATCGCTGAGGTAGTCGACCGGGCCCGCCGCGCGGGAAGGTCATGGGGGTGAGGAACGGGATGCGGGTTCTGGCGGCCATGTCCGGGGGGGTGGACTCCGCCGTGGCAGCAGCACGGGCGGCGGACGCCGGTCATGAGGTGACCGGCATCCATCTCGCGCTGTCCGCCAGCCCCCGGTCCTACCGGTCCGGGGCGCGAGGCTGCTGCACCCTGGAGGATGCGCGGGACGCCCGCCGCGCCGCCGATGTGATCGGCATCCCGTTTTACGTCTGGGACATGGCCGAGCGGTTCCATGCCGACGTGGTGAGGGACTTCATCGCCGAGTACTCCCAGGGCCGCACCCCTAACCCGTGCCTGCGCTGCAACGAGAAGATCAAGTTCGCAGCGGTGCTCGACCGGGCGGTGGCACTCGGCTTCGACGCCGTGTGCACCGGTCACCATGCCCGGCTCGCGAACGGGCGCCTGCATCGCAGCCCGGACCAGGGCAAGGACCAGTCCTACGTGCTGGGTGTGCTCACCCGGGAGCAGCTGGCCCGCGCCATGTTCCCGCTCGGCGACTCGACCAAGGACCAGGTCCGGGCCGAGGCCACCGCGCGTGGGCTGGCGGTTGCCGACAAGCCGGACAGCCACGACGTCTGCTTCATCCCGGACGGCGACACCCGCGGGTTCCTTGCCCGTCAGCTGGGCGACGCACCTGGCCCCATCCTCGACACCGACGGGTCGGTTGTCGGAGCACACGACGGCGTGTACGGGTTCACCATCGGCCAGCGCAAGGGCCTGCGCGTCGGTACCCCCGCTCCCGATGGCAGGCCCCGCTACGTGCTCGACATCGAGCCGGTGTCCGCCACCGTGACGATCGGGCCCGCTGAGTCGCTGAGCGTGACCGAGATCGTGGCCGAGCGCCCGGTGTGGAGCGGCTGTGAGCCCCCGGCCACGCCCCGCCACTGCCTGGTGCAGTTGCGGGCGCACGGTGAGCCGCTTCCGGCGTCGGCCGTGCTCGACGGGGACCTGCTGCGTATCAGGCTCGCCGAGCCCGCCCGCGGCGTGGCCAAAGGCCAGGCCGCCGTCCTCTACGACGGCGACGCCGTCCTCGGCAGCGCCACCATCAGGGCTACCTCCATGATCCCGGTTGATTTGTGCCGCCGGGGCGGCACAAATCAACCGGGATCATGAAACAGGGGCGGGCATGGAGGGGCGGCGCGGTGGCACGTAGGGTCGGCGGATGAGTGATGCTGCTGAGGGGCGGTGGTGGCAGGGGGCGACCCTGTACCAGATCTACGTTCGGTCCTGGCGTGACAGCAACGGTGATGGTTACGGCGACCTTGGCGGTGTGATTGCCGGCCTCGACTACCTGCAGTGGCTGGGCGTGGACGGCATCTGGCTGTCACCCACGATGCCGTCGCCGGATGAGGACTGGGGCTACGACGTCAGCGGCTACCTCGGGGTCCACCCCGAAATGGGAACCCTGGCCGACATGGACCGGCTCATCGCCGAAGCAGGCCAGCGCGGCATCCGGGTGCTGCTCGACCTGGTGCCCAATCACACCAGCTCCGCCCATCCCTGGTTCGCGGACGCCCGCACCGGCCGGGAGTCTGCGCAGCGCACCTACTACGTGTGGGCCGACCCAGCGCCTGGCGGCAGCCCCCCGAACAACTGGCGGGCCGCGACCGGGGCGTCCGCCTGGACCTATGACCAGCTCAGCGGCCAGTACTACCTGCACAACTTCCTGCCCGGCCAGCCAGACCTGAACTGGTGGGAACCCGCTGTGCATGAGGAGTTCCGCACGATCCTGAAGTTCTGGTTCGACCGGGGCGTGGCCGGGTTCCGCATCGACGTCGCGCATGGCCTCTACAAGGACGCCAAGCTCCGCGACAACCCGCCGCTTGGGGACGGCAGCCGGCACGACGGTGCGTTTGGGCTGAAGGCGGTTTACAGCGCGAACAGGCCGGAGACTCATGGCGTCTACCGTGACTGGCGCCGGCTTGCCGAGGGTTACTCTCCGTCCCGCCTGCTCCTTGGCGAGACCTGGGTGGGGGACATCGGCCGCATGGCCGGGTTCTACGGCGGCGATGATGAGCTCCAGCTCGCGTTCAACTTCCCGTTCCTTTTCGCTGAGTTCACCGCGCCCGCGCTGTCCGGGGTGGTGGCGGAGACGCTGGCGGGGCTGCCAGCCCGCGCCTGCCCGGCCTGGACTGCCTCGAACCACGATGTGAGCCGCTTCCCGGCCCGGTGGTGCGGGGGAGACGAGCGCAAGGCGCGGCTCGCGCTGCTGCTGCTCGCCACCCTTCCTGGGACGCTGGTCCTCTACTACGGCGACGAGATCGCGATGACCGATGTCGCGCTCCCGCTCCGGCTGCGCCGGGACCGGATGACCGAGAAGGGGCTGACGGGTGTCGGCCGGGACCGGTCCCGTACACCCATGCAATGGGACGGCTCACCGTCGGCCGGCTTCACCGCCGATGGAGTCCGGCCCTGGCTTCCCCATGGCGACCATGCCGAGCGCAACGTTGCCGCCCAGCGCGACGATCCCGGCTCCACCCTGAACCTGTGCCGCGATCTGCTCGCGCTGCGCCGGGCCGAGGTCGGTGGCCGGATCGCGGAGTACCGCCCGGTGCCGGGGCCGGACGGGGTGTGGGCCTACAGCGTGGGCGACTTGCTCGTCGTGGCTAACTTGTCCGGGCGGCGGGTGTCTGTCGGCTCGCTCGACGGCGTGGGCGCGCTGCGTCCCGCCCAGGAGGCTGCGTCGCGTGACCAGCCGGGGGTGATTCTCCTTTCTACCCACCCGGCAGCCAGCACGGACGGCGAGGTGGCCACCCTCGGCCCATGGCAGGGCCTCATTGCCCGGGCCGGGCCCGGCCCGTGATCCCGCTGCGTATCACCTGCGCGGGCGGCCCCTCCGGCCACCTACCGCTGTATGCCGGGCCCCTGTGCTGCCCCTGCGGCCCCGCGCAGGGCCTGCTCGTCAGCGAGGGCGATCGCCAGCTCCCCCAGGGCGGTGGGGTGGAACGGGGCGGCCGAGCCCAGGCCCTGCACATAGGGCTGGGCGCTGCACAACTGGTGCCCGGCGAAGTCGGGTTGCGGCGAGGAGAAGCGGAACTGAGCAGCGCCTTTTGCCAGCACCGTGTTGAGCGTGTTGAGGCGGGAGGTGAGGATGCTCACCTTTGCGGGCGTATATCCGATCTCGCGGAGGCACGCCGCGTCGGTGCCGAACGGGTTGTAGTAACGGTCAATGATGACGCGGGGGTGGCCGGGAAGCGTGGCAAGCTTGCTCAGCAGGTCAAGATAGTCCTTGCTGAACGAGATGAGCTGCTGCTGGAAGTAGGCGGTTGTGGCCCGGTCGTCGCAGCGAGGAGCGACCGCGCAGTAAGTCAACATCTTCGACCAGCCGAGGTCGTTTGCGCCGATGCTGACGATGACGACGGACGCGTTTTGTGCCCGCACCGCGGTTGCCACCTGCGCGGGCACCAGCAAGCCGTGACGGTACTGGGGGCCCAGCAGTCCGTGCCCGATGGTCGCACCGCTGCACGCGAGGTTCATTACCCGCCAGCCGTTGACGGCGGCAAGATTCTCGGCGTAGGAGTTGATGCTGCGGCGGCAGGCGCGGTCACTGCGGGAGGGATCGGCCACGGGGGACAGGCCCGCCCCCGCCGCGGTCGAATCACCAAGTACCACCGCCTCCACTCCGGGAAGCGGCCGGTCAGCCTTGGCGGCTCTGGGAGTGGCTGGTTCGCTGCCTACCAACTGGTTGAGGGAGGTCACCCCGCGCAGGGCCCCACGAGCCTGATTGGCGGTGACCAGGATGGCGCCCACGTTGATCGTCCCTGTCACGATCACACCGGCAGCCAGGAGCTTGACCGTCGTGCGATGGGGTGCCCGCCGCCAGCCAGCCACTGCCCCGACCAGCATCAGCGCACCCACGCCTGCCAGGAGACTCTCCCAGACGAAGTAGTGGACCCACCCGTCAGCGAGCCGCGAGCCCAGGACGCGTTTGGCATGAGCGGGCTTTGACCCTTCCACGAAGTTGGTCAGCTCGCTGTTGACCGTGATCTGGGCAAGCTGGAGCCTGGGCCGGACGGGGCCAGCGAAACGAAGGTTGGTGGCCAGGCTCTGCCCGAAGAGGTCAACCTCGCCGGGCCCGGAGAGGCTCAGGCTCGGGCCGGTGGCCCCCACCTTGACGACCTGGCCCGCGACCGTGACAGTCTGCAGCGGCGTGACCCTCAGGGCGCCAGCGATCGAAGCGGCCGCCACAAGAGAGAGCAGGAGCAACCCAGCCAGCCATCGCCATACCAGCCGGGCAAAAGACGAGATCGGCTTGTGCCACCTCACCGGCCGCCCTCGCACCGCCGCAGCGGTATTCCGAACCGCCCGGCGTTCCCGTCACCACGCCTGCCGCGAGCCCTTGCCATGACTTCCCCGACGCTACCCGGTGGAAGGCGGTGCACGCCCAGCGCAAGGGAAGAACTAACGACAGCGTCGCAAACAAGTCGCCGAGGTGGACCGCGCCGTATGCCTATGCCTCCCACAGGTGAGCACATGCCAGCTGGCAGTCCCTGCTGTCGGTGCCGAGGACGAACACCTCCGGCAGCGCCGAGAGCCCCTACCTTCCCGGAACGTAGCCGCTCCGGGAAAGCGGTTCCTCAGGTGGGGATGACGATTATCACCACCGTGGGTCGTAGTGTTCGTACCGGTATTGCGCGGATGGGCGACCGTAACGCTTGGCCATGGCACCTCCCTGGCCGTCAACCGCATTTGCGGATCTTGGTCTTCATCCGTGCGCGGAGGCGAGCGCACCGACTGCGCGGCAGCTTAGCCGCGCTACTATCCTTGGCAACTGTCCCTACTATGTCATGACATTTGCAAGTCTTCTTCAAATTTGCATGCTGTAGTGACAAGTGGGATAAACTAATGATGCTGCGGCGAACAGTGCCTAAGTTTTGGTTGGGGCTGCTGTGGCCGATGGGTTTCCATTGCTAAAACTGGCCGTATTGGCCGAGCCAGCGCATAGATCTCCGCGAAGCCCTCCCAGGGCGGCCGACACGGTTTGGTTGAGCACGATCGGTCGTGCAGGCGTGTTCACACGGGGCGTCGGGCTGAAGAAGTGCGACACTTCGTTCTCGTCAATACATGAGATCGGCTTCTGAAAGAGCGCCGCTGACGGGTAACGCTCATGCCTGGGAAGCTCAGCAGGGAAATCTATCGTCCCAGACGATATAAAACCTCTCTTTTCATAATAGTTCTGCAGCGCGTCGTTGGTTGTCCATACGTCTATCCTGATCCATTCGGCCCCCCACTCTCGCGAGGCGCGTAGGCCTGCCCAGTCGTTGAGGGCAGCACCTATTCCCCGCCCCGCGAAGTTCCGGTCGACAATCAGCCGCGAAACGTAGGCCGCTGGCGTGCGTTGCTGCTCTTCAGTCCACAGCAGTTCGTTGGCATGCTCCCGGTAGGTGATGGTGGCCACGGGGATGCCGCGATGGTCTTCGGCAATCCATGTATTGCCCTCGTGGAGACCGCGGAGTACCCGTTCGTCCCGTGCTTCGCGGTCGGGCCAAGGCTCGCCCCATTGGTCGGTGCACTTAGTCTGGAGCCAGACGCGCGCTTGGTCGATGAAGCCGATGATCGTATCCATGTCGTCCTCCACCCCACATCGGAGGTAAAGGGGTACTGAAATTGACTCGTTTACCAAGCTAGGACTGACTTGATGGGGTTGTGCATCTGTGTGGTCTGCCAGCTCACGAGGGAGGTGAGAAGGCTCTGAATCGATGTTGTCTGCCAACCCACGGCGGACGGGAAGAGACTCAGTCATGGCTCCGTTATTCGGTAGCTCCCGGGCGCCGCCCCAGGCGGGAATGGGTGCAGCAGCGAGGGAGGAAGGTGGTCTGAATAACCCGGCGCGTTTGGCGGCCTGGGACGTACCTGTCGCTCGCCGTCTAGGGATAGGACGGCTTCCGGTGGAGACATCCGTTCCGGTGTAACCTACCGGGGTTTCGTCAGACGTGACGCCATGGTGTGGCGCCAGGCCACAGGACGACTTACGGCACCTGGCCAACATTGATCTGCAGCCTGTTCCGGTCGGCAGGAAGCACGGTGACTGTAAGGCGAAGCCGGTCTCCGTTTTCGTCGAAAGCGACCCGAAAGATCTCGAAGACCGACACTCTTCCGTCGGAAGGAATCTCGAAGAACGCGGCCTCCGCTTCCTCAGGCGCTCGCACCGCAACGGAATCGCGATAGCCGACCTGCTTGATCCCCAGATCGTTTGCCAGATAAGCCATGACGCCCTCTGTGATGTCCGTGGCCTGAATCAGACGCGAGGCGTTTTGTTCCGCGACCAGCCGCATCGGATAAAAGGACGTCTGCAAAGACCACGGGGTGCCGTCGATGAATCGTTGCTGGTGGCGGCTGACTACTTGACTGCCCTCGTCGACCCGGAGTGCTTCGGCCTTAATACCGGTGAGGATCTGGATCTCTACCCGGGTTCCACTTACGGTCGGAACCCCACCGCCTGCTCGCACCTGCTCGTATTGGACCGGGCCTTCGCCTTTGGTGGCGTGTGGATCTCCGGTCAGGATACTGACGAAAGGTTCTCTCGACTTAAGGACATAGGTCCCCTGGCCGGGCCGGGTTTCGACCAGGCCACGGTTCGTGAGTACCTTGATGGCGTCGCGAACGGTGTTACGTGACGCTGCGTACTTCTCCATGAGTTCGATCTTTGGAACGACACAGTTCACGTCGTTTTCATGCGGGTATGTGGATGCGCTAGGCGACTTCGGCGCCATCCCCGACCTGACACAAGGAATGCCCCTGTGGAAGCCTGCATGAGACTAGGAAGCTTGAAGAACGCGGTCTCGATCTTATCCGGGGGGCGCACGGAAATCCTGTCGCTGTAACCAACCTGCTTGACCTGGCACTCCTTCTCCAGGTAAGGAACGGTTCCATCGGGAATGTCCCGCGCCTGGATGAGCGCCGTAGCTCCGCGTTCGATCAAGCTCATTGGGTAAAAGGAAGTCTGCAGTGACCAGGGGATGCCGTCCATGGTCCGCCGCTGGTGTCGGCTGACTACTTGAGCTCCCTCGTCGATCTGCGGAGCTCCTGCTATGACATGGTCTGCCGTCTGGATCTCCACCCGGGGTTCACTGTTAGTCGGCGTCCTGCCCGACGCCTGAGCTTCGGCGCGCAGATCCTCAGCGATCTGCCGGTACATCGGCTCAGCCATGATCTCTCCCCAAAGATCCCAATCAACCTAATGAGTTGACTGGCTGGGTCCATGTTGATCATTCCCATGAGACCAGTCATCCAAATATTTGGGTTGCCCCCGGTTTTCTGTTGCCTCTCTCTGGGTACCAATCGTACCAGAGGTTGGGATGACTGGAACAGCCTGATCCATGCAAATCACTCTAGCGGTTGGACTGCTTAGGTGCATCGGAACTAGCCAAATGTCCCCAACGTCCCTTTGGCCCGGTCAGTCGTGGCGAGCGGGCCAGAGGACTGGATCGGCGCCAGCGGCCCCGGCACCGCAGGCAGGAAGAAGGGGGAACCCCCAATGGCCGCCGCAATCCTCATCATCGCTCTAGGGATCTTCGCCATCGGAGTCGTGGCAGGGATCGTCGCCGTCGTCAGCCTCGGAGTCAATCGGGAAGACCGGGGGTTTCTCACGGAAATCGGACCGGACAACCTGACCCGGGGCGCCCGCCGCCTCACCGGCCTCTACGTCAAGAACGATGACTACGTCCGGAACGCTTACGAAGACATGCTGGTCTAAGGGGCCTGCGCGGCGGTACATGACAAGGCGAATCGGAGGGACGTAGCAACACTCGCGTAACGGGACACCCGCGTAACGGGACACCCGCGTAACGGGACACCCGCGCCGCGCCGCACCATCGCGGGGGCATGGTGCGGCGCGGGCACGTGTCTGGCCCGAAGCTCGTTACTCACGGGGCCGTGGGTCACCTTCAGTCAGTCCTGATGGGAGACCCTGCTTGCCCCGTGCTCCGCCAGCACGGCGCGGGTAGGGGAGGGATTTTCAACCAAGCTCTAAGCTCAGCAGGGTGCCAGAGACTCCTTATCCTTGGGGCCCGGCCAGCGCGACCGGCCTCGGCTCGCTGCCGGGCACCGATCCGGCCGAGGCGATGCGGCTCATCTTCGGTGAGCTGCCGGACCTGCCCCATCTTGCCGAACTGCCCGCCCGCGGCCCTGGTGCCGACCTGACCGGCCGCACCGCCGCGTTCCTCATCGAGCTCCCGGTGGAAACCACTTCCACCGGCTGGAGGTTCGCCGCCAGGCCAGGCCGCGACCTCAGCCGGGCGCGCAGCCTGCTCTCCGCCGACCTCGACGCGCTGGAAGAGACCGCCTCCGGCTACCAGGGGCCGCTCAAGATCCAGGTGTGCGGGCCGTGGACGCTGGCCGCCACCATCGAGCTCGCCCGCAGTCAGAACCCGGCACTCGCGGACATGGGCGCGGTCGCCGAACTCATCGAGTCGCTGGCGGAGGGCGTACGGGCGCACGTCGGTGATGTCAGGAAGCGAGTCCCCGGCGGACAGCTGGTGCTCCAGCTGGACGAACCATCCTTGCCCACGGTGCTCGCGGGAAGCGTGCCAACTGCCAGCGGGCTGAACCGCCTGCCTGCTCCCGAGGCGGCGAGCGCAGAAGCAGGCCTCCGGAACGTCATTTCCGCCGCTCAGACGGCCAGCGTCGTGCACTGCTGCGCGATGTCGGTACCGTTCGGCATTATCAAGGGGTCGGGCGCGGATGGTGCTGCTTTCGACCTCAGCCTGCTACGGCGGGAGGAGGAAGACGTGCTGGCGGAGGTCGTGGAAGCCGGGCTGGGGATCCTCGCCGGAGTGCTCCCCGCGACCCCGGGAAGCGGGCAGGTTCCGGACGCCACCGACGAATATGCAAAACGCGCAAGCGCGGGCAACCCACCGCCCGCGCGCTGGGCGGCCGAGCGGGTGACCGCGCTGTGGGGCCGGATGGGGTGGCCGGTGAGCAGCCGGGGCGATGGTGGCGCGGCGGGGGCGGACAGCGTCGCGGGGCAGGTGGTGCTGACACCCGCGTGCGGGCTGGCGGGCGCCACGCCGGGCTATGCCAGAGCGGCGCTGGCGCGGTGCCGGGAGGCGGCCCGGCTGCTGCCTGAGCTGGCTGAGGAGGCGAGAGGGTGAGCGCGGCCGGTGAGCTGGCCTCGCCGGAAAGGCGAGAGGGAGAGCGCGGCTGCTGGGTGATCGAGGAGGGCAGATGCTGAGCGGGTTGGAGGGCGCGGAGGCAGCCCGGCACAGGCATGCCGAGCTGAGCGTGGAAATCGCCGAGCATGACTACCGCTATTTCGTGCTCGACTCGCCGCTCGTGTCGGATGCCGGATACGACGTGCTCATGCGGGAGTTGCGGGCGCTGGAGGAGCGCTATCCGGAACTGCGGACCCCGGACTCCCCGACCCAGCGGCCGGGCGGGGCGGTCCTGTCCACGCTCTTCTCACCGGTCCAGCACCTGGAACGGTTGCTCAGCCTGGACAACGCGTTCTCGCAAGAGGAACTGGACGCCTGGGGGGCGCGGGTGGCCAGGCTCGGCGGGGCGGGACCCTACCTGTGCGAAGTGAAGATCGACGGGCTGGCCATTGCCCTGGTGTACCGCAACGGCAGGCTGGTCCGCGGCGCGACCCGTGGCGACGGTGTCACCGGCGAGGACGTCACCCCCAACATCCGGACCATCACCGTGGTGCCCTCGCGGCTCAAAGGGTCAGATGTGCCTGCTGAACTGGAGGTCCGGGGGGAGGTGTTCCTGCCGGTGGCGGCGTTCCGGGAAGTGAACGAGCGGCTGGCCGACGCAGGCAGGCCACCGTTCGCCAACCCGCGCAACGCGGCCGCCGGGTCGCTGCGGCAGAAGGACCCGCGCATCACGGCGACCCGGGCGCTCAGCATGATCGTTCATGGGCTGGCGGTGCCGGGCGGTGACTCGGCCACGAGCGGCATGCCGACGCCCGATGTGCCCGCGGTGCCATCGACCGTGCCGACCACGCAGTCGGGCTGGTACGAGCGGCTGCGGGAGTGGGGCCTTCCGGTCAGCGACCTGGTTCGCGTGGTGGACGACGTCGATGGCGTCCGGGAGTACATCTCCTATTACGGCGAGCACCGGCATGACCCGCCGTATGAGATCGACGGGGTGGTCGTGAAACTGGACCGGCTCGACGTGCAGCGGGAACTCGGCGCGACCAGCCGGGCGCCGCGGTGGGCGATCGCGTACAAGTACCCGCCGGAGGAGGTGACCACCCGGCTGCGTGAGATCAGGGTCAATGTCGGCCGGACCGGGCGGGTCACGCCGTTCGGGGTGATGGAGCCGGTCAAGGTAAGTGGCTCCACGGTGGAGAACGCCACGCTGCACAACGCTGATGAGATCAAGCGCAAGGGCGTGCTGGTCGGCGACATGGTGGTGCTGCGCAAGGCCGGTGATGTGATTCCCGAGATCGTGGGGCCGGTGGTGGACCTGCGGGCAGGGGAAGAGCGGGAGTTCGAGTTCCCGGACTCATGCCCGGTGTGTGGGACGTTGCTCGTCCGCGAGGAAGGCGGCGTGGACTGGCGCTGCCCCAACACCCGGTCCTGCCCCGCGCAACTGCGTGAACGGCTGTTCCACCTGGCCGGCCGCGGCGCACTCGATATCGAGGTGCTTGGTTTCGAGGCCGTGATCGCGTTGCTGGGCGGGGCCGTTTCCCCGGAGCAGAAGCGTGGCGGCGGGGCCAGTGGGGGGGATAGCGGGGTCGTCCCCCCGGAGCAGGAGAGCGGGGGGGTCGTCTCGGCTGGCCAGCACCGGGGGTTGCTCAACGACGAGGGAGATCTGTTCTCCCTCACCGCGGAAAAGCTCGCCACCTGCCCGTTCTTCACCAACAAGCAGGGCGCGCTGACGGTGAATGCGTCCAAGCTGCTGCGCAACCTGGACGAGGCGCGCCAGCGCCCGCTGTGGCGGATCCTGGTCGCACTGTCGATCCGGCACGTCGGGCCGACCGCGGCCCGCGCGCTGGCGGCCGAGTTCGGCTCGGTGGACGAGATCGCCGCAGCGTCGCCCGATGAGCTTGCCGCGGTTGAGGGGGTGGGCCCGACCATCGCGGCGTCGGTGATCGACTGGTTTGGCGTGGACTGGCATCGCGCGATCGTGGACAAATGGCGTGCCACCGGCGTCAGGCTGGCTGACGAGGGTGGCGGGGCAGGCCGAGTGGCAGCCCGCGCGACCGAGGACGAAGGCAGCGGCGATGGCGCGGCTGCTGCCCGGCCGCTGGCTGGGATCACGGTGGTGCTCACCGGAACCTTGCCCGGGTTCACCAGGGACGAAGCGGGCGAGGCGGTGTTGGCGCTCGGCGGTAAGACCGCCTCCTCGGTGTCGAAGAAAACCGACTTCGTCGTGGCGGGCGAGAACGCCGGCTCGAAGTATGACAAGGCCCTTGCCCTTGGCGTTCCGGTGCTGGATGAGGCCGGGCTGCGGACCCTGCTGGAGGAGGGCCCGGAAGCGGCTCAGGCGGCTGCACAGGAAAATGGCGCTTGACCTGCACTTATACGACTGAAGATCCAAATTAATGTAACGCAAAGTATGCAAGTGGTTTCGCGAAGTGCTGCTTTCCGCTTAGGCTTCCTACTCGTGGGGTAACACGCATCCGGTCGGCTGCGGGCAGGCACGAGGGCGCCATGAGGGATCCGAACGATTCACGGGACATCAGTCCGCGTATCGGCTCACCGCTGTGGACCTATCTGACTGCTGTGACAGCGGTGGGCACTGTCGTGTTTGGCCTGGGGCTACGGCTCCTCGCGCCCATGGGACCGCCCGAGGTGCTGCGCAGGCCGCTGCCGTGGGTGATTGCGGCGCTGGCCCTGATCGGAGAACTCCGGCCCATCATCACGCCAGGGAAAACGCGATCCGATTCCGGGGATGCGTCACTGACGTTCTGCTTCGCCGCCCTTTTGTACTGGGGATTTCCGCTGGCAGTGCTGATGCGTGCGGCAATCAGTGTGACCAGCGGGATGGTGGCCCGCGGTGCGCCGTTTCGATCGGCGTTCAATGCCGCGCAATACACATTGAGCCTGGGAGCCGCGAGCCTGGTCCTCGCGGTGACAGGCGTCCACGCCCAGCCGCTGGCGCCGTGGGTGCCAGGGGGAGCTCAGCTGGTGACGGTCGGGCTCGCCGCGCTCGCGTATTTCGCCGTCAACTTCCTGCTGGTCGGCGTGGCGGTGGCACTGCACGCGCGGGCACCCATCCTCGCCACGCTTCGCAAGGAGCTTCCTTATCAGGCTTTCGTCAACACCGTGCTGCTGTCCGCGGCGCCGCTGGTCGTGGTCGTGATGGGGCACTCGGTGCTGCTCGTGCTCCTTTTCCTGGTGCCGCTCGCCGCCATCTACTCGAATACGTCCGCCACGCTGTTGCGGGAGCATCAGGCGCTGCACGACGAGCTGACCGGACTGCCCAATCGCATGTTCCTTCTCCGCAAGACCGCCGACGCACTGGCGGAGGCAGCCAGGATGGGCAGAAGCACCGGTTTCCTCTTGCTCGACCTGGACCGGTTCAAGGAAGTCAACGACACCCTCGGGCACCCGGTCGGTGACTCGCTGCTTCGGATGGTCGCTCATCGCCTGGCCCACAGTGTCCGTCCCGGAGACGTCGTTGCCCGGCTCGGAGGCGATGAGTTCGCGGTGCTGCTCCCCGCGGTGCGGGGAGGAGACGCCGCCCGGGAGGTGGCGGTGCGGCTGCGAGCGGCGCTGGCGCAGCCGGTCCACCTGGAGGGAATGTCCTTCGCGGTGGAAGCCAGCGTCGGGATCGCGATCTGCCCCGACGATGCGACCGGCGTCGAACTGCTCCTGCAACGCGCCGACGTGGCCATGTACGTGGCGAAAGAGCGGCGCACCGGGGTCGAGAGCTACACCCGGGAGGTTGACCGCAACTCAGCCGCTCGGCTGTCGCTGCTCGGCGACCTCCGGCGCGGCCTGGACCGGGGCGAACTTGCCCTGCATTACCAGCCCAAGGTGTCACTGGCGGACGGGCGCACCTGCGGCATGGAAGCGCTCATCCGGTGGCATCACCCACGCCGCGGGATGCTCATGCCCGCGGAGTTCGTCCCCGCGGCCGAACAGTCCTATCTCATGCGCGATCTCACCGCGTACACGGTGCACACCGCCCTCGCCCAGGCGGCGAAATGGCGGGAGGCTGGGCAGCCGGTCCCGGTCTCGGTGAACCTCGCCGCCCGTGATCTGCTCGACGCCGGACTGGCCGACATGGTCCGCAGGTCGCTGGAGCGATCCGGCCTCGCGCCCGGAGACCTCACGGTGGAGATCAATGAGCGGGTGCTGGCCGGTGAGCCCACACATGCGGCGGTGACCCTTAGTGCCCTGGCAGCCATGGGCATCCGAATCAGCCTCGATGACTTTGGGACCGGTCATTCTTCGCTGGTCAGGCTCAAGCGCCTGCCGGTGAATGAGATCAAGATAGACGCTTCCTTCATCACCAGGCTGTTTGACGGTTCTGACAACGAGATGATCGTCAAGTCAGTCGTGGATCTTGCGCGTGCGCTCGGCATCCGGTCGGTGGCAGAAGCGGTCGAGACCGCGGATGTGGCGGCTCATCTGGTTGCCATGGGCTGCGACGCCGCCCAGGGACGGTACTTCAGCGGCCCGCTTGAGGCTGCTGAGGCGACTGAGTGGCTTGCCGATCACCGGCGGGCCTCCGCTGAGGTGGGGTCGCTGTTTCTCCAGGCCGGGGGCGTGCTGCGAGCTTCTGCCACGCATGGCGGGCCGCGTGGTTCTGGCGCGCAAAACGAGCCGGTGCAGCGCGCAGCCGGTTTCCGCGGCTGAGGGCGGCGCCCGCTGGCCGCCCGGTCCCGGCCCCGCTGGCCGCCTGGTTCCCGG
>WNGG01006397.1_pt1 | contig 20634 bp, 15 predicted proteins | sample 5400661 | NCBI WGS metagenome assembly WNGG01 (sample SAMN13153372, study PRJNA577476) | soil metagenome | isolation source: 100 cm soil or saprolite under Garry oak tree replicate 1 | place: USA:California | collected 2016-06-15
AGCGAAATTCCCCAGGACCCAATTCCGTTGCACTTCATTACGCCCGTTCGTGAATTACTGAAAGACTATGCGCCGCGAGAGCAACTCTCTCGTTCAGCGGAACCGATTCGAGCTGTGCCGGCTGCAAGCTACACAATTTTGCATGCTGCTTGGGCTGCGACATTGTTCCGCCTTCGGCGATTATTGCAATGATCTTTAGCGGGTTTGCGAGCGTTGCACGAAAGCTTATTCCTCTACGGTTCAGGCCTATCGGTTATCTTGAAAATCTCGTTCGCGCACGGACAGACGGACGGATTTGGTCCGGGCCGTTCTCTGGGATGCGCTGGACATTGGAGGGACGCGCTCGGTCGCAACCGGGGACGACACAGAACTCGCCCCTCCACAACGCTCGCATCCACATCCCAAAGTTGCTTGGCATTTACGAGCGTGAGTTGAATCCGTACATCGAACAGGCGTGCGCGTTGGATTTTCCGCTGATTGTCGATATCGGCGCGGCCGAAGGCTATTACGCTGTGGGTATGGCGTTTCGCAATCCACAGGCGCGCGTGATTGCCTTTGAAATGCAGGCAACAGAGCGTTCCGCGCTGGCGGAAGCGGCAAGGTTAAACGCGGTCACGGATCGCCTGGAGATTCGCGGCAAGTGTGAGCCAGAGGACCTTGAGCGCGTCCTGGTGGATACACCGCGGCCATTCGTTATTTGCGATGCTGAAGGTTACGAAGCAATGCTGATCGATCCTCGTGCTGTGCCATCGCTCCGACGCGCATCGATTCTCGTGGAGTTGCACGAGTTCGTTGAGAAAGGAATCAGCGAAAAGATCCGCGAACGGTTTGTGACAACTCACAAGATTACTCATATTTGGCAGCAAGAGCGGACGCTCGCGGACTTTCCTTTCAAAGATCTCTACATGCAGTTGCTGCCGAAATCGTATCTTCGCTGGGCGGTCAGCGAGTCGCGTCCCGGGCGGATGTCATGGTTTTGGATGGAACCGATACATGCGACCGCTTAGGGTTTTCTTTTCATGCAGCGGAGTGGGGATTATCGACCGCGGGATCGAAATATTTTTTAGGGAAGCATTTGATGGATTGCGCGGCACCGAAGATCTGGACATCACGTTTTACAAAGGCGCCGGTGAAGAGAAATCGGATGAGCACGTGCTCTGGAACGTGCCGCGCACGGACTGGATGGCGCGACTACTTGGCGCGTGCATTCACCGGAGCAGTTACGTAGCTGAGCAACTTTCTACTTTTCCATCGATGGTGCGCGCCATTCGCAGACATCGGCCCGAGATTATTTTTTACAGCGATTCAAACCTGGGATTTCAGCTTTTTCGCTGGCGAAAACAAATTGGTGTGCCATTCCGGCTTTTGTTTTCCAATGGCGGACCGTGTCATCCGCCGTTTGATCGCACCGATTACGTCCATCAAGTCGCACCATTCCATATTAAGGAAGCACTCGATGCAGGAGAACCGGCGGATCGACATCGCATGGTTCCGTATGGAATCAATGTTCCGGACGGACCTCCCGATCGAGGCGAAAACATTCGCCGCGAGCTGCGTCGGAAACTCGGTTTGCCTGAAGATCGTCCCATTATTCTCAGCGTTGGATGGATCTCGACGAAACAGAAACGGATGGATTACGTGGTCCGCGAGGTCGCGCGACTGATTTCAGAAGTCAGGGATCGGGAGTCAGGAGTTAGGGATCAAGCAGTTCCTTATCTCATTATGCTCGGGGCGATAGATGAGGAAAGCGCGTCGATTATCGCGTTCGCCTGCGAGAAGCTTGGTGAGGAGAATTTCACCGCGCGTTTGGTTCCGCACGAGCAAGTCGCAGATTATTATCGCGCCGCCGATCTGTTCGTTCTGGCTTCGTTACAGGAAGGCTTTGGTCGCGTTTTCCTTGAAGCGCTCATTTACGGCTTGCCCGTGATCGCGCACGATCATCCGGTGATGCGGTTTGTCTTGGGGAGCGAAGGCACATTCGGCGATTTATCAACGCCGGGGGTGCTTGCCGCCCTGATACGCGAGAAGTTGGGCAGAGAAGATTCAGAGGCCGACGCGATCCGCCGCAGAGAAATGGTGCGAGCGCGATTTAGTTGGGTCGTGCTCTCGCCGCAATATCGGGAGATGTTCCTTGATTGTTTCCAGAAAGTCACCTCTGACTTTTGACCCTGATCCCAGATGTTTCAGGACGCTTGTACACTTGCGGATAATGCGCGGTTAACAGCTGACGTTTGCATCATCGGCAGCGGTCCCGCTGGTTTGACATTGTGCCACAAACTCGCCAGTGCCGGATTTCGCATTCTCCTGGTGGAGAGCGGTGGAATGGATTTTGACCCGGAGCGGCAGTCGCTGCTTCGAGGCGAAGACACAACGGGCGAGTATTTCGATCCCGTTGGGGCGCGGCGGTCCCAATTCGGCGGGACAATGACGATGTGGAATACGGAGCTGACGAACAAGTCGATGGGAGGGAGGTTCGTGCCGCTGGATGCGATTGATTTTGAAACGCGTGACTGGGTTCCGTATAGCGGTTGGCCTTTCTCGCGTGCTTACCTAGACCCTTACTACAAACAGGCAGAAGAATTGTGTGGGCTTTCTTCGAATACTTACGATGCCGCGGTATGGGAGGATGAATGCAATCGGTGTCTCCAACTTCCAGCATGCGAAGCGATAACGCGGATTTATAAGCTTCGATCCGCAGAGCCACTTCTGGTGGCCGCGAGGGAACTGATTAACGCGAGTACGAATATCGATTGTCTTTTTAGAGCCACGGTTACCGAATTAGTTCCTGGTCCAAGCTCTAATCGAATCGAATATTTGCGCGTGCTGACCTCGAATCGGAAACAGGCGCAGATTCGAGCGCGCATTTTCGTTCTGGCAGCGGGAGGGATTGAGAACCCCCGCCTGCTACTGCTCTCAAATACAGTATTCTCGGCGGGCATCGGCAACGCCAGAGATCTGGTGGGTAGATTTCTGATGGACCATCCGTTGTACTATTTTTGCGAGTGGGTTCCCTCGTCGCCTGCACTTTTTCCTCTGCTCGGTCTGTATGATGTGCGGACGGTTCAGGGACAGTGCGTACTCGGGCGGTTGACTTTGCCGGAAGCAGTTTTGCGGGAAAACCGGCTGTTGAATTTATCCGGCGTGCTTTGGCCGAAACCGAAGGGCTACCGTTCTAAAGGGATCGAAGCCCTCCGCGAAATGCGCTTGCTCGCGCGGCAAAAGCATTTGGCGAGATCGCTCGCGCTCGCGCCTCGTGCTTGCGTAAACTGTGGTGATATTTTGGCGTACGCCTGGCGGCGTTTCCGCGCACCGAAGCGGGCTTCCTTGAGCTTTTGGTCGATACTGCCGAACACCGAAAAAACATTCGGGAGCATGGAACCGGAATTCTATCTTGAGCAACCGCCTGATCCTTCGAATCGCGTTTCTCTCTCGACCGAATTGGATAGCGTCGGATGTCGAAGAACTTTGGTAACCTGGAGGTGGGGGCAGCAAAGCCGAGACAGCGCACACCGCGCCGGCATACTACTGAATAAATCATTTGAGCGCGCTCGTCTTGGGCGTCTAGTGCCGCTCCGGCATCCACGCGTGCACACGACGGGGCACCATCATCTTGGCACGACTCGAATGCACAACAGTCCAGCCGTCGGCGTGGTGGATCCGAATTGCCGCGTCCATGAGACCAATAATCTTTTCATTGCTGGCAGTTCGGTATTCTGCACGGGAGGCTATGCCAATCCGACCCTCACCATCATTGCTCTGGCTATTCGGCTGGCCGAACACCTGAAAAAAGAGCTTCACCCGTTGATGGTAAGACAGCGAGATTAGGATCGGAGATGGAAGATAGAAGATTGGAGATCGAAGAGGATTGGCTCCCGTCTTCAAGCTGCTATCTTCTAGCTCCTGTTCTCTAACGCATGCCCAACTTCTTTATTCCATTCGCACTGACATGCATTGTGTTGCTGGCGGCAGCGGTGGTGCGCCCACGCCTCATTTACGAATACCCGTACTTCATGGCGGCGACGTTTACGGCGTTCATTCTCCCGCAAGCTTACGCGCTTTACCGGGATCAATGGGGGGGCATTTATCTCCGGATGACGCTGCTAATGTGTTTCCTGTGCGTTGCGTGTTGCTGGCTGGGTTATCAACGCCGTCCTCATCCCGCGCTTCTTTCCAAACTTAATATTCCCATTGATCTGGCGCGTTTTCTGCAAGGCGGCATTGTCCTCGTGCTCATCGGCCTCTTTTTCACCTACAAATTTGGAACAACGCCGGAGGAAGAATTGTCGAGCAGAATGACCGGGATCTCGACGGTTTACCTTTTCTTCGGTGGTCTCGTTTATCCCGGCTTCGCAATCTGTTTTTACTGCGCGCTCAAACGAGGATGGATTATTGCGTGGCTTGCCGCATTCGCCGCCGCGGTAATCCCCATGCAAGCGGCCCTGTTCCACGGACGGCGCGAGCCGACAGTGCTCTTTCTTATGTCCGTGGGACTCGGAGTGTTTTTTATCAAGGGAAAGGCTGCCCCGCGCTGGGCGATTATCGCGGCCGTGATGGGAGCAATGCTCTTTATCCCGTCGACCTCCGAATACCGGCAACTGGCCAATGAACATCCCTTCGACGCGTTTAGAGAGATCAACTTCATGGAACAATTCCGAGGTGCTCTTGACCCTGATGCAATCAGTGAATTGAAAAATGCGACGGCGCTGATAGCGGCGACGCAAGAGACAGGAGATTACGAATTTGGTGTGGGCTATTGGAACCAGATTGTTTTCCGTTTCGTTCCAGCGCAATTCCTGGGCAGGGATTTCAAGGATTCGCTCATGATCGGGGGAGAGCAACGCGACATGAGCGACTTCGTTTACGACGTGCTCGGATTTCAGTTGCCAGTAGGGCTAACTGTTACGGGCATGGGCGATGCGTTTAACGAATTCGGTTATCTTGGCTGCCTGTTTTTCGCTGCAGTGGGATACTTATTTAAGACCCTTTGGGCCGCAGCGAACCGCCCAAACGGGATCGTCGCGCAAATCCTCTATATTCAAATCACGACATCAGCTATGCGCGCTGCCACGCATCAAACAATAGATTTCCTGCCCGCGTTTATTTATGGCCTGACCTTTATTGGTGCAATCGGATTCTACGCGAGAGAGCGTGGTGTTTTTGCCGCTCCGCTTTCGTCGCCCCCCGTGCCCGCTCAGCTCCTCTCGAAGTGAGAGTCGCTGTCATTTTTCACCGCATCGGTCCCTATCATTGCGCGCGACTGGAAGCAGCGGCGCGCCATTGCGATGTCACCGGCATCGAGATCGCAGCGGAAACGCAGGATTACGCATGGTCGCCTGTCGAAGGCGCCGCGGGATATTCGCGAGTCACTTTGTTTCCCAGTGGAGATACGCGAACGATGTCCGCGAAGCAGGTTTCTGAACGTGTCGAAGATGGATTGCAAAGTTGCAGCCCGGATGCAGTAGCGATCCCAGGATGGTCCGATAATGCTGCCATTGCTGGGCTTCGGTGGTGCGCCGAAACCGGCACGCCGGCAATCTTAATGTCGGAGAGTACGGCCGACGATGACCAGCGGGTTCGATGGCGTGAATGGGTCAAGCAACGGATCGTCGATCTTTATTCAACGGCGCTTGTGGGCGGTCAGCGTCACATTGACTACCTGGTTGAGCTGCGAATGCCGCGTGACCGGATCTTCACGGGATATGATGTCGTGGACAATGATTACTTCGCGCGAAGCGCATTCGAAATTCGAAATTCGAAATTCGAGATTCGAAAAGATTACGGATTGCCGGAGAATTATTTTCTCGCGTCGGCACGGTTCATTAAAAAAAAGAACCTTCCGACACTTATCCGCGCCTATGCCGAATATCGCCAGATGGAAGAGGATGGAGACAAGGGGCAACGGACAACAGACAACAGACCTTGGGATTTAGTCCTTGTCGGTGACGGGCCGCTGAAGACTGACCTTTGTCGTCTGGTGTCCGACCTCCGTTTGCACTCCCACGTGCACCTTCCAGGCTTCAAACAGTACGACGAGCTGCCGGTTTACTACGCGCTGGCCAAGGCATTTGTTCATGCCAGCGCGACCGAACAATGGGGATTGGTCGTGAACGAAGCGAGCGCATCGGGTTTGCCAGTGATCGTGTCGAATCGCTGTGGATGTGTGCCGGAATTGGTGCAGGACAATGGGTTTACTTTTGATCCCATGAACCAGCATGAGCTGGCCTCGCGATTGTTCGAGATGGCTTCGTTATCAGACGACGAGCGAGAACGTCTTGGACATGCGAGCCGCAGGATCGCAGCGAGCCTCGGGCCGAATCGCTTCGGTGAAGGACTGAAGCGTGCCGCAACGATGGCAATTGATCTTCCGCCAAGGAAATTTCGAGCATTCGACCGGGCAATCCTAATCGGTGCGACGCGATTTCGGCGATGAAGATTGCGTATCTGTTGAATTCGGTTTCGCGAAAGGCTGGCGGTCTGTTTGAAATTTGCAAACGACTTGCACAGACAACCTGCCGTGAAAAAGAAATTGTCGTCCTCGGCGTGGAGGATGAGTTCACGAAGACGGACATCGTCGAGTGGGCGCCTTTAAGGCCAACCGTTTCTTCACCTGTATTTGCGCGCAGTTTCGGCTACGCCCCCGGCTACGCGCAATATCTCGCGGAGATATGTCCCGATATTGCGCATGTGCATGGGCTCTGGACGTATCCTTCATTTGTCGGATATCGGTGGCATCAGCGCACAAACCGGCACCTCATATACACTGCACACGGCATGCTCTCCCCCTGGGCGCTTCGAAATTCGGCGTGGAAGAAGCGCTTGGTGCGCGCGTTATGGGAGGACGCCGCCCATCGCAGCGCAGCCTGCTTTCACGTCAATTCGGAGGCCGAACATCTAACGTTGCGCCGGCACGGTTTGCGCATTCCAATTTGCATCATTCCGAACGGAATTGATCTGCCGGCTAGTCAGAGTTCAGAAGTCGGCAGTCTGGAATCAGGCTTGGCGTCCGCCGCGCGAGGGAGAAAGCTGCTGCTCTATCTGGGGAGGCTACATCCAAAGAAGAATTTGGTGAATCTGATTCGCGCGTGGAAAGAAGCTCTCAACTCTCATCCATCAACCCTCAACTCTTGGATGCTCGGCATCGCGGGCTGGGATCAGGGAGGACACGAAAAGAAGCTAAAGCGGCTCGCTCGTGAACTCGGAATGTCGTTCGTAGAAGTCGGCGTAGCTGGCGCGAGGAAACATCAAACATCAAACATCGAACATCGAACATCGAACGATGCCTCTGTTATCTTTCTCGGTCCCCGGTTCGGGGCGGGCAGGGATGCGTGTTATCGCGCATGCGACGCATTTGTACTGCCTTCGCTTAGCGAAGGACTACCGATGACAGTGCTGGAAGCCTGGGCTTATGCAAAACCGGTGCTGATGACGCCCGAATGTAATCTGCCAGAAGGCTTCGTCGCGGGAGCGGCGTTACAAATCGGCACGACCTCGACGGAAATTGCCGCAGGCCTAAAACAACTGATTGAAATGAGTGATGACGATCGAAAAGCGATGGGTGCGCGCGGTCGGGCTCTGGTAGCGGAAACGTTCTCATGGCGACGAATTGGCGAACAGATGCGGTCGTGCTGGACATTCAACAAAACCGTCGCACCAGGAAATATTCGTTCGGCGAGATGACCCGCCGGGTGTTATGGGCTTTGGCCCAACCGCTCTTCCGGTTTAGTCCAAGACCGTGTTTTGGGTGGAGGCGATTTCTGCTCCGCTGCTTTGGAGCGAAGATCGGCCGCAATGTTCACGTTTATCCTTCGGCGACGATCTATTTTCCATGGAACTTGGAAGCAGGAGATGAAAGCGCTATTGGCGAATACGCATTCATTTATAATCTCGGCGGCGTCACGATCGGGGCGCGCGCGACCATCTCACATCGCGCACATCTTTGTGCGGGAACGCACGATCACACGAAACCGGATTTTCCATTGCTGCGTCCGCCGATTATGATCGGCCCCGAGGCGTGGATTTGCGCGGAGGCGTTCGTCGGGCCAGGCGTTACGATCGGCGAAGGTGCGATTGTAGGTGCAGGGGCGGTAGCAATGAAAGACGTGAGACCCTGGAGAATTGTTATCGGGAATCCGGCACGCGAAAGCAGAAGACGCGAGATCACTGAATGAGCGAGCGATCCAACACACGGGTGCCGTTATCGGTACTCGTCCCGGTCAAAAATGAAGCTGCAAACCTGCGTGAATGTCTTGCTGGCGTTTCGTTCGCAGATGAAATCGTCGTAGTTGATTCGGCAAGCACGGACGGAACGCAAGAGATCGCCACCGCGGCCGGAGCGCGAGTGGTGCAGTTCGTGTGGAACGGAAAATTCCCACGAAAAAAAAACTGGGCACTGGAAAATATTCCCTGGCGACATGAATGGGTGCTGATCATCGACGCGGATGAATGGATTACGCCGGAATTGGAGCGCGAAATCAGCTTGGCTATTCGTCACAGCGACGCGGATGGATTTTATCTGAACCGCCGATTTTGGTTTCTCGGCGGGTGGATCAATCACTGCGGGTATTTTCCGAGCTGGAATTTGCGTCTATTTCGACATCGGCTTGGTCGATACGAAAGGATTGAAATCGATGACGATGTTCGATCCGGAGATAATGAAGTGCACGAACACGTATTGCTCAATGGCCGGGCAGAATATCTTTCCGTTGCGATGGAGCATTATGCGTTTCCCGATGTCGCCAGCTTCATTGAGAAACACAATCGCTATTCCACGTGGGAAGCCGAGGCGCGCGAACAACTGTATCAAATGGCAGGCCAGAACACTTTACGAGCGACGCCGTTTGGAACGGCGCTGGAGCGCAAGCGATGGCTAAAGAAGCTTGCAATGCGTGTGCCATGCCGCCCCACGCTTCGTTTTCTTTATCATTACATTTGGAAACAAGGTTTTCGTGACGGTTACCGCGGTTGGGTGCTCTGTCGGTTGCTGGCGTGGTACGAGTTCGTGAGTGTGGTCAAGACCCGCAGGATGTCAGCTCGCCGGAACACAGGAGGCGTGAATCGTGAATCGTGAATCGCGAATGAAGGAATGGGCTCTAAGGTGCAAGATCACAAAGGGTTCGACGCCTGGGACTCGATCGGAAAATGGGGTCTTTCCAGTTCTTTCTGTTGAGCATATAATTCCGGCCCTCAATGGTGACTAGCGAACAGTCCAACGTTGTAGCCCGAAAATTTCCCGGGCTGGAACGCGCGAACTCGATAGGCCGGCCGGAGTCCAATCAAAGAACTTTCCGCCGGAACCTGGTCGTACGCCTGTCGCGCTTTGTGAGGCACGAATGGTCAGTCGCGCTTCTTTATCTTTTTCTGGATGTGGTGAGTTGGATCGCAATCTATTCAGCGGTCGGCTGGTTTCGGCGTGATGCATTCTATGCGACGCCGTTTCAATTCTTCGTCATCGACCTGATACAACTCGCCGTCATTGTGCAGGCGCTTTACTTCATCGGCGGGTACGATCGCGCCGTGGAAAAGCGGAGTCTGATTTATGCGACCGAGCATGTTCTTACCATTATGGCGGCGGCCGCGCTCAGCGCGATGCTGATTTATTCGGCCGCGACGTTCGATCAAACCATGAAACCGAGCCGCGGTGTGCTGCTTTTGAGTTTCATGATTTTCCTGCCGGTGTCTTTGTTCTACCGACGCTGGATCCGAAAATACGTTGTCGCCAGCAGCGCCAATCGGTCATTTCTCGTGATCGGCAGCGGCCTGGCAGCAGCGCGTTTTTACGAAGCCTACCAGAACTCACCGAACGGACAGCAGCTTGATTTTGTCGATCTGAGTAATGAGCGCGTAGGCCAGGCAATCGCCGGTGAAGGGTCGCCGATGGTGAAAGGGGACCTTGCTCCCAAACTGAATGATTTGGGCGAGCATTACAGTGGGATTATCCTGACCGAGAGAGTGGACTCGCTTGGCACGCAACTACTAGAGCGCCTGGTGCGAGCGCAGTTTCAACACACCCGTGTCTATACCTTGGAATCATTTTACGAAACCCATTGGCGTTATGTCCCGCTTAATATTGTCGATCCGGTTTGGCCACTCCAGACTGGTTTTCAACTTGCTCGCACATCGCCCTATCATTATCTCAAGCGCTTTTTCGACGTCGTTGCATCCGCTGTGGCTTTGATCGTTTGCGCTCCGCTTTTCGCGCTGATCGCTCTGCTCACCAGGGTCGGAGAGGGACGTCCGGTTTTTTTCCGGCAGGAACGGACCGGCCGGGACGCAAAGCCTTTCATCGTTTTCAAATTCCGAACGATGCTGCTGGACTCGAATAAGACAGACGCAGACATTTACACCCGGAAAGGCGACCCGCGGATCACCCCGCTCGGGAGTTGGCTGCGGAAGCTGCGGCTCGATGAGTTGCCGCAACTTTGGAATGTCTTCAAGGGTGACATGAGCCTGATCGGCCCACGCGCGGAATGGACCAAGTGCGCCGAACGCTATGAGCAGACCATTCCGTTTTATCATTTTCGGCACCTGGTGAAACCGGGGATCACCGGCTGGGCGCAGGTGAATTATCCTTATGGGGAGAGCGATGAAGACGCGGTCGAGAAGCTCCAGTATGATCTCTACTACATCCGGCATTACTCACTGAAGCTCGATGCGATGATCGTGTTGAAAACTGTGCACACGATGCTGTTTGGAAAAGGCCGATAGCAGCTAGACGACAGAGATCAGAGGTCAGTGGTCAGAGGTCAGTTGCTGTAGGGGCAGGCGTGTCGCCTGCGGCGTCGAAGAATAAAGAACCGAAATCTTTGCAGCCGGTACGGCTGCCCTACAGGGAAAAGCAGTAGTCGGTGGTCAGCAGTCGTTCTGACTCGTCACTTGTCGCTCGTTTGTCTAATTTGCATTTGCCATGGGTTTCTTTCGCGACGCGGCACGTTGGGTTTTTTGCGCCGCTCTTGTTTACGCTCCATGGGCGTACGGCGGCACAACATCGGCGAGCATCCAAATAATTAACTGGCTGCTGTTAGCCGCGTTCATCCTTTGGGTCATCGAGCTACTTATTAGCGGGCGAAGGCCAACGTTTCCGCGCCTTTTGCTTTTCTTAACATGCGCTCTGGCCGGGATGGGTGGTTGGATGGCCCTCAACGCGAAGTCGATTTACGACTCTGATTTTTATGCGTTTGTGCCACTGTGGAATCTCGCGCCGCAGTTGGCTGGTTCGGTTGATTACGCTACTAGCGCCGCATGGATGACGCGATGCACACTACTGCTTTGCGCAGTTTTGTTCGTTGCCGATCTCTCTCAGAGCAACCGGTGGTTGCTGCGGTTATGGTACACGATCGGCCTCGTCGCCGGCTCGATCGCGTTTCTCGGTTTGCTGCAAAAGGCCACTGGCGCACGAATGATTTTCTGGCAGGAAGCGCCGCCTTGGGGAGCAACTACTTTTTTTGCGACCTACTACTATCACGGAAATGCCGGGGCATACTTGAATCTGGTCTGGCCGCTAGCCGCAGGTCTGGCCGTGCGCGCTTTTACGACGTCATCCCGTCCCGGCATGCGCGCATTGTGGATGAGCGTGTTTATTCTGACTCTTGCCGCAGTTGTGGCTAACACGTCGCGAATGGCCCAACTGATCGCGCTTTTGTTGTTTATCGCCCTTTGCGTGAAACTTGGACCGATGCTTCTACGAAAACTTTCGCGCATTGAAAAAAATATCGTTGTCGCTGGCGCGATCGCGATTTTTTTGACATTGGTTGCGCTTGGCCAGGCGACTCACTTGGAGCAACCGTTGAACCGCTGGCAATCAGTGAGTGAACGGATTCCAAACGATGCCCGTTGGCGAGCATCCCGCGTCGCGATCAGCGCGCTACCTGACGCCGGATTTTTCGGGTTCGGCCCGGGAACTTTTCGCGTTGTATTTCCGTCTTACAACAGCGTGTCAATCAACCACGTTCCCGGCACCTGGAGATTCTTGCACGAAGACTATCTTCAGACGGTGCTGGAGTGGGGCTGGGTTGGAAGCGGCTCATGGGGCTTGCTATTTTTCGGAGGAATGGTGATCGCCATTCGTAGTTACAAAAAGCCCTGGGCGCGAGAGTGGACGCCGCGGAGGCGTTTGCTCCAGCCCTTCGTTATTGTTGCGCTCGCCGGCGTGGCGCTACACGCACTTATCGATTTTCCCTTTCAGATTGCCTCGATCCAACTCTACGTGGCCACCTATCTTGGACTTTGCTGGGGAAGCAGTTCTTGGAAGCAGAATTTGTAGGGCGTTTCCGTGAAACGCCGATTTAATCAGTTTGGCGTCTGACACAGACGCCCTACAATATTTACGATCTACGACGCGCCGTTATCCTTGTGATCAGATCTAGACCGGCGATCGTAGCTGACAGAATATGATCCCTCGCCGGCGCCGTAACCATGCGAGGCGTAGTAATAGTAATAGCCAACACCGCGGCCGCGATGCAGGCGATTCAGTACCAGACCGGCCGGTCGAATTCCTGAACTTGCCAGTAAGGAAATTGCGCGGTGAACGGCTTGGCGTGGCGTTTTCCCAGCTCGAAGAACAATGCACACAGTCTGCACATACGGCGTCATCAGCAGCGTGTCACTAACTGCGAGGATCGGCGCACTGTCGATCACGACTCGATCAAAAAGTCGCGCTGCCTCAGTGACCAATTGACCAAAGAAAGGGCCGGCCAGGATCTCGGCTGGATTGGGCGCACGTCGTCCCCCTGCCAGGACGGAAAGCTGCCCTCCCGTAGCAGTGAGAATGTTTCCAGCTGTGGCAATCTTATCGGTCACGATATCAATTTCCCCGGCCGGGATCGGGCGTGCTGCCGAGCTAAGATCCGCCTCTCCCAGCAGACAGTCCATGACCCCGGCAGCCTCGTCCTCGTCGGAATTATTTTTCTTCATAGCCTCCGGGAAACGGAAGATTCTATGCATGTTTGGCCGGCGCAGGTCGCCGTCTATAAGAAGAACGCGATAACCTTGTTGCGCGAGCGCGAGCGAATAATTGGCGCTGGTGAAACTCTTTCCTTCGTTAGGCACAGCGCTGGTAAATAGCGAAACCTTGCGTTGGACTTCCGGACCCAGCAGGGAAAGCGCCGCGCGCAAATTGCGAAAAGCTTCCGCAGCCGGGCCTTCGGGAGTTTCCACCACAACGCGATAATTTGATCTTCCAAAAGATCTGCTTCGTCGCTTCAATCGCGAGACTTTGGCTTCCTCGCCCGTTTCCGGAACAGCCGCGAAGACAGGCAGTCCAAACGCCGCTTCCGCATGATCGACAGTTTTGATGGAACGATCGAGTGTGTCGGCGCCAAGCACAAAGGCGAGGCCAGCCACCAATCCTCCGAGCAGCCCCAGGGCGATCGCCTTCGTGGGACTGGGACTAACAGGTGTATACGGAAGAGGCGAATGCTCGATAACACTCACTGCATTCGTCTTCGTGTCCTTTGTTAAGCTCGTCTCTTTGATCTGGCGGAGAACGCTCTCGTAGAGGGCGCGATCGGTCTCAGCTTGCCGGGCCAACTCCTGATATCCGATTGCTGCGCGGTTTAGCGCGACGGCCGCGCCCTGTTGGTCTTGCAGTGCTTCCTGCAAATTTGCTTCGGTCGCCTTGGCCTGTTCAATCGCGTTACGCAGAATCGCAGGTTGCGCCATGACCGCTCGATGAAGCTTTTCCTTCGTCTCTGCCAGCGCTGCTCGCGCCGCCATCATCTTCGGATGCCTTTCCTTATATCGTAAAGCCAAAGTGGCAATTTCCGCTTCTACCTGCGTAACGCTGCGCCGCGCTTCGTTCACCAACTCTGTCGCGGAAATACTCGGAATCGCGAGCAAAGCCTCGATATTTTCGCCCGACTGCTCGATTTGCTTGAGCTCGCCTTCAAGGCGAAGCCGGTCGGCCTTGGCTGCCGTCAATTTGGTGTTCAGCTCCTGCAGCTTGTCCTCGACCAATCCACCGCGGGTTCCACCAGCTCCCGCCCCTGATCCAGTCTGCGAACCGGTGGCAGCGGTGCCACCGCCAAGTTGTAAGGCGTCAGGGGTTTTCGCTTTGTACTCAGCAACGGCCGCCTCACTCTTTTGGAGATTGATCTTCAGTCGTTCTTCTTCCTCCAGCAAATAGCGCAGTGCATCCTGACTGAAGGCAGCGCGGCGCTCGATCGAATTGCGGATATACTCGCGGCCGATCGCTTCGGCGAGGCGCTGTGCCATAGCCGGATCGCGGTTCGTCACGTACAAATCGATCAGACGCGTGCCGCGACGGATCAGCGGCTTTACCATGTTCGCAAGTGGGCGGCTCAATGCTTCTTCGAGCGGCGTAAAAGTTGTTACCCCACTGGCATTGTCCGTCTTGTTCTTGACGGGCGATACATCGGGCCGTGGCGTCGTCTTGGATGCATCACTACTGGTGATATTCTGACCAAGAAGCGCGCGGCCACCATCCTCAGCCAGGCCTTCGGAGCGTATGACTCGCGCGAGAAGGGTCTGGTTGGTGAGATTTTGCTCGATTGTGCGCATCGCTTCCTGGCTGGCCAGAAACGTCGACCGTAAACGCGAGGCCGATTCCTCCGTCGAGACGACAGTTGGTTCCTGAAACTCAACTTCCAGCACAGTATGACCCTGATAAAGATTCGGTGTCCGCGCGAGATAACCGAGCCCGAGAAAGAGACCGGCCAGAACACAGAGTGCGACGATCCAGATTCTCTCGACGAGCGAATGCCAGAATTGCCGCAAATCGAACCCGCGCTTTGGCCCCGCGTACTCTCCAGGCAAATGCGGTAACGCTGCGTTGTTGCGATTTGGCAGAGCACCATCTGTCGTTGCAGAGGACGAAGGATTTATCACAAGAAAATTGTCTCTCGAACGGAATTCTACACGCGAGCAGGGCGCTCGGAAAGGCGCGGCCGCAAAAACTTTCGCTTAAAAAATGCTTTCCCCGACCGTGACTGTGTCGCCTGGCTCGACGCGAAAACTTCCGCCGCTGCCCCGTGTGAACCGCTTCGCGTTGACTTTGAAAATCTGATCGCCTCCTGCCGCGGTTTGTCGTCGCACGCTGACTCTTTCCGGCGCGGCGATACGCGTGTAGCCTCCTGCCATTGCGATTGCTTCCAACAAATCGATACCACCGGGACTCCCATCCGGCATTTCATAACTGCCCGGCCGATTTACTTGACCCAAAACCGAGAAGCGCCGCTTCGCATAACCAACGAGCATCACATTCACCCTTGGATTCACTAGATAATCGTGCGCATAAAGTCCTGTGAGCTTTGAAGCCGCCTGGGTCAGTGTCAGTCCCGCCAAATGGATCGAACCAAGCAATGGCACGCTTAAGTTGCCTTCGCCGTTCAATCGCCCATTCGCGCGCAGATCGTCTTCGCCGAAAACCTCGACTGCGATCTGGTCGTTCGGGCTCAAAATGTAACCGGCGGGCGCGCTGACCCCGATATTTGATGTCGGCGCGGAAACCGCGGGCGGGAGTGCGGCCGTCGGTGAGGAAGGCTGTGACGCGGCCGACCCGGGAGTGATTTGCGCCAGTGAGATGCCCGGGAGCAACGAGATCGCGAACGCCACTAGCAAACACCACCAGAGGGTTCTTGCGCGCAGTCGATTCAGATCCTGGCTAAAATCTAAAGGTAGTCCGGACGCCGACCTGATTATCATAGAAACTAAAAAAATTGATCGAGCTGAAGTCCTGGCGGTGGAGATAATAGGCACCGGCACTCCAGAATCTGGTGATCAGTACGTCAACAGAAGGTTCGACAAAATAGTAGTTATCATTCCGCGTTGCATTCACTCCGCTGACCGTGCTGAAATAATCGGCGTTCTCATACCCAGCTGCGAGACCAAGGTAAATGCGCTGCAGCAGACGCTGCTGGATGCGGAGAATCACATCTGTTACCGCGAAATCCTGATCGGGAAAAAATCCGGAATTAAGCATACGCCGATCCGCAGTCAGCGTGACAGTCGTACCGTCGAACGGGTGGTAGAGGGCGCCGGCCTGAAAGACAGGTGAAGTGCGTTCCCCCCGGTTGCCGTCGAACTGACGGAACTCAACGCCGGCAGAGGCGGTGAAGCTCAGCTTGGCTGTTGCTTGATAGCTAAGGCGCACATTCGCTTGCTCGAACGTTTGATCCGGATTCGGATCGTCGACCAGATCATAGCCCGCGGTGCCGCCAATGCCGACTACCACCTTTGGGGTCCAATTATAATTAATATAAAGACCACCCGAAAAAATTTCGGAGCTAATGAAATCGGGATAGTCATAAATTGAGGCATCAAATTCGCCGGTTAAAAATAGTTTGCCGCTGAGGTCATAATTTGCTCTCAGCCGTGTGGTAAAGAGATTCAGCCGCGTGGGCGTGCTCACGTCGACATTTGCTTGTAATCCGGTCGTGTCGAGCGTGCTGTTAAGGTTCGCGCTATCAAGTATGGCCACGTCCTGGCTCAGATTCAGCGTCAAACGGCTGAACCGGTACTGACCTTCGAGGTGGATTAGATGCTCAACGGCATCCTTTTCCGAGTGATCGACGAACAGAATGATACTCGGCATGTAATCCAAACGGATGTAGTTTCCCCCGCGCCCTTCGATGTCGCCGAACCCAAGGGTTATCCCAGGCTCAATCGCGAAATAGTAATCGGATATCCGGTTCGTATGGCTGATATTGATATTGTCGTCATAAACCCCTCGAATGGTCAGCCGCAGATTGTAGTGAAAGCGGCGCGGTTCGGCTGAGGAATCATTCTCACCAGCGGTTGCTGCGCCTTTGGCGTCGTATGTACCAACGGGATACGGCAGTGAGGGAGGCGGTGGAAGGGGATTAGTCTGCGCCACCGTGTATTCAGCCGAGGAAGGCAATGGCTCTTCTTTGATAGCGTCTTGTGCTCGAACAGAACAGACGCAGACGATAAAAATTCCCATCTGCAAAGCCAGGCCGATGCCCCGGGGTCCACTGAAGATTCCAGCGCGGGCCCGTGTTGAAAATCGAGATGGCATCGGAGATGGAATCTGAGGTGCTAGCTAAAAGGCGAGGCGCCATTGACCTGGTAGCGTACCTTTGTCCATAAAGGAGGCAGTACTAAAGGCCCGACGGAGGTTGTTCGGGGGAAACAACCTCTTCGGAGCGAAAGTTAGCTGGATCGGTCGCAGTGATTGTCCGCGGCTCAACGAAAGCGTTGGCCTCTTGACACGGTTGGACGGCGTTCGCTGCTGCGACAACACAATCGCGCAGTAAAGGTGCCGCAGCTACCGCAGCTCTCACAATTTCTCTGGTCGCCGCCGGATGCGCATCAATTGCCGCCCGAATGATGCAGTCAATGTCTTCGCACGAAATTTGCTTGCGGCTGACGCTTAAAGCGGCCACCACAATTTTGTCCGTCAGATCAGGTCGGGCTCGCACGGCCGTCCCTACATAGTCACATAGCTGGCGCGCATTTGAGCGAACAAAGAGCGAATTGAACGCTCGCATGAATTGGTCAGGCGTCGCCGTGCCCGGGCTACTGGCGCCTGCCACCCTTATCGCTCGCGACAAATCAGGATTGCCGGTTACCCCGCCGGCAGCCCCATGCTGCTTTTGGATTTCTTGCTCGATTAGAGGCGCGCTCGGCAAACGCCGAAAGTCTTTGATGAGCGGCGAAGTGAGCACCTGGTTAAGATCGACGTCGACGGGATCTTCCAATCTGTTACTGATCGGGTCAAAAGTCAGTTTCTGCCCGGCATGAACAAGAAGCGATTGCCCCACACTATCCAGGTGCATGCATGCGGTTCCTTCGAGCACGACGAATGAAGTGGTTCCGTTCGGATTGACGTTACCCAGCACAGTTGTGCCCGTAATCGCGGCCGTGACGGCCCCCATCTTGACTTTTGCGCCGCCGGAATGTTTCGGCACATAAAGCAAAAATTGCCCGCTACCCAGATCAATGCTTCGCGCCCCTTTGCCGACACTAAAGATAGTCTTCTCGCCGAGGCGTGTAATCGTTTTATCCTTGAAAGTCAGCTCACTCCGGGACTGGACACCGGTTTGCACCGCCGTGCCTTGGCGAACATTATCATTCACTGTGGCCGGACGCGGTGCGGCATTTGATGGGAGCAGTTTAACGTCTTGGATGACTTCAGTAACCTGGGCTTCTTTGAGCTCCTCTGCGGTGATCTCCTTTGGGACCCAAATCGCAAGCGCTAATCCAAAGGACGCGATCGGCAAAGTGATCCGGAGTTCGATATTCATGCGCACTTGACCTCGACCTTACTAACCTGTGATCGCGGCCGTAACGGCCCCCATCTTGACTTTTGCGCCGCCGGAATTTTTCGGGACGTAGAGCAAAAATTGGCCGCTACCCAGATCAATGCTTCGGGCCCCTTTGCCGACACTAAAGATAGTCTTCTCGCCGAGGCGCGTAATCGTTTGATCCTTGAAAGTCAGCTCACTCCGGGACTGGACACCGGTCCGCACCGCCGTGCCTTGGCGAACATTATCGTTCACTGCAGCCGGACGCGGTGACGCGTTCGATGGGAGCAAGCGAACGTCCTGGATGACTTCAGTCACTCGGGCTTCTTTAAGCTCGGCCGCGGTCATCTCGGTTGGGAGCCAAGTCACAAACGCAAACGAAAGCGACGCGCTCGTCAAAATGAAACGAAAATTGATATTCATACGCATATTAATTAATACCTCTACGACGCCGATCCTTATGAAGGTATCGTGGATCGCTGTCAAGCGCTTAGGTGGCGGGCGCCAAAAGTGTCCACGGTTTAGAGTTCAATTCGGAGCAATTCGTGTTGCCATGGGACCAGCAACGTTGCGGCGTGGGTCTCATCCGCCGCGATCGCCTCGAGCGTGCTACGAGACGCGATAAAGGCCGGCTCCAGATCGAGTTCTCTTGCCGCGCGGTCGCGTCGCTGTCGGAGTTGTTCGGTCCGGCGTACCGTCTCGGGGCTTGGTCGCGTCCCAAAGCGGCGGTGCGAGACGGGCCATTCCGCTTCAGGCAACTGTAACGCGCTCTGCGCTGCGTGGCGAAATGTCTGCCGCCGCCGGGAGGAAAAATATCGGTAATCAGGCACGCTTTCCGCGGCGAAACTTACAGCCGCATTCAGCAACTCGTCATTATGCAAAACATGAAACGGAGGACGGTCTGCCGCCTCCGCTTCTTTCTCGCGCCATTGCCAAAGGGCGCGGAGGACGGCGGCCGCGCGGCCCGACAACGCGGCAGATCCGCGGATGCGCCAAAGTTCATCCTCGTCGCGGACACGCTCCACCTCCGCCTGCGCGATTGCGCGCTGGCACGACTGCCGCAACCAATCGAGCCGATTATGTTCTTTCAACTGCGATTCGAGACGATCGGCGAGCGGCAACAAGTAATGTGTGTCATTCATCGCGTACTCGAGCATCCGCACGGAGAGAGGACGTCGCGCCCAATTTGCCTTTTGCGAACCCTTGCCGAGGTTAACATCGAAATGTCGCTTTACCAAAGCGGCCAGACTAAAATCGCGGATCCCGAGCAGGCGCGCGGCAATCACCGTGTCGAAAATCCGGCGTGCCGCAAAGTTCAGACCGCGGCGAAGCAATCGCAGATCGAAATCCGCGCCGTGCAAAACAATTTCCTTGCGTTCCAACGCAGCGGATAACGGTGCGAGATCGACGTTGGCCAGTGGATCGACAATGTAATCGTGCACCTGTAGCCGGGATCGGTGATCCCGGCCCGGGTCTGAGCCCCGCTGCTCCCAACCGGCATCACCAATGCCGGCTACAACATCTCGCCCCGGTAGACTGATTTGTACCAGACACAGTTTTTCCCGATAACAATGGAGGCTGTCGGCTTCGGTATCGATCGCCGCGCGATCGACCTTTTCAATTTGCGAGAGCAGCTCGGCGAGCTGTAGAGCGCTTGCGATCACCTCAATCCGCTCAAGAGCAGCTCCGCGTTGGTCTTGGTCGCTTCCAGATTTTCGATCAATTTTTCCATCGCCTCGATCGGAGGAAGCGCCGCCATCGTCTTCCGCAGCAACTGCACGCGTTCCCATTCATCGGGATGATACAACAAGTCTTCGCGCCGTGTAGCTGACTGTAAAATGTGGATCGCGGGATAAAGCCGCTTCTCCTGCAGCGCGCGATCGAGATGCAGCTCCATGTTGCCAGTGCCTTTGAATTCTTCGAAAATCAATTCATCCATCCGGCTGCCGGTCTCGATCAATGCGGTCGCGAGAATCGTCAGGCTGCCGCCTTCTTCAACATTGCGCGCCGAGCCGAAAAATTTCTTCGGCTTGGTGAGCGCTTTCGCCTCGACGCCGCCCGACATGATCCGTCCTTTGCCCGGCTGCAAACTGTTATATCCGCGCGAAAGCCGTGTGATGCTGTCGAGCAAAACCACCACGTTCTTTTTCAATTCCACCAAACGTTTGGCGCGCTCCAGCACCATCTCCGCTACCTGCACGTGCCGATGAACGTTCTCGTCGAAGTTCGAATGATAAATCTGGCAGTCAATTTCTTGCTCCAGATCGGTCACTTCTTCGGGCCGCTCGTCCACTAACAGCAGGATGAGCACGATCTCCGGATGATTTACGCGAATCGCCTTTGCGATTTCCTTGAGCAGGATTGTCTTGCCCACTCGTGGCGGCGCGACGATGAGACCACGTTGCCCGTGTCCGAG
>WNGG01002652.1_pt1 | contig 20627 bp, 17 predicted proteins | sample 5400661 | NCBI WGS metagenome assembly WNGG01 (sample SAMN13153372, study PRJNA577476) | soil metagenome | isolation source: 100 cm soil or saprolite under Garry oak tree replicate 1 | place: USA:California | collected 2016-06-15
TACTGCAACGGCACTTGCTTGACAGGTAGTCGATCATGTTCGTGTGGTCGTCGATCTGGTCGCCGGTGAGCTGGATGGGTTGCACGAGCGGGTGTCTGGCCGGTTCTTTCGGGCGGAGCCGCGGGCTCGCGTTCGGGAGTACGTGTCTGGGCTGGTTGCAGGCCTGGAGCGCAAGAACGGGTGGACGTTGGCCGAGCACGCGGGTGAGGTTGCCCCGGATGGGATGCAGCGGCTGCTGCGCCGCGCGGACTGGGACATCGACGGGGTCCGTAACGATGTCCGTGATCATGTGATCGAGCGCCTCGGCGAGCGTGGCGGTGTGCTGGTCGTGGATGACACCGGCTTTGTGAAGAAGGGCACCCGCTCGGCCGGGGTGCAGCGGCAGTACTCCGGCACCGCAGGGCGGATCGAGAACTGCCAGATCGGTGTCTTTCTCGCCTACGCCTCACCGGCCGGGCATGCGTTGATCGACCGGGAGCTCTATCTGCCCGAGTCGTGGACGTCTGATCGGGGCCGGTGCCGGGCTGCTGGCATTCCCGACGAGGTGGACTTCGCGACCAAGCCCGTGCTGGCGCAGGCGATGCTGCAACGAGCCTTCGACGCCGGTGTGCCGTTTTCCTGGGTCACCGCGGACGAGGCCTACGGGCAGGTGAAGTACCTGCGGGTCTGGCTCGAGCAGCACGATGTGTCCCACGTGCTGGCGACCCGCTGCAACGATGACGTGGGCACCACCAACGGCCGCACCGGCCGTGTCGATGAGCTAATCGCCGCGCTGCCCGCCAATGCGTGGCGGCGCTTGTCGGTCGGTGCCGGCGCGCACGGCCCGCGTGATTACGACTGGGCCCGGCTGCCGATCCGCATCGCCTGGGCACCCGGACGCGGGCACTGGCTGCTGGCGCGACGCTCCATCTCAGACCCGAGCGAGATCGCCTACTACATCTGCTACGGGCCACGCCGCTGCAGCCTGGTCGATCTGGCCTGGATCGCCGGGTCGCGCTGGCGGGTCGAGGAGTGCTTCCAGCAGGCCAAGAACGAGGCAGGGCTGGACCACTACCAGGTCCGGACCTGGCGAGCCTGGTATGCCCACATCACCCTGTCCATGCTCGCCCTTGCCTGGCTGGCCGGCACGAAAGCCCTTGCCGCAAAAGGGGAATCGGCGTCCACGACCAAGACATGATCAACTACACGCTACCGGAAATCCGCCGACTGCTCGTGCACCTCATTCTGCGACACGCCCACCAACCCGAGCACGTCTGGTCCTGGTCCCGCTGGCGAAGACGACGCCAGCACCAAGCCCGCGTCAGCCACTACCGCGCACACGGCTACCCACCCTAAGTGCCGTTGCAGTACTAAGGCCTTAGACCCCCCGAGTCTCGAGAGTGTGTGGAATCTGAGCCGCCCACGAGACGGATCAAAGTGAGCTTCCCGATGTGGCAGGCCCGTCCTTACTCGGAGGCTTGTCTCATCAGGCCAACAGGGGAGCAAGAGATGAACACCAACCTGAACGCGGCAGTCGCCACCGGGCACCAGTACCAGTTGACCGCTGCGGCAGCCGACGCCCGGCGCAGCCGCACCAACCGCAAGGTCAAGGCCACCCGGGCGCGGGCGCGCAGCCACCGCGTCTCCACCTTCCTGAAAGACCTTCCCGTCGCGGCGCTCTGACTGCACATCCGCCGGCCGCACCGGGCGGCACGCGGGGCCCCCACACTCCAGATCGACATCAGACCCGCGGTTCGACGTCTAGTAAGTGTCGGCCGCAGCAAAGGCGACAGAGGAGGCAGCCATGCAGGACATCAGCACTATCCCGAGCACCGTGCAGGCCGCCGGGGTAGGCACGCACGAAACGCGGCAGCAGGCAAGGGGCGACGGGCGCGTGCAGGCCCGTGACCTACATCCTGGCGATGTCGTGCGGCAGTACGACTGGCCGCTACACGTCCGTGAGGTCACTCTCGGTCAGGCCGCCGTGACGATCGCAGTCACCGAGTTCGAGTTTCCCCTCCACTACCCGGCCGACGTGCAGGTTCGGCTCACCGCTTGAGGATCCTCGAACGGGCCAGCGGCCGGAGCGCTCGATGCGCGGCTGAGCGCACAGAATGACGCCTTGCCCATCCGCCATGTGGGCGGAGACCTGCGCCCGAATCGATCTGGGTGCAGTCCCTCGGGTCACGACGGGCCGCGAGGATAAGCGAGGGCATTCAAAGTGGTCGGGGAACGGTAGCGGTGCGTGGACAGCCTTCGTGGTGTCAGCCATCCTGGTCGGCGCGACATGGCTGGCCAAGCCCCGTCGCTCATCGCGAGCGAGCTCGTATCGTGACATGAAATGGTGTCCTACGGGCGGCGAGAAACGGCGGCTAGAGTCCCGGCGAACCCCAAGGAGTATCGGGTATTGAGGGCCGTGTAGCCCGATCGTGTGGCCTTTTAACCGTAGGTTCCGGGTTCGAGCCCCGGGGGGCCCGCTCGTGACATCAAACGTGACCACCCGGAGGACGTCGCCGGTCACGAACGCACAAACTGATCGCGGTGACTAGCAGGAGCTGACCATGCCGACCGTCGGGCTGAGAACGAACCCGACTTTGGCTGGCGACCAACATGTGGGCGCGAGACGGGAATCGCCCAGACGCGATGGTGCACCTGGGCACCAACTCGTTCGATCTGCCTCGTTTGATGTGCGCGATCTTGCCGGCGCCGGCGATTGTCATGCGAACGCGCGAATGAGGACCGCTCAATGGCGGGGTGAATCCCCTTGGTGTTCAGATACCGGTGAGGCGCTTCGGCGACTTGCGCAGGTAGACCACCCAGGTCACGGCGAAGCAGGCCGCATAGAAGGCGATGAAGCCGACGTAGGCGCCGTTGCCGTTCTGGTACGTGAGGAACGACTGCCGGAACGCGACGTTGACCAGAACGCCGCCAAAAGCGCCGATAGCGCCGGCAATTCCGATGAGCGCGTTGGCGAATCGACGGGCTTCGCGGTCTGCAGTCGCGGAATCGGCGCCGTCCGCGACAAGCAATTGTGCCTTGCTGCGGAATATCGCTGGGATCATCTTGTAGGTTGAGCCGTTCCCAATGCCTGTGAAGACGAATAGCGCGATGAATCCGATGAAGAACAGCACCAACGACTTCTGCAACGACGCGGCAAGTACACAGGACGTGCATACCGTCATGGCGATGAAGTTCCAGAACGTGGTCTTGGCCCCGCCGATCTTGTCGGCGAGCCAGCCACCAACCGGCCGGATCAGCGATCCGACCAGTGGGCCGAGGAAGGTCAGGTAGGCGACCTTCACCGGGTCGACCACGTGTTTGCCTTTCACCAGCCCGGACGCCCAGAAGTGCGACGGGAACTGGTTCTGCAACACCTGGCCGAACGCGAAACCGAAGCCGATGAATGAGCCGAACGTGCCGATGTAGAGAAACGACATGATCCAGGTGTGCGGGTCGCGGCACACGTCACGCATGGCGCGCTTGTCGTTCTTGACGTGGCTGATGTTGTCCATGAACAGCGCCGCGCAGAGCGCGGCGAGCACGACCAGTGGGATGTAGACACCGACCATCACACGTGGATGGGCCTTGCCGGCTGTGGCGAGCACGGCCAGGCCGACGAGCTGCACGGCCGCGACACCCAGGTTGCCGCCGCCCGCGTTGAGGCCGAGGGCCGCGCCCTTGAGCCGCTGCGGATAGAACGAATTGATGTTGGCCATCGACGAGGCGAAGTTGCCACCACCCACGCCGGCCAGCGCCGCCAGGAACAACAGTTCGCCGAACGACGTGCCCGGTTCCAGGGCGATCGCGACGGCGACGGTCGGCACGAGCAGCAGCAAAGCGCTCACGATCGTCCAGTTGCGGCCACCGAACTTGGCGACGGCGAACGTGTAAGGCAGCCGCACTCCTGACCCGAGCGCCGTAGGCAGCGTAGTCAGCAGGAACTTCTCCGCGGCCGCCTGTTTCGGGTCGGTGCTGATGCCGTAGGCCGGCGTCAGGAACAGCACGAACACCGACCACAGGCTCCAGATCGAGAACCCGATGTGCTCGGTGAAGACGCTGAAAACGAGGTTGCGGCGGGCGACCTTGGCGCCGGTCCGTTCCCAGAACGTCGGGTTCTCCGGATCCCAGACGTCGAGCCACCGGCTGCGCCCGGGAGGCGCCGGCGCGACGACCGGCGCTTTCTGTGTCTCCACGGCTTCGGTCATGACGTGTCCTTCCGTTGGGTCGCGGGCCGACGCTAGGAACGGCACGTTTCGCCTGCGGACGCGTTCACGAGACGTCCGTGCAACGAAGCGCGCACACGGCCCACACCGCAGCTGTGAGATTCGGTCGATCGCACACGGACGACACCGCGCCGTGCGGTCTCCGTAGCGAGCCGTTAACCTCCCTGACCCAGGCGTGGAACCGCCAGTGCCGACGGTTGAGCGATGGCCGTCGCGACGCACTGCCCGTACTGCGCCCTGCAGTGCGGCATGCACCTGCACGTGGCCGGCGAGCGCGTGTCGATCGAGCGCCGTGACTTCCCCACGAACCGCGGCGGGCTGTGCCAGAAGGGGTGGACGGCCGCCGAACTGCTCGACTCCCCCGAGCGGCTGCGCACGCCCTTGGCCCGCGATCGCCGCGATGCACCGCTGCGAGCGGTCGGCTGGGACGAGGCGCTCGAGCGCGTCGTGACGGGCATCCGTGCCGCGCAGCGGTCCGGCCGGGATCGCGTGGCCGTCTTCGGCGGCGGCGGGCTGACCAACGAGAAGGCCTACCTGCTCGGCAAGTTCGCCCGGGTCGCCCTACGCACCCCGAACATCGACTACAACGGCCGCTTCTGCATGTCGTCAGCTGCAGCGGCCGGCAATCGCGCGTTCGGCGTCGACCGCGGCCTACCGTTCCCGCTCTCGGACATCCCAGCGGCGGACGCGATCCTGCTGGTCGGCAGCAACGCCGCCGAGACGATGCCACCGTTCATGCAATGGATCGCGGCGCAGCGCGAGGGTGGTGGATCACTCATCGTGGTCGATCCGCGGCGCACGCCCACCGCGCGCAACGCCACCCTGCACCTGCAGGTGACTCCCGGCACCGATCTCGCGCTGGTGAACGCTCTGTTGCACATCGCGATCACGACCGGTCGCGTCGACGCCGACTACGTCGCGGCACGGACGACGGGCTTCGAGGACGTGCGGCGCGCCGTCGCGGCGTACTGGCCCGAACGCGTCGAGGCGATCACCGGCGTCACCGTCGCCGAGCAGCGCGCCGCGGTCGAGCTGCTGGCTCGTGCGTCCACTGCGATGGTGCTCACCGCACGGGGCGCCGAGCAGCATGCAAAGGGCACCGACACGGTGTCCGCGTTGATCAACCTGGCCCTCGCGCTCGGACTGCCGGGGCGTCCGGGCAGCGGCTACGGATGCCTCACCGGTCAGGGCAACGGCCAGGGCGGGCGCGAACACGGCCAGAAGGCCGACCAGCTGCCGGGCTACCGGCGCATCGACGACCCGGCGGCGCGGGCGCACGTCGCGCACGTGTGGGGCATCGATCCGGACGAGTTGCCCGCCGCCGGCCGTTCAGCCTACGAGCTGCTGTCGTCGCTCGGCACGGACAACGGCCCGCGGGCCCTGCTCGTCGTGGGCAGCAACGTCGCGGTGTCGGCACCGAACGCGCGCCGAGTTCGTGATCGCCTTGGCGCCCTGGACTTTCTCGCGGTGAGCGACATCGTGCTTTCCGAGACGGCGGCGCTCGCCGACGTCGTCCTGCCGACCGCGCAGTGGGCCGAGGAGCGCGGCACGATGACGAACCTCGAGGGACGGGTGCTGCTGCGCTCGCAGGCGGTGACGCCGCCGCCGGGCGTGCGCTCCGACCTGGAGGTGATCAGCGAACTGGCCCGTCGGCTGGACGCGCCGGGCGCTTGGCCGACCGACCCCGAGGTGGTATTCGACGAGTTGCGCGCCGCCAGCGCCGGCGGCATCGCCGACTACTCAGGCATCACCTACGAACGGATAGCCGCCGAGGACGGCGTGTTCTGGCCGTGCCCGTCGTCAGACCATCCCGGCACGCCGCGCCTGTTCGCCGAGGCGTTCGCCACACCGGACGGGCAGGCCCGGTTCGTCGCCGTCGAGCATCGTCCCGCCGCCGAGGACCTCGACGCGACCTACCCGGTGTACCTCACGACCGGGCGGGTGCTCGCGCAGTACCAGAGCGGCGCCCAGACCCGCCGGGTGCGCGCGCTGCACGAGGCGGCGGCCGAGGCGTTCGTCGAGATCCACCCTGACCTTGCAGACCGGCTCGACGTGATCGACGGGGACCAGGTGCGCGTGGTGAGCCGCCGCGGCGAGGCGGTGGCGCTGGTGCGGATCACCGACACCATCCGCGCCGACACGGTGTTCATGCCGTTCCACTGGGGCGACGCGGGCTGCGCCAACCTGGTCACGCACGACGCGCTCGACCCGACGTCGCGCATGCCCGAGTTCAAGGTCTGCGCCGTCCGCGTCGAGGCCGTCGCATGAGGGTCGTCATCGTTGGCAACGGCATGGCCGGGGCGCGTCTGGCCCAGGAGCTGCGCGCACGGGACGCCGACCTGCCGATCACCGTCATCGGCGCCGAGTCGGGTGGCACGTACAACCGCGTGTTGCTCTCGCACGTCCTTGCTGGCACGACCTGCGCCGAGGACATCGCGCTGACCAGCCTGGACTGGTACGCGCGCCACGGGATCACGCTGCACGCCGGCGTGCGCGCCGTCGTGGTCGACCGGGACGCGTCGAGCGTCCGAACGGACGACGGACGCGACGTGCGGTTCGACGTGCTAGTGCTGGCAACCGGCAGCATCGCCGTGGTGCCCGACATTGCCGGGCTGCGTGATGTCGACGGCACCCTTCGCGCCGGCGTCACCGTCTTTCGCACGCTCGACGACTGCGCAGCGATCCTCGACCACGCGCGGACGGCACGGCGCGTGGCCGTTGTCGGCGGTGGCCTGCTCGGCCTGGAGGCCGCGCGGGGGCTCGCCGCACGAGGCTTGCCGGTGACGCTGCTGCACGTCCGCGCGCACCTGATGGAGCGTCAGCTCGATGCCGGCGCCGGTCGAGTGCTTCGCCGGACGCTCCGCGAGCTGGGCGTCGACGTGATCACGAATGCTCGAACCGCTGCCGTGCACGAAGGGCGGCTGCGCCTCGACGACGGACGGCAGGTCGACGCCGACCTCGTCGTGATCGCGTGCGGCGTCCGTCCGGACGTAGACCTCGCCCGTGACGCGGGTCTTGCCGTCGAGCACGGCATCGTCGTCGACGACCGGCTGCGCAGCGTCAGCGACGAACGGATCTACGCGATCGGCGAGTGCGCGCAGCACGACGGGCAGGTGTACGGGCTGGTCGCCCCCGCCTGGGAACAGGCCCGCGTGCTCGCCGACGTGCTGACCGGCCGTACCGCAACGTACGGCGGCACTCGGACGGTGACCCGGCTCAAGGCGGCAGGCGTCGAGCTGGCGGCAATGGGCGAGACGCACCTCGACGAGAGCGACGAGACCGAACTCGTGACCTTCGTCGACGCCTCGCGCGGCACCTATCAGAAGCTCGTGCTGCGCGACGGCAGGATCGTCGGCGCGATCCTGCTCGGCGACACGCGATCAGCCGGCACCGTCACGCAGCTGTTCGACCGAGGCACCGCCGCCCCGCACGACCGCGCCACCCTGCTGCTGGGGAGCGCCCGCAGCGCGGAGGCCGAGACGCCGACCCGCATTCCGGACCGGGCCAACGTATGTCAGTGCAATGGCGTCACCAAGGCCGCGATCCGTCAGGCCTGGCAATCCGGGGCGCGCACTGTTGCCGATGTCGCGGCGAGGACACACGCGACCACCGGATGCGGCACCTGCCGCGACGCGGTCTGCGGCCTGCTCGACTGGCTGGCGGCCGCCGACCCCGAACCCGCGTTGGAGGCCTCGTGACTGAGCACGTCGTCGTCGTGGGCAATGGCATGGTCGGGCAGCGCTTCGTGGAAGCGTTGCGCGAACGCGACGCGCAACGCCGGTGGCGGGTCACCGTGCTGGCGGAGGAGTCGCGCCCTGCCTACGACCGGGTCAACCTGTCGTCGCTGTTCGACGGGAACAGCGCCGACGACCTGAACGTCGTGGCCGACGGTTGCTACGACGACGGCGCGTACACACTACGCCTGGGCGACGCGGTGGCGTCGATCGACCGCGCGGCCCGTGCTGTCACGACCGTACGGGGACGTACGGTCAGCTACGACACGCTGGTGCTGGCGACCGGCTCCTACCCGTTCGTGCCGCCGGTGCCAGGTCGCGACCTGCCGGGCTGTTTCGTCTATCGCACCATCGACGACCTCGACGCCATCCGCGCTGCCGCGCAAAGCGTTCCGCGCAAGGGCAGGCGTGCCGGGCTGGTCATCGGCGGCGGGCTGCTCGGGCTCGAGGCGGCGCGCGCGCTGCGACTGCTCGGCCTGTCGCCGCACGTGGTCGAACTCGCTCCGAGACTCATGCCGCTGCAGGTGGACGAGGGCGGCGGGCAACTGCTGCGCCGGCTGATCGAGGACCTCGACGTGACGGTGCATTGCGGCACGTCGGTCGCGGGCATCGAGCGCGACGGCGGGAGGCTGCTAGTAATACTGGCGAACGGCACCGAGCTCGACGTCGATCTCGTGGTGTTCTCGGCGGGCATTCGTCCGCGCGACCAGCTCGCTCGCGAGTGCGGGCTGGACGTCGGCCAGCGTGGCGGGGTGGCCGTCGACGAGAACTGTCAGGCGTTCGACGAACACGTCTACGCGATCGGCGAATGCGCGGCGGTCGGCGGGCGCGCGTACGGGCTGGTCGGGCCGGGATACGCGATGGCCGAGGTGGTTGCCGACCGACTGCTCGGCGGGGCGGCGGCGTTCCAGACGGCCGACACGTCCACCAAGCTCAAGCTGCTCGGCGTCGACGTGGCCAGCTTCGGCGACGCCCTGGCAACCACCGAAGGAGCGTTGGAGGTCACGCTGAGCGACCCGGTCGCCGGAACGTACTCGAAGCTCGTGGTGGACGACTCCGCGACGATGCTGCTCGGCGGCGTCCTCGTCGGCGACGCCTCGCGCTACCCGGCACTGCGCCCGCTCGTCGGCCGGCCCCTGCCCGCGGATCCGGTCGCGATGATCGCGCCGACCGGCGAGGCGCTGGCGATGCCCGACGACGCGCAGGTGTGCTCATGCCACAACGTCAGCAAGGTGACGATCTGCGACGCGATCAGCGGGCGGTCGCTGGCCGACGTCGCGGCCGTCAAGGCGTGCACGAAGGCCGGCACCGGCTGCGGGTCATGCGTGCCGCTGCTGAAGACCCTGCTCGCGGAGAGCGGCGTCGCGGTGAGCCCGGCGCTGTGCGAGCACTTCGCGATGAGCCGGGCGGCCCTGTTCGACGTGGTGCGGGTCGAGCGCCTGACGAGCTTTACCGCGATCACCGAGAGGCACGGCACCGGACGTGGCTGCGACATCTGCAAGCCGGCCGTCGCCTCGATGCTCGCGAGCCTGGAGCTCGGCCACATCCTCGACGGCGAGCAGGCAGCGCTGCAGGACACCAACGACCATTTCCTGGCCAACCTGCAGCGCAATGGCAGCTATTCGGTGGTGCCGCGCGTCCCGGGCGGCGAGATCACACCGGAGCGGCTGATCGTGATCGGTGAGGTGGCCCGCGACTTCAACCTCTACACGAAGATCACCGGCGGGCAGCGCATCGACCTGTTCGGCGCCCGCGTCGAGCAGCTGCCAGCAATCTGGCGTCGCCTCGTAGACGCTGGCTTCGAGTCGGGCCACGCGTACGGCAAAGCGCTGCGCACGGTGAAGTCGTGCGTCGGCTCGACCTGGTGCCGCTACGGCGTGCAGGACTCGGTAGGCCTCGCGATCGACCTCGAGCTGCGGTATCGGGGGCTGCGCTCACCGCACAAGGTCAAGGCCGGTGTCTCGGGCTGCGCACGAGAATGCGCCGAGGCGCAGGCCAAGGACGTCGGCGTGATTGCCACCGAAAACGGCTGGAACCTCTACGTCGGCGGCAACGGCGGCTTCCGGCCGCGGCACGCCGACCTGCTGCTGCGCGACGTGGACACCGAGACCCTGGTTCGCACCATCGACCGGTTCCTGATGTTCTACATCCGGACGGCGGACCGACTGCAGCGCACGGCGTCGTGGATCGAGTCCCTCGACGGCGGACTGGACTACGTACGCGCGGTGATCGTCGACGACGCCCTGGGCATCTGCGCCGAACTCGATGCGGCGCTGGCCCACCACGTCGCGTCCTACCGTGACGAGTGGGCCGACGTGCTCGACGACCCCGAGCGGCTGAACCGGTTCGTGTCGTTCGTCAACGCGCCGGATACACCCGACCCGAGCATCACGTTCGTCACCGATCGGGGCCAGCCCCGACCGGCCGGCCCGCTGGCGGCGGTGCGGTGATGACCGCCGCGCGCGTTACCGAACAGTGGCTGGCGGTGTGCCCATTCGACCGGCTGCGGCCCGAGCGAGGCGTAGCCGCGCTGATCGACGGCGTTCAGGTGGCGCTATTCCGCACGCACGACGGGGCCGTGCACGCGCTGGACAACCGTGACCCGTTCAGCGGCGCGTACGTGCTCAGCCGCGGCATCGTCGGCAGCCGCGGCGACGTGCCAACCGTCGCCTCCCCCATGTACAAGCAGGCGTTCGACCTGCGTACCGGCGGATGCCTGGACGACGACGCGGTCCGCGTCGCCATCTATGACGTACGCGTGGTCGGCGGCCAGGTCGAGGTGAGACTGCCATGAGCGACGTCGGGCCGCTGCGTGGTTACACGATCGGCATCACCGCAGCCCGGCGGCGTGAAGAACTCGGCATGGCGCTGGAGCGGCGCGGCGCCAAGATCGTCTACGCGCCTGCGATCAGGATCATCCCGCTGGCGGACGACACCGACATGCTCGCCTCCACCCACCGCTGCCTCGCGGCGCCACCGGACATCGTCGTCGTCACGACCGGGATCGGCTTCCGCGGCTGGATGGAGGCCACCGATGCCTGGGGGCTGGCCGCACCGCTGTTCGAACGCCTCGACGCTGCGATGGTCGTGACCCGGGGCCCCAAGGCCCGCGGCGCCGTGCGAGCCGCCGGCCTGACCGAGGCGTGGTCGCCGGACTCCGAGTCGTCCAGCGAGGTTCTCGACTACCTCCTGCGGATGGACCTATCCGGACGACGCATCGCGGTCCAGCTGCACGGCGAGCCGGTACCGGATCTCGTCCAGGCGCTGTGCGCCGCCGGCGCCGAGCTGATCGAAGTGCCCGTGTACCGATGGGTGCCGCCCGAGGACGTCACGCCACTACGCCGGCTCGTCGGAGCCGTCGCCGCCCGGCAGGTCGACGCCGTCGCGTTCACCAGCGCACCGGCCGCCGCGAGCTTCCTGCACGCGGTCAAGGACGAGCCAGGCGCTCTCGACGCGCTGCGCTCGGAGGTGCTCGCGTGCTGTGTCGGGCCGGTAACCGCAACGCCGCTGCAGCGCGCCGACATCCCCGTCGTCGCGCCGGACCGGCCTCGACTTGGCGCGCTCGTCCGCGAGATCGCGGCGCAGGTTCCCGCCCGCTGCGGGCTGGTCCTGCCCGCCGCAGGGCACACGATCGGCGTCCGCGGCCACATCGCGGTCGTCGACGGGACGCTCGTGCCGCTCGGCGCGACAGCCATGGCGTTGCTGCGCATGCTCGCCCACCCCCCGGGCCGGGTCGTGTCGCGCGCCCAGTTGCTGGCCACACTGCCGCACGATGGCCAGGACGAGCACGCCGTCGAGGTCGCGATCGGGCGGCTACGCACGGCCCTCGGCGATCCCCGCATCGTCCAGACCGTTGTCAAACGGGGCTACCGGCTGGCCTACGAGCCGGAACGGGCCGGATCCTGCGCCACCGGCGACATGATCGACGGCGCGCCGCTGGCATTCGCCGGACGCGGTATGCCGTCGCCCTAGCGAAGGAACCGCCGCCCGAGCTGAAGGCCCAGATGGAGGAGACGGGCGAGCTCAGCGTCGGGATGCCCGAGTTCGACACGAGATCGGTGGAGGAGTAGCAGGCAACGGCAGTGAACGTGCCGCCGGCTGTCTCGTCCTCACCGAACGCATAGTAGATGTCGCCCACCTTGAGCAACCCGACTCCGTGCAGCTGGGCGAGGGTGCCGTTCTGGTCGCTCCATGCAGCAACCGGGAACGATGGCGGTAGCGAGGTCCGCGGCGGGCGAGGGCGTCGGGGTCGCGGCGTGCGACGCGGCCACACCGGCAAGCGCGGCAGCGGCCACGGTCGCGGCGATCAGACGGTGCGGAATTTGCTCACGGGCGCTCCTGGGGTCTTACGCGCGGGCGAGGACGATTGCCTGACCGCCGGCGGGCGCGAGTCGCATGCGCAGGCTGGCCTGGCTGCTGACAGTCTGTTGGCTCACCAACACCGAGGTGTCGCGGGCGTTGTCCGGTGTGTTTCCGTCGGCGTAGATCGTGGCCTGCCAGCTGCCGTCACCGAGGAAGTCGAGCGGGAGGTCGATCACCCGGCCCTGCTCGTTGGTCATCGCGCCGACGTACCAGGTCGCCCCGCTGCGCCGCGCGACCACGATGTACTGGGCGATCTCACCGGTGAGCGTTCGCGACTCGTCCCAGCTGGTGGGGATCGCGTCGAACCAGGGCAATTCCGGCCAGCTACCCGTCGCGTACTTCGTAGGGTCGTCGTACCAGTACAGCCAGGCCAGCGGCGCGTAATACACCGCTGCCATCGCCATCTGGTGCACGTTGGTGGTCTGGTTGCGTCCCTGGGCGAGACAGATCGTGTAGTCCATCGGGCCGCCGATGTTGCGACCGAACGGCAGAGTCACGTTGTGCGTGGCGGTCGGGAAGTGCTCGTTGCCGCGCACCCCTTCGAGGGTGATCCAGTTCGGGTAGGTGCGTTCCTGCCCGAACGGGCGCAGGTCGTCGTGCAGGTTCAGCAGCAGGTGATGGGCTGCGGCCTGCTCGGCCACGCTGACGATCCAGTCGGTCTGCGCCTGCGTGCCCTCGAGAATGAAACCCAGCTTGAGCCCGGAGACGCTCCACTGCTCGTACAGGGCGAACAGGCCGGCCGGGTCGGTCAGTGCGATCTGGTTGACATAGAGGATGACGCCGATGTCCTTGGCCTGGCCGTAGGAGATGACCTGCGTCAGATCGAGCCCGGCGATCGGTTTCGTCGGATCAGACGAGGAGCTGCCCTCCGGCCCGTACCAACCCGCGTCGAACTCGATGTAGCGAAGGCCGCGCATCGCGGCGAAGTCGATGTAGGCCAGCCCCTTCGCGGTGGTCAGCGTGGTCGCCCGGATCGCCTTACCGGGGCGGATCCACGAGGTGTCGCCCAGCGTCGACGGCGTAGCGAGCGTCGTCACGAGGTCGGCGTGGTCGACCAGCTCAGCGGCGGTTGCGCCCGCCACGATCACCCGCCACGGCGTACTGAAGGGCGCGGTCACCGTGAACGTGGGCGCCGCCGGCGCGGAGCCACCGCGCCCCGCGTACTGCATCAGATGCGTGCGCAGCACGGCCGGATCGGCAGCGTCGGCGGAGAGCATCATCCGCGGGTAATGCGCCCGAGCCGACTCGCAGATGCACGCTGCCGCCCCATCCGGGTAGCCGAGCGCCAGCGGCTGGTCGGTCAACGCCCCCGAATCGGTGTGTGAGGTGCCGCTCTGCGGAATCTGGCCCGGCGTCACCCGCAAGAACGGATCCTCGTCTCGGGCGCTGTAGACGACGGCCTCGTCCGGTAGCGCGAAGCTCGTCGCCTCGCCGGACAGGTCGACGTCGCCGCTGCCGGTCAGCTCGTACCTCAGCGCCACACCCTCGTCATAGGCGCGCGCCACCACCGCGAACTCGGCGCCGCTCGATGGGTCGATGAGCTCGACCCGGACCTCCTCATACGCGTCGGTGATTGCGGCTTGCCGCCCGTACAGGGGCCACCATCTGCTGTCGTTCTGCCGGCGGCTCACCTGTCGGATACGCGCGTCGGGCCCCAATGCTGCGCCCGACCCGAGCATCAGCCCAAGCGGGGACGGCTCGATGATCGTGCGCTGGTCGTACGCCACGGCCCACGACAGCCCGCCGGCCACGGAGATGCCGACTCGACTACGCCGCCCAGGCGACTGCGCCAAGATGGCGCCCGCCGGGATCCCCGGTGTGGACGCGGGCACCTGCTCAGCACTGGCCGAACCGGCGCGCGCGACCACCGCGGCGCCGGCCGCCGTGGCAAGCATGCCCGACAGCATCGTCCGTCGGGATGGGCCGATCGCTGGCAGCGTGGTCTCGGGGTCCATCGTGCCTCCATGTGGGCCGGACCTCTTGCGATTTCAACAGAGTCACTCGTAAAACAAATAAATCCCACAGAGCAGAACCCAAGAAGCCCGACATGTCAAGAGCGATTCTGTGGAGATGCGATCGAACCTGGCGGATCGCTGGCCCAAGGCCCGCCTTGGCCCCGGATCGGCACACATCAAGCGCTGGCCGCCGGCCTCGGCGACCGGCACACGCCGACTCGTCGTTGGCAACCGCCGGGCTGTGGTTAGCGTTCGCCTCGCCGTTGGTGGAGACTGGCCTCCGGCTGGGCCGGCGTGCGGGGAAGCATCGACGTGCGGGGGCTGGACATGATCCGTCGTGATGAGCTGTCGGAGTATGTTCGCGGCTCGCTGTGGGTGCTGCCCACGCTGTCCGTGCTGGCCGCACTGGTCGCCGGGTCCGTGCTGGCACTGGTCAAGACGGGGTCGGGCTCCCTGCTGGCCTTCCAAGGGACCGCCGATGATGCGCGGACCTTGCTGATCGGGATTACCGCGACGATGGTGACGGTCATCGCGCTGCTGCTGGGCCTGACCGTGGTGGCGCTGCAGCTGTCCTCGACCCAGTTTTCGCCGCGGCTGCTGCGCAACTTTCTTCGGGACCGGCCGAATCAGATCGTGCTCAGCGTCTTTGTCGCGACCTTCGCCTACAGCGCGGCGGGGCTTTACACGGTCGGCGTCTCGGGCGGGAGCCGCTCGGCCAGCTTTCCCCGGCTCGCGGTGAGCGGCGCGCTCGTCCTGCTATTCGCCAGCCTTGGCCTGCTCGTGTTTTTCGCCGATCACCTCGTCCATTCCATCCAGGTCGACGCGATCATGAGCGTGGTGGAGCGCAACACCATCCGGGTGATTCGCGACGGGTTGTTCGCCGGCGGCGAGGCTGCACTTGGAGTCCCACCGTGGGCAGTGCTGATCGCGTCGGAGCGCTCCGGATACGTGCAGGTGGTGCGACCTGGCCGGCTGCTGTCGCAGGCGGCCGAGCACGGCGTCTGTGTGCGGCTGCGGCCCCGCGTCGGCGAGCACGTGGTCGCGGGGACGACACTGGCGTGGATCTGGCACGGCTCGCCGCGCGATCCAGCTCCGGACCCGCAGGTCTTCTCGCCGCTCCTGCACGCCGCGGTCCGGATCGGTTTCGAGCGCACCCTCGAGCAGGATGCCGCGTTTGGGATCCGGCAGCTCGTCGACGTCGCGTGCAAGGCGCTGTCTCCGGCGATCAACGACCCGTACACAGCGGTGCAGGCCATCGACCACCTGTCCGTGATCTTTTGCGCGCTCGCGCAGCGCCCGCTGGGAAACCACGTCGTTCGGCACGACAGCGGGGCCGTGGTGATCGTTCCGGGTCGGCGGTTTCCGGAATACCTGGCCGTGATGTGTGGGCTGATCCGCCGCTACGGCGCCCGCGAACCAACCGTCGCCCATGCGCTGCTTCGGTTGCTGAACAACTGCGCCGCGATGGTTGCCGACGATCCAGAGCGCTGCATGGCAATCGAGGAACAGGCGCGCATCGTCATCGCCGACGCCGAACGCGAGGTCGCCCAGCCGATCGACCTTGCACTCGCCCGCGCCGAAGCGGAGTCCGTGCGCCAAGTAGTGGCCGAGCACCGGCCCACATCACCCTCGCCCGCCGGCCCGAATGAACCGCAAACCCCTTGACGGCGGTTGCGGCCACAGATGCGGATGCGTGGCCGCTGCTTCGGTATCGTCCCGGCCTGCGCGGCCGCTGTTCGTACTGGGGCTCCTGCTGATTCCGGCGAGTCAGCTTCTGGTCTGTCCGATCCTGCGGATCCTCATGCCGCAGGCGGGCGAGGCGCCGCCGGTCGCAGCCGCGTCGACTCCACTATCTGGGCCAAATCCGTTCGGGCGGCGACGGGTACTCCGCCGCCGCCGCCCGCTGCGACGTCAGTTGGCGACGGTGAATCGTCGCTCGCGGTGAGCGGGGCGCTCGATCTCGTCGAGGAGCGCGACGGCGAAGTCTTCCGCGGAGATCTGCGTTCCGGCCGGTGAGTCCTCGCCGAGCGTGTAGGCACCGGTGCGCTGTCCGGGTGCGATAACGGGCGCGGGTGACAGGTAGGTCCACTCGCCGGCGTCGTCAAGGGCACGCAGCGCGTCAAGCGAGCTGGCGCCAGCGAGCGCTTCGGCCTTGTAGGCCTCGGGGAAGTCGGGCGTGTCGACCAGGCGGATGCCGGGTGCAGCCTCCAGCGACCCGGCCCCGCCGACGACCACGAGGCGTGTCGTCTTCACGCTGCGCGCAAGATCGACGAGGGTGCGCGGGAATGCGGCCGGGTCGCCTCCGGGCTCACGGTTGGGGCCGATGGCCGAAACGACGACGTCGTGGCGGGCGGCGAGGTCGGCCGCTGCAGCGGGGTCGGTGACGTCGGCCGCGAGCGGTGTGACGCTGGGATGCGACTCGGGCGCCCCGGATCGGCTGACCGCGGTGACCTCGTGTCCGCGCGAGACTGCCTCTGCGACGATTCGGGATCCGATCATCCCGGTAGCTCCGATGACGGCGATCTGCATGGTTGCTCCTGGTGGGTGCGCAGCTGTTGTCATTGCGAGCTACGCTATTCAGCAGTAACTGATGACTTCAACGGAACCTAAGTACCCAGAGGTAACCAATGACGCTTCGCGGCAACGCCTTCGATCCGGACTGCCCGACCCGCATCGTCCTCGACCGGGTCGGTGACAAGTGGACCGTGCTCGTCGTTTCCGCCTTGGCCACCGACACGCTGCGATTCACCGAGCTACGTGCACGCGTCGGTGGAGTCGCACCCAAAGTGCTCACGCAAACCCTGCGCGCGCTCGAACGCGACGGAATCCTCAAGCGCACCGTCTACGCCGAGGTCCCGCCGCGAGTTGAGTACTCGCTGACCAGGCTGGGAAGGTCACTCGCCACCCCCATCGACGCGATCCAGAACTGGGCCGAGACCCACGTCGCCGCCGTACTCACCGCCCGCGACAAGTACGACGAGCGCGCGGCCAGCTGAATCGCGCCGCGACCATGTCGTCGAAACCCCGAATACGTCGTGCCGCCAGGCGCTCGCACCCCGGGGCCAATAGCCGAACGCTGATGGCTTCAGCGCGGGTCGCTGCCGGAATCGACCGGACTCCCCGCTGGCGGCCGCGGCTCGGGCGTCGTCGGCCGGCCCGCGGGAATGCGCGAACAGCATCGCGTTGATCGCGCCCGCGTCGCGGACGGGCGCTTCATGCCGGATGAGTGACGACGCTGCCGCAGCGCGCCACGGCGGACGTGCGGCGCCCACCCGAAGGTGACCGCACCAAGTCGGCGTAGCGAAGGCTCGAGCCGTGTAGGCGGACCAACAGTACGAAGCAGGTCACGTCTGCACCGAGCCGCGCGCGTGGCACCCCGAGTTCGCGACGCGCCGATCGCGACGCAGTAAGCGCCGGTGGTTGCCGGATCTGATCTGTCAGCGTGGCACTGTGTAGCGGGCGAACAGGTGCCACCCGGCGAATGCCCATGCGGCGACGAGGAGCAGCCGACCGGCACGACTGCGGGCGATTACGGCTCCGACTCTGGTAAGGCTGACCCAGCGCCCGTCAACCAGGCTGCAGTAGAGCTCCCACAGCAGCCCGGCTGCCAACATCGCCAGCCAGACAAGTGACACGACCACGTCAGCTCACCGAGCCGTGGTCACGCATTGCACGGATGAGCGGTGCGGATCCGATCAGCAGCCAGCCACAGAACAGGACAGGCGTAACGCGCGCCACGCCAGACCGTGATCGATCATCGTGCGCATCGTCGGGACCGTCGTCGATCGGCCGCCGGGAGCGAGGCCGAGACCTTCAAGGCCCGCCGCGAGCAACGCGACCAGCAACCACGGCAGCACCCAGCGCAGGCCGACCATCTCGGCGCCTTGGGCTCGTGGGCCTGTTGCAGGCCAGCCAAAGGCGACGACGCAGCCCACAACAGCGACCGGGATCCCGACCGCGACGTAACGCCGACACCGTGAACGGCTGCAGTCCGGTAGCCCAATAGGCATACCCCGCAACGCAGATCACGCACGCGAGACGACCCAAGCCCGACCGGACCCGTCGAACCGGCGGCTGCCTCATCGACTCAACCATCCGCCGCGGATCGCCCCGCCGCATCAGCCGGTCATCCCTAACCAGCACCTGCAGGCACCCCGCCGCTGCCGAACGACAACATCGGGTTGCTGGCCGACCAGCGGGCCGGCCTGCTCGTGGTCCAGGTCGCCTACTTAAACCGCACATTGCCGCCCCCTGGGTTTGATGGCAGTCGTGTTGGGTGAGCAATCCGCAACGGGCCCACCGTCTCGGCGCGCCGCTCATAGGATGGTCGCGTGTCCGTGGGCGACGCAGGGACCGGGCGGCCGCCACGGCGGGTCGCCGACCTGTCGGCGCCGTTCTGGATAGCGCACCGCGGTATGGCCAACGTGTATCCGGAGAACACCCTCGAGGCCTATCGGGGCACGGTGGCACTCGGCGTCGATGTGGTCGAGCCGGACTGCTGGCGCACCCGCGACGGAGGGCTAGTCTGCCTGCACGACGCTACGGTCGACCGCACCACGGACGGCTCGGGAAACACCGACGAACTGACAATGCCCGGCGCAGAACTACTCCACGTCGATGCGGGCACCTGGTTCGCCGCCGCATGGCCGAACACCCTTCGCGTGCCGACCCTTACCGACGTACTCGACGAACTGGGCGGGCAAGCGGTCCTGTGCCCCGAGGCGAAGAACGCCGGCGCGGGCCGCGTGATCGTCGACCGGCTGACCCAACACGGCCTGCTCGACGCGGCGATCGTGCAGTCATTCATGCGGGCCGAGCTTGGCCCCGCGGTAGCTGCCGGCGGCGATGCAATGATGCTGACCGCGACCTCGGCCTACGACGCGGCCGCGCTACACGCGTCGGGCATCCGCTACCTGGGTTTGTCGGCGGCACTGCCCCCCAGCCTCGTATCGCCAGCCACGCACGCCGGCCTCGATGTCGTGACATGGGTTGTCAACCGCCGCGTGGACGCGGCGCCGTGGCTGGCCGCCGGCGCCATCGGCTTCTTCTCCGACGACCCGCTATACCTATCCGGACGCTCGCCCGTGCTGACTTCCGACCCATTCGGGCAACGCACCTACTACCACGGCCACCTCGCCAGCTCCATCGCCGGTGACCGCGGAACGTTCTCCGCACCGCACGCCTGGGGCTACGCCGACACCAGCCCGGCATACAAGGGCGCGCTGCAGGGCTGGGCCAGCCCCATCAACGGCGCCGCGACCGACCGGTTCGGCCTCACGTTCACCGTCTGCATCGACGCGGCAGCAACCCAAGACGGCTGGGCCGGCGCCTTCATCTCCGCGACAGACGATCGGTCCTTCGACGACACCGGTCACTACCAGCCGGGGCTGGGCGGTTACCACGTTGTGCTGCGCCAGTCCGGCAACCTCGAGTTGCACATCGTCAATCACGGCATCGCGACCCTCGCATCTTGTGCCGCGACGCCGCCGATTGAGCCGGGCGGTACCGCGACCCTGCGTATCGACGTCGCCCCGACCCAGGTCGCCGCTACCCGAACCGGTGTCGCCCCGACTGCCGCCGTCACCGTGCCGGACGCGACGCATCGGGGCGGGTACCTCCATCTGGGCCGTCGGGCCGCCGCCGTCCGCTTCTCTGATATCGCCATCAGCTAGGAGGCATCCCATGCCCACTCCCGACGGCACCGGCCCGTACGCGTCTAGCACTGGCCAAGAGCTCATCTCGATCGAGCGCGCCCGCCAGCTGCACGAGAAGGCCATCACCGTTCAGCGCGACGACGCCATCCACCGAGTCGGCGCGCTCGCTCACCACGCAGCCTGTTACGAAGAGCACGGCGCCGACCCGCAACCGCCTCCGGAATGGCCCGGCGACGACCTGGAATGGCGCCAGCAACGCAACGACGTGGCCGCCCTCGTCCGCGCCGGCGCGTTGTACCACCGCCCTCGTCCGCGCCGGCGCGTTGTACCAGGCCGAGATCGACCGCCTCCAGCACCGACTACAGCGCGTCATCCTCCGAATCGACCAGGCCCGAAGCTACGAGCCATCCTGATCCCTGTTCGGCAGCTAGCAAGACATCAGGAATGAGGGCCGCGAGAATAGCGATTGGCGGCCGACGGTGGGACCAGAACCCCAAGAAAAGGCTCCTGATGCCATCGTTCCTCCCGGCGCGGCCGTAGGTTCCAGGTTCGAGCTCCCGGGGGGCCCACGTACGGATCTAGCCGCAGATCGCGCGCCCCAGAGATGCCGATGCGCGAACGCCTGCTAGCGCCGTTGCGTGGTTGCTGTTCGGGCGGGTGCCACGATGATCGGGTGGAGTTCTGGTCGGACCCTCCGGAGTTCCCACCAGCTGCCGAGAT
>WNGG01010806.1_pt1 | contig 20627 bp, 27 predicted proteins | sample 5400661 | NCBI WGS metagenome assembly WNGG01 (sample SAMN13153372, study PRJNA577476) | soil metagenome | isolation source: 100 cm soil or saprolite under Garry oak tree replicate 1 | place: USA:California | collected 2016-06-15
GCTCGGCCCATTTCATGCGGAGGAGAAGGAATTTCAGGAGGTGCGTAGGCAGCTCGATAAAGAGCTGGCGAAGTTTCCCTGGCTGGCACCGATCGCGATTGCCATCTTTGGCGGAAAGTTCGACCCGGAGAAGCTCACCTTCCCCCACAATCTCGTGCCAGCCCTCAAGAGCATGCCAGCCAGCGATGTGCGGGACTGGACGGCCATTCGCGCCTGGACAAGCAACCTGGCCACGCAGTTTCAGCCTGCTCTGGCATAGGCGAGCGAGTTAGTGTAGGTCAATGAGTGCGAATCTCGCAGAGGATGAGAAAACATCTTCCACAGAACAGCGCGTTTTGCGCAAATAAGGAGGTTTCTTATGAATGATCTGAAAGTGCGGCGCTGGACAGGTGCGTTTGGACTGGCAGTGGTGGTTCTGCTCCTGATCGAGTTTCCGCTCCGCGTCGCCCTCGGCGTGCCGCCTCTACTGCAAGACGCTGCCAGGTACGCCGACTTCGTGAGCAGGACCAACGGCTTCAAGCTGAGCATCATCCTGATCGACATGTTCATGATGGCTTGCATCCTGGTCTTCCTGGCTGGGTTCCGCCACCTGATCCGGAAGGCGCGGGAGGATGCCGAATGGGTTGCTACGCTGATTTTCGGAACCGGCCTGGTCCTGGTTGCCATCACCCTGGTGGCCGACTCGATGGAGGGCGGCACCGCCCTGGACACGGTCGCTGGCCGCGCCGACCCCACAGCGATCACAGCCCTCACCGAGGGCTACCTGCTCCTGTTCGGTTCCATTGGGTGCATCTTGTTCGCACTGCTCTCGGCCGCGGCGGGTTACGCGACCCTGTTGACTTCCGTGCTACCCAGGTGGACCGGCTGGCTGTCCTACGCCGTCGCCATCCTGAACCTGGCGGCCATTCCCTCAATCTACGGGGGGACCGATGCGGCTGGTTTCTACACCGCTGCTGGATGGGGTGTTGCCGTCATCGCCACCTTCCCGTGGTTGATCTGGGCTCTCATCGTCAGCATCCTGCTGATACGAAGCAGGGAGGCCAAAGCTGAGATGCTGCGCGAACATGAGCTGCAGGAGGCTGGATGATGTCGCAGGCGCGACCAGAGAGGCGCGCATTGATGTGGCGCATTAGCAGCGCGGCTCCGAGCTTTGGGCAACCATTCGTCATCGTCCTGTGCTGATGGAGGGACTCTTTGAGCGTCTCTCGTGAGTCGCCTGTTGTAGCATGAGAAGGGAAGACGAGTTGAGGATGTTTTCAGAGCATGCTTGTGGAGCAGGATGATGCAATACAAAAGGAGCAAGAAGATGAAACACAAACTGGTCCGTATCGCCATCGAGGTGCCGGTGGCATTTAACGCGCTGTCGGCTATCGGGGGTGGCATCGCCCTGCTGGCCGGCACCTATCAGAATGGTGTCCTGATAGAAGCCGGAGGGAGAGCCCAGTTCCCGCTGGAATGGCTACAACACACGCCGTTCAGCGATTACACCATTCCCGCGCTCATCCTGACGATTGGTGTCGGAGGGAGTTCGCTCATAGCTGCAGTGTTGGTCTTCACAGGCCGCGAAGAGGGCGTCCTCGCCTCCGTGGTGACGGGACTGATCATTGCCGGGTTTATCGTCGGAGAGGTCGTGATGCTCAGGCGAGGGGTCTCCTGGATTGAGGGTCTGTACTTTGGGCTTGGTCTGCTGATCTCTGGACTGGCCGCCTCCCTCTGGATGGCTGAGCATCGCCGTCCTCACTTGCAAATCAGGCATTCCTAAAGAAGAAAGAAAGGACACGTTCATGTCTAAAACCTTACACCACAATTTTGTAGACCGCATTAACGACGCTCTGATCACGACGCTTCTGCGTGCTGGCGTCAAAATGGGGACGGCGTCGCTGCTGACCGTGCGCGGCCGCAAAAGTGGTCAGCCGCATACGGTTCCGGTGCTCCTGGTTGAGCAGGACGGAGAGCGTTGGCTTGTCGCTCCTTACGGTGTGGTGCAGTGGGTACGCAACATCCGGGCAGCAGGAACGGCAACGCTCACCCGTGGTCGCCGTTCAGAGGTTATCTCCGTGACCGAACTGCCAGCACAGGAGGCGGCTCCCGTGCTCAAACAGTATCTCTTGCTGCAACACGCTGCAGATGTTCGGTCATACTTCGATGCCACGAAAGACTCGCCCCTCGAGGCTTTTGAGCGTGAGGCAGCCCGTCACCCGGTCTTTCAGATCACGACGGTGGAGAGCCTCCAGTAAGGAACGCGGCATGCAGGATACTACCATACCCCCTCCCGTCAGGATGAGTCTCTGAAGGCCGAACCGAGAAGTGTGAGAAGAATGTGATGATTTCGCTAGGTTTTGTGATAGTTTCGTGCGTTCCCTGTGTTACGTTTTCCTTTTACGAGAACCTGTTGGCTCGACAGACCGCATGGTCCTACCACGTGCGGTGAAGTCTGAGCGCTGATCCCACCTGGCAGGTCTCGCAGGGAGGAGGAACGACTATGGCCACGATGGCATCGAAGGAGGCGTGGTGATGTCCCAGGCCTCTATCGGTGCGGGGAGCACCCGCCGCATAGCCTTTTTCATCTGGGCGGCGATTCTGTCGCTGACATTTGGCATTCTCTTCATCGGAGTTACGGCGTTCACCATCGGGATGTGGTTGGCGAACCAGAATGCTCTCACCACCCCTGTGAGTGATCTGAGTTTCTTCGCGCTGGGCGCCATCATCGTCGGGATTGGGTTCGCCGTTCAATTGAGGGTCCCGGAACGCAAGATTGCCGGGGTACAGCAGGCAGCCCTTGGGCTTCTCGCCCTGGGGGTTGCGGGGCTGATCGGTAACCGCATAGAACCCCTGGTGGGATCGCTGCTCTTCCTCCTTGCGGCGGCCATCCTGGCGGTTCTTCATCCAGCACGCCGCGAATTCTTCAAGCTCGGACAAGGCCTTAGCACTCCTCTGGCGGTGATGTCGATTCTCGCCGCTGTTCCCGCGGTCGGTTACGCTGCCAGCATGCTTGTCCTGGCGCGCTACGCTGGCCCGTCGTGCTTCTTCGGGCAGTGCCCTTATGGCGATCGTCTTGCGGAAATGGCCGCCCTGGCCCTCGCCATCGTTCTGGTTGGCATGCTCGCTGCCTTGAAGACACAGGGTTGGAGAGTTGCGGCTCGGAGCGCCGGAGCCTCCGCTGTCATCCTCGGATTGGCGTCAATCGTGCTCCCCGACGCTCCTGGAGCGTTAGGCCAGGCCTGGGGAGCGCTTACCGCAACGTGGGGAGTCCTGTTTGTCGTGGCGGCTGAGTGGGAGGCGATGAGAAGTCGCCTCTCTCGCCTTTTATAGAATCAAGAAACTAATTCGTGGGCAGGTGTTGTTGTACTTGTGATGATAGTGTGAGGCGCGGCCATGCGAAGGTGATGTTGTTGTGATATACATGTGGCATGCTTTATTTGGGAATGAATGATTCCTGCATATGTGCGCTAGATGGAGGGTTATATGAGTAAAGCAAACAGCCGCATCTTGTACCTGATTGGTCTGGGCATCTGCCTTCTGGCGACGATCCCGCTCATCTTCGGCCTCCTGGGGAGTACCACTACCACGTCCGTCGTGAATGGGGTGGTCTCAACCCAGGTAGTATCGCTCGGCAATCCCGCGCTGGTCTGGCTGGCGATCGGGATGTATGTCGTTGGTGGCATCACTGCTTTCGTCGGCTATCTTGGGGCGCTCATCAAGATGACGCAGCTTGAGCAGTGGCTCTGGTTCATCTTACTCCTGGTGTTCTCCGGTATCACGATGCTGGTCTACATCTTTGTGGGGCCAGAGACACGCTCTGGGTCCTTGCCTCCGACCTATGCCCAGAGCAGCTAAGGGGGCAGCCGAAAGGACGGCTCTTTGTTAAGGAGGAGCCATTCTATGGCAGGACAACTATCCATCAACCTTGTTGATGGGTGGTTGTCCTTCTCATGTCTCTTTGGACGTCTAAGGAAGTAGCACAAGCGACATATCACATTGCCCGATGCCGGAACGGATTGTGATGCGAGTGAGATACCAAGGCTGACAAACGTGATACAGGTGTGATGTGCGTGTGGTATGGTCTGGTCGAAGGGAAATAATGACTTATCCGCGTTCGAAAGGAGCAGTGTTATGAAAACGTCCAGTATGGCAATCCCGTCCGCAAACCAGAAGCCGATGGATCAGTCTCATCGTGAAACTGCAGACTCCGCCTGGAAGCCTCTCTACAGAGTTGGCGGCGCGGCTGCCCTGACCATCGTCGTGCTCTTTGTAACCCAGATCATCGTCCTCGTCGCCAGTCCACCACCGAGCACCGTGATCGACTACTTTACGCTCTTTCACAAGAATGGGCTTCTTGGACTCCTGGACCTTGATCTCTTGAGTATTGTTGACTATGCTCTTTTTGTCCCGCTGTTTCTGGCCCTCTACATTGCCCTTAGACGAGTCAGTCCATCGTTCATGGCCATCGCTACGACCCTTGCCTTGGTAGGGATAGCGGTCTACTTCGCCTCGAATACGGCCTTCGAGATGCTTTCCCTCAGCAACCAATACGCGGCTGCGACAACCGATGCGCAGAGATCTCTAATCCTGGCAGCAGGGCAGGCGATGCTTGCGATCTATCAGGGCACCGCTTTCGATGTGAGTTACGTCCTTCTGTCTATTGCCCCTCTGATCATCTCAGTTGTCATGCTGCGGAGCAATGTCTTTGGCAAAGTCATAGCTTACGTGGGCATCCTGGCAAATGCAATCGGACTGGGATTTTTCGTGCCAACGATAGGAGTCTTCCTCTCGCTCGTTTCTGTCGTGGGTTTGCTGATCTGGTACATCCTGATTGGCCGACGGTTCTTCCTGCTTGCGCGGGGCGTCTCGAACGAAGAGGCGAAGCGGAATTGAGGTGGGCTTGACACCCGCTCGCAATAGAAGGAGGTATCCATCATGTCCATCCCCACTATCATCATTCACTTTTTCGCCCGCCTGGCATTGCTCTTCGTCTGGTTATTGACACCCCTGGTCAGTCGTGCATTCCATGGGGGCTGGCTCCTGCCACTGCTGGGGATCATCTTCTTGCCGATTACCACCCTGGTCTATGTCCTCGTCTATTCTCTCTCTGGAAGCGGTGTGACCGGCTGGGGCTGGCTCTGGGTCGTCCTGGCATTCCTGCTCGATCTGGGAGCGTTTAGTTCCCCTGCCAGGCGCGCCGCGCAGGTAAGAAGCAGAAGAGAAGGCGAGTAGCTTACTCTGCTTCTTGTCGTAGATTTTAGCCATTTCCAGGGTGAGGCTGGGGAGGAAAAAGAAGGAGACCGAAACATGGTTAGCTATCAAGGAAAAACGGCACTCATTACCGGCGCTTCGTCTGGCATTGGCGAGGCATTCGCCCGCGAACTGGCAAGACGAGGGATGAATCTTATCCTGGTAGCCCGCTCTGAGGATCGGCTCCAGAGGCTCTCCGACGAGCTTTCAAAGCACTATGGCATCAAGGCAGATGTCATTGCAACCGACCTCAGTCAGCCAGGTGCGGCGAAGCGCGTCAAAGCCGCTGTGCAGGAGCGTGCCCTGGCGGTCCATATGCTCGTCAATAATGCTGGTTTTGCCATTTATGATCATTTCGAGCGGATTGATCCCGAACGGGATCATCAGCAAGTGATGGTCAATGTCAGCACTGTAGTTGACATGGCACACGCCTTCCTGCCGGACATGGTGGTGCGTGGTGAGGGGCAGTGATTAATGTTTCCTCGCGGGGTGCCTTTCAGCCAGGAGCGTACTTCGCGGTGTATGGTGCCAGCAAAGCCTTTGTCCTCTCTTTTAGTGAGGCACTCTGGGCCGAATACCGAAAGCGCGGTATAGACGTACTGGCTCTTTGTCCTGGGCCGGTAGATACCAACTTTTTCAAGGTTGTTGGTCGGGAGCGGCGTGGATTGGAGGCAAAGGCATCCCCTGAGAGCATTGTTGCGGTGGCATTGAAGGCGTTAGAGCAGAGGAAAAGCTTTGTTATTCCAGGGTGGCGCATATGGTTGTCATCACAGATCATGAGCCGTTTGCTCCCGCGTGCCTTCGTCGCACGGACGCTTGAGCGGATGACACGACCCGAGAGGTAGGATGAAATCGTGCTACGTATCAAGAGGCACGAGCCTGAGTCCCTTTATTCCTGGCATCGCAACAGCCATGCCTGGTCGAGCATCGTCCCTCCGGTCGGCCCGACGATGGAGCCTGCGTGCGCCTCTTGGGAAGTTTGCACGGGAAAAGGGCACGGTTCTGTGCAGACATCTGGAAAGATTAAACCGAAAGAAATCATTGGGGAGACCGGCTTCAATCCGCAAGCAGACAGTATGACGAAATCCGAGCATGAGCCATTTCATGCTCACATGGACATCCTTATGGAAGGAGGAAAGACATGGAAACGTTGCGTGTAGGAAAATCATCGGGAGAGGCTGTTACTGGTCCAGACCCATCATGGAGAGGTCTCTATCGGGCCGGGGGCGTTTCAGCCGTGCTCTTCGTCGTTCTCACCTTTGCCGTACCCGTTGTGCTCGGCTTCATCACGCCGATGCCCCCGAGTGCGGGCGGGGCTGCCACCCTGGCGAGCGGGGTTACCACCCTCCAATACATCGCCTCACACAGGTCAGTCTTCATACTCAATCAAGTACTGTTCTTTGGACCCGGTATCCTGGCTATTGTAGCATTCCTGGCTCTCTACATGGCGCTCAAGCACCTGAACAAGAGCTACGCTGCAATAGGGGCTGTAGTCGCTATCACTTCCCAGGTTCTCTACCTGTTCACTTTTTCGATCGTGTTCGGCCTGGTGTACCTGAGCGATCTCTACGTGGCAGCCATCACCGCTGCACAACGTGCTGCCCTCGCGACTACAGCTGAGGGTCTTATTGCACAGTATAACGCAGTGAGTGCCGCCGGTATCTTGTTCAATATCGGCATTCTGATCGTCTCTCTCGTCATGCTCAAGGGCGTCTTCCATAAGGGCGTTGCCTATTTGGGCATAATAACTGGCACCTTGGGCATCATTAGTGAGGCCCTCAGGCCCATTCTAGGTGTCGGCTACGCCGTCTACGGTGTTCTCTTCTTGATCTGGCTTATTGCAGTCGGCTGGAAACTCTACAGGCTGGCCTAGAGATTAAGGAGTATTCCAATGAAAACGTCAAAAGCTGTGGTCTGGCTCTCGTCGCTGATTGTCGTGCTGGCGCTGGTCGCTGCAGGCATCGGCCTGTTCTGGCAAGATGGGGGCCACTCATTTTCCTTTACGACGCTGCGCGGCCAGAAGGCATCGGGCCCCTCCAGGAAAGGGTAGTGTCCGCTCCGCTCGAAGAGGATTACGCGAGCATTGGAGATCCCAGTGGCAAGTTCCTGGGCGCAGGCCAAACGAACGTCTTCCTCTGTTCCTCCTTGTGGAACGACTGTCCTTGCCAGGTACCCCAGAGCCGCCGTACTTCCCACAATAACCCCCCTGTGATGGACAGTGCCGGTCATTGCTGACGACTCCTCTCTGGACCGAAGTAAATGAGCCCACCGAGGCCCAGGAAATCGGTAAGAATATGGGTGAGCACCGTCCAGCGAATGGACCGCGTCCGCCAGGCAACCCACCCATGACCCAGACCGATGAAGAAGGCTCCCGCGAGAAAGGACTTTGTGCCACCGCGCATACGACTGGGATGGATGGACTGCGGGACCAGGTGCCAGAGCGCAAACCCCACTGCCGGGTAGAGATAACCCCTCACCACCTGACGTGGAAAGACGTGAGGATAAATGCCACGCCAGAGGACTTCTTCACCAATGGCATTGACGATGGAAATTGCTTTTTCATACGTTTTGACTCCTATTGCTCACCCCCTTGTGGAAATCGAGGTCGGTCACCTTCCAGTGTTGCAGCCTGGCAACGCTTGCTGGGCGTAGACGTGCCACGTCCCCACCCAGGACAGATGACACTACGCACCCTGGCGTGGCCGGATGAACGCACGGTAGATCAGCTCCACCACAACTCCCAGGACGACCGCGCCGAGCAGCGCTGGCACGAGGTAGAGTCCGTCCACCACCGGGCCGATGTTCCATGCAGCCCCGTACCACACATGGGCGGTGAAGCCGCCGATCAGCGCTCCACCCGCGATGAACACCCAGTCATAGTCGGTCGCCTTCCGGTCGTGGCGGAAGAACAGATACTGCGCCGCCGTTGCCAGCGCGGCGGACACTGCCAGCAAGATGATCCATGCCCAGAGACCCATATATTCCTCCTTTTCTGGTGATATCCAGGTTTTTGACTGTCAAAAACACCTCTCACCTCGATGCAGTGTAATACCTGGACCTCACAGAGGGGTCACATCCGCAAGCTTTCCTCTCACAAGGCCGTCACGGTTTGATCCTGTCACCGAACATTCCGGCCCTCGCGGACCTCTCCTCTTTCATGTCGCGCCTGAAGAGAGCAGACGGATGTACTTACAGAGAGTGAATCTTTTTCTGCGTCCCTGGCACCCGCGCTATGGTGCGACGGATGAGGAGGTTCGCCAGGCGATGCCCGGTGATGAACTGGTGCCTCATCCAAAGTTGACGGCGACTCATGCCAGCACCATCAATGCCAGCACCGGTGCGATCTGGCCCTGGCTGGTGCAGATCGGACAGGGCCGGGGCGGGTTGTATAGCTACGACTGGCTGGAGAAAAAGATGGGCCTGAACATTTCTAATGTCGACCGGATTCTCCCGGAGTTCCAGCAGTTGAAAGCCGGTGATGTCATCCTGCTTGGTCCACAAGGCCCGCAGGTTCCGGTGAGCGCTGTCGAGCCAGAGCGGTTCCTGGTTCTCGGTGGCTCTGATCCCAACATTGGAGACGCAAGCTGGGTGTTCTTGCTCAAGCCCTTAGACGAGCAACACACACGCCTGGTAGTGCGGATGCGAGCCGACTTCAAGATGCCCGGAATCATCGCACCCATGTTCCATTTCTCGCTCGAGCCGGTCCACTTCATGATGGAGCGCAAGATGCTGCTGAACATCAAGCGACTGGCTGAGCAGACGGTTGCCGGTCAAGAGGATGTGAGTCCAAGGCATTACACTGCATGAGGAGAAGCTCTCGGCTTTTTCCGAGCCGTCTCCTCTCGCATGAGCACCACAGCAGCGAGCAGAATAAGGACTCCGCCAAGTAGTTGCAGCAGGCCCATCCTCTCTCCCAGGACAAGGGTGGCCAGTACGACCGTCACCACCGGTTCCCAGGTGGAGAGCGTCGAGGCCGTGATAGGACCGACCTGTTTGAGGCCAGCGAAGAAGGTCACGAAAGCCAGGACGGTCGAGACCAGCGCGATGGCAACGACGGCTGCCCAACCGACTACGGTCTGTGGAAAAGCCGATCCGTGGACCACAGCAATACCCGCATAGGCAGTCGCCGCCGAGATCATCACGAGGGTCGAGGAAGCGATAGACCCTGCCTGGTGCACAACATGGCTCCCGGCCAGGATGTAGATGGCATAGAGCAGGGCTGCTCCAATTCCCAGCATGATCCCGGGCGCACTCCCTCCTCCGGTGAGCCCGACTGTCAAAGCTGTTCCTGCCAGGGCGAGGAACAGGGCTCCTCTCTTGATGAAACCAAGCTGCTCTTTGAGAAAGACGACCGACAGGATGGTCACGAGTGCTGGATACAGATAGAGGAGCAAGGCGACCAGGGAAGCCCTTGCCATCGTGAGCGCGGTAAAGTAGGCCAGCGACACGCCTGCATACCCGACCGCACCCATCAGGATCAGCCCGAGAAGCGTCCGCCCGCGCGGAAAGAGTTCCTTTCGCGCCAACATGATCGCGATCATTACGATAGCCGCTATGCAGAAGCGGAGCACCAACACCGCGATCGGATCAGCTCCCGCAGCATAGGCAAAGCGTGCCAGGATGGGCATGATGCCAAAGGAGACGNCAGCAGACCAAGGGATCGATGGAGGGAGGTGGAAGCTCTATCCTTCATCACGCGTCGGTTCAGGCCATCAGATCTGCCTGTCTGCCTGTCATCTCCAGGGTGACGATCGCCCTCCGCGAGATCGAGGAATCCCCGTTTCGCGTAATCATCGCGCAGTCTCGTCAATCGTTCTCTTTCCTGGGCGGTGAACCCCTCTCCGAGCAACCGTTCACAGGATTCTTTGACTCCCATATGCTCCTCCTTTTCGTTCCCTACATCAGAAGGATATCGCGGGGTGATCACAAATAGCTCACGGTGAAATGGCTTCCTATCACAACTGAGACACAAGGCCTTGTGTCGACGCAAATGCTCGCAAGAATGAAACTTGGTGGCCTATGCCCAACACTACTAACGCCAAGGTAAAATCATCACTTGGCGTTGACACACTGGACAATAACACCTCCAAAATAGGTACTTGACACAGCTTTGTGCCTACGATACCCTCTAGTATAGCCTCGCCAGGACCGGTGATGTCCTGGGGCCGACCCCGCGGAAGATGAGGGTATAATATATCAGAGAAGACAACGCATCGTCATCCCTGCCACCACAGACCTGCCCATCACGCCAGCAGGGCATGCAGTTCCGCCAGCAATGGTCCCAGGCTGGCCGCTGATAGTGAAGATATTGAATAAGTATATGTTAAAAGCGTGGCGGGCTGGGTCCCAAAACGCATCCCGGAAAGCCTGCTGCGCGAAGCCGCCACGCGCCTGCAGGACCGTTTCCTCTTCGGCTCGGACTATCCCTTTATCACACCGCAGCGCTGGCTGAAGGACTTTGAGGCACTGGACTACTTCAAGCCGGAGGTGAAGGAGAAGCTGTTCTGGAAGAATGGGCAGAAGTTGCTGGCACATTCGGCTGTCGGGCAGATGCACTTCGCCTTGTAACAGTGCCTACCTGAGGATGCGTTCGGCCTCCGGTGCAACGAGTTGCTCGTTGAAGCACACGGTGGGACGCTGAGCATTATAGTCCTCTTATGGCCGAGCTCTCCCGCTTTGAGCACGACCTGGACTTATGCATCGGGCTCAAGGCCTTTCTTAAGGCGGCCTGAGGATTTATGACCAGGCCTCGATTAATTATAGCTTAAGCGGATGCTGTATCACAAATTCTTAAACGTGTGGGGGGCGGTTCATTTGGGCACTCGTGGTAGGCTAACTCACTCCACTGGCGTCCTGGCACCCGCAGCACTTAAATCGATAGATGGTACAGCTCAGTTGGTTGTAGAAATCAAATGCAGGTGTGACTGAACAACAGCTACCACGTCCTGTGTTCTGAAAGGCTTCGTAATATAGTCCTTGGCCCCCGCAAGACGAGCTTTGAGGTAATCGATCATCCCGTCACGTCCGGAGAGCATGACGATAGCGGTGTGGTCGAATTGGGGCCTCGTCCTCAGCAGACGGGCCAGCGTATAACCATCCATTTTGGGGAGAATAATATCGAGGATCACCAGGTCAGGGATAGGATGATCTTCCTGGTGCAATGCACGGAGTACTTCGATCCCATCAGAGTAACTGACAAAGTCAATCTCCTGACGGCTTAAGGTCACTTCTAAGATCTTCCGCACGGTGAGTGAGTCGTCAACAATCATTACCAGTTTGCCCATATGTTGCCTCCTTCCCGACCAATGTCCCTGTGTCAAGAATGCAGGAAGTGCGAGAAACAGACCTGCGGAGCACGATATCTTGTAAAAAGTATAGGTATTAAGGCTTTGGGTTATCTCCTTCCTCACTCTCTGAAGTGGCGAGGGGGCCACAGTTGAGTATGCCTTGCCTGGGCTTTCAGGACTCTGCTGGCGAATAAAAGGAATAGTGCAATTGAGCGTGGCATCCCTCGGAGTTTAGGGGACCCAACCAGGATCTCCTCTCCCATGGATGGCCTTGGCGAGGCACTTCAGCCAAATGGTCTTCCTGAGGGAATCTTTCCTCATTGCACTCCCTGTTTCATTTGCCAGCAGAGTCTTGAAAGGGTGCGCTCTCCACTCGATAAGAAGACCGGTATAAGACAGACTAGCTTTCCCACCCCACTTTCCCCCCGAAATGCCGGTGCCTGCAAGCTTCGTCCGTGGGTAGGGGACGATGAAGGACCCAGGGGGCAGGGTCCTCATGGCAGGAGAGAGCAGTTTGGGAGATGATGCGAAGCCTCCCACAGGTATACTTCCCAGGTGGAATGGTCCTGGACGTATTGCGCTCATGAGCGAGAGATCAAGCAACCATTTGTATGGCTATGAAAGGGGAAGCTGTTTCTATGCGAATACATCACCAGCACCTCCCTCGTTCTACCTCAAGGCAGTACGGCATCTTCTCATCACGAGTCTTTAGAATCGGTTTCATACTGCTTGGAGTGCTCCTGCTTGTTGATGTACTCTCTACACTCTTCTCAAACTCGCTGCAGGGAGCATTGACCTTACCAGCCTGGAACACTTCTGCTCTCCCCGCACAGTCATTGAGCATTGCGTTACCAAATATCCCGGCACAGGATACGTTTCGGCGTCCCAATCAACTCTTCTGGGGGACGGCTTCTGATGGACAAAGTTGGCAAGAGGATGCCAGGAGCTCACACGTATTTGCTATAGTGAACCATACAGGCCAGATTCTAAAGGGGAATGGCATCTACGATGCTATTCTCGGTGCACGTTCCAGTGATGCTGAGGTCGTTTTCAGTGGGTCCGTGAGCTACTTTCCTCCTTCCAAACTTGGTACTGTCTTACGTTGGACGAGTGCAAACACCTGGTACGAGGCCAATTTCGACGGTGCTCACCTGGTCTTACTGAAGAAAGTATACACTTCGTTTCCGTATGGTGGGTCCCATGCTCGCAGCCAGGATCTGGCTCACAGGCCAGGTGGAGCCTACCTCATGGATGGTTATGGGAAGAGACACTGCTCTGGCATCGGGACATAGTGGACTGCGTGTCTTCGTACAGAATGGAGCGACCGCGACCGTCACTTCTTTTAAGGTTTCAGTGAGGTAATGAAAATCTATGAAGTTTGATGAGTTCAAGAGAAGCGGGGCGACGGTATGTTAGGGCAGGTCAGACTTACCCATGACGTCAATCTGTGGGTGAGGCGCATAACTGGAGCAGGGCTTCCGGGTGCAGCCATTCTCCTTTTCTGGGTCGAGGGCGGTTTTCCTCCACAAGCATGGTATTTTTTGGCCCGGGTCATTCCGCACGTGGTCGATTTATGGGCCGTTCGAGGACCTCAAATCCTGCTTCCCCTGGCAGGTGTGGTGGCTCTTTCCATGACGTGGATGATCTTGTGGGGCATGCTCCTGGGAACCACCTTTGCGGTGGTACGTCACCAGTGGGCGAGCAGGCATAGTAAAGGATTTGCTGCGGCGAGTTGGTCACCGGAGCGTAAGCAATTCCAATCACCCGTTCCCATTGTTCCTGCGGAACAGGCAAGCACGCAAAATGCTCCTGCTGCAGCCAGGAAATCAGGGGGTGGCGAGAGTGTCATGGTGGGAGTGGGTTGGAATGCTGGCATTGCGCGAAGTCATAAACCGAATGAAGATAGTCTTATAGCGCTGCGGGGGACCTGCACCTCTGGTGGAAAACTCTTGCCTTTCGGTTTGTATGTGGTGGCAGACGGCATGGGGGGACATGCGGATGGGCAGGATGCCAGCCGTTTAGCCGTACGGACAATAGCCCAGTGCGTTCTTCTGAACATAGTCAGAAATGGGAAGATAAATGACGAGTTTCTGATTAAAATGCTTGTGGAGGGGGTAACCTGGGCTAACGATGAGGTGTACCAGCGCAATCAAGAGAAGCAGATCGACATGGGGACAACGATCACGGCTGCGCTGGTGGTCAACGCCAACGCCTATGTTGTAAATGTCGGTGATAGTCGAACATATCTGTATCGTAAAGGAGAGGGACTTACGCAGGTTACACGGGATCACTCTGTTGTAGCCGATTTAGTGAGAGCGGGCGAAATCTCTCCCGACGATGTCTATACGCATCCCAGGCGTAATGAGGTATATCGTGGTCTGGGTAGTGGGATCAATGTAGAGGTGGATTGGTTTAATGTCCCACTACAAGATGATGATGTCTTACTCCTCTGCTCGGACGGGTTGTGGGAGATGGTGCGCAACCGGGAAATCGAACGCATCATCAAAGGATTTGCGGCTGAGCCATCACAGGCGAGTGAGGCTCTTATCCAGGCGGCCCTTCAGGGAGGGGGATCTGATAATATCGCTGCCATTGTCGTGTGCTTCTCTAAAGTCTGCGCAGCCGCATAAGGAAACCATGAGAAGACTGGTATAAGACAAATGGATGGAAGCGAGGTGATCCCGGATCCGCATGCAGGGCATCCCTTTGTGAGCGCTCCGCACGAGAGGCTTACTAGCCCTGCTCATTGTCTCCAAGAGAGTATGGTGGGAGGTGATGCGAAGAAACTCATCTTATACTTTGCAGGTGAAGTGCCCGATGGAGGTAAGCATCTTCCTCACCTCTCTTACCGGGAGACGGTGGAAGACATCGGGCCATTTGAAGCGAACACTGGAGGTGAGAAATGTATTCATCCTCGCGTACAGTCATCAAGTGGGTAGTGTGGATCGGCATGGGCATGCTTGTCATTGTGACCTTTCACATTGGGGGCCGGACAATCGCACTCCCCGTTGGACAGTTTTCCCCTCTGGTGGGAGCGTTCATCGGTGCATCTCTGACACTCTACAGCGCCAGCAGCTCTCTGCGCAAAGCGGAAGGCCATGAGCCATGGTTGAGAAACGAGCAACTGGCGTGGATACTTATTGGATGCGGAGTGCTGATGTGGGGGATTGGAGAGAGTTTCTGGCGCTACTTCGTCGCTACCGGCCAGGCACCATTTCCGTCGCAGGCCGATATTGGTTACTTCAGCTTCCCCCTGCTGGCCTTCGTCGGACTGCTGATGCAGCCCCCCACTGGCTCAGGTCGGAAACGGCTCTTCCTGCTCCTGGACAGCCTGATCTCGATGGGATCTATTCTCGCGATTGCCTGGTATCTGCTTCTAGGGTCACTGGCACAGGCTCCCGGTGAGGCAAACATCGCAAAGTTTCTGGGCATCTACTATCCCACCAGCGATACCGCCTTGCTCAGTTGCGTTGTGTTTCTACTTTTACGCGGCCAGGGGCGAGCTTATCAGGCTACCGCTCGCCGTGTCAGCCTCCTCGTTGTGGGGTTGGGTTTGTGCTTCTTCGTGTTCTCTGACTTCATTTTTAATGTGCAGCAGAACGCAGGCACCTATCTAGAGGCTAGCTGGACAGACCTGGGCTGGCCCCTGGGGATGATGACGATTGGTCTGGCCGCCTATTTGCGTCGCACGCTCCCGGTGACCCCCGAAAACGTGATCGAGCAGCGTATGCAGGAACGTGGCGATGACATTTCCTTCGGCGCTCCCCAGTTCATCCCCTATGCTCTCCTGGCCTTGCTATTTTTGACACTGACACTCAACGTGCTCACTTCTGACAGCATGCAGCTTGCTATACGACCTGTCCTGCTTGTTGCAACATTCAGCGTTATCGGGCTGGTTGTCGTGCGGCAGATCTTAACGCTGCGTGATAATGTCCGCCTGACACAGAAACAGGCAGAGGTGCTCGAGGGATTGGAGATAGCAAATCAGCATATAGAAGAGCAATCGCGACAGATTGCGCAACATAACCTTGAATTAGAGCACGGTATAGAGCATCTCAAGGAAGTGCAGGCCAGCCTGGCAAATGGTAATTTGCAGGCACGCGCTCGTTTAACAGGAGGTCAATTACTGCCACTTGCAGGCAGCTTGAATCTCATGGCAGAACGCCTGATGCGTTTGGGACAGACAACTGCATATGCGCGGCACTTGAGCGCAGCTCTGGGCGAATTAAGTGCAGCATTGGAGCGGTATTGGAATGGAGCACCCCTCACCATTCCCGATTCCTGCAACAACCTGGTAGAGATTAACCGCCTCCTGCTCTCGTTGCACATAAAGGGATTAGTCAGGACAAATGATCCCAACACTCAACCGTTGACACCCTCACCATCCAGGCCGTTGATGCCATCTACATCGCCTCTGCCTAACTCGTCAGCGGGGCATCGATCAGCACCACCACAGACCTCTCAGCGATTACGGCCTGCATCCTCGCCTGCTCCTGTATCTGGCCCTCTAGAAACAGAAATATCCAGGCGGAACGAATGGAAGCGGAGGTAAATTTACCCCTCTGCACGAATGTACCCCCTTGGCAGGTGCTTTCGTGCAGAGGGGTAGCTGTGGCTATACGCCTGATCCGAGCACATATACCACGATCACACTCACGTTGTCAGCGCCACCGCCCTTGATGGCGGCCTGGATAAGTGCATTACTGGTTTCTGGAGGATAGGGGAGAGAAGTATCGAGGATCTCTTCGATATCTGAGTCACGGACCATCTCCCATAATCCGTCCGAGCAGAGCAGTAAGATATCGCCTGCCTGCAGTTGTATGGAGAACCAGTCTACTTCCGGCTCTGGTTTCTCTCCGAGACAGCGATAAATCTCATTGCGCCTGGGATGGGTATAGACATCGGCAGGAGCGATCGCGCCTGCTCTCACCAGATCAGACACGACCGAGTGATCTTGCGTAACCTGGGCAAGTCCCTCTCCCTCATGATACAGGTAGGTACGACTGTCCCCCACGTTCGCCACGTAAGCAGTGAGACCGATGACCAGAGCGGCGGTCACGGTCGTGCCCATATCGGTCTGCTGCTCTTGATTAGACTGGTACAACCTGAGATTGGCACTTTTTATCCCGTCAGCTAGCAGGTCCCTCAAGATCTCATCATCGTCATCTGCTGAGTGTTGCAACAACCCGGACACTACCGTATCACTAATGATCTGGGTCGCCTGGCGACTGGCTTCTTGCCCATTTGAGTGGCCCCCCATGCCATCTGCTACGACGAACAGACCAAAGGGCCGTGCCCCGCCGTTATAGGTTTGTGTGCTCTGGATAGCTACCAGGTTATCCTCATTTGGCCGATTCTTGCGTTTGATTCCAGGATCCAGGCCAGTTCCTACAGCCAGATATATAGAATCTGGGGATGGGGAAGTGGAGGCTGTTTTTCGCGTCGTTTTTGGCTTCTGATCTAATAAGAACCCCTCATCAGGTGGCTCAATTACCGCGACTGCAGGAGAAGAGGAAGGCAACCGGGGGAGAGGTTGGGTATCTTCTTCTATCTGCCAAAATCCCGCGGGTGGTGAGGCGGTGTGATTTACAGGTGTTGGGCGCGCTAAATCGGCTCCTACTACAGTGGACGGTGGTGGAGAGAAAGGAGCACTTACCGGGCGTCCAGGCGGTGGGCGCAATAAATCGGCCCCTACAACAGTGGCGGGCTGTTTTTGGGACTCTGCCGTCGCATGTTGTACCTGACTTACCGTTCTCCGCTCTGCCTCTCGCATGTCCAGTTTGAACTGGCGCAGCTCCCGTCGATTCTGCCTCCAATGGCGTACCGCAAGTACTCCAGACCAGAGAAGCACTCCCCAGCTGATCAGTAGCGTTACTGACTGAACCGCCAATCCGGTTAATGGCAGCAAGATTGATGGGCCTTGTCGTTCCCATAACCGGGGGACTTGCGGAATCACCTGCGGCAAGAAGCGCCAGGCAGCAGGGGGAAAGCCACCGGATACCCAGAAGAGGAGGACAGCACTGCCCAGAAGGCATATACATACTATGAGCCTGAGCCAACTGTGAGCAGCGTACGCTCGTTTGAACTGTTCCAGCATATTCCTCCTCCAAACAGTTAGACAGTAGCTTTTATGCTTATTTCGAGGAATGAGAGCACTGTCACCGCCCCACCCTTTTGCAGGAGTACGCGAAGCCCTCCAAATCCCGATGATAGATCGGTATCTGTGCCAGTAATCATCCAGGCGTTTGGTTCGGCACTATCGATTCGCCAGACCGAAGCCGAGAGTGTTGTGCCAACAATACGAAAGCGAAGTGCATAGAACGTTCCAGCTTGAGCGCTGAAGGCGACCGCGCCAAGCCTGGTGACGGCGCCATTGATTTTCTTCAGTATGATCAGCTGGTTACCATCGATGAATGCCTTGTACCAGTTATTGGTATCGACCCAGCGCAAGACCGCCCCAAGGTTCATACCTTTGAAACTGCTGATCGAGCCATAGAATAGTATTTCAGCATCCGTTTCTCCTGGTCCAAGGATGGCATTGTAGAATCCCTGGCCGTTTGCCACCTGGCCTGTATCAGCAGTGATAGAAAAGACATTGATTTTGTTGGCATCGCCATCCCACGGTTGACCGTCAGAAGCAGTTCCCCAAAATGCCTGATTTGCGCGTTGGAAGTTATCCTGTGCTATTATGTTCGTAGGGGTTGGTGAGGCTTGTGCTGTTGCTACCGGGGAAGACTTCACCTTTGGTGTAGCAGATGCTGCCGGGGGAATAACAGGCTGCACTTTGTTCTGGTGACCTGCTGGCAGCGTTAATGCATTCTCTATTGAACGAGTGAAAAATCCCGCAAGCAAGCCACTCAGCATAAGTATCCCAAAGAAGGGGAGTAGTCCAAAACGAAACCAACGTGAATTCATTGCCTATCCTCATCTATAAGGCGATGGTCAGACGAGCTACGAAGCTGAATAGCGTTTCACATCAAGGAGCGCTAAGATGGGAATATGCTCGTGAATCCAGGCAGATCCTGTTCGCACTATGCGATGAGATGGGTCAACCCTGCCAAGATATGCAAAGTTCGCCTGAGTTGACATATCGTCCAGGAGAGAGAGTGCCTGAGCCGAGAGCAACTGAGCATCAGTCATTTGTATCAGTTGTTTTGCATCCTGGCGCACCTTTTCTAACCAGAGCTGAACATTACTCAGCGCACTTATAACCTGTGCAGCCAATTTCCGTTGTTCTGATGTTGAACCTGGTGCCTGAAGCAGACCATTCAGATGAGCAGTCATACTGTACAGGTAACCGGGAAGCACCTGCTCTGGCCCCTCTATATTCAGCAAACCAATCTGTGCGTTTCTGTGCGTCACCAGTACAGGGGTATCAGGAGGGACATCTTCGTGGACATAGAGGAGTCCATCAAGATAGTCCAGCGTCCTGGTGATCTGCTGGCGGATCAGTAGGGGATTGCTGCTTTCTCCCCAATTATCGCTGGCGCTCTCAGTCCATTCCAGCACCTTCCTTATGTTCCTATAACACCAGTTGTCCAGGCCCCCCGGTAATTTCCTGGCATTCAGCACAGGGTCAGAGGTTAGAAGATGGCGAAGGTGATCCAGGACACTAAAATGATTCTTCCTATCCGCAGGGTCAGGTTCCTGTGGAATCTCGGCATAGTAGCGCCACGTTCCATAGTCAGGGGAAGGGCTGATCGGCGTTACGTTTGCATCCTCTTCCGTGATCAGGAAACGGCTGAAAACTTCGAGGAGGTTCGTGCGCTGCCTATCGCCTGTATAGCGAAAGTGCACATTCCCCCTGCTGACCGGTAGTGCGCCAAGCAGGATTGTTCCACCATCGCTCTGATGTTTATCTTCCAGTAGCCAGGCATAGTAGCTCTTACCAGGTGCCAGGTCCGGTAGAAAATGGAGATCGATCTGCACTTTATCGTTGATCCCCTGGTCGCTGATCTCATTGGAGGGTTCACTGCTCAAGAAGGAGACCTGCCCCACGAGCTGGCCTGGCGCAGCGGTTGTTTGATGCGAGCCATAGGAAACGTAGACGAAAGTGCCGAGAACTGAACTACCTGACAGGAGAAGGAGCAGCACGAGAAGCACCGGGAGGACCCTTCTTCGCTTTTCTGCCGATGCCGCTGAGGCTGGTGGGAGCGGCTCCGTAGAGATGGAAGGGCCAGGTTCCGGTGATGTAAGGGGGAACCTGAAAGCATCAGTCCCCAATGAGGCCAGAGGAACTGCCGATCTCTGTGTAGGGGCGCAATGAGTCGATTCTTGAAAGCCATGCGCCAACGCCGCTCGATCGCGGCTACGCTTCTCGTCAAGCGCATGCAAGGAACGTATTGCGCCCGCTGGCGGTGCAAGAGGAACCGTGATTCGAGGAGAACTACGCTCCACAGACTCAGGAGGAGGTGTAAGGGGAGAAGAAATGCCCTGGTGAGGGGAGGAGGATGGTACAGTTCCTGGAGAGGTATTTTGTTGTAAGGACGATGGGTGTAATACATGTGACTGCCGCAACGCTTGCTCTTGCACCAGCGACCTGACGAACATCTCTACTGTCCTATAGATGGGGAAACCACTTCGGCTCGCCCATTGTTTGAGAGAATCGCTACGCGGTATGACAAAACCAAGTGGAATATTGAGTTGGTGCTTCAGGCGCTTGAGGTCGTCAAAATCTCCCGGGCGCTGAAGTGCTCTGGCTCTTTCGGGTAAGATAATCACTACTGGCTTTTTCTGGACGCGGATAGCAGCCAGCAGGGCCTGTTTGTCATCTTCAGGCTCTACAAGAAGAATATGAATGTCTCCGGTATCAGTACGCTTCATCGTTGCCTCATTTCAGTGGTTTCGATGATTCCATATCAGGCCCCTAAGCTCTGTGAACGATTCCTCCAACGCCGCTCCAGCAGATCCTGCACCCTTTTCCTCTCGGGGACGTCGTTGCCGTAGGGGCGGGAGTGGCGGGGGGCTGGGAGGGGGCCCTCGTGGCCGTCCGCATTGGGGAGAGTCGGGCTCACCGCAAGCACTACGGACGGCCACGAGGGCCCCCTCCCCACATCCGCGCCTCCCCCGCCCCTACGAACCTCGACCACCCCTGACACAGGTTCCAAA
>WNGG01005820.1_pt1 | contig 20619 bp, 31 predicted proteins | sample 5400661 | NCBI WGS metagenome assembly WNGG01 (sample SAMN13153372, study PRJNA577476) | soil metagenome | isolation source: 100 cm soil or saprolite under Garry oak tree replicate 1 | place: USA:California | collected 2016-06-15
TTGACGTTCTCCAGCCAAAGACACGCGAAGTCGTGCAACTGGTCAAGTACTTTACTGAGCAGCGCAAGGTGCTGCTGTTAGTGGCAGAACCACATGAGCCGTTACACCTTTCGGCACGCAATATCCCAGATGTGAAAGTCTTACCAGTTGCTGGGCTGAATGTCTATGATTTGCTGCACTATACGACTGTGATTTGCGCTGAGGAAGCGATCGAGAAAATCGTCGGGAGGTTGGCTTAATGGAGCACTATCAGGTCATCAGGCGGCCTCTGATTACTGAAAAAGGCATGCGGAGTAACGAAGAGCACAACACAGTGGTGTTTCAAGTTGACTCGCGGGCGAATAAGTTGCAGATCAAACAAGCTGTGGAAGTCTTATTTCAGGTCAAAGTCCTGGAGGTCAACACGCTCAACATGCAGGGGAAGAAGAAGCGGGTACGCATGCGTGAGGGGAAAAAGCCTGACTGGAAGAAAGCCTATGTGACCTTACGAGAAGGCGATACGATCACCTTCTTTGAGGGTGTCTAGCGAGGATTGGAACCATGGCAATCCGTAGTTATAAGCCCACGTCTCCTGGGAGGCGTTTTCAGACGGTCAGTACCTTTGAAGAGATTACGTCGACGACGCCTGAGCGCAGTTTATTGGGGACGATTACGAAAACGGGTGGGCGGAATAATAATGGCAGAGTCACGAGTCGGCATCGCGGGGGAGGGCATAAGCGACGCTACCGCATGATCGATTTTAAGCGTATCAAGGATGGGGTCCCAGCCAAAGTGGCCGCCATCGAGTACGATCCAAACCGCTCGGCACGCATAGCCCTGTTGCACTATGCAGATGGTGAGAAAAGCTACATCCTCGCACCGGCCAGTCTCCGGTTGGGCGACACGGTGATGTCAGGACCGCGGGCGGATATCCGTCCGGGCAATGCTATGGCTTTGCAGGACATGCCTCTAGGCCAAACGATCCATAACATCGAACTGGCTCCGGGGAGGGGGGGGAAGCTGGTCCGCAGTGCTGGTGCAGCGGCCCAGCTGATGGCGCGCGATGGCAAGTACGCCCAAGTACGTTTGGCATCGGGGGAGATGCGCCTCGTCTTGGTCTCATGCCGTGCAACGATAGGTCAGGTGGGCAATGTTGATCACGAAAATATTTCCATAGGCAAGGCTGGCCGGGCGCGTTGGTTGGGCAGACGCCCGCGGGTACGTGGTGTGGCGATGAATCCTGTGGATCATCCACACGGTGGAGGAGAGGGCAAGACCTCAGGTGGACGTCATCCTGTGACGCCGTGGGGAGTGCCCACCAAAGGCTACAAAACGCGGCGCAATAAACGGACCAGCAAGTTTATTGTGCGACGGCGTAAATAGCGGGACGCAGGAGCGTGGAGAGATGGGACGTTCTGTCAAAAAAGGGCCGTTTGTCGATGGGCATCTGCTCGAAAAGATCCTGGCGATGGAGAATAGCCTGGAAAAGCGTGCCATTCGGACGTGGTCGCGGCGCTCTACGATTACCCCAGAAATGGTGGGGCATACGATTGCCGTGCATAATGGCAAGCGCTTCGTGCCGGTGTACGTCACGGAAAACATGGTGGGACACAAACTGGGAGAATTTTCGCCGACCCGGACCTTCCGTGCCCATAGCGGTATGACAAAGCGTACAACTGGGCTAAAGTAGGTGCAGAGGAAAAGTCGGGAGAGGGCGTGAAGGAGCGTGGTGATGAGAGCAAGTGCAACACACATTCGCATCGCTCCGCGCAAGGTACGGACGGTGGTGGACACAGTGCGTGGGAAGAGTGTCAGCCAGGCGCTGAGCATCCTGGCATTTACGCGCAAAAAAGCGGCCCTGCCGGTTCAGAAGCTGCTCAAATCTGCGGTAGCGAATGCAGCGGAAAATAATGGTATAAGCGACGTCGATACGTTAGTCATCGATCGTATTATGGTCGATGAAGGACCGACGCTCAAACGCTACATGCCGCGTGCGCGTGGGCGAGCGACCCCGATTCGGAAGCGTACCAGTCATATTCGGATCATCTTGCGCGAGCGGGGTACCACATAGGTTGCCTGGATATCCCAAGCGCAAAAATAGCCAATACTGAGGCCCAGAAAGGGCATATCATGGGACAAAAAGTGCATCCAATAGGATTTCGGCTGGGGATCAATAAAACCTGGCAATCAAACTGGTACGCAAAGCGCAATTATGCCGATTTGTTGCACGAAGACCTGATGATCCGCGGTCATATTAAAGAGCGGCTGTATCATGCAGGGATCTCCAAGGTGGAGATAGAGCGCGCGGCGAATCGGGCGAAAATTAATATTTACACTGCCCGCCCCGGCATCATTATTGGGAAGCGCGGGGCAGAAGTGGACAAGTTAAAAAATGAACTGCAAGATCTGACGCAGAAGCAGGTGGCGATCAATATCAAAGAAATCCGTAAGGCAGAAATTGATGCCCAGTTGGTGGCCGAAAATGTCGCGCTGCAGCTTGAGCGTCGTGTGGCCTTTCGACGGGCCATGAAAAAGGCTATGACTTCAGCACTGCGCTTTGGTGCGAAGGGGATCCGCATTGAGTCGTCTGGACGTCTTGCTGGGGCAGAAATGGCGCGGCGTGAATGGTATCGTGAAGGTGGAGTGCCGCTGCACACGCTGCGTGCAGATATTGACTATGGTTTCGCTGAGGCGAAGACGACCTACGGTCAGGTAGGGGTGAAGGTGTGGATTTATAAAGGGGAGTTTGTTGCTCCTGACCAAGAAGTGACCGCGATGCCTGAACCGCGTACGCGTGGACGCCGCTAAGAAGGGGTGCCGAATCCATGTTGATGCCGAAAAAGACAAAATTTCGTAAACAGCACCGTGGACGCATGAATGGGAAGGCAACTCGTGGGGAGGAGATCAGTTTCGGGCAATATGCCTTGCAGGCGCTTGAACCTGCCTGGATTACCAGCCGGCAAATTGAGGCTGGTCGTATAGCCATGACACGCCATGTCCGTCGTGGTGGCAAAGTGTGGATTCGGATCTTCCCTGACAAACCGGTCTCCAAAAAACCGGCAGAAACGCGTATGGGTAAAGGGAAGGGAGGCCCAGAGTTTTGGGTCGTGGTGGTGAAGCCTGGACGTATTCTCTATGAGATGGATGGCGTTGAGGAGAGCGTTGCACGTGAGGCGATGCGTCTGGCCTCGCATAAACTCCCTATTGCTACCCGCTTTGTGGCCAAGGTGTAGGGCAGGGGCGAGGACAAGAGCATGAAGGCGCATGAATTACGTGACCTCAGTCCTGAAGAGTTGCAGCAAAAGTATCAGGAGTTGATCGAGGAACTCTTTAACTTGCGTTTTCAATTGGCGACAGGGCAGATTGAAAATGTAGGGCATATTAGCGCTGTGCGGCGAGATATTGCACGTGTCAAAACGGTGCAACGCGAGCGTCAACTGCAGTCCACTTCGCAGAGCGCATGAGGCGGCAAGATATGGCAGAGGGGCGAAGAAAAATTTTGCTTGGAGAAGTAGTGAGCAATCGTATGCACAAGACGATCACGGTGCAAGTCGAGCGCCGTGTGCGTCATCCTATGTATGAGCGGGTGGTCAAGCGCAGTAAAAAATTTCATGCACACGATGAACACAATCAGTGTCAGATTGGGGATATCGTGCGTATTATTGAAACCCGACCGCTGAGCAAGACGAAGTGCTGGCGCCTGCTCGAGGTCGTACGGCGTCACGCCGCGGCGGCCGTTGTCCCACTCACAGGGCGTGAGGAGTTGGGCGTATGATCCAGACGGAGACGATGCTCACGGTAGCTGATAATTCTGGCGCCCGTCGAGTGAAGTGTTTTCATGTTTTAGGCGGTACCCGCCGGCGCTATGCCAGTGTGGGTGATGTGGTGGTGGTATCGGTCAAAGAAGCCTTGCCCAACGCCGCGGTCAAGAAGGGCGAGGTGCGCCGTGCCGTGATCGTGCGGACACGCAAGGAAATTCGCCGTACAGATGGTACCTACATTCGCTTTGACGATAATGCCGCAGTCATTATTAATGATGCTGGTGAACCTGTCGGAACGCGCATTTTTGGCCCGGTGCCGCGCGAACTACGCGCCAAGGGCTTTATGAGGATCATCTCACTGGCGCCAGAAGTGCTCTGAAAGGCTCAGAAGCAGAGATAGTAAGGGACTCACTGTATGGCACGTGCAAAAGAGGTTCCGCAAGCACGAGGACACATTAAAAAGGACGATTTCGTCAAAGTTATCGCTGGTAAAGACCGTGGCAAACAGGGCAAGGTCTTACGGGTCTTCCCACAAGAGGGGCGTTTGACGGTCGAGCGCGTCAATATGATCAAGCGGCATACACGTCCCACGCGACAGATGCAACAGGGCGGTATTATTGAGCGTGAAGGGAAGCTGCATATCTCGAATGTGATGCTCATTTGCAGCAAATGTGAGCGTGGTGTGCGCATTGGGCACCGTATCCTGGAGGACAAGAAAAAAGTCCGTATATGTCGTCGGTGTGGTGAGCTGCTTGATAAATAAGTGTGGTAGGGAAGAGAGGGGGAGTGAGAGATCTCATGGCCTACGTTGCCCGCATGCACCAATATTACACGCAGGAGGTTGTCCCAGCATTACAGCAGCGTTTTGGTTATCATAATGTTATGCAAGTTCCACGGTTGGAAAAAATTGTCCTGAACATGGGACTTGGGGAAGCGATTCAGAATCCCAAGCTTTTGGATGCTGGGGTGGAACAACTTGCTGCTATCGCTGGTCAAAAGCCAGTAATTACCAAGGCACGTAAATCTATTGCCGTATACAAGCTGCGTACAGGGATGTCGATCGGGGTAAAAGTAACCCTGCGTAAAGACCGCATGTATGACTTCTTTGATAGGTTGGTTAGTATTGCTTTACCCCGCGTGCGCGACTTTCGTGGTGTGACGAGCAATGCCTTTGATGGACGTGGGAATTATACATTAGGTGTTGAAGAACAGGTGATCTTTCCTGAAGTGGACTACGACAAGGTGGAGCGTATCAAAGGTTTGGCCATCACTATTGTCACCTCGGCCAAGACCGATGCGGAGGGTAGGGAGTTGCTGAGGCTCCTCGGGATGCCCTTCCGGACCTAAGCTGGGAGCTGAAAGAAGGAGTATGGCAAAAAAATCTCTGATCAATAAGGCCAACAGTACACCGAAATTTGCGGTACGCCGGTATAGGCGCTGTCGCGTGTGTGGCAGATCGCGAGGATATCTACGGAAGTTCGCCATGTGCCGTATTTGTTTCCGCAGCTACGCCTTACGGGGAGAGGTCCCAGGCGTAGTAAAATCAAGCTGGTAGTCTCCTGAGTGAGGACGCCCGTTCTGGAGTAGCACACGTATGATGACTGATCCTATCGCTGACATGTTGACACGTATGCGTAACGCTCTTGCGGCTCGCCATGAAAGAGTCCAAATACCGGCGTCCCGTATAAAACAAGAGATTGCTCGCGCCCTGCAAGACGAGGGCTATATCCACGACTTTCGTGTGGAGAAGGCCGAGCATCCGCAGGGTCTGTTAGACATTACCTTGAAGTATGATGCCATGAATACCAGCGTTATCCAAGGTTTGAAAAAAATCAGTACGCCCGGTAAACGCCATTATGTCTCTTGCAAACAGATGCCGAAGGTTTTAGACGGCGCAGGCATTGCGATTATCTCCACTTCCAGAGGGCTTTTAACTGATCAACAGTGCCTGGTGGAAAACGTCGGAGGGGAAGTGCTCTGCTTTGTCTGGTAGTCCATCAGGAAAGGTGCTACGATGTCACGCATTGGCCGCATACCTATTGTTGTACCTCCGGGAGTTGAGGTGCACATCAGGGCAGACAACTATGTGGAAGTCAAGGGACCTAAGGGACTTTTGCGTCGCCAGTTGCATCCACGTGTGCTGGTGCATCGCAATGGTGTAACGATAGAGGTGGCACGCCGTAGTGAGGCAAAGCTGGACAAATCTTTGCACGGCCTGAGTCGAACCTTGATTCACAACATGATTGTTGGGGTCACGGCAGGGTTCGAGAAACAGCTTGAAATCGTCTGGAGTGGGTTTCGAGCACAGGAGGACTTGAGTTTGAATTGAACCGCAATATCCTCACGGTGCGGGGTATTGATAAGGAAGTGGTGGGACAGGTTGCCGCCGATATTCGTTCCGTGCGGAAGCCGGAGCCTTACAAGGGCAAAGGGATTAAATATACGACGGAAACGATTCGCCGCAAGGAGGGTAAGTCGTAGCTTTATGGGAAAGCCAGAAGCAAAAATGCAGGCACGCAAGATACGGCAGCGACGTGTCCGTCGGAAGGTGCAAGGGACTCTGGAACGGCCGCGTCTCTCGGTCTTTCGTAGTGCTAAGCATGTCTATGCCCAAATCATCGATGATACTGCCAACCACGTCTTGGTGGCGGCGTCGAGTCTCAGTAAGGATTTTCGGGCTACTGGCCAGAGTGGGGGGAATGTCGCAGGGGCAATGCTCGTGGGTCAGATGGTGGCAGAAAAAGCCCTGCAACGTGGGGTACAGCAGGTCGTCTTTGATCGCAATGGTTTTCTCTACCACGGCCGTGTTAAAGCTGTTGCGCTTGGTGCACGAGAAAAAGGGCTGCAATTCTAACGCGCAATGTAGGCACGCGAGAGGCTGAGGGAGCAAGGGTGGCTGAGGAATTTGCTGAACAGACAGAATATATTGACAAAATTGTCCACGTCAATCGTGTCGCGAAGGTCGTCAAAGGGGGGAGACGTTTCAGCTTCAGTGCCCTGGTTGTGGTTGGCAACCGTGCTGGACGCGTTGGTGTTGGCCTCGGCAAGGCTAACGAAGTGCCCGAGGCGATTCGCAAGGCGATAGACAAAGCCAAAAAAAGTTTACAGACGATCGCCTTGGCGGGTACCACGATTCCGCATAGTGTGCTAGGGCACTATGGTGCTGGGAAGGTGATGCTCAAGCCAGCAGCGCGTGGGACAGGGATTATTGCGGGGGGGCCGGTACGCGCTGTCATGGAAGCTGCAGGTGTGGCTGATGTGCTGACGAAATCGCTCGGAACGAATAACCCCCATAATGTCGTCAAAGCAGCTATGGATGGTTTACTGCAGTTGCGGAGCAAGCGTGAGATTGCTCGGGCGCGTGGGAAGCAGCGTGAAGTGGCGCATGTGTAGGGGGGTGAAGGTGGCCGAGGCAAAGACGATTAGAGTACAGTTAGTACGTAGCATGATTGGGCGCCCTGAGAAGCAACGGGTTGTCCTACGTGGTATGGGTTTGACGAAGATGCAAAAGACAGTACAGTTACCAGACACACCACAAATACGAGGCATGCTCAACAAAGTGCAGCATCTAGTACGGGTTGAGGAGTAGCAAGGCAGCTTCAAGGCTGGGGATCATACTATGACTACACTGAGTACGCTCCATCCGGCGGTGGGCGCATCGAAACCGCGTAAACGTGTAGGCCGTGGGCCTGGATCAGGCCATGGCAAAACGGCCTCGCGTGGCCACAAAGGGCTAAAAGCACGTTCGGGCGGTAAACCTGCCCCTGGATTTGAAGGTGGACAGATGCCACTGCAGCGACGTTTGCCAAAGCGTGGCTTCATCAATATCTTTAAAGTTGTCTATCAGATTGTCAATGTGAAAGACCTCAATAACTTTGAGGCGCACACGGTGGTCACGCGTACGCTGCTGCAACATACAGGAAGGATCAAGTCTCTGACCAAGCCGATTAAAATCCTCGGTGAGGGGGAGCTTGCTGTTCCGTTAACAGTACAGGCAGACAAGTTTAGTCAAGTCGCCAAACAAAAGATTATGGCTGCTGGTGGTACAGCAGAGGAGCAATCGGCGTGATTGATGGGATTCAAAATGTTTTTAAAATCCCCGAATTGAAAAAGCGGCTCCTCTATACCTTTGGCCTTTTGGCTGTATATCGGGTAGGGGCCTTTATACCAACTCCAGGTATTGATAGCCAAGCCTTGGCACACTATTTCGAGAGCGTGCGGGGAACCATCCTCGGCTTCTTTAATATGTTCTCTGGTGGCGCACTCGAGCAGATGGCTGTCTTTGCCCTTGGTATCATGCCCTATATTAGCGCCTCCATTATTCTCGAATTGCTCACCGTGGTAGTCCCCTATCTGGAAAAGCTCAAAAAAGAAGGGGAGGCAGGGCGTAAGAAAATCAATCAGTACACCCGTTATGGCACAGTCGTCTTGAGTCTGATTCAAGGGCTGGGCATTGCTATTGGTCTGGAGCATATGGAAGTGGGTGGGGCGCTGATTGTACCAGTTGGGGGCTGGAGTTTTCGTCTCATGACCGTGCTGACCTTGACGACAGGCACTACATTCATCATGTGGCTGGGAGAGCAAATCACTGAGCGAGGCGTCGGTAACGGTATTTCGCTGATTATCTTTTCTGGGATTGTGGCGCGCATGCCTTCTGCCATAGGCCATACGTGGACACAATTGCGCTTAGGAGAGATGAGCCCCTTCCTCTTTCTGGGAGTGCTGGTGGTCATGGTGGCTGTCGTGGCGGCTATTGTCTTTATGGAGGCAGGACATCGTAGAATTCCTATCCAATACGCCAAGCGCGTCGTTGGACGCCGTATGTACGGCGGGCAAAGTACCCATCTGCCTCTCAAAATTAACACCTCAGGGGTCATTCCACCGATCTTTGCTTCGTCTATTATGGTCTTCCCCGCGACCATTGCCCAGTTTATTGGCGGTAAGCATCCTGGAGGGATTCTCGAAACGGTTGTGCAGCAACTTTCTCCTGGAACGATCCTCTATGCGGTGTTAACCGTGCTGATGATTATTTTCTTTGCGTATTTTTATACTGCGATCATTTTTAATCCCGCTGATGTAGCCGACAATATGCGGAAGTATGGTGGGTTTGTCCCTGGTATTCGTCCGGGGAAAAAGACCGCCGAGTATATTGATCGTACCTTGTCGCGCCTGACCTTTGTTGGTGCTCTCTATCTGTCGTTTATTGTCATTTTGCCAACCTACTTGGTGCAGTTTTTCCATGTACCGTTTTTCTTTGGAGGCACAGGATTACTGATCGTGGTAGGAGTAGCTATGGATACCATGCAACAGGTCGAATCCCATCTGGTCATGCGCCATTATGAGAGCTTTATCAAGAAAGGGCGCATGCGGGGACGTAGGTAGCCCTAGCCCGTGCACAGGAAGACAGCATGATGAACCTGATTCTTTTGGGACCGCCTGGAGCAGGGAAAGGGACGCAAGGACATCGGCTCAGCGAGCGATATCATCTCCCAGAAATATCGACAGGGGATATCCTGCGGGCAGCAGTGCGTCAGGAGACAGCATTAGGGCAAGAAGCAAAACGCTATATGGACAGTGGAGCGTTAGTGCCGGATGAGGTGATTATTGGCATTGTCCGCGAACGCCTATGCCAAGACGATACCAAGGCAGGTTTTATCCTCGATGGCTTCCCACGCACAGTGGCACAGGCGGAGGCCTTGACACGGCTTGCCGAGGAACAGGCACGCTCTATTGAGCATGTTATTAGTATTGAAGTGCCTGAGCAGGAATTGCTGCAACGTCTCGCAGGACGCCGCCAGCTTGAAGACCGTCGTGACGACGCTGAGGAGGCGATTCGCCATAGACTTGAAGTGTATCACCGTGAAACGGCACCCCTGATACACTATTACCGTCAACGTGGTTTATTGCGCTCCATCTGTGGTGTAGGCACTGTTGACGAGATCTTTCAACGTATTACAGCAGTTTTGTGACATCTATGATTACCTGTCGATCGCCACAGGAAATCGCGAAAATTCGAGTCAGCGCCCAACTTGCAGCAGCAACGTTGCAACATATCACTCTAATGCTTCAATCTGGAGTGACCACATTTGAGTTGGATCGAGCAGCGGAAGCCTACATTCGTAAACACAAGGGGCTGCCCGCGTTTAAAGGTTACCGGGGCTTCCCAGCAACACTATGTACGTCAATTAATGCTGAAGTAGTCCACGGGATTCCTTCCAAGAAGCGTCGCCTTGCCGAGGGGGATATCATTGGCATTGACTGCGGTGCCATTGTGGATGGTTATTATGGTGACCATGCCATTACTTTTGCAGTTGGTCTTATTACAGAGGAGGCACAGCGGCTTATAGACACCACACGAGAAGCGCTCTATGTCGGTATTGCTCAGGCGAAAATTGGCAATTACCTGTCGGATATTTCCCATGCAATCCAGGTCTTTGCCGAACAGCGCAGGTATTCTGTGGTGAAGGTTTTTGTCGGCCATGGTATTGGGACAGCCTTGCACGAAGAGCCGCAAGTCCCCAATTTTGGCCCTCCTCGACGTGGGCCACGCTTGCGAGCCGGTATGGTCCTGGCACTCGAACCTATGGTCAATATAGGGACCGCTGAGGTGCAAATCTTGCAGGATAACTGGACAGTTGTTACTGCAGATGGTAGGCTCTCAGCACATTTTGAACACACTATTACTGTTGCCGAGCATGAGGGTGTTATCCTCAGCCAGCTTTGATCAGAAGCAACTAGGAATTTATGGAAAAAGAAGAAATTATTGCCGTGGAAGGTACTGTGGTTGAACCGTTACCAAATGCCATGTTCAAAGTGGAACTCGAGAACGGGCATATGGTGCTAGCTCATATTTCTGGAAAGATGCGGATGCACTTTATTAGGATACTACCCGGTGATAAGGTGAAGCTTGAGTTATCACCGTATGACCTGACACGCGGTCGTATTGTCTATCGTTTCAAGTAGGCAAGAAGATAATGGTACAGGGCACTGCGTGCGTTGTTATACAGCTGTGAGGGAAAGAGATGAAGGTGCGCGCATCAGTCAAACCAATCTGTGATAAGTGTAAGGTCCTGCGTAGACGAGGTGTAGTGCGAGTCATTTGTGAAAATCCACGCCATAAACAGCGTCAGGGATAGATGAGAGGATGAGAGCATGGCGCGTATAGCAGGGGCTGACATCCCCAATGACAAGCGGGTTGAAATTTCTTTGACTTATATCTATGGCATTGGGTTATCTTCGTCAAAGCGGATTCTGCAAGCCACAGCTATTAACCCCGGTACGCGTGTCAAGGATTTGACTGAGCCCGAGATTACACGGTTGCGTGAAACAATCGAGCAGCAATATACTGTTGAGGGTGACTTACGCCGGGAATTAGCCATGAACATTAAGCGGCTGATGGATATTGGATCCTATCGCGGCTTACGACATAGGCGTGGCTTACCTGTACGAGGGCAACGTACGCGCACCAACGCACGGACACGTAAGGGGCCTCGGCGTACCATCGGGAGAAAAAGCAAAAAGTAGAGGATGAACATGGCGGAATCTCGGCGCAAGGATGGGAAGCGGCGGCGTGAGCGTCGTACTGTGTCGGAAGGCATCGCGCACATCCAGTCGACGTTCAATAATACGGTGATCACCATCACTGATATGGGTGGCAATGCGCTGGCCTGGGCGAGCTCTGGGGGACAAGGTTTCCGAGGGTCCCGCAAAGGGACTCCATTTGCTGCTCAGACTGCTGCGGAACAGGTTGCACGCAAGGTGATAGACCAAGGGATGAGAAAAGTCGACGTCCTCGTCAAAGGTCCGGGCTCAGGCCGTGAAGCGGCGATACGGGCCTTGCAGTCGGCGGGCTTGGAAATCAGCATGATACGCGATGTGACCCCGATTCCACATAATGGTCCACGTCCGCCCAAGCGGCGGCGCGTCTAGAGTAGCAATCACATACTCGCATGTAAGGAAGGATAGGTTTAACGTGGCACGATATACCGACGCGGTTTGCCGGCTGTGTCGCCGGGAAAATATGAAACTCTATTTGAAAGGGGAGCGTTGTTTAAGTGATAAGTGCGCTATCAACAAGCGCAATTATGCCCCAGGCCAGCACGGACAACGACGAGCCAAGCTGTCGGAATACGGTCTGCAACTGCGCGAGAAGCAAAAGGTCAAACGGACGTACGGGGTTTTGGAGTTGCAGTTCCGACGCTATTTCCAGAAAGCGGCGCGCTCGAAGGAAGTGACTGGTTCTGAATTGCTGGTATTACTCGAACGACGCCTCGATAATGTGCTCTATCTGATGGGATTTGCTGATTCGCGTGCACAGGCCCGGCAATTGATCCAGCATGGGCATATACGTGTCAATGGCCGACGTGTGAATATCCCATCGTTCCTCATCAAGCAGGGGGATAGCGTTGAACCGCGCGAAAGAAGTCGCAATCTCGATGTCGTACGTAGTATTGGGGAACGTCTCAACCAAAAACAAATGCCGGCGTGGCTCCATGTCGATACTGAGCATATGCGCGGCGTGGTGCAAGCCTTGCCCAAACGTCATGATTTGACTATGCCATTTCATGAGCAACTTATTGTTGAACTCTACTCAAAATAGACAGTGGATAGCTTATCCTCCTGCTTTTTTCATGTATTTACCCTGTTTTTTTGTATTGCTTATAAGGTAAGCGGTGGGAATTCCCTGCGGAGGATCCTCGAGTTATGAACGCAATGTGGGGCAATTTTCAAAAGCCTAAGCGGATTGAGAGTGAGCGTGATTCCCTGAGTGATACGTATGGGCGCTTTGTTGCTGAGCCATTTGAGCGCGGTTTTGGGGTGACGATTGGCAATGCTCTACGCCGCGTCTTACTTTCCTCTTTGACGGGGGCTGCTGTCACAGCAGTCAAAATTGAGGGGGTCTATCATGAGTTTTCCACCATTCCCGGGGTCTTAGAAGATACAACAGAAATCATTCTCAATCTGAAGGAGTTACTTCTCAAAATGCATGTGGAGAAGCCTAAGCAGCTTTCCCTCGAGGCCAGTGGCCCAGGCGAAGTGCTGGCGAAGCATATCACGGCTGATGCAGATATCGAAATTCTCAATCCCGAGCTCCATATCGCTACGCTGAGTAAGGATGCAACACTCAACATGGTGATGGATGTGCAACTTGGCCGCGGCTATGTGACTGCAGAACGTCAAGCGCAGTCTATTGTCGACCCTCAGGTTATTCCTCTTGATGCTGCTTTTTCTCCGATTCGAAAGGTGGTATTCCAGGTAGAAAATACGCGCGTCGGACGATCAACAGATTACGATCGCTTGATCCTCGAGGTGCAGACCAATGGTAGTATCCATCCTGAGGATGCCGTCTCGCAGGCGGCTATGATACTCAAAGACCATCTGCAGATCTTTGTCAGCTTCCATGAAGATATTGTACAGGAGGTTCCAGAAGTAGATGAAGAGCGGCAGAAACTGGTGGAGAATCTGAACCGTAGTGTTGACGAGTTGGAGTTGTCAGTCCGTTCCTATAACTGTTTGAAGAACGCTAATATCAAGACCATAGGAGAACTCGTCCAGAAAAACGAGCCAGAGATGCTCAAGACCAGGAACTTTGGTCGGAAATCACTCAATGAGATTAAAGAAATTCTGACCAACATGGGGCTCAGTCTCGGGATGAACCTTGATGGGCTTGATTGGCAGGGAGCAAAAAAAGACTAGCTCCCTTTGCCAAAGCGTGAGGAAAGGTTATGCGTCACCTCAAAAAAGGCCGGCATCTGCACCGCACGAGTAGCCATCGTAAGGCTTTGCTCTGTAACCTGGCTGTAGCGGTGCTCACGAACGGACGTGTGCAGACAACTGAAGCAAAGGCAAAAGAAGTACGGGGTCTGGTAGATCGGATCATTACGTGGGGTAAACGTGGTGACCTGCATGCGCGCCGTCTAGCAGCCAGACGAGTGCGGAGCCGTACAGTCGTGAAGAAAGTGTTCGATGAGTTAGCACCTCGGTATCGCGACCGCCCTGGAGGATACACACGCATCATGAAGGTGGGCTTCCGCCACGGTGATAATGCGCCTGTGGTAATTATGGAGCTTGTCGATAACCCTGCCCCTACGACATAAGAGTCGCTAAAAGCCAAGGCTGAATTGTACACCAAAGATCTGAGGTGCACGCGCCTCCGGGGCCGGGGGTACAAAGCGGAAGCGGTTGTCCAAGTTGCGGAGAAATGTCTCTGTGGTGTAACGGTTATACTTATGAGCACCATTGATAGCCCCGTAGACGTTCCCAGCGTACCAACCAGCCTCAAAAAAGCTCAGGATGCCTGCCACAGTATGTGCATGACTATGCACTGCTTCAACAATCCCCGCAATAAACAGCCCATTCAAGAAGAAAGCTAGTAAAGCATCCCCCAGACGCCCGTTGTAGAGTTGACCACTACCGGGGAGAAGCCCTGATAATATACCAGCAAGCACGGGGGATTTGGTGGGGAGGCGCTCACCTTCTAGTGCCGATTGGACGAGGAACTGAGCGCTCTGATACAGGGGACTCTCAGGTGTAACTTGCTGGAACTGTGTCGCAGCATCTCGCCATTGGCGTCGATACAGTAGCGTCCAGGCACGCTGATAGCGTGCCTGCTGCCCTATGGCATCATGAGGAAAACGAGATGTAATCTCTGTGTATAACTCCTCAGCAGCAGTGTATTGTCCCTGTCGGGCAAGACTTTCACCCTGCCACAGCCAGGCCTGCTTGCCGTAAGCAGTATTAGGATAATGCTGGGTAACCTCACGGAAGGTCTGGAGAGCTTCCCCATAGCTTTCTCCGTGATACAACGCTAAGCCAATGCGGAAATGTACCATGGCGCGACGGGGCTCATCGGGGTAGTAAAACAGAAAACGGCGATATTCTGTGATAGCACGGAAGTATTCCCCTTCGTGCATTAAATGCTCGGCAAAAGCGATGAGTTGATCGGCTGAAAAGCTGGTAGGTTGGGCAGGTGCCGCCGTGAATACGGAGGGTTGTGACCAGAGCGATTCTCGTGGTTGACATACACCAGACACCTCAGTCCGCAATATGAGCAGTACCAAGCACAGCAATTGGATCAAGGTGCGATCTGGCAAGTGAGCGAGTAGGGTGTGTGCTTCCGCAGGGTCGTATGACTGGTTCACGGTGTCCCAACATGTTTGGCTCGTTCAAGCTGAGCAACTATGGTGTGTACAGCTTGGTAGTCTTGTCCTTTCCAGACAAGGACTCCCTGTGCAGAATAGATGGCAAATAACGGTAAAAGAGGCTGACCACCCACTCCTCTGAGTTCAGGATAATGTGGGTCTCGTTGTAGTGTCTGAAAGCCGGCATCGGTGTCATAAATCTTTACCAGGATAACTTCCTGGAGCGCTGCATTCAACTGGGCATCGCTCACGGCGAGACGCTGAAAGGCTTTACAGTTCGCACACCAGGTGGCATAGAAATCCACAAATAGAGGCTTTTGCTCAGCTCTAGCACGCTGCTGGGCAATGGCAAAATTGCGCCACCATTGAAGATTTTCAGACGTTTCCACTGACCATTGTGACGCTCTAGATGTATCAGACATCATCCATGAGGGCCCGAAACTCGTGTACATGCAGTATAGGCCTATGAGAAGCAAAATGATGCTGCTAGCACGCTGCAGACGCCTGCTCTGATGACGCTGAAAGATCCCCAGGAAGGCAGCAGTACCAAGCGCTACAATCCCTATCAGGATAGTATGGGCGACGTTGAGAGGAATCGCTGCGACCTCCATGCCTTTCACGTAATACGTGTACGCAAAGTAGAGGGTGGGAAAAGCCAGGAGATACTTTGTTTTGGTAAGCCAATTGCCGGCCTGAGGTAGTTTGCTGCTCAGTAAGCCAACGATCAGAAAGGGGAAACCAAGTCCGAGGCCAAAGCTCGTCATCAGAATCACACCGTGTAGGAGCACACTGGTCGCCGCAGAGCCAGACATAGTATCAGCACCAGCGACTTGCCCAGTAATGTCAAGTAAGATGGCTCCGGTGATTGGCCCAATACACGGCGAGACGACAAGACCTGTCGTCGCTCCCATGCAGAACGTGCCGGAGAAGCCTCGCCAACGACTCGTAACCGTGTCCAGTTGCGTCATAAGCGGTGCTAAGAACTGAAATTCGTACAAGCCAAGCATACTCAGACCGAGGTATGCGAAAAGCACAGCAAAACCAAGATGCACCCAGGCATGGGTCATAATCGCCGAAAGGGCTGTGCCGGTTGTCGCAGCCATAAGCCCCAAGAGCGTGTAAAAACTTATCAGGCCTATGAAATAGACTCCAGCGTGTAGCCAGCCACGCTGCCATGATCCCTCGCCTCGCATTGTAAAAATCGCTGCAGTAATCGGCAGCATTGGATACACACACGGTGTTGCCGAGGCGAGTAGTCCAGCGATAAATACAAGGCCAAAGGCTAGCAAAAGGTTATCTGTATAGCGTTGAAAGAGCCTTGTGAGGCGCTCATTCAAGCTTAACGAAGCTGATGGCGGTTGCCTGGGGAATGTCACAGGAATGGCGTGCAGGGATACTGCAACCTCTTGCGGAGGATAGCAGATCTTCGTCACATCATTACAGATTTGATAGCGGAAGGTCATCGGTAGCGTTTCAGCAGCTATAGAAGCAGTATGTGTTGCCTCAATACGAAAGGCAAACTCCCCGCTTCCTCGTAACACCGTGGCATGTACTACCTCATCCCTTTCACCTGCAGGACGCGATACCATGATAACCTGTGCTCCTTGCTCCTCTAGACTAGGGAAGGTAAAACTAAGAGGAATGAAGAAGCCCTCATCGCCTGCGTCAAGATATCCGTGGTAGTTTGGCGGTATCTGCACAGCAATACGCAAGGTATCCATGTCCGTATTACTGGGCTGACGGTCTCTCGCCACAAGCGATACCTTCACCTCTGGCGGCGCTTGAGATTGACTGTTAAGAGACATTTGTGCCACTGCGGGGGAGAGAAAGCCAAGGTTCCAACTCAACCAGAGCAGGAGGCAGGCTCTTACAAAATACATGAGGCTAGCCTTGTAGGAATAACTATAACTTGTACTGATGCCCGTCCTATATCAATCGACCACTCTCTGAAAACGCACACCATTCTCAAGGTATTCCGCGATGCAATCTTTTGTCTACTGTCAGGGGCATAAGTGACGATATTGAGGGAGCTACATAAGGAAAAACTAAGGTCTATCGACAAACCTTCAATCATTGAATTTTTCAAGTTCTCTATGCAGACGATGCAAGTACGGATCAGAGGAGGGGAGCGCAGGTAGAGTCGCTGCCTCGTGACTCATAAGGCCGTGTGTATCTGTTGCACGTCTCTGTGCCCATCTACGAGTCAAGGCAATAATCAGGACCGCCCCGTTAACCATGACAAACAATGGCAAAAGCCAAGCCGTCAAGGCAAAACCCTTTTTCGGCGGAGCTGCCAGAATCGCTTCGCCACTCATATCGACAAAATATTGCAGAATCTGCTCTTTCGATTCGCCCTTGGCCAGCTTTTGACGGATGAGTTCACGCCATTGCTCAGCCTGGCTACTGGTACAGTTCAGTAGGGTGCGCCCGGGGCAAGCTGGGCTCATCAGATCACCAGCCACGTCTTGCCACTGTTGTCCCCAGGCTAATGCACTGATGCCCAGCACCATCACACTCACCAAGAGATACATGCGCATAGGAATGATTTCCTTTACTTCCCGCTATAGGGAGGGACAGCGAGTGTCCGCACAAAAGCAATAATATCGTCAATCTGCTGATCATTCAGATCAGGGTTGGGAGGCATGATGGGAGATTTGCCAACCGCAGGGCCACCATTTTTGAGCACTTTAGCAAGATGTTCCTGTGAGAGCTGGTTCATATATGCACCGTCAGTATGGTCGCGGGGTTTAGGGTTCAACGCTTGTGCCGTAGGGGTTGCAGCTTTACCGTCAGGGCCATGACATGGAGTACAGCGTGTTTGATAGAGCTTCCCCCCAGCCTCTACACTGCCCGCACCCATAGTCTTTTGGATGGTGCCAGCCATAATGATGAGCAGTAGAAAACTCAAGACAATCAGACCTCTCCCAAGGTGCTGCACCATATCTCTCTTTGCCTCCGTGAGCACACGCACATGGATCACTTCACCTCTCCGATAATCACATATTAAGCTTCAGCAACCATTGACGTTGGACAATATGAGGTTTGGCTGGGCATCAAGATCAAGAAAGTCACGTTCATGATAGTATTGAGGAGTAATATGATAGCGATACGCCGCGGCACAGGCGATCATCGCGGCATTATCAGTGCATAGGATGGGGGACGGAAAAAATACGGGTATGCCGCGGTCCTCCCCTGCTAAACGCATCTCTCGTCGCAAGGTTGAATTACAGGCGACACCGCCTACCACCACAATAGCGCGCGCTTCACTCTGTGTAACTGCCCGCAGAGTTTTTGTCACCAAGGCGTCCACTACGGCTTGTTGAAAACTCGCCAGGATATCGTTGCGCTGCTTTTCCCACTCAGGGGAGACCGGGAGCGGCCAGAATGTGTCGTCATGAAAAAATGGCGCTCCCTGTGTATCTGTCCTGTGCAACGTATGGGTACGTACAGCCGTTTTCACACCGCTAAAACTGAAATCGAACGTCTCTTTATCCAGCATCGCACGTGGGAAGTGAATGGCTGTAGGCTCTCCTCGTTGGGCTAGACGATCAACAATTGGTCCACCAGGATAGCCCAAATGCAGCATTTTCGCAATCTTATCGAAGCACTCCCCGGCAGCGTCGTCACGGGTGCGCCCCAACACGACATAGTACCCCCGTTGCGGACAATAGTACAGATCGGAGTGACCACCCGAGACAACGAGAGCGATATAGGGAGAGGGTATCGAGGGATATTCAAGATATACCGAACTGATGTGCCCTTCGAGGTGGTGTACGGCTACGAGTGGTTTGCCCAGGCCATAGGCTAAAGCTTTCGCCACAGCCACTCCGACCAGCAGTGCTCCGACTAAGCCTGGACCCTGAGTAACGGCAATAACGTCAATGTCGTGGAATGCCACCCGGGCTTGGTTTAAGGCGGCCTCGATCACTGGTCGAACGTTCTCCACGTGACTTCGACAGGCCAATTCTGGTACTACACCACCATAGGGAGCATGAATAGCATGCTGAGACGAAATGATATTTGAGCATACCTCAACACCGTCAGCAACCACAGCCGCTGCTGTTTCATCACAGGAGGTTTCAATACCCAAGATCAACACAGCTATGCTCCCAAACGTTCAGTACCCTTAGGGGGCACAGTGGGGATGTCCAATACTGCAGTGGACATCCCCAGTTATCACTTAGCCTGCCTTGACAGATTTGCCGTCCTTTTGGACCTGGGTTTTCAGAAAATCGACGGCTTTCTGCAACTGCGGATCGTCTGATAGGTCGTTCCCTGGCAACTCGATATTGCGCTGGCTACGCAACGTTTTTTGCTCGCCCTCCTGATTTGCCGCCTCTTGAGGTTTCTCAATAACGATATCAGGGGTAATGCCCTTGCCATTGATCTCGCCGCCTCCCGGCGTGTAATACTTGGCAGTAGTCAAGCGCAAGCCCGAACCATCGCTGAGAGGAATAATCGTTTGTACCGACCCTTTCCCAAAGCTCTGTGTGCCAACAATCGTCGCGCGATGGAGATCCTGCAGCGAACCAGCAACGATCTCTGAGGCACTCGCACTACCACCGTTAATGATCACAGCCATGGGGTAAGACACATGAAAGCCGTCACTCTTCGAAAAGCCTTTCATGTTCTGATTTGGGAGGCGTCCCTTGGTATAAACGATCAACTTGCCCCCTTCAAGAAACACATTGGACACAGCAATAGCCTGTTCCAGGAGACCGCCAGGGTTGTTGCGCAGATCGAGGATAAGCGTTTTAATGTGCTGCTCTCCGAGATCTTGTAAGGCTTCCTCGAGCTCCTCTTCGGTGGTTTTGTGAAAACTCCGCAGTTTGACATACCCCTCAATAGGCGACACTACGGTGAGTACGTCATCCCGCATGGTAATCTCGATACCTAAGCCGCCAAAACGCCCCTCGGTTTCGACTTGCATCTCACGATACACATCCGGTGGCATATAGGAAGAGTGAGGATCAAGGGTCTTTAACATCCCACGAATAGCACCCTGGATGACTTTGTCAGGCTCGACCTCTTCCACATAGTTGGACTCCACATACGACAGCGCTTCGGTAAAGACTTTGAGATTCTCGTAGACTCCGCCCTGTGACGGCAAACGTTTGGCCATCACGGCTCCGGCAAACATGCTCACCAGCACAGCAGCGAGCAGCACCAACACGACCTGCTTTTCCCGCACTATTTTTCTCATGGCCGTTCTCCTGTGCAGCTACTCGGAGACATAGATATCGGTGTGTCAACCAGAGCAGCAGACCTTGTAATCCCTAGACTTAGTACATCACAGAGTACTCTTTACCTCACTACCGCTCGCCCTACGCCGGACTGACCCCTCCTCGCCAAAGCAGACACACATACTGACGTGAGCAGCCGCATACCATGCATATTATACCTGGATATGAAAGCGAGAATATCCGGGCAGACTGCATACGCTGGGAATGTACACCACCAGGCAGGAGGATATAACCACTGGAACAGGCACTAGGCCCTTTGTAAACAGTGATCCATCCGTATGTTGCGGGCTCCGGATAGAGCCAGCAGGCATTCCCTTACCGTGCCGGCCGAAAATGGCAGGCAACCCAGTGCCCCCCCCCAATGTCCTTGAACTCAGGCTCGACTTCCTCACAAATCTGCTCTTTGTACATGCAACGCGTATGGAAATGACAGCCCTTGGGCGGGTTGATCGGACTGGGCACATCTCCCTCAAGAATGATGCGTTTTTTCTTGAG